>Ga0307373_10003930_pt1 | contig 25347 bp, 21 predicted proteins | sample OX2MG_FD_202534 | JGI IMG/M metagenome (GOLD analysis project Ga0307373, IMG submission 202534) | Soil microbial communities from Risofladan, Vaasa, Finland - OX-2 | ecosystem: Environmental > Terrestrial > Soil > Coastal area > Acid sulfate soil | place: Finland: Risofladan, Vaasa | collected...
CCACAGCGTTTCTTGTCGTTCGCGTTTTCGTTTTCCCAGTGCCATGCCGCGCATTGTAATCGTACCGCGCCGACAGAGCAATCCCATCTTTGTGATGTTCAGAGACTTTCACCACGGGCTGCTAGGGCCACTGGCCGTGGAGACCGCCAGATTATCCAGCCGTCTTACCGTGGACATATTCGGAGAGTATGGACAGGAGCCGAACGTGGCTGACCAGTTCTGGGAGGAGGTTCGTGACGGTGAACTGAGGCTGGTTGACCTGACGCATACCCTGGACCACGATTCTCCATATTGGCCGGAAGATGCCCCGGGCAGTCCCTTCCATACAAGCGTTGCCACCACTTACCAGAATGACGGAAATTTCACCCGCAACCTCGGCATGCCGGAGCATTTCGGCACGCACATGGACGCCCCGGTGCATTTTTGTCCCGGGGGTACGTGCGTCGATCGCATCGCGGTCGAGCGATTATTCGCTCCCGCTATTGTGATGGATGTCAGGTCTGCCGTGATGTCGAACGCCGACTACCGCGCGACGGCGCAGGACATCGAAGGCTGGGTTGGGAGGCATGGAGCGATTCCTCCTGGCGCTGTGGTATTTTTCCAGACCGGCTGGGCTGAGCGCTGGCCCTCGCAGGAGAAGTACATGAACGCGGATGTCGATGGTGTCCTGCATTTCCCCGGGTTGTCGTTGGAGGCTGCGCAATACCTGCTGGACCAGGCCCGCCCGGTAGGAATCGGAATCGATACGGCGAGCGTCGATTACGGCCCGTCCACGGATTGCCCGGTCCATCGTCTCACGATGCCGGCCGGCATCTATCACCTGGAGAACGTGGCGAATCTTGACCAATTGCCTGCAACCGGGTGCAGCGTGATTGCCTTGCCGCTCAAGCTGGCCGGCGGCTCAGGGGCGCCCGCGCGGGTTATTGCACTCATCCCCACCGAACCAGGAATTCATGACTAAACCCTATGCCTGAACTCCCGGAAGTTGAAACGGTTTTGCGCGGTCTCCGGAAGCGCGCACAAGGCCGGCGAATTATCGCAGTTGAGGTTCTCCACCCCGGCATTATTGCGGGTGACGTTGAAGATTTCATTTCACGAATCGAAGGGAGAACCGCTATTGCCGTGCGGCGGAAAGGCAAGGTGCTGGCTGCGGAAATGGCCGGCGCGAACCATCCCGATTCCGTATATCTCATCTTCCGCCTGGGAATGACCGGCCAGGTAACCATTCAGCCGCTTGACGTTCCTGTGGAGCCCCATACGCATGTCCGGATGCTGTTCGAAGGCAGGATGGAAGAGTTGCGTTTTCGCGACGTCCGCCGTTTCGGCCGCCTGCGCTGTTTGACCCGCGAAGAATTCGAGGTGCTGTTCGAGAGCCTGGGGCCGGACGCGCAGCAGGCGACAGAAGAGGAATTTCTCCGCGCCATGCGCGGGCGGCGGGGAGCCCTTAAGAGTTGGTTGCTGAATCAGCAGGGAGTATCGGGGCTCGGAAACATCTACGCGGACGAGGCGCTGTTTGAAGCTGGCATTCATCCGCTTGCCCAGCCGGAACGCGTTACTTCCCTCTCCGCGCGCCGACTTTACCGCGCGGTCAGGAAAGTTCTCAAGCGTGCCGTCAATCTTCAGGGAACCACTTTTCGAGATTATGTTGACATCGAGGGCCGGCCCGGGAACTTCCGTCAGCGGCTGCGGGTTTATCAGAAAACCGGCGAGCCCTGCCCTCGCTGCAGAACCCCCATCCGGCGCATCGTGGTTGCAGGACGCAGCAGCCATTTTTGCCCGCATTGCCAGCGCCGCCCCAGGCGCACGGCCACAATGCGCGGGCCTCGGACGGTTAGCCGCAAACTCCCCTGAGGAAATCCTGATTTGCCAATAGCCGCTGAATTGCTGCCCGGGTAGTTGCCCGCGCCTGCGGTCCCGCTATAATCCGCTTGCCATACGTGACCGCATCGGATATGGTAGCGCTATTCTGCCGAGGGTTTGCAGGGCTTCAATGCTGTTCAAAACTTTCAGTGCAGCCACGTACGGAATTGATGCCTACCCGGTTGAGGTGGAGGTGGATATCTCGGCCGGGAAGCCGGAATTCACTACCGTGGGCCTGCCCGACGCTGCCATCCGGGAAAGCCGCGAACGCATCAAAGCAGCCATCAAGAACTGCGGCCTCGAATATCCTTTCCAGCGCATAACCGTGAATCTGGCTCCTGCCGATGTCAAAAAGGAAGGCTCGGGTTTTGACCTGCCGATTGCACTGGGCATTCTGGGCGCCAACAATGGTGCGCTGCTGAACGGCCATCTGAAGAATTACATTTTTCTAGGCGAACTCTCGCTCGACGGTGGCATTCGACCCATCAAGGGCGCGCTGTCGATTGCTGCCATGGCCAAGCAGAAGGGTATCCGGACCCTGGTGGTTCCGGTGGAGAATGCTCCGGAGGCGGCGGTAGTGGGTGAGGTTCAGGTTTACGGCATGCGATCGCTGCCGGAAGTGATTGACTTGATCAACGGCACACGCGAATTCCGGGCCACCAAAGTGAACACGACAGAGATGCTGGACCAGAGCGGCAAGCACAATGTGGATTTCCATGACGTCAAGGGCCAGATGCACGCCAAGCGCGCCATTGAAGTCGCCACTGCCGGTGGCCACAACATTCTGATGATTGGTCCGCCCGGCGCAGGCAAGACGATGCTGGCCAAGCGCATTCCGACCATCCTGCCGCCTCTCACCTTCAATGAGTCCATCCAGACCACCAAGATTCACAGCGTGGCCGGTGTGCTCGATCCCGGCATGGGCCTGGTGGGCGTGCGGCCGTTCCGCGCTCCGCACCACACCATTTCAGACGCCGGGCTGATAGGCGGCGGCGCCATCCCGCGTCCGGGTGAAGTGAGCCTGGCGCACAACGGCCTGCTGTTTCTTGATGAATTGCCGGAATTCGCCCGCAATGTGCTGGAGGTATTGCGCCAGCCGCTTGAAGACGGCTCGGTCACCATTTCCCGTGCGGCGATGTCGCTGACCTTCCCGTCGCGATTTATGCTGGCGGCGGCCATGAATCCCTGCCCGTGCGGCTTTTTCAATGATCCATCGCGCGATTGCTCCTGCACGCCTCCCATGATCCAGCGGTACGTCTCCAAGATTTCCGGTCCGCTGCTCGACCGAATCGATATCCACATCGACATGCCAGCCGTGAAGTACAGCGAACTGCGGCAGGGTTCGGGTGGCGAAAGCTCGCAGGAGATTCGGAAGCGCGTTGTGGATGCCCGCGAGCGGCAGTTGCAGCGCTTCCAAGGTGAAAAGATTTACTGCAACGCTCAGATGAGCCCGAGGCAGCTCCGGAAGTACTGCAACATCTCGGCGGATTGCGAACGGCTGCTGGAAAGCGCCATGACGCGCCTGGGACTTTCCGCGCGGGCCCACGACCGCATCCTGAAGGTTTCGCGTACCATCGCCGACCTCGACGGTGCCGAAGCCATCAGCTCCACCCACATCTCTGAAGCCATCCAGTACCGCTCCCTCGACCGCAACTACTGGGCGTGAGGCGGGCGGGAAAAAGCCAATGGATCAAGTCACGGCACTTCATACAGCGGCACGAAGGTATTGCCAGGCAGCATTCTCCGAGTGGATGCACAGATACTCCGATCTCCAGGCGGCAGGGAAGGTGGAGGTTCATTGCTCCGTGCAACCCGGTTGGAAATATTCGGACGCAGCCTACAAGACGTTTCCCAGATACAGAATCGCTCAAGCCATTCAAGTCGAAGTCGAGAGGATCATGCCATCGTCAGTTGACTCGCTTGAGGAAATGGGCGAGCTTCTTGTACAGGCGAGCCAAGTACCCGAGGAAAGGCTTAACGCTCAATTGAACAACCCGCTTGCCTCAAATGCTCTGGCGACGGAGGCCCATGATTATCAGGCACACATCAGGGCGTTGATGGAAACCGATCTCAGTACGATAGAGCCCCTTCCGTACCGCCGCGCCCTTAGCGCTCCGGAATCCGAACGCCTCTGGGATCTACTGAGAAGCCGTTGGGGTGTGGGTGATGATCACTATTGGTTCCCTCTCAGGAAGGGTGATCCACCCCCTGATGTTGTGGCGTTTCATGAAGATTTGTTCTCGAAATGGCAGGGCGGCGAGCTGCTCCGGCAGGCACTCACAGAGCGCGGTATTGAGCGAGCCTTCCAATTGAGTGAATTTTTTCCTTCTGATCCAGATTACGAGATTGAGATATCGATTCTTGAGCCAACATACGCGAGGGGCGGGGAGCAATATTTCACTTCAGAGACCGCTGATTGGCTTGTTTATGCCTCGCATGAATCTTCAATTACGTTAGCTGGAGATTTGCTGGTAGAACACTTTACGACAAGATGGCCTGACTGGAAGGCGCGGACATATCAGGGTCCCTATTCTACGCCGGATTTGAGAGGAACGTGGGAGACAAAATGAGAGTTTTGAGTGGCCGCAGGCTTCGAGAAACATAAAGTCTGCCTTGCCGGCTTTGATAGGGGCTCATTTCCTGTATAATGATTTTTGCGGCTCACACCAGTCTCGGGTGCGGGAGCGGCCCGGGGAATTCCTTCAGACACTTTTTAAGTGGAGGCTTTTGATGGCGGAACACATGGTCAAATGCGTGAAGTACCAGAAAGAGTTGCCGGGCCTGGATGAGCCGCCGTGGATCGGAGAACTGGGTCAGCGGATTTACGACAATGTATCCAAGGATGCCTGGAAGCTCTGGCTGGAACACTTGAAGATGCTGATCAATGAGTATCGCCTGACCCCCGCCACCCCGGAATCGCAGGAAATCATCGCCCAGCAGATGGAGCAGTTCTTCTTTGGCGAAGGGGCCGCGCTGCCTCCGGGATACGTCCCGCAGCAGAAAAAGTGACAGCTTGAAAAGTTGGCGGCAGGTATCTTTCCCGCCGTGACGCGGATTATTTGGCGATTAGCGAGTGCTGAAGCCATGCCCTGACGCCTCTGGTCCCAACCTGCCTAATGCGCCACTTCATCCAATTACCGGCAACGCCGGGCCCAGCACAAAACGTAATTTCTGATGGGCGCCGCGCAGGGCCTGCTCGGCAAGCTCGGGTGACGACCCTCGGGCGAAGATAAATCCGGGATAGCTCGTTCCCCTGGGAAGGGGTGTCAGCTTCTGGTTGGGCCGGGCCGTAATGATGATTTCTTCGACTCCGGGAGTCTTGCTGGCTTCTTCGAGTCCTTCAACGCGCTGAAAAATGCCTGCCTGAGGAACCGGAATCATCATCACGCCAGAGGCGGCTTCCTCCCGCCGGATTGAATCAACGTCTTCGCCCAGCGCCAGCCGGATGATCAGTTCTTCGAGCGAAATGCTCTCATCCCGGTTGGGAGCTCGGAATCGCAGCGCCCGCGAACACAGCCCGCCGATGGAACGCGCGGCCACTTCCAGAATCCAGGATCCCCGGGTGTTGATTCTCAGTTCGGCGTGCAGAGGCCCGTGGTGGAGGCCGAGGGCCTGGACTGCGCGGCGCAACTCTTGCAGGACTGACGCCTGGGTTTCCCGCGGCAGGCGAGAAGGTGTTACATAGATACTCTCTTCAAAGAAAGGCCCAACCAGCGGGTCCGGTTTGTCGAAGATGGCCAGGACTTTCAACCGGCCGCGATCGACCAGGCACTCAACGGCGATCTCTTCTCCCTCGATGTACTCTTCCACCTGTAAATAATCGCAGGCCTCGTCCCCCCTGCCGCGGACTTCCGGCGAGCGCAGCAGGGCCCGGATTTGCTGAAACGCGCTGATGAACTCCTGCGGGTTGTTGGCGCGAATCACGCCGCAGCTTGCAGAAAGCGCCAGCGGCTTGAGGACACAGGGGAAGCCGATGGGCGCAACTCCCAGTTTCACGATGTCTGCAGGATCAGCATCAATGGAGAAGCGGGTAAAACGCGGAACGTTGAGCCCGCACTCCTGCATACGCTGGCGGGAACGATATTTGTTGCGGCAAATGTCGGACGTCTCGGGCCTATGGAACAACAGCCCCAGCGCTTCTGCTGCTCTGGCGGCCGCAGGAGGTGTCGAATCGCCCAGAGCGACGATGGCGTGGGCCGCGCGGCGTTGGGCGTGTTTAACAATCTTCCCGGCGGCCTCGTCGGCATTTTCAAACTTTAGTGCCAGGGCGCCGTCCTGCCAGGGATCGTCCAGCACGTGGCAGCGATCGGTTCCGAAGTCGACGTCAAGACCCAGCTTTTCGGCGGCCTGGACGAATGCCCGGGTCTGATAGCCCGTGGTCGTCGTCAGCAGCAGCAATCGCCGCTTTTGGCCTTCTGGCGTCGCCCGCCCGGTTCCTGAAGTGTGCTTCTCCATCGTGCTACACCGGCCCGAAGTTGCTCTGATGAGTGTCGTAGAACTTCTTCATGCCCACGTTCGCGTCAAGGATGACAGGCAGCCTTCGCTGGAGTTCGACGAGCGCGCGGGCAGGAACTGAAATTAGAACTTCCTCCTCTTTGATGTCGGCAAACGTCCGCGCACCCATGCATGCCATGCTGATGGTCGTGTCATTGCTTTTCAGTGAGGAGGGAATCACAGCGCAGGCAGGCCGGCCGAGCGTGCGGCTTTCGTGTCCTGCCCCCCAGGTCGCGGTGCCGCTGGCTTCCGAGATCATCATTGCCTGAAAAGGGGTTGCGATCAGCAGGACGACGTCCGGCTGGATTTCGCCAAATTCCATGAGGGGGCCGTAGACAATCACTTTGTGTTTCTTTTCCACGGTTGGAACATGCTTGGCCTCGGCGGCTTCGAGATAGGAAATCATTCCCATCATTCCAATCAGTTCCATGGCATTGTCTGAAACCGGCTGGGGGATCTGGAACCCCTGCGTGATGGCGCCGATGGGGCAGTTGTAATGGTCCGAGGCCGTGGCGTAGAAAAGTTCGCGCTCGGCGGCTTTCCAGAAAGTGCATGCCGATGGAACCGCCTCTCCGTAATGTTTCACTCCGACGGGCGCTTCATCGAGAAACGCGATCCCAATTGGTGTGTGATTCAGGTTCAACTTTTCTGCAAGACTGTTTGCAAATTCTCGGTATGCCAAGGTGTCCTCTCTTTCTTGATCCCTGCTCCTTGCCGGGCAGATCGGATGGTGTGTTTAAATGGCACTGCAAAGGCCGGTTCAATCAGACAAACGCTTCGCCGTGATGCATGGAGGCCAACTGGTCTCCGGTGGGCTCGGCTCAGCAATACCAGGGTTCGGTCAGATAAGGAATGGCAGCGCGGTCCAGCCGATCATCACCTTCCAGTGGGCCGACCGGCTCAATCCCTGCCGCTTCACAGGCCATTTCCGCCACACTTTGGAAAATCTGCCGGCGGGAGGCTTTCCTCTTTCCGGACTCGTGAACAGCACTCTGAACTCTCGCACACAGCTCGTCCACTCGCGGGTCTGGGTTGGCCCATGGATAAACCAGAGCGCGTTCATCAAACGGCCCGACCCTTGGGGAGATTTCCGCCAGTTCCAGCAGCCGCGAACCCGCGGGGATCAGCAGGCGAATGCCAAGTTGGATGGGCGCAACGTGATCGGCAAGCCCGATCTGCTGCAGGCCGCTGATAAAGCCGCAATAGCTTTCCAGCGTGGTCCACGGAGTGAAGGCGACAAAGGTGGGCGAGAGCGGCAAACCCGCCTGCCGGCACAGGTCCAGCACGCGGACAAAATCACTGTAAGTATGCCCCTTGTCGAGCCGGCGAAGAATTTCATCATCCAGAGACTCCACGGCGCTGGTGACAAAAGCACACCCGGTATCACGGAGTGTTGGCAGGAACTCCGCATGCTTCAGCAGATGTTCCACCTTGATGGTGGCGTCATAGGTGAGCGCCGGGTGCTCGGCGTGCAAAGCCGTGACGATCCGCACGGCGTGGCGGATGCCGTTGAAGAAATCAGGGTCGCCAAAGGTGATGTGCCCGGCTCCCATGGCGGCCTGCCGTCGGATATCTTCCAGCACTACTTCCGGCTGGACAATGCGGAAAACACCGTCGTATACGGGAACAATGGGGCAATGGCGGCAGCGATGTTTGCAGCCCCGGCTGGCTTCTGTGTAGCCGGCGATTCGAGGGCTGCCGTCACTCAAAACAAGCTTGGCATAGCAGTTGAGCGGTGGCAGGGATTCCCGATCCGGCGCCAGAAAATTCTGCCGGGCCAGGGAAATGGCGGGAGGTGGATGGCTGCTGACGCAGGGCGAGGGATTCCGCAACTGCTCCATCGTTGCCACCAGGCCCTCTTCAAATTCACCACCGAGAATTGTTTGCACCCCCAGCTTGCGCAGGAACGCTTCATTCACCGGCGCATAGAGTCCATAGCAGCAGAGGTGGGCGCGTGGATTGAGTTTCTGAATTGCAGGAAGAATTTGCACCGCCAGGCGGGTTGCCGTGTGCATGGGTACATAAATCGCAATCAGGTCGGCGGACCTGACGGCTTCCTCGTCGAGCGGCTGGCAGGAGAGATCGAGGCAGGTAACCGCAGAGCCTGCCCGCCGGAGCCAGGCGGCGGGAGATGCCAGGCCGAATGGCTGGCGGCCAAGTTCGTAAGTGGAGATCAGAACGCTCTTCAACGGAACCGGCCCGTTTAGCTGAAAGGATTCAGATGAGTTGACCAAAGGTCATCTTAACAGGCGCCGGGACAATCCTCAAAGACCGCCCGGCTTCCGGAAGCTGCAGGATATTCTTCCGGGGCGGCAGTGAGCCTCGGGTTCGGGGACAGGCAGCGTTGCTGATGATGCTTGATTTTTTTGGTTTCTGTCCATAGCATAAAGGGTGGTGCTGCTTGGGTCCCGGAGTTCGTATGGGGCAGCGGGTACTGATGGCAGTTTACCTCCTCAGGTTCTATGGGTGTTGGATCGTCTGGGGCTCCGCCTGAACAGGCCATCTGAATTCCGGCCTGAATGGTCAAACCGATTATTTCTGAGGGTCGGCCTGTCCGGACATGAATATCCGCGGGATCGGGGCAGGGCTTCCATTCGGAGCTCTAAGCTGAACGCCAAAAGTGTGACGCATGCATAGCGGTGGCAAATCTTGAATTTGCGTCCACTGGTGAGGCTGACCGCGCCGAATTTCACGAAAAGAGAGGTTGGAGAAAAACTTATATGAGACCCTTTCGAACGATGGCCGTGATGTTCCTGGCAGCAGGAGCTCTCGCATTCACTGCAACGCTGTCATTTGCCGCCAGCAAGGCCGATGGCGCCGACATTTTCAGGGAAAAATGCTCAATGTGCCACGGGGTTGACGGCAAAGGTTATGCGGCCATTAAGACCCCTGATTTCACCGATCCCAAATGGCAGGCGGCCCATCCTGATAAGGAACTGAAGGATGCTATCGAGAATGGCGTGAAGGGCACAGCCATGGTTTCCTTCAAGGAGAATCTGAGCCCGCAGCAGATGGCGGCTGCTCTAAAGTATATTCGTTCACTGGGCGCGAAGAAAAAGAAGTAAGCTGAAGGGGTCTCTCTCCTGTTGCAGGGGCCGGTCCCTTTCGACGACGCCCTCCAAACCTTCTTCTGGAGTCGGCGGGCGCTTTCTATAGTGCTCCTGCCTGTTCTGAAGAATCCGCCGCGAAAAGCGCAGAAGTTGGACGGTGGCTCTCCATCACCCGGATGGTTTGATTGCCGTCCTTCAATGGATGGAAGTTCATTTTCCGAAATCCCTGGAATCTTATTCCTGGGCTCAACAGATGAAATCCACTTTGATGCTTTCGGGCAGGCAAGCATGCTCCGCGCTCCCCTGGAATTGTGTCCTCACTGAATCGAGACAATCTTGCTGGCGCCTGGCCCGAAATGGTCCTATGATGAGAGCAGTCGGTGTCCTCGAATCCATTTCCAAATCCAATGAAGAGGTTCTTTAATGGGCAGGAAGTATAAACAACGGGGCTACATGGACTCCGGTGGCGATGAGCGCAACGGGGGGCCGCCGCAGCAGAAGTCCGAGACGTTCGGTCCCCGGACCCCCGCGATGCCGGGGAAGCGTTCTGTCTGGCGGTGCGCATCCTGCGCTGCGCTTTTGCCGGCTGGGATTGACCAGCAGGCGAAGTGCCCCAATTGTGAAGCTGAACTGCACAGTTGCAGGCAGTGCACGTTTTTTGATACGGGAAGCCGCTTTGAATGCACCCGGCCGGTGACGGCGCGGATCCCGAAAAAGGATGCCCGCAACGAATGTTCGTTTTTCGCTCCCCGGACCACGATTGAACGGGAAACTTCTTCTTCAAAGCCTCTTGACGCCCGGGCAGCCTTTGAAAACCTTTTCAAGAAGTAACTGCCGGATGCGGAGGTTTTCCGCGCCTCGGCCGGGACTGTAAGTTTTCCCCTCCGCCGCCATGGCCGGTTCCGGGCTATCCGAAGATCTTCTGGCGCGCGGCCTCAGAGATCGCTACTACAGCAGGGTTCTTGATTTTTCTTTCCACTGAAATGGCATAGAAGCGGGAGCGGACAGCGCTGGTTTTCCCGATCATTCCGAAACCGTACTGGCGCATTTCTGCATCGAGAATGGAGGGGGCGGCGAAGGCTCCGTGTCCGGCCTCGGCAAACGTCCGAAGCAGTGAAAAGTCATCAAACTCGCCGACGACGAGAGGGCGGACCTGCTGCTGATTGAACCATTGTTCGAGGCTGACGCGCAGGGAACTGTCTCCCGTGGGAAGCAGGAAGGGAATTCCATCCAGGGAGTGGGGGAAGCGGCGCCGCAGCCTGGCCGCCTTCCTGCGCTTTTCGTAGAAAGCCACGGCACACTCGCCGAGCAGATGATTGAACGCGCGCACCTTGACCTCCGGGCCGACGGGAGTGTCGGCAAGAACTACGTCCAGTTCATTGACGGCAAGCTCTGCCAGCAGGCGGTCAATCCGATATTCGTGGCAGATGACGCGGACGGCGCCGGGGAGTTGAAGGGCAGGATGGATCAGATGATAGGCGATCCACTTCGGGAGCGGATCGGCCACTCCCACGCGCAGCCGAAGGGGGTGGCCGGTGGGATGGCCGCGGAGCGTTTCCTTCAATTCACGCCCCAGTGAGAAGATCTCTTCAGCGTAGCGGAACGCCACGCTGCCGGCCTCGGTTAAAACCAGCCGGCGGCCGGACCGCGTGAAGAGCTTTTCGCCGAGCTGGTCCTCAAGACGCGAGACCTGGGAACTGATGGTGGGGGGCGACAGCAGAAGTTCCTCCGATGCCCTGGCGATGCTGCCGGTCCGCGCCACCGTCCAGAAGTAAAGGAGGTGGTGATAATTGATCCATTCCATGGAAATATTATAGATAGAAAAAATCTATCAATGACATCGAAACTTTCTACTTTTCTAACGGCCGGGGTGTTGGTACAAGTGTTGATGTGCGGCGCACTGCGACCCATGGGAGTACGGTCAGCATGTTCCTGGACTTTGGGAGAACTTCTGGCCGGCTGAATGGGTTTGAAAACCAGAGCGAGTTCACCGGGGCCTAAGCGGAATTTCGACGGGGACCCCATCGCAAGGTGTGCTGGCTGCGCAGCCGGGAACCGGCCTGAGGGGAAAATCCCGGAGGAAACTGCAGGTTGGTAGACGATCTGCCGATGGGATGGCGACGGGGTTCCCGTGATTTTTACCTGACCGGAAAAGCCGGGTTGAATACTGGGGGGTGGAAAGGCTTTCCTGGTTCTTCTATTGACTCTGCCAAAACAGAAGTACACGGACAACGAAGATGTTGCGGCAAAAATCAGGAGGAAAAACTATGAAGATCACAGAGGTGGGCGCCCATGAAACTGAAGGCCTTGCTCAAACTGGCCCCAGGGTTCTGATGGTCATTGACGATCCCGCGAGTCTTGACCACCACAGTGAACTCCTCCGCTGTCTGGGTTACGAGGTGCTGGCTTGCGATTCCTATGGAGAGGGCCTGGCGATGTTGCAGCACGAGCCGTTTGACCTGGTGACCGTGGGGCAGGGCAGCATGTTTTTTGAAGGCAAAGACGTCGTGATGCGGGCGCTTGAAATCAACAGGAGCGTTCCCGTCCTGGTGCTGGCGCGGAATCCATACATGGAGAATTACCTGGAGGCCATGCAACTGGGCGCCGTCGATTATCTTGAAATGCCTGTCCCTCCGGAAGAATTCATGAGAGTGCTCCGCACGCACCTTCTTTATTCGCTCAGCCGGCGGAGTGACGCTTAGCGATGGATGCCGGTCATCCGCGCCGACATGCTGGAACCCCCTGCGCCGGCAGGATTGTTGCGGACATGCTTGCCGCGTTTGTGAGTGTGTGAGGGATTCGACGCCCCTCCCCCCGAGGGCAGGCCGTCGTTCATCACTCGTTCGCTGCCGTCAATATCGCTCGAATGAATTCTGAGGTCTTTTTCCTGTCCCCCCGTGCTTTGCCCCGTTCGGAGCAGGATTCCCATGCTCAATGAGTGCCGCAACCCTTTCAAGGCACAAAGAAGTGTGTTAGCCTGAAAGCTGAGCTGGATGGGGTCGGCTGAGCCCACCGCCGCACGATGATTTATGGCCTCGATTGTGCCTTCACTGCTTGCAGGAGACTTTGCCCGGTTGGGGGAATCTCTGGATGCGGTCGAGGCGCTGGGAGTCTCAACCGTCCATATCGACGTTGTGGACGGGCATTTTCGGCCGGGGATTTCCGTGGGGCAGTCGGTGGTGAGCAACATCTGCAAAGCGACCCGTCTAAAGGTGGACGTTCACCTTCTGGTTGAGCGCCCGGAGCGCTATATCGAAGATTTTGTTAAAGCCGGCGTAGATTCTCTTGCATTCCACCTTGAGGCAACACAGAACATATCTCTGGCGATCGCTTTGGCGCGAGAGCTGGGGACAAAGGTGGGTCTGGCATTGAATGCGGCTACGCCGGTGGGCGCCTGTTCCGAGGTCCTGGAAGATCTGGACTTCGTGCTCCTTGAGACAGGGACTGGCGCCCTGTTGCCGCGTTCCCTCCGTCGAGTGGCCGCCCTTGCCAAAGTGCGCGAGACTCTTGGGTTGAGTTTTGCCATTGCGGCGGAAGGAGACATCGGCGCAGGCGAAGCGGAAAAACTGTTTCCTGCGGGTTCGGACATCCTTGTGGTGGGTTCACCCATCTTTGATAAGAAAGAGGGTGGTAAAGCCCTTTGCGCGCTTGCGCGGACTCTGAGTGCCAGCTCCACGGCCCCCGGGCGGGAGAGGGAATCCCGGGTCCATTAGCATGGGCAGGAAGGGTGCTTCACTGGTTCGCAAAGGGATGCGGGCAGTTCCATGGGAAGGTGATGGGCTTTCGTAAAGGAACCATGACAAACCGGTTAAGGCAAATAGCGCGTGGCGGGATCCAAAGGGCGGGCGAGTGCGTCCGGGGGTCCGGACCTGCGCTGTTGTTTCTCCTGGTGGCAGGCGTCATGGTCTTGCCCGGCTGCGTCTTATTCGTAAACAGGGGCGCCACGGACAACCTCCTCCCAACCGGCCAGCAGCCTGATAAGATTCTCTATCAGAAGTCTATTGACGCCATTGACCACGGCCACTATGAAGTCGGGCGGCTGACCCTGCAGGCGCTGCTCAATACGTACCCGGACAGCGAATATCTGGCGAAAGCCAAGCTGGCTATTGCGGATTCGTATTACGAGCAGGGTGGAACGGCCGGCCTCACCGAGGCCGAGGCCGAATATAAAGACTTCCAGACCTTCTTCCCTACTGCTCCGGAAGCTCCCATGGCCCAGTACAGGGTGGCCATGGCACATTTTCGGCTGATGGGGAAGCCTGACCGGGACCTGACGCAGATCCGGCTGGCCCAGGCAGAGTTTAAGGAATTTCTACTGAAATATTCCGACAGTGACTTGATGCCCCGCGCCAAGGCCCGGTTGCGGGAAGTCCAGGAAATATTGGCCCAGGGCGAATTTGAGGTTGCGCGCTTCTATTATGAAAAGCACGCCAATCCGGCGGCTGAATCCCGGTTTCTGGAAATTGTCAACCATTATCCCTCCTTCAGCGAGGCGGACCAGGCGTGCTGGTATCTGGCGCAAACTTACGAGAGATTGAAGAAGCCGAAGGAAGCGGTTCCTTATTATGCCCGCATTCTGACCGACTATCCTTTGAGTCCGATAGCTCCCGACGCCAAAGAACAGCTTGCCGCTTTGCATCAACCCGTTCCGAGGCCAACCCGTGCGGCGCTGGCTCGGGCGCATGCCGACGCTTTGCATAATACGAACCTGAGCCTGATGCAGAAAGTCACGGGGACATTTTCCAGCGCACCGAATCTCAGAGCTACGCGCCATGGCCCCGTCATCCTTACCAATCCGTCAAACAATCCGGTGATGATGGCTAAAAACCCTCCCGCCGAGGGTTCGGCAAATGCAATTTCTATCCAGCCGGTGGACGAGTCGGCCCTGAAGAACGGGAAGTCCGCTGATCCTGCCGGACCTGCCGACAAAAAGGCGAAAGATTCCAAGGAAAAGACCGCTGATAAATCCGACAGCGGCACCAAGACCGCTACGGCGCCGAAGAAGAAGTCTGGTCCGCTTCATATGTTCAAAAGAGTTCTTAAGCCCTTCTGACAGATCAGATTAACTTTTTTCCATGTCCCCCCACCCGTCTCCAGACTTGCCTGCCGGGCGTGAACTCTGTTCCGGCAGTCCTCGATGCGCGGTTCCGGGTTGTCTCTGCCGTGCAGGCAGAGGGCCATGCCATTGCCGGCAGGTGGATGGCATAGGCCGACTGGGGGACATGGCGGGCGTACGTTGACCGGTTTGTGGCCCGGCGATATAGTAAACTAACCCGAAGCTTTATCAGGCGATTTGTTGATGATGCGCCGTTTGCACCGGGGCTTTCCCGTGTCTATGCTGCGGACATGGATGCCATAGGATGGGAGTGGAAGTGGAAACCGAGATCCCCAAAATATATTCGCCGGATTCAATTGAACCCTATTGGGCGCGCATATGGGTTGAGCAGAAGCTCTATCGGCCGGCTGGCGATCCATCGCGGACGCCCTTCGGCCTGGTGATTCCGCCGCCGAACGTGACCGGGTCGCTCCACATCGGGCACATGCTCGAGCACACGGAAATTGACATCCTGATGCGATGGCATCGCATGCGCGGCGAAGACGTGCTGTGGCTTCCGGGGACCGACCATGCTTCCATCGCCACGCAAATGATTGTGGAGCAGGAGATTGGCCGCGAGGCCCTGCCGGAACTCGATGGCCGCTCATCGGCGATGGCCGCGTGGAGGCGTGAGGGACAGCGCCTGCGGCTTGAAATGGGACGGCAGAAATTCCTGGAGCGCTGTTGGCAATGGAAGGCGCAGAGTGGCGGGAGAATTCGCAAACAGATGGAACGCCTGGGTGCGTCCGTCGACTGGACGCGCGAGCGTTTCACCATGGACGCCGATTACTCGCGCTCCGTGTTTGAGGTCTTCTCGCGTCTCTACAAGGAAGGGTTGATCTATCGGGACATCTACATCGTGAACTGGTGCCCGCGTTGCGGCACGGCGGTGAGTGATCTGGAAGTGGCGCATGAGGAGCGCGCCGGCAAGCTCTGGTACATCCGTTATCCATTTATCAATGGCGGCGGCCATGTCACGGTCGCCACGACACGTCCGGAAACCCTGCTGGGTGACACGGCCGTGGCGGTGAATCCCGCGGACGAACGGTATAGCAGCGCCGTGGGCCGGCGACTCGTTTTGCCCCTGCTCAAGCGCGTGATTCCCGTCGTCGCTGATGTTGCTGTCGACCCGGAATTCGGGACAGGCGCCGTAAAGGTTACCCCGGCGCACGATGCCAACGATTACGGCATTGCCATCCGGCAGAATCTGCCGCGGGTGAAGATTCTGGACGAAGAAGGGCGCATGACGGAAGCCGCCGGTCCCTACAAGGACCTGGACCGCTATGAGGCGCGCGAGCGGGTGCTGGAAGACCTCCGCAAGGCCGGCCTGCTGGAAAAGGAAGAAGACTACGCTCTGAACGTCGGCATCTGCAGCCGCTGTAAAACCGTTGTCGAACCGCTCCTCTCAAGGCAGTGGTTCATGAGGATGTCTCTGCTGGCCAAGCCGGCCATCCGCGCGGTGGAGGACGGCCGCATCAGGATTGTGCCGGAAAACTGCCGCAAGATTTATCTGGACTGGATGGACAACATCCATGACTGGTGCATTTCACGCCAACTCTGGTGGGGCCATCGCATTCCTGTCTGGACCTGCAGGCAATGCGGGGAAGTGATGGTCTCTGAGGAATCGCCGGGAACCTGCCCAAAGTGTTCCAGCAGCTCCCTCCAGCCTGAAACCGATGTTCTCGACACCTGGTTCAGTTCGGCCTTGTGGCCGTTCGCCACGCTTGGCTGGCCTGAAGAGACGGAGGACCTGAAGCGCTACTATCCCACCGACCTGATGATCATGGGCTTTGACATCCTGTTTTTCTGGGGCGCGCGCATGATCATGATGGGCCTGAAGTTTATGGACGAGGTCCCCTTCCGCGAGCTTTACATCCATGCCCTGGTCCGCGATGCCGAGCGCCAGAAAATGTCAAAGACCAAAGGGAACGTGATTGATCCGCTTGAGGTGACGGAGAAGTACGGGACGGATGCCGTGCGCTTCGCGCTGGCCATCAGCGCCGCGCCGGGCACCGACATTACTTTCAGCTACGACAAGATTGAATCGTACCGCGCCTTTGCCAACAAGATCTGGAACGCCGGACGTTTTATCTTGATGAACCTGCAGAAGCTGGCGCCCGAGGTTCGCAATCGGGTATCAGCAGCGACGGAAACGGTTTTAAAAGACGGCTTCGAGCCGTTGCCCGCTGACCCTGCCCTGGCGCTGGCCGACCAGTGGATGTTTTCGCGCCTGGCGGCGATCACAAATGAAGTTGAAGGGGCCCTGGCGGACTTCCGCTTTCACGAAGCCAGCTATAAGGTTTATCACTTCTTCTGGCATGAATTTTGTGACTGGTACCTGGAATGGATCAAGCCGGAAATCACCAGGACTCTGGGCCCGGAAGATTCGTGCAATTCCTGGGCGAATCTGCTGCTGGTTTTCGATTCGGCGCTTCACATCCTGCATCCCTTCATGCCCTTCATCACGGAAGAACTCTGGCATCGCCTGCCCAATCACGGCGATGAGGTTTCAATATCCCTCACGCCGTTTGCGCTGGTGGGCGAGCAGGCGTCGAGCCCGGATGCGGAAAAGAACTTTGAGAACATCCGCAGTCTGGTGGTTGCAGCGCGCAACGCCAAGGCGGAAGCAGGCTTGCAGAAAGAAAAGGTGGAGGCGCAGGTGGCGAGCGAGGATGCGGCAATCCTCGACCTTTTCAAGGTCCACCATCAGACCATCCTGCGGCTGGCAGGGCTTGAATCGCTTGAGGTGGTGTCGGGGCGGATTGAAGCGGGGACCCATGTAACCGCGGCTTTTGAACTCCAACTGATCTTCGAAAAGCAGATTGATCATGAGGCCGAACGTTCGCGGTTGACCAAAGAAAGAGACAAGCTGGAAAGCGCTCTGCGACGGGTGAAGAAGCAGCTCGAAAACCGGGCCTTTCTGGACCAGGCGCCCGAAGAGATTGTTCGCAAAACCGAAAACCATAGCGCAGGACTCGAAGTTCAGCTGCAGAAAGTGATCGACACACTTAAGAGGCTGGGGTGATCGCGTGGCGGAAGTGAACAAAGAATCCACCGTTTCGCTGGACGAAATGGTCCAGGGCCTGCCTGTCCAGCAGGTGCGCAAGATTGTTTCTCGCGCCTTAATCGAGGACCTCGGCAAGGGCGATGTGACCACCAGCCTGACCGTTCCTGAAAACGTGAAAGCGCGGGGGACTTTTTATTCTAAGCAGCCTCTCGTCGTGGCCGGGCTTCCCGTGGCCGAGGAGGTTTTTCGTATGCTGGAGCCGGACTTCGTGTGGGCGCCCGTGGTGCGCGACGGCGCAAATGTCCCCGCCGGCCAGCCGCTGGTCCAGGCGGGGGGAAAAGCCGCCACGCTGCTTTCCGGCGAGCGCGTGGCCCTGAATTTCCTCCAACGGCTGAGCGGAGTTGCGACCCTGACGCGGAAGTTCAAAGACCAGCTTGCGGGCCTGAAAACGGAATTGCTGGAAACGCGCAAAACCACTCCTGGATTGAGAATCCTTGAAAAATACGCCGTCCGCATGGGTGGCGGGACCAACCACCGGATGGGACTGGACGATGGAATCCTGATCAAGAATAACCACATTGCCATTGCCGGCGGCATCGGTACCGCGATTGAGAGTGTGCGTCGCGAAAAGCCGGAGGGGATGGCGATTGAGGTTGAGGTCCGGACTCGGCAGGAACTTGAAGAAGCGATTGAGGCCGGGGCGGATATCGTTCTGCTGGACAACATGACGCCGGAAGAAGTTTCGGAATGCGTCGGCCTTGCCCGTGGCCGCGTGCTGCTGGAAGTTTCAGGCGGCGTGGGCCTTGGGAACATTCGCGCATATGCCGAGACGGGAGTCGACAGGATTTCTGTTGGTGCGCTGACCCACTCGGCCCCTGCGGTCGACATCAATTTTCTGATCGAAACCCTATAGGTCGAAATTTCCGTTCCTTTGCCGCTCTACTCTTTTATGAGAGGAACCGGGACCTCCTACGTCAGGTCGCTGAGACGCCAGGGACGCCAAGGGCCCCATGACTACCGGAACCACAGATCACAAGATCGACCGCCTGGTCCACTTGCTGGTGAGGAATGCCACGGTGGTGGTGCCCGGCCCCAAAATCGCCGAAGAGATTGGAGTTTCAAGGTCCACGGTCTGGGAATGGATTGAAAAGCTGCGGGCACTGGGAGTGGCCATCAAGGGACATCCCAGGCGCGGCTACCAGATTGAAAAGTTGCCCGACATTCTCCTTCCCAGCCTGGTCCGGGCCGAGCTGCCCCCGCATGCTGAAATCGGGCACAGGATCATCCATTACTTTCGCACCGATTCGACCAACAGCGTGGCGCTGCAACTGGATGCCCAGAACGGCCCCCATGGCACGGTCGTCATCGCAGAGGAGCAGACGGCGGGACGAGGGCGGCTGGGACGGAACTGGTATTCTGAAAGGTCGAGCGGCATCTATGTTTCGATTATCCTGCGGCCCCCGTTGTCGCCGGCGGCTGCGCCCATCCTAACGCTTCTGGCCGGCGTTGCCGTCCACCGGGCTGTCAGTACGGCCACTGGCCTCAAGGCGGACATTCGCTGGCCCAACGACGTGCTGGTGAACGGCAAAAAGGTTTGCGGGATCCTCACCGAGATGAAGGCTGAGGTTGATCGTCTTCACATGGTGGTGCTGGGCATCGGGATCAATGTGAATCACAGCTCGATGCCGGAGGACCTCTGCGAGATCGCCACGTCGCTTGCAATCGAAAGCGGCCGGCACTTTGCCCGGCTGCATGTTCTTGCCGAATTGCTTCGCAGCGTGGAACGTTACTATCATATGCTTTTGAAGGAAGGCCATGCGGCCGTTGTCCGGGAGTGGACGGCGGCATCGAGCTACGCTGAAGGGAAACAGGTCCAAGTGAAGGCCGGTGGGAATGAATACTCCGGCGTCACCGCGGGCCTCGACCCAAGCGGCGCCCTCAAGATTCGTCGCGACGACGGGCGGCAGGAACTGCTGGTGGCCGGTGAGATCACGGAGCTAAGATAGACGCAGGTTGCTGTTCTTTGATTCAAAATCCTTCTTCAGCGCAGGAACACTATGCTTCTCGTCATTGATGTCGGCAATACGAACACCAGCCTGGGAGTATTTGAAGAGCGCGAGCTGTTTGCGCAGTGGCGCCTTTCCACCCATCGCGGCCAGACCGCCGACGAGTACGGCATCCTGACCCGGAATCTCTTCACGCTGGGTGGCATTGAGTTTGGCGAAATCAAGGCCATGATGGTCTCCAGTGTGGTGCCCACGCTGAACCCGGTGATTCAGGAAATGGCTGAACGCTATTTTCATCTCAAGCCTTATTTTCTCGGGCCCGGGATGCGGACCGGAATGGCCATTCATTATGACAACCCGCTGGAAGTCGGCGCGGACCGCATTGCCGACAGCGTGGCGGCATTTGAAAAATACGGGGGCCCCTGCATCATCGTGGATTTTGGCACGGCCATCACCTTCGACGCCGTCTCTGAAAAGGGTGAATATCTGGGGGGCGCGATTGCGCCGGGCATCGGCATTTCGTCGGAGGCGCTGTTTGCGCGCGCGGCCCGCCTGCCTCGCGTCGAAATCCGCGAGCCTGAAAGCGTGATTGGAACCAATACGGTGGCCAGCATGCAGTCGGGTCTCTTCTATGGGTCGGTGGGGCTGGTGGACGGCGTGCTAGACCGCATGTGCGCTGTGATGGGCCCCAAGACTCGCGTGATTGCCACGGGCGGCCAGGCGGAATTTCTGGCCTCAACCTTGAAGCACAAGCCACCCGTCGACCCGTTCCTGACGCTCGAAGGGCTGCGGATTATCTACGAGCGGAATCTCTCAACCCCTCATCGCAAATAACATTGGAAAACTACTTTAATTACTTTACCGAAATTGAAGAGTGCTTCCAGCGCGCGCGGGGCGTGACGACTCTGCTTTCCACTCTGGACTGGGCGCTCATCGAATCCTGGAAGGAAGCCGGCATTCCGCTTGAAGCGGTGCTCATCGGGATCGAGCGCACCTTTGAGAAGTACCGCAAGCGGCCGCAGCGCTTTCGGAAAGTCAACAGCCTCGCCTACTGCTCGCAGGCAGTTATGCGTGCCGCGGATGCAGCCGGCACGGTTGACGAAAGCGGGACCCACGACGAGCCGGTTTTTGAAAAGAGTGACGTTGCCGGTTTTCTCATGCGTAACGCGAAGGTCCTTGAGAGTGCGTCAAAATCCCAGGAGGCTGAAGGGCAAAGTGTCCTGGCGCAGGATTTCAGCGAGGTCGGGAAGGCACTGGCGGAAATGGCTGCCCGTGATGCGGAATGGGATGCCGACCCCGAAGGCCTGGAGCGTCAACTGACGTCGCTGGAAGACAAGCTTTCAGCTTCTCTCACCCGGGCCGCGCCCGTCGAATTGCTCACTTCCTTCCGGGCAGAGATGGATCGCGCCATGGCTCCTTACCGCAGAAACATGGGAAGGGGCGAGACGGAGTCGCTGGAGAGACAATTCATCAAGAAGGGCCTTTTTGAACATTACAATCTTCCGCGGTTGAGCTTGTTTTATATGTAAGGCCGTTGGCGGGCCGGTTGTCCTCCCCTGGCGGCCGTTTGTCATTTTTCCTGAAGCCCAAAAGGTGATCCGTGCCGTTTGAATTTTCCCCGCACAAACTGGTTTATGGTGGCGAAGCTCTTGGTCATGCGGAGGGCCGCACGGTGCTGGTGCCGCGCGCGTTGCCGGGGGAGCGGCTGGAGGTTGAAACGATACGCGTAGCCAAAGGCGTGATTCATGCCAGACCTTTGCGCATCCTGGAAGCGGCGCCCGAACGAGTCAGCCCGCCGTGCCCATACTTTGGCCGGTGCGGCGGTTGCCATTACCAGCATCTGGATATCGAGCACCAGGTGCGCTGGAAGTCGGAGATTGTCCGCGAGACGCTGCAAAGGATTGGGAAGATTTCCTGGGATCGCGAAATCACGGTCCACCAGGCGCGGCCATGGAATTACCGCAACCAGGCCCAATTGAAAGTGGCCGTAGCCGAATCCGGGAAAGTTGCGCTGGGTTTTTTCGCGGGCGAATCGCACCAGCTTGTTCCCATCGACGAGTGCCTGATTCTTTCGCCCCGCCTCAACCAGGTGCTTGGCCAGCTTCGCCGGCCCGAGTGGCTCGGCAGGCTCCGAGGTTGCCGTGAAGTTGAATTGCTGGCAGATGATCTGGATGACCAGGTCCGGATCACTCTCCACGGAAATCCGGAAACAGGCGGGCCCGAGTTGCTCGCGGAAAACCTCATCAGAGAATTGGATGGCGTTGTGGCGGTGGCTTTTCATGAGGGACGAAACACGCAGTTGTTTGGGCAAGCGGACTTTTTTTACCAGGTGGGTGAGTTCAGGTATCAACTGAGCGCGGGGGCCTTTTTCCAGTCCTCGCGCCACCTCCTTCCCGGGCTCGTAAGCGCCGTGACGGAAAGTCCACCCGGAGACCTGGCGCTGGACCTCTACGCGGGCGTGGGGCTGTTTACTCTGCCGCTTGCCCGGCGCTTCCGGCAGGTGGTGGGTGTGGAATCTCACCCCAGGGCAGCGCGCGATCTGAAAGCCAACGCGGAGAGCCACGGCCTTGAACATGTCCGCGCAGTGGGGCAGCGCACCTCAGATTTCCTTCGCCGCTTTGCCCAGGCGCAGCCCGACCTGGTGGTTCTGGATCCTCCCCGCGGCGGCGCTGAAAAATCCACACTAAAATATCTGGTTGATTTGCAGCCGCGACGTGTTCATTATGTTGCGTGTCACCCGCCCACCTGGGCGCGAGACCTTTCCTTCCTGCTCAGCAGGAATTATCGCCTGGAAGGGGTTGAGATGTTCGACTGCTTCCCGCACACCTATCACATCGAATGCCTGGCACGACTTGTTCGTATGGGCCAGGCCTCCTGATGAAATGCCCCCTGCTGATTCTGGCAGTTTGTTTTGCGCTCGGAATCCTGGCGGCGCATTTGCTGGCCCCTGACTTTGCTGGCATCTCCCTGCTGATTGCCGCTGCCTCCGCGTGTCTGTTGCTTGGGCTGATCTCTCTTCGGCGAGAAAGGATTCGAATTTCAGCCTGCCTGGCGCTTGCAGGGTTTGTTTTTGCAGGCATGGCGGCTGCCGCGGGTTTTCAATATCGCTTCCTCCCCAACGATGTCCACTATCTCTCCGGCTGGGGCGTGGATTTGAAGAGGAGCGTGGAAACCGAGGGCATGATTGCCAGCAACCCCATTCGCAGTCACAACAGTTTCAGGTTTGATCTGGAGTGCCGAAGGATTGAGCATGGCGGCGAGTGGCGGAAGGTGCGGGGGAAAATCCAGGTCCGATTGTTCACGCCTGCGAATGCCCAAAGCTGGGCGGCCATCGAGGCGCTTGGCCTACACTATGGCAATCTGATTCAAGCGCCGGTGCGGTTTGAAAAACCAGGGGTGTATCAAAACCCGGGGAGTTTTGATTTTCGCTGGTGGCTGCAGGCCATCAATGACATTTCCTGGGAAGGCACCGTCAGAAACCCACTCGCGGTCCGGAAAATTTCGGAATCACGGGCCTCTCGTCTTTCACTGCTTGTTCAGAACGTGCGGTCGAGCCTGCTGCAGGGAATTGACCGCCTGTACCCTCAGTGGTCGCCTGAAGGGCGCGTTGGCGCGGTGCTGAAGGCAGTCCTTCTGGGCGACCGTTCTTCACTGGACTCGGATACAGTGGAAAATTTTCGGCAGTCGGGTTTGTACCATCTGCTGGTGATTTCCGGCCTGCATGTGGGGCTGCTGGCTTCCGTGCTTCTCTTTTTTCTCTACCGGCTGCGCGTGGGAGAAACCTGGCGGGCCGCCTGGCTCCTGATGTTCCTGGGAACCTATTCGCTCCTCGTCGAGCAGCGGGCGCCCACTCTGCGCGCCTCGCTCATGATCGCGGCCTATCTGCTGGCACGGTACCTCTACCGTGACCGGCCGGGGCTGGATGCGGTCGGGCTTGCAGCTTTGGTGTTGCTTTTTCACCGGCCCGCCTGGCTTCTCGAGGCCGGATTCGATCTTTCATTTTCAGCAGCTCTTCTGATTGTTGGACTTGCAATTCCCATTCTTGGGCGGACGACAGCCCCTTACGGGAGAGCTTTAGTTCGCTTGGGAAATGTGGACCGTGACATCAATTTAGCTCCTCGCCATGCTCAATTCCGGGTGGAACTTCGCATGATCATCGGCTGGCTGAAGACGAAGTTTTCCTTCCTGCACCGGCACCCTGCATTTTGCGAGCAGGCCGTGATCATGCCGATCCGGATTGTTTTGTGGACGGCGGACCTGGTGCTTTTCTCCGCCATTCTACAGCTGGGATTGTTGATGCCCATGGCGGCGACTTTTCACCGAATTGCGATCGTCGGAATCGGCCTGAATACCCTGGCCTTTCCTCTGATGACCCTGCTGATCGCCGTGGCCGTGCCGACCGTGATTCTTGCCGCCACGATCCCAATTCTTGCCGTGCTTCCCGGTAAATTGTTGTTCTGGGTGACGAGTGCTCTGCTGGCCTTGACCGAGTTCCGGGGCGAACCCTTGTGGATGTCCTATCGCGTCCCGGGACCGCCCGCCTGGATTGCCGTGGGTTTTGCGCTGGCGGTGGTTGGCGTTGCCCTGACTCTGCGCCGCAGCAGGCGTGCTTTGCTCGTCTCCGTCTGCTTGTTCAGTGCGTTTGCCGGGCTCGTGGTTTCATATCCCTTCACCCCGCAGATTCCGAGAGGAACGCTCGAGGTGACAGCGCTCGATTGCGGCAGGGGTGAGGCCCTTTTCGGCGTATTGCCCGACGGCACGACTCTGCTGGTGGATGCGGGAGGGCGGGAAAGTTTCGGGCCGGACATGGGGCGGTGGAATCCGGGAGAAGAGATCGTCTCTCCTTATCTATGGTCGCGCGGCATCAAGAGCATCGACATTGCGGTCCTGGGCGGTGCGAGCGACGAGAACGTCAACGCCATGGCGGCCATCCTCCGAAATTTCAGGGTCGGCGAGCTGTGGCGCAGTTCACAGATGTCGCGCGCGGGCGATCTCCCGCTGCTTGAGACAGCGCGCGAACGGAAAGTCCGGGTCCGTGACATCATGGCGGGAGTCAGCGAGGGCAGAGGCAGCGCCGATATCCAGGTGCTGTGGCCTTCCGTGGCCTGGCGCGGCAAACGATTGCCCTTCAGTGACTGGTCGCCCGTGCTGCGCATTGTGGATCCGCAAGGGAGCATTTTTTTGCGCGGCATTACGGACGACCGGGTCGAAAGTATCCTGGCGGATTCAGGGAATGAGCTTTCCAGCGACGTGCTGGAATCCGCGCGCCCGCTGTCTGGAATCACCTCCCGGAGGAAGTTCCTGCAACGGGTGAATCCCGGGATGGTTCTGGAGACCGGTGGTCGTGATGCAACCGGGGAAGGACGAAGGTATCTGCGCGTACAGAAGGCCGGCTCCCCGGATGTGCCCGTTTTCAACACTGCGAACGACGGGGCTGTCACCGTCGACGTGAAAAACTCAACCCTCAGCGTGCGATGCTACGGCACCTCGAGAGTGTTCCACTTGCAGCGCTCGGTGGGCGGCGATGCGAGTTCTTCTGGCCTATAATAGGGTTCTGGGGTTTCATCTCCAGGTGGGGTGATGGTGGCAACCGACGCGGAAATCCGGGAAGAAGCCCTGAAGGTCCGAAGGCTGCAACTCGTGATGGACCTGGTGACGAGCACCCTCCAGCAGGAGGACATGCCCGTTGAAGAAGCCTCCGAGATGGTTGCGGCAACCCGCCGGTTTGCCCTCGATCTCTTTCCCGATAAGGGGCACACCTTTGACCTGCTCTATCGGCCCCGGCTGCAACGGATCCTGTCTGAGAAATACAAAATTATTTGACCGCCGAAGCGC
>Ga0307373_10003934_pt1 | contig 25333 bp, 20 predicted proteins | sample OX2MG_FD_202534 | JGI IMG/M metagenome (GOLD analysis project Ga0307373, IMG submission 202534) | Soil microbial communities from Risofladan, Vaasa, Finland - OX-2 | ecosystem: Environmental > Terrestrial > Soil > Coastal area > Acid sulfate soil | place: Finland: Risofladan, Vaasa | collected...
TGCACCGGCGCCATGGTCGGCGCCCACCCCTTTGGCGGCTTCAACATGTCCGGCACCGACTCCAAGGCCGGCGGCCCCGACTACCTGCTGCTCTTCACCCAGGCCAAATCCATCGCCCGCAAGCTCTAGCCGAGCGTCTCCCCAGCCGCCGCCAACCCGGTCCTTCTCCATCTCCATGCTGACGGGGTCGGCGGCCAGGGCATGTGAAAATGCGGCACCCACATTCCGAAATCGCGCGGTCTTGTCGGGACCCCCGAGCCGCTAGGCTCTCCCCACCCGGGTTCCAGCGGCGCTGGATTGGTTTCAGTCGCAGGGCTTGCCCGGCGCAGTGTGCTTTGGCGGTTGCGCCGGCTCGGGTTCGCTGAACATCGTCCTATTCGCGTTTAGGCTGCTCAGGAATGAGTCAACGACCCAGGGCTCCAGCTTGTACTTCTCCGGGCCTTCAGCGCTTAGTTTGGCTTTGCGGGGGGCGGGGGCGGGCATGGGTGGTGGGCTCCTTTCTTCTTTTCAGTTTAAGCCAGAAGGCGTTCGCAGTCGCTTGTTCGCGTTCCAGGTATGACGAAGGTAGCATTGGCAGGCGCGGGCCGGCAAGGTCGGGGCGCCAGTACCGCTTCTTGCCGTCTGTCTCCCGCTCGAGTTGGATGCCGGAGCCGAGCTTCAGGGAGAAGAGGTCCACGTAGCGCCTGGGGCCGATGCCGATAAAGGGAACGAACGGGATGGCCCCGCCGTCGCTGGGAGCGCTGTGTCGAGCGCCGTCGAGTCGAATGGCGTCGGCATGCAGCTCCGCGGCTTTGCTCTGTGGGTAAGGCTCGATGAAGACGACGCGGGCAATACCGGCGGCCAGGATGTGGCGGGCGCAATTGTGGCAGGGGAACGTGGTGACGTAGAGGTTGGCGCCGACAGCGCTGCGCCCGGCGCGACTGCAGGAAAGAATGGCGTCCATCTCCGCGTGCACCGCCCGGCCATATTCGGTGATGCCGAGGACGCCGCACTCCCGCAGGCCCGCTTCCGCGCTGGCGCGGTCGAGGCCGAAGCGTTCGATAATCCGGTAGACGATGCGCGCGCGCTCCCGGTGGTTGGCGTCTTCGCCAAGCTCCAGGTCGCGAGCGCTGGAGGGGCCGCCCTCGTAGCGGCCGCCCCCGGCTCTCGGGACCTCGTTGTAGCCGACGGCAACTACGTCGCCGCCCTCGCTGAGCAAGGCGGCGCCAACCTGGCGCGACAGGTCGCCAGAGCTCATCGAGCTGGCAAAGGCCATAAACATGCCGCGCTCGTCCCGGGTCGGGGTGGTGAAAGGGGAACTGAAGACGAGGTCCAGGAAACGGGGCAATTGCTGCTCGCATTCGTCCGAGGAGATGAAGACATCCGCGAGGTGGAAGGTTTTGGAGGTGAGCTGGCCCGATTCCTGCTTCTCGTCGCCATCCGCTTCGATCCAACCAAGCGCCTTATCTTCGGAGATCCCCTGGTCGCGGAAGAACCGCATCCTCTCCGCATGCGTGGAGGAGATGCCGATCAGGAAAAAACCGTGGCCGTAGGTTCTGCGCAGCAGCTCAACCTCTTCGGGGCGTTTGAGTTGTAGCACGACGTGGGCAGTCTTCTCCTCGGGCTCTGGGCGGCGGCTGGGAAGCGGGGAGGGCCGATTCCGGGCGATGGATGCGATGGCATAGGCGGCCAGAACATCGGGGCCGCTCTTGGCGCGGATAGCGTCGCCGACCGCGATCTTGGCGGCAATGCTTGTATCGCCGGGCGCAGCCGTCGGCGATCCGCCCATGTCCCGGAGCAGCTGCGGGAATGCTTTGCTGATGTGGATGAGATTCGTGCTGTAGCCGAAGCGTGTGAGGCTTGACTGGAGGGTCGCAAGGGTCTTTTCGTACTGGGTTCCCAGAGGGCAGACAATGCCGAAGACCACCTCGGTCTTATAGGTCGTGCTGGCGCGGGTCACCGGTTTCATCGCACTACTCGGGGGCTGACGGGCCGAGTATACAACGAACGGGGGAGGGAGGGTATAATTCCCACGCGCTGGCCTGCGGCTATGTTCACGGATTACCACAGCAAATATTGGGCAGTTGCGCTCACCAGCGCGGGGGCGCACGGTTCGATGGAGAGCCTGTCGCGCTCGGTGGGCAATGCCCGCGTGGACCTGAACCCGCACCAGGTGGACGCCGCCTTGTTTGCGGTGCGCTCGCCGCTGGCGCGGGGCGTTATTCTGGCGGACGAGGTCGGGCTGGGGAAGACAATCGAGGCCGGCATCGTCATCACCCAGCGCTGGGCCGAGCGTCGCCGCTGCATACTGGTGATCGCGCCGGCCATGTTGCGCACTCAGTGGCAGGAGGAGCTGCTCCTGAAATTCAGTCTCCCGTCGTTGCTGCTGGATGGGCAGACCTATCGCTCGGCGGCGCGGAGGCCGGGCGGGGCGTCGCCGTTCCGGCCACCCGATCAGGTGGTGGTTTGTTCGTACCACTTCGCTGCCGCCCACGCCGCGGAAATTCAGGCGGTACCCTGGGACTTGGTTGTAGTGGACGAGGCCCACCGTCTGCGCAACGTTTACAAGGCCGGCAGCGTGTTGGCGGCCAGCGTTGCCAACGCAATCGGGCAGGCGCCGAAAATACTGATGACGGCGACGCCGCTGCAGAACACCCTCATGGAGCTCTATGGGCTTGTCAGCGTGGTGGACAGTCGCGTCTTCGGCGACGAGATATCCTTCCGGGAACAGTTCCTGCGCGCCGACAGCGACACCGACCGCGGCCGCCGCCTCAAGGAACGGCTGGCGCCGATTTGCACCCGCACGCTGCGCCGCCAGGTCGCGGAATATATATCGTTCACACGGCGGGTTCCCCTGACCCAGGATTTTGCCCCGAGCGACGGCGAGCAGAATCTTTACGAGCTCGTCTCCGGCTACTTGCAGCGCGAAAAGCTCTACGCGCTTCCTGCGGGCCAGCGCAGCCTGCTAACCCTGATTCTTCGCCGGCTGCTGGCCTCTTCGTCGTTTGCGATTGCGGGGACGCTGCGGGCGCTGGCCGGGCGACTGGAGGAGACGGGGGCGGCGCTGCCGCTTCCCGAGGCCGCGGCGGACTTCGAAACGGCTCCGGAGATCGAGGAGGAGTGGGGCGGCGGAGGCGAGGCTGCGCCGCGGCGGCCCGGGTGGAGGCAGGAGATGGCACTCGAGCTGGACGACCTGCGGCGCTTCGTCAAGCTGGCCGAGGCGATACAGACGAACGCCAAGGGGGAGGCGCTGCTGACGGTGCTCGAAACCGCCTTAGGAAGGGCGGTGGCGTTGGGCGCGGCGCGGAAGGCGGTGATCTTTACCGAATCGCGGCGCACCCAGGCCTACCTGCATGCCATGCTTGCGGCGGCTGGCTACCCGGTGGTTCTGCTCAATGGCACCAATGCAGACGCTGGGTCGAGGGCGATCTACGAGGCCTGGAAGGCGGGCCCGCACACCACCTCGGGCTCGCCCCGGGCTGACCTCAAGGCGGCGCTTGTAGACCGCTTTCGCGAGGGCGGCGTGATCCTGCTGGCGACGGAATCGGGGGCCGAGGGCATTAACCTGCAGTTTTGCTCGCTCGTGGTGAACTACGATTTGCCCTGGAACCCGCAGCGAATCGAGCAGCGGATCGGCCGCTGCCACCGATACGGCCAGGCGCACGACGTGGTGGTGGTGAACTTCGTCAACCGGCGGAACGCCGCCGATCAGCGCGTGTACCAGTTGCTTTCGCAGAAGTTCAAGCTGTTCGAGGGTGTTTTCGGAGCCAGCGACGAGGTGCTGGGTGCGATCGAGTCGGGCGTGGATTTGGAGCGCCGGATCGCGCAGGTCTACCAGCTATGCCGAACGCCGTCGGAGATCCAGGCCGCCTTCGACGCGCTGCAGGCCGAGCTCGAGAGCGAGATCGAGGCTCGGCTGTCGGAGACACGCCGCAACCTGCTGGAGAACTTCGACGCCGAGGTTCACGAGCGGCTGCGGGTGCGGCGGGGCGCGGCGCTGCGGACGCTGGATGAGCGCCAGCGCTGGCTGCTTGGGTTGGCTCGGCAGGAGGGCGGGAGCGAGGTTCGCTTCTTGGACGGGACTCGCTTCGAGTACAGCGGCGCGGAGGCCGAGTCCGGCATCTATAATGCCGACTGGCGCGACGCCGAGGCACGGGGCGAGCGCTTCTACCGCACCGATGCCGATCCGGCTGGGCCCTGGCTGGCGCGTGCCCTGCGACGTGATCTAGCGCCGGCAGTGCTCCGCTTCTCCTACGGAGCCTACGGCCAGCACGTCGGCCTCCTGCGCGAAGGTGTCGGCGCTGCGGGTTGGCTGGAAGCATCGAGGCTGGTGATACGGTCGGCCGAGGCGGAGGAGTTTGTGGTGCTGGCAGGGGTGCGCGACGACCGGTCGGCGGCCCATCCTGATTTTTGGGCTAAGCTGTTGCTTCTGCCCGCCAGCTCAGCTCCGGCGAGCGCGGCGCCGCCGCTGGCAGAATTGTCCGCCTCCCGCCAGATTCGCCTCGACGAGCTGGTGGCGGCGGCGGAGGAGCGTGGCCGCCTCCACTTCGACGAGCAGTTCCTCAAGCTGGAGCGCTGGGCCGACGACCTCAAGCTCGGCCTGGAGGCCGAGTTGCGGCAGCTCGACCAAGCGATCCGCGAGGCGCGCCGCCGCACCCTGGCGTCGGCGGCGCTCGAGGCCAAACTCGAGGCGCAGAGGGAGGCCCAGGCCCTCCAGACCACGCGCGCCGCCAAGCGCCGCCAGATCTTCGAGTCGCAGGACAAGATCGAGGCCGAGCGCGACCTCCTGATCGGCGAGATCGAGCGCCATCTTCAACGTACAATCGAGTTGCAGCCGCTGTTCACGGCCCGCTGGATCCTGGAACCCTGACGATGCCCTCCCGAACCAAATTGGAGCTCACCTGGGTCGGCAAGGATGTCCGCCCCCGCCTTGAGCCCCGCATTCTTCTTGAGGATCGCGACAAGAGCTACCATGCGCCCCGCCGCGTGGGCGAGGGCGACCTCTTCGACAACCGCCTGATCTTTGGCGACAACCTGCTCGCTCTGAAGGCGTTGGAGCAGGAATTTACGGGCAAGATCAAGTGCATCTATATTGACCCACCCTACAACACCGGCTCCGCCTTCGCCCACTACGACGACGGCGTCGAGCACTCGCTCTGGCTCTCGCTCATGCGCGACCGGCTGGAGTTGCTGCGGCGCCTGCTGGCGGAAGACGGTACGATTTGGGTTCAAATCGATGACAACGAGCTCGCCTACCTCAAGGTCCTGATTGACGAGTCCTTCGGACGAGGGAATTTTGTCAGCACCATTGTCTGGCAGAAGAAATACGCGGTTAAAAGCGACGCTGAGTTTGTCTCGCAGTCGCATGAATATATTCTTATCTACGCGAAGGACAAATCCAGAGCTCGGATTCTGCGGTTCCCGCGTTCTGATGAGCAGGATTTGCGCTACGACAATCCTGACGGGGACCCGCGGGGCAGTTGGACGTCGGGGCCTCTCCAGCGAAACGAGATGAGGGAGTATGCTGTCTTCCCGATTGTCTCGCCGACTGGTAGTACCCACTGGCCGCCCAAGGGAACAAGTTGGAGGTTCACCAAGGAGAGGATCGCTGAACTGATTTCGGACCGACGGATCTGGTTTGGGAGATCTGGCAATAACGTCCCGCGTCTCAAGCGATTCCTCGCAGAGGTGGCAAAAACGGTCCCGGCGACGACTTGGTGGGGCTTTAGAGAGTGCGGTCACAATGACGAGGCGCGGCGCGAGTCAAAAGAACTTGCGGCTGAGGGCACGACTGTATTCGCGACACCGAAGCCGGAGCGGCTTCTCAGGCGGGTTCTGTCTCTCGCGACAAATCCCGGCGACTGGGTTCTGGATTCGTTTGCGGGCTCCGGGACTACGGGGGCGGTGGCGCAGAAGATGGGGCGGCGGTGGATCATGGTGGAGATGGGGGAGCACTGCCACACCCACATCATTCCACGGCTGAAGAAGGTGGTTGACGGCGCTGACTCCGGCGGCGTGACCGAGGCCACGGGATGGGCGGGCGGGGGCGGATACCGCTACTTCCGGCTGGCGCCGACGCTGCTGGAAAAGGACGGCTGGGGGAACCTCGTGATCAACCCCCGGTACAACGCCGCCATGCTGGCCGAGGCGATGTGCAAGCTGCTCGGCTTTGTCTACCGGCCGAGCGAGACCGTCTATTGGCAGCAGGGGAGTTCGACGGAGTCGGATTTTCTCTACGTCACCACCCAGAGCTTGACGCGCATGCAACTGGAGGAACTGAGCGGGGAGGTCGGCCCCAAGCGCTCGCTGCTGGTCTGCTGCGGTGCGTTCCGGGGGGCGGCGGACGCCTTCCGGAATTTGACGATCAGGAAGATCCCGCACGCGGTCTTGGACCGCTGCGAGTGGGGGAGGGACGACTATAGCCTGGAGGTCGCCCGGTTGCCGGCGGAGCCGGCGCCGGCGCCGGCGGAGATCTCCGGGAACGGTGCGGGCAGGACAAAAGCTTCGCGGCGGGCGCGGGCCGAGGCGCAGATCGGGCTTTTTGGGGTCGAGGAATGAACCGCACTGTCCAGACCATCGAGCAGCGGCTTAGTCTGCGTCCGCCGCAGCGAGAGTCGCTCGAAATCCTGAGCCGGATCTGCGAGCTGCTGCCGTTGGAGAAGGGCGGAAATCAGGAGGAGGCGCTTGCGGCCGTCCGGGGTCCGTTCCCCTCGGTGGCGGACTTCGAGCGCGACTTTCCTTCGGTTTGCTTCGCCCTCGCCACCGGGGTGGGCAAGACGCGGTTGATGGGCGCCTTCATAAGCTACCTGGTCCTGCAGGAGGATCTGCGCGACTTCCTGATTCTTGCACCAGGCCTCACGATCTACCGCAAGCTGATCGCGGATTTCAGCCCCGCCTCGCCGAAATATGTGCTTCGGGGAATCGGAGCCTTTGCCACCGAGCCGCCGGAGATCATCACCGGGGACAACTATGAGGGCGGCCGCGGCGTTCGGGAGCGGGATCTTTACGGCGAGAGCGCGGTCCACGTCAACATCTTCAACATCGGCAAGATCAGCGCCGAGGTGCGGGGCGGCAGAAGCCCGCGCATCCGGCGGCTGCAGGAGAGCATCGGCAAAGCCTATTTCGACTATTTGGCGGAGCGGGATTTGGTGTTGTTGATGGACGAGTCGCACCGCTATCGAGCCTCGGCTGGCCTGCGCGCCATCAACGAGCTTCGGCCGATCCTGGGCCTCGAACTGACCGCGACGCCCCAGACCGAGGCGGGTGGAAGGACGGCGCCGTTCAAGAACGTAATCTACAGCTACCCGCTGACCAGTGCGCTGCAGGACGGTTTTGTCAAACAGCCGGCGGTGGCAACGCGAGAGAACTTCTTGCGGGCCAACTACGATGATGCGGCGCTGGAGCGGCTCAAGCTTGAGGACGGAGTCCGCATCCACGAGCACACGAAGGTGCGGCTGGAGATCTACGCCCGCGAAACCGGGGCGCCCCTGGTAAAGCCGTTCATGCTGGTGGTGGCGCAGAACACAGCCCACGCGGGCGAGTTGGTCGAGCTGATCCGGGATCCGTCTTTTTTCGACGGGCGGTACAAGGATCGCGTCATCACCGTCCACTCCAACCAGTCTGGCGAGGAGAGGGACGAGACGGTCGAGCAGCTCCTACGGGTCGAGGATGCGGACAATCCGGTGGAGATCGTCGTCCACGTGAACATGCTCAAGGAGGGCTGGGACGTCACCAACCTTTACACCATCGTCCCGCTGCGCGCGGCGAGCTCGCGGACATTGGTGGAGCAGAGCGTTGGGCGTGGGCTGCGGCTGCCCTACGGCCAGCGAACCGGCGATGCCGACGTGGACCGCCTCACGATCGTGGCGCACGACCGCTTCCAGGAGATTATCGACGAGGCCAACCGACCCGACTCGATCATTCGCTCGGGCGTGATCATCGGCCGCGATATTCCCGCGGCGGCCGAGTCGCTCCACGTCTTGCGGCCGGTGGTGGATGCCGCCGTCGAGGGCACGCCCGGGGACGGGCAGATGCCGGCGCAGGCTCCACTCTTCGCCGATCCGCAGGAGCGCCGGGTCGCCTCGGCGGTACTGGACGCGATTCGCGATTTCGAGCGCTTGCCAAGCTCGGCCGGGCTGCGGGCGCCGGAGGTGCAGCAGCAGATTGCCGCTCAGGTGGAGTGGCGCCTGCGGCCTCGGCAGGGCGTGATCGACGGCGTTCCGGCCGGGCCGGACCTGGCCTCGATCGTGGCCCGAACCACGGAGCTCTATGTGGAAAGGACGATTGATATCCCGCGCATCGTGGTGCAACCGTCTGGCGAAGCGGACGCCGTGCACCGTGACTTCGACCTCGACTGCAGCGGGATTCGGCTGCTGCCGGTCGCGAAGGAAATTCTCCTGCAGCACTTGGCAGACCCAACGAGGACCCTTCTGCACAGCGGCGACGGGCTGGTTCCGGCCCAGCGCCCCGAGGACTACATCGTGCGCGGCCTGATGAACTTCAGCGATGTGGATTATGGGAAGACCGCCGACCTGCTCTACAAGCTCGCGGGGCAGGCTGTTGCCCACCTGCGAGGCTATCTGACGGCCCCGGAAGACGTGGAGAACGTGCTGCAGTATCACCAGCGAACCCTCTGCGAGCTGGTGCATGCGCAGCTTGACGCGCATTATGAGGAACGCGCCGCGGAATTCGAGGCTCATGCGAGCAAGGGTTTCATGACGCTTCGGCCCAGCGCCTGTTCGATGGCAGCGGGCGAGCGGCCCAGAAATTTTCGCCTACCGGTGGAGCAGAGGCTCCTGATCCGCGGCATGGTCTTCGGGGGCTTCGGCAAGTGCCTTTACCTGGAGCAGAAATTTCAGGCCGATGGGGAGCGGCGATTTGCGGTTCTCTTAGAGGATGACCCAGAGGTTCTAAAGTGGTTTCGGCCCGCCGCGGACGTTGTGCGCATTTACTACAGCCGCGACGATGCCTACGTGCCTGATTTTGTCGCCGAGACGGCAAGCAGCAAGTGGATCTGCGAGGTCAAACGGGAGTCGGAGATGGGCGACGCGGAGGTGATCGCCAAGGCCGCCGCCGCAAGACTTTGGTGCGAACGGGCGACGAAGGAGTTTCCCGCCAAGCCTTGGCGCTACCTGATCGTGCCCGACACCCGGGTGCAGGCCAGCATGAGCCTCCGGGGGCTGGCCGCAGCCGGGGCGTCCGCGCGGTGATGGTGGCGCGCGCCGGGCTGCGCTATGCGGGCTTGATATGCTCGACGGCGGGATCGCTCTCATGCACGGCGACGTAGTTCGGCCCCATGGCCCAGACCTTGTAGCCGGCGGCCTCAAGCTTGGGCGGAGGCGGGCTTGGTCGCCCTTGAGCGCCTCGACGATGAGCATGGTGCGCCAGCGCGCCAGCGCCTGGCGCGCGCCCTCCAACACCTCCAGCTCCATGCCCTCGACGTCAATCTTGATGAGGTCGAACCGCGACCAGGGAATCGAGTCCAGACTGACGCAGGGGATCTCGACCGTGGCCGCCGCCGAATAATCAATCGGCTGGCCAATGAACTCGTTGTCGGGGTGCGGGCGCAGTTCCAGGCTGCCAAAGCTCCCCGGATGCAGGTAGTCGGGCACGGGCAAGCGCTGCGTGCCACAGGCGCTGCCCACGGCGGCGTGGCAGGCGCTGGCGTTGAAGCAGTTGTTGAGCGCCAGGTTGCCGGCCAGGGCGTAGTAGACCCGCTCCTGCGCCTCAAACGCGGTGACCGAGCCCCAACCGGTCATGGCGCGCGCCCACTCCACCGTATGCACGCCGACGTATGCACGCCGATGTTGGCGCCGCGCTCGGCCGCCACCACCCCCGGGCCGCGGAAGATCTTGGCTAGGTCGAGCATGGCCAGCGCCACCCCCACCTCCTGGGGGTCGCAGGAGCCGGTGTCGAGCAGGTTGAAGCCGTGCCGATGCCGGACTGCTCGTCGAGCATGCGCTAGTCGAAGCGGTTGACGACCAACGTGCCCTGGTCGGTGGCGGCGAGCACGAAGGCGGCTTTGCGGGCGGGGCGGTTGGTCATTTGGCTTGGGGGCGGTGGGGGCCGGCGGCCCGCGCCACCAAGCCGTGCCGGGCGGAGCGGGCGGGCGTGGCCGGACGCGCGGCGGCGGCCGGGGCGGCGGGCTGGGGCGCGCGCCGCGGCGGCGCCGGCGCGGGCTGCTCCACCGCGGCGGCGACCTGGGCCCGCGCCAGCAGCGCCACGATGCGGCGCCGGTACTGCGCGGTGACCGCCTCCCAACTGTGGCTTTGCCGGATGGCCTGCGCCCCCAGCCAGCCGCGGCGGTTGTTCTCCTCGGGGCTTTCGGCGGCGGCTTGCAGCGCCGCCACCAGCGCCGGCAGCTCCGGCTCGAACCAGGTCAGCGGCGCGGTCATCTCTCCCGGCGGCCACAACGCGCGCGGCATCTCCACCTCGGTGGCGGGCACGAACCAGGCCGCCTCGGGCGGGCAGAACTCCGGCGCCGGGCCGGCGGCGGTGGCGATCACCGGCTTGGCGCAGGCCAGCGCCTCCGCCAGCGGCATGCCAAACCCCTCGCCGCGGTAGGGCAGCACCACCACGTCGCAGCCGCGATAGAGCTGCGGCAGCCGCGCCTCGCTCCAGTCCTCGCCCAAATAATGGATGGGGGCGACTCCAGGGGTGCGGGCCAGCGCCTCAATGTCGCGCCGCAGGCTGAGGTGGTGGTAGAAGCTGCGGGCGCCGAGATCCTTGATCACCAGGCTGACGTCGTCGCTGGCGGAAAACGCCTCGCGCCAGGCGGCCAACAGCAGGTCCAGCCCCTTGCGGCGGATGGCGCCGCCGACGAACAGGAAGCACAGGCGGCGGGCACCCTCGGGGCGGGTGCGCTCGCCCTGCGGGGCATAGAGATCGAGGTCCACGCCGTTGGGGATCACCACTACGTGCGCCGGGTCCACGCCGGCACGGCCGAGCACCGCGCGCACGAACTGCGACGGCACCCACACCTCGTCGGCGGCGGCCAGGCCGGGCAGCCAGGCGCGCGGGATGGCGCCGAACTCCCAGGGCAGAATCATCGCCAGTTGCCCGGCGGCGGGGCGGCGGAAATCCGGCGGCCAGCCATGGCGGATGGTCAGGTCGAGCCTGCGGGGCAGCCGCCCCAGGCCGCGCGACCAAGCGGCGTGGCGCGGAAAGGCGGCCAGCGGCTCTTCGCCCGGCAGGGTCGGCTCCAGCGCCACATCCAAGCCGGTGTCGGCCTGCAGCCCGGCGGCCAGGTAGCGGTTGATGCGGGCGACGCTGGCGTGCATCAGCAGCGGGCCGCTCAGGACCACGCCCGCGGCCTGCTCCGCCGGGCGCGGGCTGGGCCGGTAGAGCGGCGCCAGCGCGTCGTAGCGGGCCTGCAGCGCCGCCTGCGTCTCCGCCGCCAGCGGCCACACCCGCAGCAGATGCTCGGTGGCCTCAAAGGCGCGGTGCGCCAGGAAGAAGTCGAACACCGCGGCCTGATACTCCGGCTCCCGCCGCCCCAGCCGGGTCAGCTCCCACTGCACCGCGCCGAACAGCGCCGCCGGCACCCGCTGGCGCAACAGCCCGGCCACCGCCGGCGCGAACGCGGGCGCGTGGCGCACCCCGGTGAGAAAATGGTGCATCGCCACCGACTGATGGCCGGTGTGCTCCGCCAGCAGCGCCAACAGATGGTGGGCGCGGTAGCCGGATTCGCCGCCACAGCCAATATAGAGCGGCGCCCCGGGCTCGGCCGGGCGGGTGGCGCGCTGCAGGCAGGCGACGGCGTCGCCGCCCCGGCCCTGCGCCAGGCTCAGCTTGGCCGCCAGGTAGTCGAGTTCGCGGTAGAGGGGATGGAGCTGCTGGGCCTGCTGCAGCAGGCTGGCCGCCTGCTCGCGCTCGTTCTGGCGCAGCAGCGCGACGATCAAGTTGCGCAGGCACAGGCTGTGCAACAGCGGATGCAGCCCGGGCGTCTGCGCCAAGCGGGCCAGGGGCGCCACCCCGGCGCCCAGTTGCGCCGACTCCAGCCGCAGCGCGGCGGCCAGCCGCTGCCAGGGCTCGTCGCCCTCCTCTTCCTCGGCGGCGGCGGCCCGCGGCGGCGCCGCCGCCAGCCGCAGCCGCAGGTCCACACTGTCTTCGCGGGCGCCGGCGGCGGGCGAAAAGGCGCGCGGCTCCACCCCGATCAGCTCCCAATCGCCACCATATTCATGGTGCACCGGCAGATAGTAGCGGCGGTTGGCCACCGTCATCAGGAAGCGCAGCGAGGCGGCGCTGCCCTCCAGCAGGCGCTCGCCCTGGCGCCAGCGCAGCCAGCCGCACGGGCCCGCCGCCGGTTCGCGCCCGCCGCGGTCGCCCAGCCAGAACTGGTCGGCGGCCGCGCGCACCGCCGCGGGCAGGGCGGCCAGTTCGCCGGCATCGGTGAGCAGCACCAGCGACGGCGTCTGGCGGTAGCGGGCGCGCACCCGATAGCTGCCGGTATCGATGGAATCCAGGGGCATAGGCTGCCAATTCCTCTAGCACGCCGACGGCCATCGCCCCCCGCCCCGGGGGAGCCGGCGCTGGCCGCTGGCGTGCTCTTCCATCCGCGGTCATCGGCGCTCGGGGCGCGGAGGTTGAGACAATCTTCGCTCGGACAGAGGAATTTAATGTTGCGCTAACCGGATTCTAACGATGCGGCCCCAGTATCTGCCTATAGCTGCGCCAAGGAGTCAGATTGTGCCACGAATGATTGCCACTTCCACGCCGACCTCGCCGGCCGCCGCAACCGCCGTGATGGTCGCCAGCGGCGATGCCGCCTTCCGCAAACAAATGCTGGGCCTGCTCGGCCCCCGCCACGGCGTGATCGAGGCCCTGGGCGGCGCCGACGCGCTGGTGAAGCTCGAGCTCGCCCCCTGCGCCGGCTTGCTGCTCGACCGCCAACTCCCCGACCTGGACGCCGACGAGCTGGTGCGCATGTTGGCCTCGCAGTATCCGCAACTGCCGGTGGAGATGTTGGACTCGGCGGCGGCGCTGCCCCGCCTGGCGCCCACCGGCCCGCTCGATTTCCGCGCCTTCATCCAGGCGCTACGCGCCGCCCCGCCGCCGGCGCGCGCCGCCGCCGCCTGGCCGACCGCGCCCGCGCTCGCCGCCCGCCGCCGCGCCGCCGAAGCCGCACCCGCGGTCGCGGTCGAGGTCGAGGTCGAGGCGCCACCGGCGGTGGCCCTGCTCCCCGGCCTGATCGGCCGCAGCGCCCACCTCGGCGATCTCAGCAGCCTGGTCCGCCTGGTCGCCCCGCGCCGCACCACCGTGCTGCTGCTGGGCGAAACCGGCACCGGCAAAGAGATGATCGCCCGCGGCCTGCACCAGGCCAGCAGCCGCGCCGACAAGCCCTGGGTGGTGGTCAACTGCGCCGCCATCCCCGAGGCCCTGCTCGAGTCCGAATTGTTCGGCTACACCCGCGGCGCCTTCACCGGCGCGGTGCAGCCCCGCGTCGGCCGCATCCAATCCGCCCACACCGGCACCTTGTTCTTAGATGAGATCGGCGAGCTGCCCCTCGCCCTGCAATCCAAATTGCTCCGCTTCCTGCAGGAGGGCGAGCTGCAGCGGCTGGGCAGCAACGATCCGCAGAAGGTGGATGTGCGCGTGGTCGCCGCCACCAACCAGGACCTGCTCGCCCGGGTCGAGGCCGGCCAGTTCCGCCGCGATCTCTATTACCGGCTGGCGGTGTTCCCCATCGAACTGCAGCCGCTGCGCACCCGCCCCGCCGACATCGTGCCCCTCGCCCGCCATTGCCTGCGGCAACTGCTGGCCGAGGTGCCCGGCGCCGCCGCGCAGTTGAGCCCCGAGGCGATGGATCTATTGGAGCGCTACCCTTGGCCGGGCAACGTCCGCGAGTTGCAGCACGCGGTCGAGCGGGCCCTGATTCTGGCCGGCCAGCAGCCCACCATCGAGCCCCGCCACTTCCCCGCGCTGGAATCCTGGCAGCTCAGCCGCGGGAATGGCCCTTGCCGTGCTCAGGAATGGGCGGAGGCTACGGGCACCCATGACCTTGTTTGACGCCCCAATCTTGAACCATCTGGAGAGCTACCTCGACGTGGCCGCCTCGCGGCAATCGCTGATCGCCTCCAACATGGCCAATATTGATACCCCGGGCTATCAGACCCAGGACTTGGATTTTCAGAAGGCGCTGTCGGCGGCCGAGGCCGGCCTCAATCCCGGCACGGCGCAGCAGTCGGTCGCGGGGTTGTTGCAGCGCCCCGACGGCAACAACGTCAATTTGGACCGGGAGTCGTTTCTGATGGCCCAGACCCAACTGCAGTACTCCACCGGCATCGCCCTGCTCAAGGAAGAGTTCCACCGCTTGAGCCTGGCCATCAACGGGGGCGGGAGCCAAGGCGCATGAACCTCTTTGGAGTTTTGGACATCAGCGCCTCCGCGCTGCTGGCGGAGCGCCAGCGGGCGGAGGTGGTCACCAGCAACCTGGCCAACGCCGAGAGCGCCGGGGCCAATCCGGCGCAGGTCTACCGGCGGCAAGAGGTGGTGTTCGGCGCCCAGCCCATGCCCTTCCGCGACGCGCTGGCCAACGCCAGCGGCACCCCGGCCGAGGGCGTGGCGGTGGAGGCGGTGGTCAAGGACAACTCGCCCCTGAGCCGGCGCTATGAGCCCGGCAGCGCCAACGCCGACGCCCAGGGCTACGTCACCTACCCCAACGTCAACCCCGCCCAGGAGATCACCGACCTGATGGAGGCGGTGCGCTCCTACCAGCTCAACATCTCCGCCACCCAGGCCACCAAATCCATGATCCAGGAGTCGCTGACGCTGCTGCAGTAGGCACCCCGCCATGATTCCCGCCACCTTGCCGCCGCTCTTGCCGCCGCTGACGCCCGAGTTGGCGTCGCCCCTGTCGCCCGCCACCACCGGCCTCGGTGCCGGCGACGCCGTCGGCTCGGGCAGCGCCGGGGCCAGCTTCGCCGACGAGCTCAAGGGCGCCCTGAGCCAGATGGAGCAGCTCCAGTCCAGCGCCAGCCAGCAGGTATCAAGCCTGGTCAGCGGCCAGGGCGGCGACGTCCACGCCGGCATGATCGCCGTGGAGAAGGCCGACCTCGCCTTCAGCATGATGCTGCAGTTGCGCAATAAGGCGGTCGCCGCCTACCAGGACATTTCGCACATGACCTTCTAGAGCCCCGCTCTAGCGCCCAGGAACCCGACACGTGGCCCTCTCGCTCAATTCCGTGAATTCGCTGCAATCGCTGCGCCAGGCCGGCTCGCTGGTGCAGGGCATGAGCCTGCGCCAGAAGCTGATGCTGGGCGGCAGCGTGCTCGCCGTGGTGGCGGCGCTGGCGCTGTTCGTCTCTTACATGAACCCGGCGCCGGACAGCGTGCTCTACTCCGGCCTCAACGCCACCGACGCCCAGCAGGTCGCCGGCGCGCTCGCCTCGCTGGGAGTGCCCTACACCGTCGCCACCGACGGCGCCAGCATCAGCGTGCCCGCCGACCAGTTGGACCATGCCCGCCTGGCGCTGGCGGCGCAAGGGCTGCCCCACAGCGGCCAGTTGGGCTTCGAGCTGTTCGACAAGACCAATTGGAGCGGCAGCGACTTCGCCGAGCAGGTCAACTACCAGCGCGCGCTCGAGGGCGAACTGGAGCGCACCATCGAGACCATCCAGGATGTGCGCTCGGCGCGCGTGCACATCACCATGGCCCACGACTCGCTGTTCACCGCCGAGGAGCGGCAGGCCAAGGCGGCGGTGGTGCTCACGTTGCGCGACGGCACGCTCGAGCCCACCATGGTGACCGCCATCCAGCACCTGGTGGCGAGCTCGGTCGAGCACCTCAGTTCCAAGAACGTCTCCATCCTCGACTCCAACGGCGACATCGCCCTGGCCGGCAACGGCGAGCTGCTCAGCCAGGCGCGCCTGGAGAACCAATTGAGCGCCAAGATCGTCGCCACCCTGGCGCCCATCGTCGGCGCCCGGCACGTGCGCGCCAGCGTCGCCGTGGCCTACGATCCCACCTCCGCCGACGACACCCAAGAGACCTACGACCCCAGCTCCAGCGCGGTGCTGACCTCGCAGCGCACCGTCGAGGGCGGCGGCGCCAGCCAGGCCGCGGCCGGGGTGCCCGGCACCACCAGCAACCTGCCCAAGGCGCAGGCGCCCGGCACCAACTTCCAGTCGCAACTGGGGCTGAGCGGCGCCACCGGCCAGCAGAGCGACAGCCAAACCTTTGCCGTCAGCCGCACCCTCAACCACACCATCCGCCCCGCCGGCACGCTGCAGCGCATCACCGCCGCCGTCGTGGTGGACGACGCTACCCAGACCGTCAGCCAGAACGGCCACCCGCAGACGGTGCAGCAGCCGCGCTCGCCCGCCGAAATGCAACAGATCCAGAGCCTGGTGTCGGCCGCCATCGGGCTCGACCCCGCCCGCGGCGACGTGCTCACCGTCTCCAATTTGCCCTTCGCCACCCACGCCGCCCCGCCCGCCGCTGCGCCAGCGCCGTCGCCGGCCCCCGGCAACCCCTTCCTCCGCCTGCTCCTGGGCGGCAAGTGGGTCGCGATCGGGTTGGGCGTGCTGCTGCTGGGCGGCTTGCTGCTCGGCCAGATGCGCCGTCGGCCGCAGGCCGCGCCCGCAGCCCAAACCGCCGCCGCCGCCCAGCTTCCGCCCGGCGCCGAGTTGGCCGTGGCCGCCGCCGCCGCCCCGCCCGAGGTGCGGCGCGAGTCGGAAATGTTGAACATGACCGAGCTGCTCGCCGCCGACCCCGAGATCACCCCTCCCGAGGTCAAGCAGGTGCTGCAGTTGAAGGAGCGGGTGGCCGAGCGGGTGAAGCGCGAGCCCGCCATCGCCAGCCGTCTGATTCAGGTATGGATGAGCAAGCGTCGCGAGGAACGGGTATGACCCAATTGGCCCCTATCGCCCCCCATCCCGGGGTGCGCAAAGCGGCGGTGCTGATGGTGCTGCTGGGCGACGAGGCCGCCGCCACCGTCTACCGCACCCTGCCGCGCGCCGATGTGCAGCGCCTCACCGAGGAGATCAGCGACCTCACCTTTGTCGCTCCCATCGAGGCTCACACCGTGTTGGAGGAGTACAACCAGCTCCTCATGACCCACACCTACCTCGCCCAGGGCGGCACCGACTACGCCTCGAAGCTGCTGGTGCAGGCCTTCGGCGAAAAAGACGCCAAGGCTCTGCTCAGCCAGGTGATGGAGGCGCAGGAGGCGCGCGCCGGCAACCTCGACTCGCTGCAGCAGGCCGACCCGCCGCAGTTGGCCAAGTTCCTGCAAGACGAGCACCCCCAGACCATCGCCGTCATCCTCGCCCATTTGGGCATCCGCGCCGCCAGCAGCCTACTCGCCCTGCTGCCCCAATCCATCAGCGCCGAGGCGGTCAAGCGCCTGGCCGAGATGCGCCAGTTCTCCCCCGAAATGGCGGAAAAGATCTCCATGGTGCTGCACCGCAAGTTCGACGGCCTGGGCGAAAAGAGCCGCCGCGCCTACGCCGGCGTCAAGGCGGTGGCCGACATCCTCAACCGCACCGAGATGGCCACCAGCAAGATGGTGCTGGAGACCATCGAGCAGAGCGACCCCACCCTGGCGCTGGGCATCCGCAACCTGATGTTCACCTTCGAAGACATGACCTCGGTGCCCGAGGCCAGCCTGCGTGAATGGATCTCCCAGATCGACAAGCGCACCCTGGCCTTGGCGCTGAAGGGCGCGCCTCCGGGGCTGCGCACTCATGTACTGGAGGCGATGTCCAGCCGCGCCGCCGAGACCATGCAAGAGGACATGGAGGCCATGGGCCCGGTTCGGGCGCGCGACGTCTCCCACGCCCAGCAGGAGGCGGTGACGCTGGCCCGTCGGCTCGAGCAAGAGGGCAAGATGACTTTGAAGGCGGACCACAATGAAGAGTTCATTGTCTGAGGACACCCTGCGGACGCAAGTCACGCCCTTTGTCTATCGCGACTGCGCCGCGCCGATGGAGGAGATGGAGCTGCCGTCGGCGGCCCCCGGACTGAGCGAAGACGAGGCCCAGGCCCGCGCCGAGCAGGCGCGCCGCGAGGCCTGGCGCGAAGCCGAGCAGGCGCTGGCGGTCGAGCTGGAGCGGCGCGTGCGCCTGGAGCGCGAGGCGGTGCTGGCAGCGCTGCGCGAGTTTGTCGGCCAGCGCGAGATCTATTTCCAGCAACTCGAGCGCGAGGTGGTGCATTTGGTGCTGGGCATCGCCCGCAAGGTGCTGCAGCGCGAAGCCCAGTTGGATCCGCTGCTGTTGGCAGGCACGGTGCGGGTGGCGCTCGACCAGCTCGCCGCCGGCACGCAAGTCGCCCTGCACGTCCCCCCCAGCCAGCAAGCCGCCTGGGAGAGCCTGCTGCGGCGCGAGCTGGGAACCAAGCTCGCCCCCGAACTGCTCGCCGATGCCGTCCTCGAACCCACCGGCTGCCGCCTGGAGACCGCCACCGGCGCCAGCGACCTCAGCCTGACGGCGCAGTTGTCCGCAGTCGAACAGGGCTTTTTCGATCTGCTCAACCGCCGCGCGCAGCTCGCCGCTGCCAACGCCGCCAACTCCTCCGCCGCCGCCTCCGCATGACCGTCACCGGCCCAGCTTGCGACGAGGCCCTGGCCCCCTACAGCCACCTGCTCGAACGCCTGCCCACCTGGCGCTGGAGCGGCAAGGTGATCAAGGCCGTCGGCCAGATCGTCGAGTCCGACGGCCCCCCCTGCTCGGTGGGCGAGGTCTGCCAGATCCTCGGCGCCGAGGGCGAGGCGGTCGAGGGCCAGGTGATCGGCTTCCGCAGCGCCACCGTGCTCAGCATGCCGCTGCGTACCCCGCAGGGCATCCGCTACGGCGACCGCATCGTCACTTGGGGGCGCAAGCCCGCCATGCCGGTGGGCGATGCCCTGCTGGGCCGCGTCACCGACGGCAGCGGCATCGCCTTCGACGGTCTGGGCACCATCCTCACCGACGCCGTCCACCCCTACGACGCCGATCCCCCCTCGCCCATGGACCGCGTTCTCATCCGCGAGCCCCTGGGCTCGGGCATCCGTGCCCTCGACGGCCTGCTCACCTGCGGCCGCGGCCAGCGCCTCGGCATCTTCGGCGGCAGCGGCGTGGGCAAGAGCACCCTCATCGGCATGATGACCCGCAACACCATGGCCGACCTCACCGTGCTGGCGCTGGTGGGCGAGCGCGGCCGCGAGGTGCGCGAGTTCCTGCAGGACGCCCTGGGCGAAGAGGGGCTCAAGCGCGCCGTGGTGGTGGTCTCCACCTCCGACCAGTCCCCCCTGCTGCGCATCCGCGCCGCCCTCGCCGCCACCGCCATCGCCGAACACTTCGCCGACCGCGGCAAGCAGGTACTGCTGGTGGTGGACTCGCTCACCCGCTTCGCCATGGCGCAGCGCGAGATCGGCCTGGCCGCGGGCGAACCGCCCACCGCCAAGGGCTACACCCCTTCCGTCTTCGCCATGCTGGCCCGCCTGGTCGAGCGCACCGGGCAGTTCCGCCGCGGCAGCGTCACCGCCTTCTACACCGTGCTCATGGAGGGCGACGACCAGCAGGACCCTCTGGTGGACGCGGTGCGCTCCCTGCTCGACGGCCATATCATTCTCGACCGCCAGTTGGGCGCCCAGGGCCATTACCCCGCCATCCACCTGCTCGACAGCCTCAGCCGCCTCATGCCGGCCGTCACCACCCCCGCCCACCGCCAGCGCGCCTCCCGCGTGCGGCAGTTGCTCGCCGCCTACCAGCGCTCGGAAGATTTGGTCCGCGTCGGCGCCTACCAGGCCGGCGCCGATCCCCTGCTCGACGAGGCCATGGCGGCCCTGCCCGCCATCCACGCCTATCTTCGCCAGTCCTCCGATGAGCGCATCGCCTTCGACGACGCCGTCGCCCAACTGATGCAATTGCCGGTATGAGCCTGCACTTCCAAGCATCGCTGCGCCGCCTGCTGCGCCTCCGCCAAAGCCTGGAGCGGCAGGAGGAGATGAAGCTCTCCCTCGCCGCCGCCCGCCTCAACGCCGCCCGCGCCGGCCTGGAGCAGGCCCGCGCCGCCGGCCAGCAGCAGCAGCAGGCCCTGCGCATCGCCCTCACCGACCAGCTCAGCGGCGCCGAGTTGCAGGTCGCCATGCTCCAGCGCCAGGCCGACACCGGCCGCGAACAGCGCCTGCAGGCGAAAATGGCCGAGCTGCAAACCGCCCACGCCGAGCAGACCCAAACCCTACTCGGCCGTACCCGCGATCGCAAGATCTTGGACCTGCTGCAGGCCCACTGCCAGAAGATCGAGCGCCGCAACCAACTCCGCCGCGAACAGGCCGCGCTCGACGAGGCCTTCCTCCTGGGGAAACAGAAATGACCCTGGACCGCATCCCCGCCATCGTTCCCGCCTTGCAGCCGCCCGCCGTGATCGGCGCCGGCGCGTTGGGCAAGCTCGTCTTCGACGGCGCCGACCCCGCCCATCTGCAGGCCTGGCTCGCCCAGCACAAGCTCCCCAGCGACCCCGCCACCCACTTCGATCTCGGCCTGATCCAGCTCTTCGCCGGCCGCCGCGACCAGGCCCTGCGCCTGCAAAGCCAAGCCCTCCAGGCCCAGCCGCTCTACCGCGTCGCCGGCCTGCAGCCACCCCCGGCGCAGCCGCGCCTGCGCCTGCTCGCCCTGGTCGCCCCCGGCGACCTCATGGTCAACACCCCGCTCGAGTTCATCCTCACCGGCTCCGACGTGACTCTCGATCTGCTCTATCTGCAGCCGGGCGTGCCCCTGCCCGCCGCCATGCCCGAGCACGACGTGGCCTTCACCGCCGTCTGCCAATCCGAGGAGAATGACGCCGTGCTCGAACGCCTGGTGCCCCTGGTCCGCGCCTGGCCCCGGCCTGTCATCAACGACCCCGCCCAACTCCTCCGGCTCTCGCGCGAGCAGGCCTGCCTGCTGCTGCGCGGCGCTTCCGGCATCGCCATTCCGCCCACCCGGCGTCTGCCCCGCGCCGTGGTGCAAGCGTGGACGCAGTCCCCAGCCCCAGCCATGCCGGCGCCGCCCTTTATCATCCGCCCGCTGGGCTCGCACGCCGGCCATGGCCTTGCCAAGATCGCCGCACCCGCCGAACTCGCCCCCCACCTCGCCGAGCATCCCACCGTCGCCGAGTTCTACGTCGCCCCCTACGTGGACTACCAGGGCGGCGACGGCCAGTTCCGCAAATACCGCATCGTCTTCATAGACCGCCAGCCCTTCCTCTGCCACCTCGCCATCGCCCGCGACTGGATGGTGCACTACGTCGGCGCCGACATGGCCACCGAGGCCCGCAACCGCGCCGAGGAAGAGCGCGCCATGGCGACCTTCGACCACGACTTCGCCCGCCGCCACGCCGCCGCCTTCTATGCCCTCCACCAGCGCTTCGGCCTCGACTACTTCGGCATAGACTGCGCCGAGACCCAGAGCGGCGAGCTGCTCATCTTCGAGGTCGCCTCCGCCATGGTGATCCACGCCATGGACTCGCCCCAGCTCTACCCCTACAAGCAGGCGCAGATGCGCAAGACCTTCGCCGCCTTCCATGGCCTGCTCGACGGCATTGCCGGGACGCGCCTCGCCGGCACGGCAGCGGCTGCACCGGTTCTCCGAGCGCAACCCGAGGCGGCGCCGTGCCCCTAACCGCCGCCACGCCCGCATCCCCTGCCGCCGTCGCCCAGACCTCGCTCGATCCGGCCGACTGGAACGGCTTCCGCGACTGCGCCCACCAGCTCCTGGACGCCGTGCTCGACCACTTGCAGGGCGCCGGCGCCGGCCCGGTGTGGCAGCCCGTCTCCGCCGCCCTGGACCAGGCCATGCGCCGCCCGCTGCCGCTCGCCCCCACCGCCACCACCGAAGTGGCGCGCGAGCTGGCTGAATTGGTCTTGCCCAGCGGCGTGGGCAACACCCATCCCCGCTTCTTTGGTTGGGTGCATGGCGCCGGCACCCCGGGCGGCGTGTTGGCCGAGCTGGTGGCCGCCGCCGTCAACGCCAACGTCGGCGGGCGCGACCACGGCGCCGTCCGCATCGAGCGCCAAGTCTTGGCCTGGGCCAAGGCGATCATGGGCTTTCCGCCGCAGAGCTCCGGCCTTTTGGTCTCCGGCACGTCCATGGGCAATCTGGTCGCCATTCAGGCCGCCCGCACCGCCGCGCTCGGTCCCATGGCGCGCGCCCAAGGCGTGGCCGCCGCCCTGGCGCAACGTTTCCCCGGCGCCCGCGGCCTCACCGCCTACGCCTCCGAGGCGGTGCATGCCTGCGTGCTCAAAGGCATGGGCATCGCCGGCCTGGGCTCGGACTCGCTCCGCCTGCTGCCGGTGGACGCCTCCCACCGCCTCTGTCCGGAGCGGCTCGAGGCCGCCATCCATGCCGATCGCGCCGCCGGCTTTGTCCCCTTCCTGGTGGTGGGCACCGCCGGCACGGTGGATATCGGCGCCACCGACGATCTCGCCGCCCTCGCCCGCGTTGCCGCCCAAAACAAGCTCTGGTTCCACGTGGACGGCGCCTTCGGCGCGCTCGCCATCCTTAGCCCGGCGCACCGCCCCCGCCTCGCCGGCATCGAGGCCGCCGACTCGCTCGCCTTCGACTTCCACAAATGGGCGCACGTGCCCTACGACGCCGGCTGCGTCCTCATCCGCGACGAACGCTGCCACCGCCAGTCCTTCGCCATGGCGCCCAACTACCTCGAGCGCGCCCCCCGCGGCACCGCCGCCGGCGCCCCCTGGTTTTGCGACTACGGCCCCGAGCTGTCGCGCTCCGCCCGCGCCATCAAGGTCTGGGCCACGCTGCGCGAGCAGGGCCTGGAGCGCATCGGCGCCGCCATCGCCTCCAACTGCGAGCTCGCCCAACACCTCGGCCGCCGCCTCGCCGCCCAACCCGGCTTCGAGCTGTTGGCCCCCATCCCGCTCAATATCGTCTGCTTCCGCCACCACCCGGCCGGCATTGCCCCCGATCAGCTCGACCCCCACAACCGCGAGCTCGCCTGCGACCTGCAGGAATCCGGCGTCGCCGTGGTCTCCACCACGCGCCTGCGCGGCCAGCTCGCTCTGCGCGCCGCCATCGTCAACCATCGCACCACCGCCAGCGACCTCGACATCTTGGTGGACGCCTTGGTCCGCGCCGCCCGCCGCCGCGCCGCCCGTTAGTGGCTTGACTAATGGTTGGCGCGGGCCCCTGCGCGGCTCCGCCGCGCGCCCCGCTTGTGCTCGCGCCGGCTTGGGGGCCCGCGGCCCCAAGCCGCCGCTCCGCTGCATTCTTGGTTGGCGCGGGCCCCTGCGCGGCTCCCCGGCCCGGCTGTAGCTGCGCCGGGCCGGTCCGCCGCGCGCCCCGCTTGTGGCAGACAAAGCGGCGCGACCCCCGCGAATGGTGGGCGCGCGGAGTCCTTAGAGCGCAAGCGCACATTAGAGCCTTCTGAGACGGTTTGGCGTTCGACGTGCTCATTCCTGGCTGAATGGCTATCGCCGCCATCGCCGATCTCCTGCCGCCCCCGGCGCCCGCGCCATCCGCAGCCGCCAGCGCCGCCCCGGACGCGTCCGCCCCCAGCGGCTTCCAGCAGCACTTGGGCCAAGCGCTGCAGGCGCATGACCGCGCCGCCAAACCTGACGCCACAGCCCCCGACACCGCCGCGACCCAGCTCGCGCCGCGCGCGGCGGCACCCAAAGCAACGCCGCACGCCCCACGCGCCGCGGGCAAGCGCCACGCCGCCGACAAGTCCGACCGCGACCCCAAGCCGGCAGACCCGGCCCCAGTCGCCACGGCCACTCCGCACCTGGTGGCAAGCCTGATCGCACCTCCGCCGCCGGCGCCCTTGCCGCTGGCGGTTGCTGCGACCCCGGCGCCCGCGCTCGCGCCCCAAGCGAGCGCCACCGCCCTCGAGGCCCGGGCGCTGCCCAACCTGAGCCCCGCGCCGCCCACCACGCCCGCGCCGGCGCCGCTTCTGCCCAGCACGACTCCCACTCCAACGCCTACCGCCGCGGCCACCGCGGCCGCGCCGTCGAATCCAATCCTGCCGCCGACAATCCCCCCTGACGCCGCCCCCGCGGTTGCGGCGCCGCCCGCGCCTAAGCTCGCGGCCGCCCCCGCGCCGCCGCCAGCCCTCGCCGCCAGCGCTCCGCATGGGGCCACGCCGGCAGCAGCGCCGCCGACGCCCAGCGAAAATTCCGCCGCGCCCGCCGCCACCGCCGCCGCGGCGCCGCTGGCCGCCACCGCTTCGGCGCCCAGCCCCGCGCCCAGCCCCGCGCCCAGCGCCAACGCCGCCGCCGCGCCCAGCGCCGCCGCCGTCGCCAATAGCAATGCCGCCAACGGCAACAACGCCAACGCCAGCGCCAATGGCAGCGCCGCCAGCAACGGCGGCAGCGCCAGCAGCAACCCCGCCCCGCAGCCCGCGCCGAGCAAAAACCTCGCGCCCAGCGCCAGCGCCGCCGCCAACCCGGCCGTGCCGGCGGCGAATACGGCCGCGCCCGCCGCCAACGCTCCCAGCTTCAATCCCGCGGCCGTGCCGCCGCCGGCCGCGGCGGCCGCGGTGGCTTCCGCCACGCCCGCCAGCTCCGCCACGCCTGCCGCCAACGCCAATGCCAGCGGCCTGGCCGCTTGGCAGGCCAGCTCCGCGGCGCAGAGCGCCACCCCCCGCGGCGAGGTCACCCTCGCCATGCAGACCGAGTCGCTCGGCCGGGTACAGGTGCGCGCCTCGCTGCACGACAACCTGGTGGGCGCCACCCTCGCCGTGGACCGCCCCGAGGTCCACTCCTTTCTGGCGGCCCAGATGCCCGCGCTCGAGCGCTCCCTCGCCGCCAAGCAAATCGCCATGGGCTCGCTCAACCTGCAGCAGGGCGGCGCCGGCGGCAATGGCCAAGCCATGCCGCAATTCAACCCGCCGCCGCAGGCGCGCTCCAACGCCCCCCGCCAAGCCGCCAGCGAACCGGCCCCCGCGCCGGCCACGTCCGCCGCCGCCGTTCCCCTCGCCAGTTCCGTCGGCGGAACGCTGCTCAATTTGCGAGTTTGATCTTGGAGGTTATGCCGCTATGACTATCCCTACGCCCCTCGCCGCCGCCGCCACCGGTTCCAGCAACCCTGCTCCCGCCGCCCAGACCGCCGGCAACATGGTCGGCCTCAACGGCAATGACTTCATGACCCTGCTGGTGGCCCAGTTGAAAAACCAGGACCCCACCAACCCCATGGATCCGACCCAGTTCGTCACGCAGTTGGTGCAGTTCAACAGCCTGGAGCAACTGATCAGCATCAATCAAGACCTCACCCCTCCCACCGCTCCCACCACCCCCACCAACCCGACCAATCCACCGACCGGCGGCACCGCCGCCCCGGCGCATTCCTAAGGAGAACCCATGCCGTCCTTTTCCGTCCCCCTGTCCGGCCTCGATGCCAGCTCGCAGGCGCTGACCCTGATTGCCAATAACTTAGCCAAC
>Ga0307373_10003937_pt1 | contig 25316 bp, 20 predicted proteins | sample OX2MG_FD_202534 | JGI IMG/M metagenome (GOLD analysis project Ga0307373, IMG submission 202534) | Soil microbial communities from Risofladan, Vaasa, Finland - OX-2 | ecosystem: Environmental > Terrestrial > Soil > Coastal area > Acid sulfate soil | place: Finland: Risofladan, Vaasa | collected...
CTGGGCCATAACGACATCATCCACCGTGCCGCGCACATGTTTCCGCGGCTGATCGTCGCCGTCGGTCTGAATCCGTCGAAGCATCCCAGTTTTAACCTGGAAGAGCGCTGCGATCTGGTGCGCGCTTCGGTGGACGATCTCGACAACGTCGAGGTGATGGGCTTCGAAGGGCTGGTGGTGGACTTTGCCCGCGACAACGGCGTCACCGTGCTGGTGCGCGGCGTGCGTACGGTCGGTGATGTCGACTATGAAAAACAGATGGCGGTGATGAACCGCGATCTCTATCCTCAACTCGATACCGTCATGCTGGCGCCGTCGCCGCTCTATGCGCACCTGTCGTCGTCGCTGGTGCGCGAGTTGACCAGTCTTGGTGCGCCGATCAAAAAGCTGGTGCCCAAGTCGGTGATCCCGCTGCTGCTGGAGCGTTTCGGCCGCAAGCAGGGAGGACGGGCGCGTTAAAACACCGGCATGGCGCTAACTGCGACGTCTGCGAGTCCGGCTGAATTTACAACCACAGTCCCTCGCAAGGCGTAGCCCGGTTCCGCACTGCGGAGTCGGAGTTTTGCGATGTCCGTTTCCAGCTACTTTCCAGACAATTGTTTCTCGTGGCGGCTGAAAAGGTGGCGGAACGTCAGCAGGTAAATGGCCTGCAGTCCCGCCGCCACGTAGAACGGGCCGCTCAGATAACCCGCTGCAAACGCCGCACCGGCGATTACCGGCCCCACCGAACGCGGCAGCTGCATCGACAGCGACGACAGCGTTGCGGCAAAACCGCGGCGGCTGTCGGAGATCAGGCTCATGTTCAAGGCTTGGCGCGCGCCGGCCGTGCCGCGGTTCAGTGCCGCACGCACGATGTAGAGCGCCGAGGCCCAGAAGAACGTCGGCGCCAGCGGCAGCAGCAACAACAGACCCAACCCCAGCACGCGCAGACGCACCACCGAACTGACCACCCGGCCGCCGCGACTGAGACGGCCAGTGGTCAATGCCGATAGTCCGGTGGCGACAAAGGCCAGCGCCAGCACCGGCCCGATGTGTGCCGGCCCAACGTCGAAGCGCAGAAAAAACCAGTAGGTGATCAAGGGGCCGATCAGGCCGATGGCGGCGCCGTTGATGGCGTTGACGACGGCCATATGCAGTAGCCGGCGGTTTTCCTCCCGACGTGCCGGCGGTGGGTCCGCCGCGTCGTCTTGCAACGCGGCCGAGTCGGCGATGGGCCACAGCAGGCCGGCTGTGAACGGAGCTGCGATCAGCATCAGCGCGAACAGCGGCCGATAGGCCAACGCGCCGGGCAGCACGGTTTGCCACAGCGGCAGCACCGCTGCCACCAGTGCGCCGGCGGCCATGCCGAAGGAACCCAGCGCCGTGTTCAGGCTGAAGATGCTGCTGCGCCGCGGTGGCGGGGTGACGCGCGCCAGCCAGGCCTGCTCGACCGGCGCGAATGGGCCGGCGGCACCGTTCATGCCGCGTCCGAAGCCGCCGGCCAGCGCGGCGGCGACGATGATCCAGTGGCTGGCGCTGGCCAGTGCCAACAGCGCCGCGAACGTCAACATTGCCTCGTAGCCCAGCAGGAAACGGCGGCGGCCGAATCGATCGCTCAATGGGCCGCTGAACAGCGTCAACGACGCCTGCAACACCGCGATGCCGGAGAACAGCGCGCCGATCTGCGCGCCGCTCCAGCCCAGCGCGTCGAGATACAACGGGAAGGTCGCCACCAACGCGCCCTGGGCGACGCTGCGCAGCGCGCGCGCGGCGAGCAGTCGGCGGCGGATACGGGTATCGGCGGCGGCAGCCAGGCCGGCTGGCGCTGGCGTCCGCGGCATCAAGATCCGGCGAAGTCGGCCACCACTGGCGCGTGATCCGACGGCCGCTCAAGCTTGCGCGGGGTCTTGTCCACCACGCAGCTTAGACAGCGTTCGGCCAATGCCTGCGATGCCAGCACATGATCGATGCGCATGCCAAGGTTGCGGCGGAAGCCGGCCTGCCGGTAATCCCACCAGCTGAAAGTCTCCGGCGGCTGCTCGAAGCGGCGGAAGCAGTCGCTCAAACCGAGTTCCAGCAAACCGCGAAAATGCGCGCGTTCCGGCTCCGAGCACAACACCTTGCCGGCCCAGGCCACGGGATCGTAGATATCGCGGTCCTCCGGTGCGATGTTGTAATCGCCGACCACCACCAGTTGCGGGTATTGCTGCAACTCGGCGGCAACGTAAGTGTGCAGCGCGTCCAGCCAGCGCAGCTTGTAGGCGAATTTTTCCGAACCCACTTCCTGGCCGTTGACCACGTAGACGTTGATGACGCGCACGCCGTCGACGGTGGCGGCAATCACCCGCTTTTGCAGGTCTTCGAAATCCGGCAGATCGCGGCTGACTTCCTGCAACGGATGCCGCGACAGGATCGCCACGCCGTTGTAGGTCTTCTGGCCGTTGTGTGCCCAGTGCAGGCCGGCCGCTTCAACCTCGGCGGCGGGAAACGCCTCGTTGGTCAGCTTGGTCTCCTGCACGCCGAGCACATCGACCGGATGGTCCCGCAGCCAGTCCAGCACCTGCGGCAGCCGTACGCGCAGAGAGTTCACATTCCAGGTGGCGATTTTCATGGGTGCATTCTGCCTTGCCGGAGCGGGCACTGTCTCGTCAGCCGTGCCGGCTTCCCGTACCCTTGCGCAATGGCCCTGCATCCTGACTTCCCGCGTTCGCCCTACGCGCCGCTGCTGCCGGAGACGCGCTGGTTTCCCGCCGACGAGACGCTGCGCGATACCGCCTACGAAAAATTGTTACCGCCGCTGGTGGCGAATATCCGCCGGGAAGTGAGCGCCTGGCGCGACGACGGTTACGCTGGCGCCTCGGATACTTCGCGTGCCCTGCTGAACTGGTGGTTCGAGACCGACCACGTGATCGAGCAGGGCGACGGCACGCTGACGCCGTTCCGTTACTACTACGCCCAGCGCGAGGCGGTGGAAACGGTGGTCTGGCTCTACGACGTCAAACACGCACGCGACAAGCACGACCTGATGCGTTTCGACGCCGCCGGCGCGGTCTCCGCCAACATGTTTGATGAGGACTGGCCGCGCTACGTGCTGAAGATGGCCACCGGCGCCGGCAAGACCAAGGTGCTGAGCCTGCTGATCGCCTGGTGCTTCTTCCACCGCACTTACGAGGCCGACTCAGAACTGGCGCGTAACATCCTGCTGATCGCGCCCAACATCATCGTGCTGGATCGCCTGCGCGCGGATTTCGACGGGCTGAAAATTTTCTTCAACGATCCGATCCTGCCGGCCAACGGATATGGTGGAAGCACCGCCGGCCACAACTGGCGCGACGACTTCCAGATCACCCTGCACCTGCAGGACGACGTGCGCATCGTGCGCCCCACCGGCAACCTGTTTCTCACCAACATCCATCGCGTTTATCTATCCGACGTGCCGGAACCGTCGCTCGACGACGACGACCTGCGCGATTATTTCCTCAACCCGTTCGGCCCCAAACCGGTCGGCAAAACCACCGACAGTCGCACCGACCTCGGCGAGATCGTGCGCGAGATCGATGAGCTGGCGGTATTCAACGACGAGGCGCACCACGTCCACGATCCGCGCATGGCCTGGTTCAAGTCGATCCAGGACATCCACCACCGCATGCTGCAAAAAGACACGCGCTTGTCACTGCAGGTCGATGTCACCGCCACCCCGCGGCACAACAACGGCGCCATCTTCGTGCAGACGGTCAGCGACTATCCATTGGTCGAGGCCATCGCGCAGAACGTCGTCAAGCATCCGGTGCTGCCGGACGCCGGCAGCCGCGCACGACTCACCGAACACAAGAGCGCCATCTTCTCCGAGCGCTACGACGACTACCTGCGCCTCGGCGTTGAGGAATGGCGCAAGAGCTACGCCGAACACGCAGCGCTCGGCAAGAAGGCCGTGCTGTTCGTGATGGTGGACGACACCCGTAACTGCGACGAGGTCGGCACGCGCCTGGAAAAAATCGCACCCGAGTTGGAAGGCGCGGTGCTGGTGATTCACACCAAGGCCAACGGCGAGATTTCCGAAGCGGCGTCCGGCAAGAGCAAAGACGAACTCGAACGCCTGCGCGCGCAAGCCAATGCCATCGACGGCTGGGACTCGCCCTACAAGGCCATCGTCTCGGTGCTGGTGCTCAAGGAAGGCTGGGACGTGAAAAACGTCACTGTCATCTGTGGCCTGCGCGCCTATGCCGCCAACAGCAACATCCTGCCCGAGCAGACGCTGGGTCGCGGCTTGCGGCGCATGTACTTTGGAAGCGATACGCCCGAAACAGTCTCTGTCATGGGCACCCCGGCGTTCATGGAGTTCGTTGAATCGATCAAGGCCGAGGGCGTCGATCTGGAATACCGGCCGATGGGCGGGGGTGCGTCGCGTGCGAATTCCGTCATTGTCGAAGTCGAGGGCAAGGATTCCGACAAGGACCTCGACGCTCTCGACATCGCCATCCCCAAACTCGCGCGCCGCTTCCACCGCGAATACAAAGACCTCGAAGCGCTCGATCCCGCCAGCTTCGGCAACCCGCGCCTGCCGCTAAAACCCTTCACTGCGGAGGAAACCCGCGAGATCGTCTTCAAAACCATGCTCGACGATGAGACTCACCACAGCATCACGCTGGATGGAGCCGGTCCGGGCGACTGGCGCAGCGTGGTCGGCTTCTTCGCCCGCCAGTTGCTCAAGGAGTTGCGGCTGGTCGGCGGCTATGACTTGTTGTATCCGAAGGTACGCGACTTCATGCGCGATCATCTATTCGAAGGCGGTGCGGCGGACCTGGACGCCCCGGTAGTCCTGCGCAACCTGTCCGAAGCCGCGCCGAGCAAGCTCATTTTCGACAGCTTCAAGCAGGCCATCAATGCACTGACCGTGCAGGACGCGGGCAGCACCCGTATTGATGACTACATCCGCCTGCGCGATACCCGTCCCTTCCGCACCGAGTCGCGGCCCTATCTGCCGGTCAGGAAATCCGTCTTCAACCGCATTGTCGGCGAAGCCCACGCCGGCGGCTTCGAGCTGGTCTTTGCCAAGTTCCTCGACGACGCGGCAGACGTGGTTGGTTTCGCCAAGAACTACCTCGCCGTCGGCTTCAAGATCGACTACGTGAAGGCCAACGGCGAGCTGTCCAACTACGTGCCGGACTTCATCGTCAAAACCACCGACGGCACCGTCTGGATCATCGAGACCAAAGGCCGCGAGGAACTCGACCTGCCGCAAAAGATGAAGCGCCTGTCGCAGTGGTGCGAGGACGCCACGCAGGCCAGCCAGGCAGTGGATGGTCCGGCATACCGTTTCGTTTACGTGGATCAGACAGGCTACGAGCGCAACCCGCCGGCCCGTTTTGCGGACCTCGCCTCCGCGTTCCGGGCGTATCAGTGAGTGCGAACTCGACAATCATACCCAAGATGGGTATATTCATGCCCGAAATGGGAATGAAGCGTAAATCCGTAATGCGCGCGCCGGGCACGAGCTTGGCCGATGCGCTGTTTTCGACCACGCGGCAACGCGTGCTGGGCTTGTTGTTCGGCCAGCCCGACCGTAGCTTCTACGCGACCGAATTGATTACCCTGACCGGGGGTGGATCCGGAGCCGTACAGCGCGAGTTGGTGAAACTCGAAAACAGCGGGCTGGTCACGACCAGCCGGCGAGGGACGCAAAAGCATTATCAGGCGAATCCCCATTCGCCGGTGTTCGAGGAATTATGCGGAATTGCCCGCAAGACCGTCGGTATCGCCGAGCCGCTGCGCGAAGCGCTGGCTCCATTGACCAAACAGATCAAGGCCGCCTTCGTCTACGGCTCCATCGCCAAGCGCGCCGATACCGCGCGCAGCGACATCGACCTGATGATCGTCAGTGATACCGTGGGCTATCCGGATGTCATGAGTACGCTCTACGAGGCCACGCTGCGCCTGGGTCGGGAAGTGAATCCGACCATCTACAATCCGATGGAACTCGAATCACGTCTGCGCGAAGGCAACGCGTTCGTAGGGCGTGTCTTGGAACAGCCCAAAGTCTGGATTATCGGCAGCGACCATGACCTCCCCGCTCGATAATCTCTGCGGACCGGGTAAACCGCTGATGCCGGAACCCCCGGACGCAAAGGAATTTGTCGGTCTCAGAAAGTCTGGCGTATGCCGTCTCGCGGATGCAAAAAATCTCAGCAATTCTCTGGAAGGTCGCTTTGATCTCGCTTACAACGCCGCACACGCGCTGTGCCTGGCCGCACTTCGTCATAAAGGATACCGGGCGCGGCATCGCTACATTGTTTTCCAGGTTTTGCCTCACACATTGGGTCTTGGTCCGGAAGTCTGGCGCTTGCTGTCGAAGTGCCATGACACCCGAAACCTCGGCGAGTACGAAGGCGATCTCAACGTCACCGAGCGCCTCGTTACCGATTTAATTACCGCGGGTGGCAAGCTTGTCGAAGCCTTGGATCTGCTTGAACCGCGTTAAGACTGCAATGTCGAAAATCACAGACAAAACCACGCGCGTTGCATACGACCTCACCGATGCCGACCAGCGCGACTCGCATTCGTCATTCCCGCGCAGAGCCTGCCCCCGCGAAGGCGTGGGGCGGGAATGACGGAGTAGAGACGATCTCATGGCGCAGAAAACCACATCGCGATCCACGCGGCCGGACTACGACCTGACCGACGCCGAAAAGCGCGACCTCAGCGCCCTGATCCAGGCCGGCAAGCCGCTGCCGGAGAAATACCGCTTCATCCTGTTCGAGGATAAGCGCGAGGTCGAGCTGGTGTGGAATGGCAAGAGCCGCGAGGTTTGCACCACGGTGCTGCCGTTTCAGACGCTGGAACACGTCGACGAACCTCGCCGGGAAACCAGACTCATCGAAGACCTGTTCGACGCCCGCGGCCGTCAAGCCAAGGGCTGGACCAACAAACTCATCTGGGGCGACAACAAGCTGATTCTGTCATCGCTCAAGGCCGGCGCCCTGCGCCGCCAGATCGAGGACGCGGGTGGCCTCAAATTGATCTATATCGATCCGCCGTTCGATGTCGGTGCCGATTTCAGCATGGACATCGAGATCGGCGGCGAGACGTTTCATAAAGAGCCCAACCTGCTGGAACAGATCGCCTACCGCGACACCTGGGGCCGCGGCGCGGATTCCTTCATCAGCATGATCTACGAGCGGCTGATCCTGATGCGGGATTTGTTGGCGGAGGATGGGAGCATTTATGTGCACTGCGACTGGCGGGTGACCGCGCTCATTCGATTGGCACTAGATGAAATATTTGGAACCAACAACTTTCGCAACGAAATAGTCTGGGTTAGAACCAACGCGCACAACATGGCAACGAAGGGATTCGGGCGCGCACAAGATACGATCTATTTTGTGAGTCGATCAGCCAAATTCACGTTCAACGAGCAATTCACCGAGTACGGAGACGCGCAACTTTCGCGCTACAAGAAAGATGATTCAGGGCGACTCTACACTGGGCGAGACCTCACTTTTTCCGGCTCAAGCCCGGCCCGGCAATTCGAGTGGCGCGGAACAAGGCCACCAGCAAATCGGTGTTGGGGGTCGTCGCTTGAAAAGCTCGAAGAGCTCTGGGCGCAGGGACGTATTTTGACTAAACAAGATGGAGCGCCACGCCTTGATGGGCTAAAAACCTATCTTGATGAGACGCGTGGGAAATCATTGACAACGATTTGGGATGACGTTGAGCGCGTCTCGAATACCGGCAACGAGCGGTTGGACTACCCCACTCAGAAACCCAAATCCCTGCTCGAACGCATCATAAAAACCAGCACCAACGAAGGCGATCTCGTTGCTGACTTTTTCGTTGGCTCCGGTACCACCGCAGCCGTCGCCGAAAAACTCGGTCGCAAATGGATTGCCACTGACCTCGGCAAGTTCGCCATCCACACCACGCGCAAGCGGCTGATTGGCGTGCAGCGCGAGCTGAAAGCCGCAGACAAACCGTTCCGCGCCTTCGAGGTGCTCAACCTCGGACGCTACGAGCGGCAGGCGTATCTGAACGTGTCGCCGCGCCTGTCCGGCACGCAGCGCGAGGCGGCGCTGACGCAGAAAGAGCGCGACTACCGCGAACTGATCCTGCGCGCCTACGCCGCCGAGCCGCTGGACGGCGACGCTTTCTTCCACGGCAAGAAAGCCGCGCGGCTGGTGGTGGTGGGGCCGATCAACCTGCCGGTGGGGCGGCTGTTTGTCGAGGAAGTGATCACCGAAGTGCGCAAGCGCGGCGCTACCCGCGCCGACATCCTCGCCTTCGAGTTCGAGATGGGCCTGTTCCCGGCGGTGCTAGACGAGGCCAAGGCCAAGGGCATCGACCTGACGCCCAAGACCATTCCGCCGGAGGTGTTCGACAAGCGTGCGGTGGACAAGGGCCAGGTGCAGTTCTACGACATCAGCTACATCGCTGCCGCCGCGCGCTACGACAAAAAGAACAAGCTGCGGCTGACCATCGAGCTGACCGACTTCTCGGTCTACTACACGCAGGGCGCGGGCGATGCGGCCGAGGCCGCGCTGAAGGAGAACAAGAGCGAGGTGGTGTGCGACCGCGGCCAGTTGCTGAAGATCAGCAAAGACAAGAACGGCATCGTGCGCCGCGAAGTGCTGACCCGGCATTGGACGGACTGGGTGGACTACTGGGCGGTGGATTACGACTACGAGAGCCGCAAGGAAATCATCAAGCGGCCGGTGGAGAGCAGCGGCGAGGACGGCGCAGCCATCGAGTTCGAGGACAGCTGGACCGGCGGCTACATCTTCGAGAACGAGTGGCAGTCTTTCCGCACGCGCAAGAACCGCGAGCTGGAACTGACTACCGCCGAACACCGCTACCAGGCGCCGGGTCGCTACATCATCGCGGTCAAGGTCATCGACATCTTCGGCAACGACACCATGACGCTGCTGCCGGTGAACCTGGGTTGAATCAAGGATTAAACCGAAGTTGACACCCGGAAGGACGCCGTGAGCCGGGTCGATCGCATCGACTCGATGCCGCGTGCCGAGCTGACCCTCCGCGGCATCGTCATCGGCGTGGCGATCACCTTGGTGTTCACTGCCGCCAATGTCTATTTCGGGCTCAAGGCGGGATTGACGTTCGCTACCTCGATTCCGGCGGCGGTGATTTCGATGGCGCTGCTGCGCGGCTTTGGCGACGCCAGCGTGCAGGAAAACAACATTGTGCAAACCATCGCCTCGTCGGCGGGCACGCTGTCGGCGGTCATCTTTGTGCTACCAGGACTGGTCATGGTCGGCTGGTGGACCGGATTCCCGTACTGGCAGTCGCTGGCGATCTGCGCGCTGGGCGGTGTGCTCGGAGTGATGTACACGATCCCTTTACGCCGCGCGCTGGTCACCAACAGCACGCTGCCGTATCCCGAAGGCGTGGCCTGCGCGGAGGTGCTGAAAGTCGGTGCGAGCGGCGAAGATGACGCCACCGGCGCGGCCGGCGGCGCACGTGTGGTGCTGGTGGGCGCGCTGGTGTCGGCGGGCTATGCGCTGCTGGTGCAGACACGTTTGGCCGCCGGTGACGTGGCGGACTATTTCCGCATCGGCCATCGCGGCAGCGCCAGCGGGTTCGACTTCAGTCTATCGTTCGCGCTGTTCGCGGTGGGGCATCTGGTCGGACTGTGGGTCGGCATCGCCATGCTGATCGGCACGCTGATCGGCTGGGGCTGGGCAGTGCCGCATTACAGCCTGCTACAACCGCTGACCGGCGCCGCGGCACAGGCGGCGTTGGCCGCCTGGAGTTCCAAGGTGCGCTTTCTCGGTGCCGGCACCATCGGTGTAGCGGCGATCTGGACACTGGTGCGGCTGGTGCGTCCGGTACTTGGTGGGCTGGCCGCGGCGATGGCCGCTGCGCGCGTGCGCCGGGCCGGACAGGCGGCGACGCTGCCGCGCACCGAGCGCGACTTGCCGATCGGCTGGGTGGCCCTGATCACGCTGCTGTGCATGCCGCCGATCGGTGGATTGCTGTGGTATTTCGCTGATGCTGGCGGGCTCGGTGGGCAGTTGTGGACGCTGGTCATCGGCGGCGTGGTTTTCGTTCTGCTGATCAGCTTTCTCGTCGCCGCGGTGTGCGGCTACATGGCTGGCTTGATCGGTTCGTCGAACAGTCCGCTGTCCGGCGTCGGCATTCTGGTGGTGGTGGTCGCCGCGGTGCTGCTGGCGTTGGGCGTGCAACCGTTGCTGCCGGCCAGCAGTGCCAAGGCGCTGGTGGCGTATGCGCTGTTCGTCACCGCGCTGGTGTTCGCGGTGGCCACCATCGCCAACGACAACCTGCAGGATCTGAAGACCGGTCAACTGGTCGGCGCCACGCCGTGGAAGCAGCAGGTGGCGCTGCTGATCGGCGTGGCCGCCGGCGCGCTGGTGATCCCGCCGGTGCTGGATTTGCTCAACCATGCCTACGGCTTTGTCGGCACGCCGGGCGTCGATCCGGCGCGCGCGCTGGCGGCGCCGCAGGCCGGGCTGATTTCGGCGCTGGCCGAGGGCGTGATCCGCAACAATATCGACTGGAGCCTGATTATCGCTGGCGGTGGCATCGGCGTGCTGGCGATCATGTTCGACGAACTGCTCGGGGTCGCTAACACGCGCGTGCGCCTGCCGCCGCTGGCGGTGGGGTTGGGCATCTACCTGCCGACCTCGACCACGCTGATGGTGGTAGTCGGCGCTGTCGCCGGCTGGTGGTTCGACCGTCGCGCCGAACGCGGCCCGCAGCCGCAGGCGACCCGGCAGCGGGGCGTGCTGCTGGCCTCCGGCATGATTGTCGGCGAGAGCCTGATCGGCGTGTTGATCGCCGCCGTCGTGGTCGACTCGGGCCGGGCTGCACCGCTGGCGCTAGTGGGAGCCGACTTCGCGGCGGCTGCGCGGTGGATCGGCGCCGCCGTGTTCGCAATCGGCGGCGTGCTGCTGTATCGCTGGGTGTCGCGGCGAGCCTATTCGACGTAGAGCGAGCTGACGGATTCCTCGGCCGACACCCGGCGGATCGCCTCGGCCAGCAGGCCGCCGATACCGAGTTGGCGAATCTTGGGGCAGGCGGCGGCGGCGGGCGACAGCGGAATCGAGTCGGTGACCACCAGCGCGTCGATCTGCGATTGGGTGATGTTGTCGACCGCCGGTCCTGACAGCACCGGGTGGGTAACGTAGGCAACGACGCTGAGCGCGCCCTGTTCCTTCAGCGCAGCGGCGGCCAGGCACAGGGTGTTGGCGGTGTCGACGAGATCATCCACCAGCACGCAGCTGCGGCCGCGGACGTCGCCGATGATGTTCATCACCTTGGCCTCGTTGGGGCGCGGGCGACGTTTGTCGATGATGGCGAGGTCGGCGTCGTCGAGTTGCTTGGCGACGGCGCGAGCGCGCACCACGCCGCCGACGTCGGGGCTGACCACCATCAGCCGTTCATATTTCTGCCGCCAGATATCGCCCAGCAGCACTGGGCTGGCGTAGATGTTGTCTACAGGGCAGTCGAAAAAGCCCTGGATCTGGTCGGCGTGCAGGTCGACGGTGAGGACGCGGTCGGCACCGGCCACGGTGACCATCTGCGCCACTACCTTGGCCGAGATCGGCACCCGCGCCGAGCGTGTGCGGCGATCTTGGCGGGCGTAGCCGAAGTAGGGCATGACGGCGGTGATGCGGGCTGCCGAGGCGCGGTTGAGCGCGTCCAGCATCATCATCAGCTCCATGATCGAGTCGTTTACCGGTACGCAGGTGGGCTGGATCACGAACACGTCCGCACCGCGCACGTTCTGCAAAATCTCGATCAGGCTTTCGCCGTCCGAGAAGCGCTCGACCGTCGCCTTGCCCAGCGACAAATGCAGATAATTTGCGATTTCACGGCCCAGCGCGGGGTTGGCGTTGCCGGAAAACAGCATCAACGGACCGCTGACCATCAGGTCTCCCTACGTGTTGTGCCGAGTCTTTTGTGGATTACGGAATACGTCTGCAGCCACGATTTCACAGGCGGGACTGCGCTCGCCGGAGCAGCCTGAATGGCTGGGGCGGATGGATTCGAACCACCGAATGACGGGATCAAAACCCGCTGCCTTACCACTTGGCGACGCCCCAACGCAATCAGGCGCGCATTATAGCCTTGGCCGGGCGCGCGATTCAGCACGATGCCCTTCATCCTGAAGATGAGGCCGCGGGCGCAATATCGCTCCAGCGGTCGATGACGATGCGGAACTCGGTCTTGCCCGCGACCAGGGTGAAGTGCCGCGGCAGGGCGTAACCGCCGCCACCCTGATAGCTGTCGTAGTCGATGACCCAGCCATCCTGCAGCAGTTTGAGCGCGCGGCCGTTGTGGTCGTAGGAAACGTCTGCTGCCGGGCGGGCGGGCGTGGGCACGCCCAGCACCCAGTAGCGCAGGCCGGCGACCGGCAGCGTCCAGCCGTAGTGTCGGCGCAGGAAAGTTTCCGGATCTGCGGTGTGATAGCGCTGATCGCCGGTGCGGATCTCGACGTCGCCGGGCGTGCCAGAGATGTCGACGGCCCCGCTGCCGAACGGCCCCGAGAAGTGCACGACGAAGTGCTCGCCACGTTGCCGCCAGCGCAGATCACCGCTGGCACCGTAGCTGCCGCTGGCGGCGATCCGCGCTTCCAGGGTAAAGCTGTCGAGACTTTGCAGCCGGTTTTCATGGATTTGCCAGCGTTGCGTCGCGAGCGTGGAGTTGGCGCCCATTCGTGCAGCCGGCTGGCTGGCGCAGCCGGCGATCAATCCCGCGGCCAGCACACCAGTCAACAGGATCGTTTGCCGCAGTCTCATCGTTTGAGCGGGTCCGCGACCTTGAGCAGCGCCGGATTGCCGGGGTTGTCCTTGAGCGCCTTGGCCAGGACCTGTTGCGCCTGAGCGGTATCACCCAGCGCGTTCAGCACCGTAACCAGATGTGCGGCGATTTCGGGATCGGGAAGCAGCGTGTAGGCCTTGCGCAGCAGCGGCAGTGCCTGATCGGCGTGGCCCTGGCGGTAGAGCACCCAGCCCATGCTGTCGATCACGGCGGGATCGTCCGGCGTCTGCTTGAGCGCACGGGCGATCATCGACCGGGCTTCATCGAGCTGGTCGGGGTTGCGCTCGGTCAACATATAGCCCAGCGCGTTGAGTGTTCGTGGATCGTCCGGGATCTGTGCCAGAACGGCGCGCAGGTCGGCTTCGGCTTGTTTGGTTCGATGCAGGTGATCGTAAACCAGGGCTCTGGAATACAGAAGATTAGCGTTGTCGGGTTGCGCCTGCAAGGCCCGGTTGAGCAGGTCAGCCGCGTGTTCGGCCTGCTCGGCGTCGACCAGGATCTGGCTGTAGACGATGATGAACCGGTCCTCCAGTTGCGGGTGATCGCTGGCCATCTGTTGCAGCAGTTCCTGGGCCTGATCGAGTCGGCCAAGTTCGCCCAGCAGCACGGCCCGGCGGATGGCGGCGTCGACCAACTGGTTGCCGCTGCTGACTCTGGCGTAATGTTCTATCGCCGCTTCGGATTGATGCCGTGCTTCGGCGATGCGACCGAGGTAGTACTGCACGGCAGCGCGGCGCGACTTGTCGCCGCCGGAGATCTTGTGAAGCTCCCTTTCGGCGCTGTCGAGCTGGTTGTCGTGGAGGTCGACCAGGGTCAGCAGCAGACGGGCGTCGCCATCGCCGGGGTGTGCCGAGAGAATCTGCTGCAGTTGGGTCCGCGCATGAGCGGGTTCATGGGCCTGCAGCAACATCTGCGCATAGCCCAGACGCAAGGCCTGAGCCTGCGTATCGCCGCGATAGAGGCCCTGCATCACGGCATCGGCATCGTCGAGACGATGCTGACGGATCAGCGTCGCCACCAGCAGCAGGGAGGCATCCTTGGCGTCCGGGGCCAGTTGCAGCGCCTTGCGGGCTTCGCGCTCGGCACGGGAGGTCTGATCGAAATGCAGCGCCAGCAGTGCCGCGGCCGCGTGCGCAGGCGCGAAGTCGGGACCATCCGCCAGCAGTTGGTCCATCACGGCCGTGGCCTGGTCCGCGTGCGCCGATTCCTGCTCCAGCAGCTGTGCGATCAGGCCGTAGCTCCGGGCCTCGTGGCCGGGGTGCGCGTTGATGATCTCACGGCACTGTTGCAGCGCCAGTTCCGGTTTTTGTAGGCGTACAGCCAGACGCACGATCACCTCACGGGCGTTGCCGCTGTCGGGGTCGAGTTGCAGCCATTTGCGGGCGGTCTGTAGTGCCAGCGCGTCGTCGTTGGCATGCAGAGCCAGTGCCGTTGCGCGCGCCGCCAGTTTGGGATCGGGCGTCAGCTGCAGGGCATTCAGGAATTGCTGCGCAGCAGGCCCCGGTTGCTGTCGGCCCGCCGCCATCTCGCCGGCCATGATGTGAAATTCTAGTTGTTCCTGCGGCGTCTGCAGCAGCGCGGGCGGCGGTGACGCAACCGTCTGGGTCGCTGCAGATGTGATTGAAGCGGGTGCCGATGAAGAGGGTGCCGGCGCCGACAACGTCGCACAGGCCGTCAGCGTGGACACCACCAGCAAAACGGGCAGATGAAGCTTGATGCTGGGTATGGACACGGTGCTCTCGGGGCGGACTCAGGGGCCGATTCTATCGCGGCAACAGCCGCGGTGTGCCGGGGCAAGGTACCAATTTGTTGGAGGTTTGTTGGCGATTTGTGGGGGGGTGTCGGGGGTTTGTTGTGTGACCAGGGCGGTTGCGTAACAATACGGCGTTTGTTCCTGCCCGTAATAACACTCGCATGGCCATCGTCACTTTCGGTTTGAGTCACCACACCGCACCGTTGTCGGTGCGCGAGCGGCTGGCTTTTACCAGCTCCGATCTGCCGGATGCGCTGACCCGGCTGCGCGCGCTGCCGGGTATCAGCGAAGCGGCCATCCTGTCGACCTGTAACCGTACCGAAATCACCGTCGTGGGCGCCCCGGAAGACGAGCCGCGCCTGCTGGAATGGTGGCGCCGCGAGCGCAATGCCGACGAGGTCAGTCTGCACAACAACACCTATCTGCACCGCGACCTGGCCAGTGTGCTGCACAGCTTGCGCGTTGCCAGCGGGCTGGATTCGATGGTGCTGGGCGAGTCGCAGATCCTGGCGCAGATGAAGCAAAGCTACGCGCAAGCGGTCGAAGCCGGTACGTTGGGGCCGATTCTCACGCGGCTGTACCAGCACAGTTTTGCCGCCGCCAAGCTGGTGCGCAGCGAGACCCGGATCGGCGACAATCCGGTTAGTGTGGCGTACGCGGCGGTGCAGTTGGCAAAACATATCTTTACCGACTTCCGCTCCCAGACCGCGTTGCTGATCGGTGCGGGCGAGACCTCCACGCTGCTGGCGCGGTATCTGCGCAAGCGCGACATCGGCCGGCTGATCGTCGCCAACCGCAGTCTCGAGAAAGCGCAGAAACTGGCGCTGGAGCTGGGCGGTTTCGCCATCGGCCTGAACGATCTCGCTGCCCATTTGACGGATGCCGATCTGGTGATCTCCAGTACCGATAGCCGCGTCCACCTGTTGCAGCGCGCGTTGGTCAAGCGTGCGATCGATCAGCGCCGGCGCCGCAAGCCGCTGTTGATGATCGATCTGGCCGTGCCACGCGACATCGACCCCGCGGTCGGTAGTCTTGAAGACATCTATCTGTACGATCTCGACGATTTGCATGCGGTGATTTCCGACAATCTCAAGGCGCGCGAGACCGCCGCTGCCCAGGCCGAGGCTCTGATCGAAAGCAGCGGGCACGATTTCATGCGCTGGCTGGACAGCCGCGATGCCGCCGGTGCCATCCAGCAGTTGCGCGCGCGCGCGCGCGATCACCGGGATGAGGTTCTCGACAAGGCGCGGCGGCGGCTGGCAGCGGGCGCGCCTGCCGAGGAAGTGCTTGGCTACCTCGCCGACACGCTGTCCAACCGGCTCATGCACGCACCCTCGCAGGCGCTGCGCGGTGCCGATGTGGTCGAGCAGTCCTTGTTGCTGAGCGCGCTGCGCAAGCTGTTCGATCTGCCCGAAGAAAATCAGCAGTGACGCGCTGCGTGCGCAAATTCTGCGTGGCGTCGCTGGCGCTGCGGGGCACGGATCGATGAAGGAGTCCCTGTTGGCCAAGCTCAGCCGGATGGTGGAACGCCGTACCGAGGTCGCGCGTGAACTGTCGGCTCCGGCGGCGGCCGGCGATGTCGAGCGTTTCCGGCGGCTGTCGCAGGAATATGCACAGCTCGGTCCATTGACCGAAGTCTTTGCCGCTTACCGGGTGGTCTGCCGGGAGATCGCCGATCTCGAACAGATGCGCGACGAGAAAGATCGTGAGCTGCAGTCGCTGGCCGAAGACGATCTGCCGGCCGCACGGGCGCGCCGCGACGCACTGGAGGCCGACCTGCAGACCTGGCTGGTGCCGACCGATCCACTGGACGCCGCCAATGTATTTCTGGAAATCCGTGCGGGGACCGGTGGCGACGAGGCCGCGCTGTTCGCCGGCGACCTGTTCCGCATGTACAGCCACTACGCCGAGGCGCAGCACTGGCAGATCGAGCTGCTGTCGCACAACGAGGGCGAGCACGGTGGTTACAAAGAAGTGATCTCGCGCATCGTCGGCCACGGGGCCTACTCGCGACTGAAGTTCGAGTCCGGCGCGCACCGCGTGCAGCGCGTGCCGGCGACCGAGGCGCAGGGGCGCATCCACACCAGCGCGGCGACGGTGGCGGTGTTGCCGGAAGTGGAGGCAACGCAATCGGTGGAGATCAATCCGGCCGATCTGAAGATCGACACCTACCGTTCCTCTGGAGCCGGCGGCCAGCACGTCAACAAGACCGAATCCGCCATCCGCATCACTCATCTGCCCAGCGGTCTGGTGGTCGAATGCCAGGATGAGCGCAGCCAGCACAAGAACCGCGCACGGGCGATGAGTCTGCTGGCGTCCCGATTGCTGGACCTGGAACGCACGCGCGAACAGCAGTCGACCGCGGCGACGCGCAAGAAGCTGGTGGGCAGCGGCGATCGCTCGGAGCGTATCCGCACCTACAACTTTCCGCAGGGCCGCGTTACCGATCACCGTATCAACCTCACCTTGTATCAGCTCGAGCGCGTCATTACCGGCGATCTGGACCCGGTGATTCAGCCGCTGTTGGCGGAATATCAGGCCGACCAGCTGGCGCAGCTGGGCGAGGCGGCGTGAACCTGTTCGACGGCCCGCCCGCGGGCGCTGCGGGGCATTCATGAGTACGGTGATGGAACCGGTCATGGATGAGCGGATCGGCGTGGTGTTGCGTCGGGCTGCCGCGCGGCTGGCGGGGTGCAGCGACAGCGTTGCGCTGGATGTCGAGCTGCTGCTGGCAGCGGTACTGGACTGCAGCCGTGGACAACTGCTGATTCGTAGTGAGCACAGGCTCGAAGTCGGTTCGCGCCGACGTTTCGAGACGTTGCTGCACCGCCGTTGTGAGGGAGTGCCGGTGGCCTACCTGTTGGAGCGGCGCGAGTTCTGGTCGCTGGAGTTGCGGGTGACGCCGGACGTGCTCATTCCCCGACCCGAGTCCGAGCTGCTGGTGGAGCACGCCTTGCGGGTGCTGCATGTCGCAACCGCACCGCGCGTGCTCGAGCTTGGCACCGGCAGCGGTGCCATCGCGCTGGCGCTGGCGCAGGAGCGCCCGGATGCGCAGCTCACCGCCACCGACCGCAGCGCGGCGGCGTTGCAGGTGGCGCGCGGCAACGCCGAACGGCTAGGTCTACAACGCGTGTGTTTTATCGACAGCAACTGGTTCTCGGCGCTGCCCGCGCAGCGCTACGATCTGATCCTGTCCAATCCACCCTACGTTGCCGTCGGCGATCCTGCGCTGCAATCGGCCGTGGCCAGACACGAACCCGCCATCGCGCTGTATGCGGAAGACGCGGGATTGGCCGATCTGTTTGCGATTATCGCGACGGCGCCGGCATGTCTGGCTGCCAATGGCACGCTGCTGCTGGAGCATGGGGCGGCGCAAGACGAGGCGGTGCGTGTGCGGCTGGGCCAGGCGGGATTCGTCGGCATCGAAACCTGGCCCGATCTGGCGGGGCATCCTCGCGTCAGCGGCGGACGGCTGGCGTGAGCGGCACTGACTACGCGCGCTACTCGCGGCAGGTGATCCTGCGCGAGGTCGGCGTTCACGGCCAGACGCTGTTGCGCGATTCCGCCGCACTGGTGATCGGCTGCGGCGGTCTCGGCTGCGCGGCCGCGCCGTATCTGGCCGGCGCCGGTCTGGGCCGGTTGATCCTGGTCGATGACGATGTGGTGGACCTCAGCAATCTGCAGCGACAGACGCTGTACCGGCAAGCCGATATCGGCCGACCCAAAGCCGATGTCGCGGCGACCGCCTTGCGCGCGCTCAATCCGCAGGTTTCCATCGACGCGCAGGTGACGCGCATCGATGCGCAGACGCTGCCGGCTTTGTTGGCGGATGTCGATGTGGTGCTCGATTGCAGCGACAATTTCACGATCCGCTATGCCCTCAACGCCGCCTGCGTCGCCGCACGCCGGCCGCTGGTGTCCGGCGCCGCGATCCGTTTTGAGGGCCAGTTGGCGGTGTTCGATTTGCGACGCGGCGGACCCTGCTATGTCTGCCTGTATCCGCAGAGCGACGGTGAAAACACCGAGACCTGCGAGGAAGCCGGCGTGCTCGGCCCGGTGGTGGGGGTAATCGGCGCGCAACAGGCGCTGGCCGCACTCAAATTGCTGCTCGGGCTGGGCGGCGAGGCCGGTGTTCTGCAGCTCTGGGATGCACTCGCGGGGCAGTGGCGGCGCCTGCAGATTCCGCGCGATCCGGGCTGCCCGGTCTGTGGAACCCCCGATGCCCGATGATTCGGACGACGCTGCGCCGATGCAGTTGCCGCGCCGTCTAGCCATCCGCCTGCTGCACGTCGCGCAGCGGGCCGGGGAGCGGCCGTTCGATGCCGTGGTGACCCGGCCTGCGCGTAGTGTTTTGCCGGATCAGATGGCGATGCTCGAAGCGGCCGGCGCAGAGCCGAATACCGCCGGCGCCGTGACCTGGGCGATTTATCTTTTCCGTCCCGGCCGCGCGGAGGCGCCGGCCCCGCAGGATTTCACGGCACTGCCGCAGACCCTGCGGTTAACCGCGTCGCTGGCCACCAAGGGTGTGCTGCAGTTGCACGCCTGGCGCTGCATCGACGGCGTGGTTCGGGAAGTGCCGCTGCGCATTGCCGATTGAACTCATCCCGTTCGCAAGGCCGTGTCATCGTTCTTCTTGGCCGTCGTTCCGGCGAACGACGGAACCCGCCGGCTAGGCCGGCAAGCCTGAAATCCGAATTCCAAGGTCGGGGCCGGGGCCAGCCGCTGTTTCAACAACCGTCGCTCGGTTTGCTGCAGGCAAGCCAGGACCCCGTTGGGGATGGGCATCAAAAGCCTCGGCTTCGCGCGACCTCAGCGTAAGCAGGATCAACTGCCAGCCGGGTACAGCCCGTAGACCTGCCGCAGGTAGGCGAGATAGGTCGGGTCTTCGCACAACGTCTTGCCCGGATCGTCGCTGATCTTGGCCACCGGTTGTCCGTTGCAGCGTGTCATCTTGATGACGATGTTCAGCGGTCGTGGGCCGACGTCGTTGCTCAGGAACGTGCCGATGCCGAAGCGCACCTTAGCTTGGTGGTGGAAGCGCTGGAACAGTTCGATGGCGCGGTCCAAGGTCAGCGCGTCGGAGAAGACCAATTGGCGGGTGGTGGGGGCCACGCGCAGACGCCGATAGTGGTCGAGCATGTGCTCGGCCCAGCGCACCGGGTCACCGGAGTCCTGACGCACACCGTCGAAAAGTTTGCAAAAATACAGGTCGAAATCGCGCAGGAAGGCCTCCAGCCCATAGTTGTCGGACAGCGCGATGCCGAGATCCCCGCGGTATTCGTTGGCCCAGGTCTGCAGGGCGAAGCGCTGCGCCAGCGCCAGCCGCGGCCCCAGCGCCTGTGCGGCTTGCAGCCACTCGTGCGCCATGGTGCCAATCGGGGTCAGTCCCAGCGCGCGCGCGTACATGACGTTGCTGGTACCGCGCAGGCATTGGGGCACTTCGCGCTTGAACGTGGTCAGTATCTCGTGCTGCCAGGCACGCGAGTAGCGCCGCCGCGTGCCGAACTCCGCCAGCGAGAATTCGGCGGCATCCGGCAACGTCTGCAGTTGTTTGATCTTGGCTGACAGCCGGTGCCGGCCTTCTTCGAGATCCGGTGCCGGTGCCAAAGCGCGGTGATAGAGCTCGGAGACGATGGCCAACAGCGGCACCTCAAATGGAATGGTGTGCAGCCATGGCCCCTTGATGTGGATCACAAGTTGCCCGTCGTGTTCGTCGATATCGACGAAGCGTTCCTGCAGGTGGAACAGGCGCAGGAACTCGACGAAGTCCTGTTTGATGTAGCGCAGGCCCGCGAGCCACTGCAATTCATCGTCCTGGAAACGCAGTGCGCAGAGTGCAGCCAGTTCCGCGCGCAAGGCGTCGGCCAACGGCCGCAGGTCCACGTCCGGCGTGCGGCATTGGAAGCGGTATTCGACGCGCGCGGCCGGATGCTGGTGCAGCACGGCCTGCATCATGCTGAACTTGTAGAGATCGGTGTCGAGCAGCGACTGGATGATCATTGCGGTCTGAATGCAAAAGGGGCTTTTGCGGCAACAAGACGCAACGGTATCAACATGCGCGGTCAGTGCTGCGGAGCCAGCGCGCGATCCAGCAGCCAGGCCAGTCGTACGCCGGCTTTCGATAGCTGCTGTGCAACGATGTTGTCGGCGTTGTCGATGTAGGCGCGGTCGAGATGCTCGACGCGGTGATGGTTGCTCGACGGCAGTTTGCCGTAGACCCCGGATTGGGCAATGCGGTACGACTCCCAGGCCCAGTCCTTCGGTGTGCCCAGCGCCCACTCGCGTTTCATCTGCGGCGTGATGTGGGAGACCAACTGTGCGGCGACGGTCTGCGGATCGCGCCCCAGATCACGTACGAACGTGCTGTCCCAGGCGTGATGCAGACGCTGCAGATGATTGCCGAGCCCGCTGACTTTTTCATTGTTGCCGCCGCGGTCGTGGTCGTCAGCGGCGTGCAGCGGCTGGTGCAGATCGCCAACCAGGTGCAGCAGGAATTTCAGCGCCAGCAGCCGTTCGTGCGCGGTGGTGCGCTGCGATGCCAGTTCGGCCTCGAACTGGTCGATCTTGTCGACCACGCAGTCGTGCCACGGTCCTTGCGATGCCGGTTCGCTGGCGGGCAGCGGTTGTTGATGCCAGCAGGCGTAACTGAAGTTGGGATGCCGCAGTTCGAGGTTGATAAAGTGCCACTGCGCGGTACGATGATAACCGCGGGCGTCGAGGTCGCCTCCCGAGTCGCGCCAGGTGTCGGCCCAGACCGACTCGCTGGCGATGTCGTGGGCGGTGAGATCGTCGGTGTCGGTCGCCAGCAGTGCGTTCACCGCCTTGCGCGCCGCCGGCGTTATCTCCTGCTGTGCGATCAGAGCGACGATCTCGTGACCTTCCACGCCCCAAGCCAGAGCGCCGGGACTGATCGTCAGAACTGCCGTTGCCAGCAACAGACTCAAACCGCGTTGCAGAGTCGTCATGGTCGCGAGCTTACGCCACCGCCAGCCCGTCTTGACGCAGCAAGGCTTCGATGGACGGTTTGCGGCCACGGAAGTCACGGAAAATATCCATCGCCTCGCGTGCGCCGCCTTCACCGAGTACGGTGTCGCGGAAGCGCTGACCGACTGCGGCTGCGAAGCCGGATTCGGTGAAGGCGGCAAACGCGTCGGCGGACAACACTTCAGCCCATTTGTAGCTGTAGTAACCGGCCGCGTAGCCACCGGCAAAGATGTGGCTGAAGCTGCATGGAAAGCGGTTCCAGGCCGGCGGCAGAAATACGCTGACTTGACGCCGAACCTGCTCCAGCACGCCATGGATGTCCGGATTTGCGCCGCCCGTGTGCAGGCGCAGGTCGAACAGTGCCAGTTCGACCTGTCGCAGTGTCGCCAGCCCAGCACCGAAACGGCGGTCGGCGCGCAGCTTTTCCAGCAGCGCGTCGGGAATGGCGGCGCCGGCCTGCCAGTGACGCGCGAACAGGTTAAGGGTGTCGCGCTCATAGGCCCAGTTCTCCATGAACTGGCTGGGCAGCTCGACGGCGTCCCACGGCACCCCGCGGATGCCGGCAACGGCGGCCTCGTCGACCCGCGTTAGCAGATGCTGCAGGCCGTGGCCGAATTCGTGGAACAGCGTCAGCACTTCGTCATGGGTCAGCAGGGCGGGTTGGGACTCTCCTCCTCCCGTTTCACGGGCGAGGGATGAGGGTCGGCCTTCGGCCGGTGAATTCAGGGGCGGAGCAAAGTTGCAGGTGAGATAGGCGGCCGGCAACTGCAGCCCGGATGGGGTATGACGGCGGCCGATACATTCGTCCATCCAGGCGCCGCCGCGTTTGTCGTCGCGGGCATAGGGATCGAGATAGAACCGGCCGATGTCGGCGCCGGTTCGATCACGCAGGGCGTAGGTGGTTACGTCCTTGTGCCAGGTGGGCATACCGTCGACAGCGGCAATGCTGATTCCGAACAATTTCTCGGTCAGCGCGAACAGACCGGCGATGACCTGCGGTGCCGGGAAGTAGGGTCGCAGCAGTTCGTCGGACAGGCCAAGCTTTTCCTCGCGCAGCTTCTCGGCGTAATACGGCGCATCCCAAGGAGCGAAATCGTCCAGACCGTCGCGCTTGCGGGCAGCAGTTTTCAGTTCTTCGAGTTCCTCGACCGCGCGGGGTTGAGCACGCTGCGCCAGATCGAGCAGGAATTGCTCGACCGCCGCCGCCGATTCCGCCATCTTGGTCTGCAGCGACAGTTCGGCGTAATCGGCGAAGCCCAGCAGTTTGGCTTCCTCGTCGCGCAGGGCGAGGATTTCCGCCATCAGCGGCGTGTTGTCGAAGTTGCCTGAGCTGGCACGGGTGGCGTAGGCGCGATACAGCTCTTGCCGCAGCGCGCGGTCATCGGCGTGGGCGACGACGGCGTGGTAGCCGGGATAATCCAGCGTCAGCAGGTAGCCGTCCAGATGCTTCACCCGCGCTTTTTCGGCTGCCAGCGCCAGGCCCTGTCCGGTCATGCCGCGCAGGGCATCGACGCCAGTGACGTGCTTGCCAAAGACCTGGGTGGCGTCCAGCAGGTTTTCTTCGAATTTGGCCTGCAGTTCCGACAGGCGTAGCGACAAGGTTTTGAAGCGCTGTTTCTGAGCGCCCGGCAGAGCAACGCCGGACAGCCTGAAATCGCGCAATTCGTCAGCGATGGCCTTGCGCCGCGCGGGCGAGAAATCGGCGTGGGCGGGGCTGGCGGCGAGTCGCTCGTAGGCGTGGAACAGGTCCTCGTTGAGTGAGACCTCGACACTGTATTCGGTGATGTTCGGCAGGCAGGCGTTGAAGGCGGCACGCCAGGCGGCGGTGGATATCACGCCGAACAGATGCGTCACCGGGCCCCAGGCGCGGTTCAGTCGTTCGCCCATAGCCTCCAGCGGTTCGATCAGGGTCTCCCAGGTCGGCGACTGCGCGGCCGGGCTGGCCAGCAGAGCCACCAGACCGGCGCGGTTGTCGGCGAGGATGGCGTCGATGGCCGGCTCGACGTGCTCAGGTGCGATCAGGTCGAAAGCAGGCAGCGCGTCCGGTACGGACGCTTGCAACAGAGGGTTGTTCATGGCCATAGCGAGTGGATGATGAAGCGTCAATGATGACGACATTTGCGCCGATCACAAGTGGTTGACTTGGGGTCGTCAGAGCGGTGCCAGCCGTATTGTCATTTTCAGAAGTCGCCTGCACCAAATGTCAGAAGTCGATTGCACTGCAGCAAAAGCCCCCGCTGACAGCATTCGGCCAAATTCCGGACACGGGTCCGTTCAACTGAACCGCCGCAGAGCGGACGGTCGCGAACGATGTCAATCGGTCGATGGTGATGGACTGGAATTGGATTCGTGGATCGGAACCACGACGTCTACGGATCTATTTTCTGTATCGCTGTGTCATAGTCGGATGCCCGGCGAGCCTAGGTGTTGCGTACGCCCGCCGCTGGCGAGATCCCGGTACCTATGCCTGGCTGACGCGTCAGATGAACCAAGTCACGCAGCTGTACTTCGTGCCACGCGTGACAGGTCGGCTACTGTGTGGGAAGCAAAAACCGGAAGGAAACAGCAGCAGTGAGCCGGCGCGCGGATTGTAGACTAACCCCTGCTGTGGCAGCGTCAGCTCGCCACCATCGAAGTCGTCGTTCAGGTAAAGGATCGCCGTGAGTTGGCGCTGGCCGTATACCGTCGAGCCGGGCAGCGTGTCCACGTGTTCACGGAATTCCTCGCCCGGCTGGTAGCGGAGCACTTGGTAGCCGAGGTCGCTGCACACCGCCAAGTGGCCTACGCCGGTAGCATAGGTGTGCGCCGCGGCGTGAAAAATATCGCGCACCTTCACCTCCCAACGCTCGAGCGCAGGATGCGCCTGCCCGGTGAGCGGCAGGAATTCGTTGCGCCGGCTCGCGCCGTAGCGCGCACCTTCACCGCCGATCACCGCCGCCGGGGCCCAGAGCGGTAGCGCCTCGACGGCTTTCACCAGGCGCGCGCTGTCCGCAAACGCATTGTCGGCCACGTAGATGAACGGTGCCATGAAGCTGCCGCGCGCGGCAGCCACGTCAGCGCACGCTTGCGCCAGCGGGTTGGCGAACAACGGCAGGTGGCAGTGCGGGCAGTGCAAGGTGCCGATCGCGCGCAGCAGCTCCTCGGTTGCCATCGTTCGCCCCTACGGTCCGCAGATCGGGCCAAGTTGTGGATATGAGACCACTACGGTAGCATTGAACTACATAGTCGGAGGAAGCTATCGATGGCAAGGCAATCCCATGTAAACTCCGGTCCCACGCGGCATTCCAACGTGCCTGGGCATGCCAACTTCTCCATGAAGCTGGCCGACACCACCAAACGTCTCACCGCCGACCAGTTGCGGTCTCTCGCCCCGCGCTTCCAAGGACTGCCAGCAGCACACGCCAACTCGGGCCCGACGAAACACTCTAACGTGCCCGGCCACGCCAACTTCACGCGCAACTTTGCCGACAAGAAAACGCTGCTGGCCGCCGGCACTGTGAAGGCGCTGCAGAAGGGGCTGGTCTCGGCCGGCACGGCGCACGCCAACTCGGGCCCGACGAAACACTCTAACGTGCCCGGCCACGCCAACTTCACCAAGACCCTCAGCGATCCGGTGGCGCGGCTCAGCACTGCGCGCGTGAAGTCGCTGTCGAGTCAGATCGCGGGCGCGGCCCATGCGAATTCCGGTCCGACGAAACATTCCAATGTGCCCGGCCACGCCAACTTCACGCGCAACTTTGCCGACAAGAAAACGCTGCTGGCCGCCGGCACTGTGAAGGCGCTGCAGAAGGGGTTGGTCTCGGCCGGC
>Ga0307373_10003941_pt1 | contig 25280 bp, 22 predicted proteins | sample OX2MG_FD_202534 | JGI IMG/M metagenome (GOLD analysis project Ga0307373, IMG submission 202534) | Soil microbial communities from Risofladan, Vaasa, Finland - OX-2 | ecosystem: Environmental > Terrestrial > Soil > Coastal area > Acid sulfate soil | place: Finland: Risofladan, Vaasa | collected...
GCTTGGGCACCCGCGGCGTCCGTGTCGAGCACGTGCATGACGATCGCCAGCTTCACGGCGCCGCCGGCCGCGGCCAGCAGCGCCCGCGCCGCCTCGCGTGGCACGTCGCACACCTCCATCACGATGCGTTCGCTGCGGTCGGCCAGCTTGGCGTTGGTGGCACGTAGATCCACCATCAGGTTGCCGTAGGTCTTGCCCAGCCGGATCATGGCGCCGGTGGTGATCATGTTGAGCACCAGCTTGGTGGCGGTGCCCGCCTTGAGCCGCGTGGACCCCGTAACCGCCTCGGGGCCGGTGACCGGCAGGATCACGATATCGGCCGGTGGCGCCTCGCCAGCGGGGGGTGGGGAGCAGGCCACGAAGGCGGTGCTCGCGCCCAGCCGCCGGGCGTGCTCCAGGGCGCGGCGCACATACGGCGTGGTGCCCGACGCCGCGATGCCGATCACGAAGTCGCCGGCCCGCACGCCGGCCGCGTCCAGGTCGCGCACCGCGTGCTCCACCACGTCCTCGGCCCCCTCCTGCGATCGCGTGAGCGCGTCAGGACCGCCGGCGATGATCCCCTGCACCATCTCCGGATCGGTGCCGAAAGTGGGCGGGCACTCCGACGCGTCGAGCACGCCCAGCCGTCCGGACGTTCCGGCGCCCACGTAGAACAGGCGGCCGCGGCGGCGAAAGGTGCGCTCGGCTTCGGCGATCGCCGCGGCGATCCGGTCCCGCTCCCGGTGCACGACGGCCGGCACGGCGCGGTCCTCGGCGGCGAGGAGATCGACGATCTCCAACGGCGTGGCGAGGTCGATGTCGGCCGTGCGCGGATTGCGCTGCTCGGTGATACGCGGGTCGTTCGCTCTGGCGGCCACGGGGTCCGGTGGGGGAACTCGACGCGGCGTCCGCGGGCCACCGGCGATCGGCGCGCCCGGACGCTGCGGTAAGTCTACCGATCGCGGAACGCGCGTGGCAAGCCGCGGGGGATGCCCGGAGCCGGGACGACCGCAGCCACGGCCGATCGCCCCGCGCCGGGACGTATTATACTTACTTTATAACTACCGGGGCCGTGAGCTTCACCGTCATGTCGCTGCCCTCGGCGATGCAGCCCTCGAAGTTCGCGGTGGTGGCGGCCACGCCAGCGCCCGCCGCGGCGCCGGCAGCGCCGCCGACCACGGCTCCCGTCGTGCTCTTGCCGATGAGTTTGCCGGCGATGGCGCCCACCAGGGCCCCACCCACGACTTTCTGGACGTCCTTGCTGGTGGGTTCGTTCCGCACGTGATCGATGGCTTCTGCGGTCACGGTCGCGCTCATCGCATACGTCTGACCCGCGAACGTCACCGACTCGACCCTGAACCCCATGTCGATCGGGTCCTTGACGTTCTCACTGCGCTTGAGCGCGGTGATCGTCAACCTCACGACGGCACCGGCGGGAATGCTCACGCCGTTGCTGCCCGGTACGGCCGCCGCCACCGTCGCTTGCACGACGTCACCCACCTTATTGGTGTTGGTGCACACCTTCTGACTCGGGTGCAACAGGAGCGTCTCGCCCGCCGCGATCTCGCCGGCGGGCCGGGCCGGCTCTGACTTGGGGGCCTCCGCGGGCCGGCTGGCGCCCTCGGCACGCCGTGTCGGAGCCGCCGCACTGGGACGCACTCTGGCGGGCGCACTGGCGGGCGCCGCCGCCGTATCGGCGAGCGACGGCTGTGCGGCCGCCGAGTCGCCCGCCATCTGTAGATCCTTGGCCGCCGACGAGTCGGCGCTCGCAGATTCGCCCTTGCCGCCGCACGCCGCGAGCATGGCCGTCACAGCCAGCGCAGCCCCCAGACGGCCGATATATTTGACCATGGGTCTTCCCTCCCTGTTGGTTTTTCTTCCCATCGTGAATTATACACGATTTTGACGGCGGAGTCCCGGCGCAGGACGGCGATCACGCACACCGCCGCACGAGGGCACGGATGAGCACACGGCGGCCGCTCCGGCGGCTCCTTCCCTACTACCGCCCGTATCGCACGAAGATGGTCCTGGGGCTCTCCATGACCGTCGTTTCATACGCGTTCTCCACCGCCGGCCCGTGGTTCCTGCAGAAGGCGGTCGACGACTTCATCAGCAAGGCGCCGATGTCCCGCATCTGGCTGCTCGTCGGCGCGATGACCGGCGTAGCGCTGGTGGGCGGGTTCTTCCGGTTCATGATGCGGGAGACGCTCAACAAGGTCAGCCGCTGGATCGAGTACGATCTGCGCAACGCCCTGTTCGCCAAGCTCGAGACGCTCGACGCGGCGTACTTCGCCCGCATGCGGACCGGCGACCTGATGGCGCGGCTCACCAACGACCTGTCGGCGGTGCGCATGGCCGCCGGCCCCGCCGTGATGTATCTGACCAACACGATCGCCGGCGGCAGCTTCGCGCTGCTGTTCATGCTGCACATCGATGTGCGGCTCACGCTCATCGCGCTCCTGCCCATGGCCCTCCTCCCGATCTCGATGATCTGGATGGGGCGCTCGATCCACCAGCGGTTCGAGGCCGTGCAGGACCACTTCGGGCGCATGACGACGATGGCGCAGGAGAACATCTCCGGGGTACGCGTGGTCCGCGCGTATCGCCAGGAGGCGCCCGAGACGGAGCGGTTCGCGACGTTGGGCCAGGAATATCTCGCCAAGCAGATGCGGCTGGCGATGCTGTACGGCATGATGTACCCGTCGTTCGGGATGCTGGCGGGATTGGGCGCGGTGGTGGTGCTGGGACTGGGCGGCGCGCTGGCCATTCGCGGCACGATCTCCGTGGGCGCGTTCGTGGCATTCGGGTTGTACCTGGGCATGCTGACCTGGCCCCTCATCGCGCTGGGCTTCGTGATCAACTTGTTCCAGCGGGGTGCGGCGTCGATGGAACGGCTGCTGGATATCCTCGACGCCAAACCGACGATCGTGACCCCGGCCCAGCCGCGCACCCTCAGCGCCGTCGCGGCCGGCCGCTCGATCGAGTTCCGCAACGTGGGCTTCCACTACCCCACGGCACCGGACGCCGCGCCGCGATGGGTGCTGCGCGGCGTGAGCTTCACCGTGCCGGCAGGCGCCACCGTGGGCGTGGTCGGCGCCACGGGCAGCGGCAAGAGCGCGCTGCTCGACCTCGTGCCGCGGGTGTTCGATCCGCAGGAAGGCCAGATCCTGATCGACGGTGCGCCCCTCACGGACCTCGATCTCGACGCCTGGCGGCGGGAGATCGGCTACGTGCCGCAGGAGAGCTTCCTGTTCAGCGAGAGCGTCGGCGCCAACCTCGACTACGGCGCCCCCGACGGCGCGTCACGCGACTGGGCAGCGGAGGTGGCGCAGCTCACGAGCACAATCGACGCCCTGCCCGCGCGCTACGACACGATGCTCGGCGAGCGCGGCATCAACCTGTCGGGCGGCCAGAAGCAGCGCGCGGCGCTGGCCCGTGCCCTGGCCCGCAAGCCGACGGTGGTGCTGCTCGACGACGCGCTGAGCGCCGTGGACACGCACACCGAGGCCGAGATCCTCAACGCGCTGCGCACCACGCTGGCCGGGCGCACGGCCCTCATCGCCTCACACCGCGTGTCGGCCATCCGCGACGCGACGTTCACGGTGGTACTCGACGAGGGCCGCCTCGTCGAACAGGGCACGCACGACGTGCTCATCGCGGCCGGCGGGCGCTACTGGTCGCTGCTCAACCGCCAGCAGCTCGAGGAGTCGCTCGAAGCATCCATCGAGCCGGCGTAGCGGGCATCAGGATTGCAGGGTTCTCGAGAGGATGCTCCGGATTTGCCGGATGCGCCCGATAGAGAATTTGGGGGCTCCAGCGCAGAGATCTTCCCGCCAAAGCCGCCCTCTTGGTTCCGGAGCATCCGTCCAGTCCGGAGCATCCCCGGCCGAACCTCTCCGTTCCTGATGCGCGCCTGGCGCACCTACATCCGCTTGAGGATGAAATCAGGCGTCATGGACTGCAGCATGCCGGTGAGCACGGTGAGATACCCGCTCACCAGCAGCAGGCCCACGAGGATGAGCAGCACCCCCGACGCCTTCGTGAGCCACGCAAGGCGGGCGCGATTGCGCTGCGCGAACCCGATCAGTTCTTCCAGCGCCACCGCCGAGATCAGGAACGGCACGGCCAGCCCCAGCGAGTAGGCGCTGAGCAGCACCGCGCCGCGCGCTGCGTCCCCCGAGGTGGCCGCGAAGGTGAGGATCGACCCGAGAATCGGCCCCAGGCAGGGCGACCAACCGGCCCCGAACGCCATCCCGACGATTACGGTTCCGAAATAGCCCAGCGGTTTGTTGCGCAGGTGGACGCGGGTGTCGCGCCCCAGAATGGGCAGGTTGAACGCGCCGGTCAGATAGAGGCCGAACAGGATGATCACCACCCCGCCCACGCGCGCTACCCAGACACGATTCACCAGCAGCAGCCGGCCGACGGCGCTGGCCGCCACGCCCATCGTCACGAACACGATCGAGAAGCCGATCACGAACAGCACCGCGTGGAGCAGCGCGAACCGCCGCGACGCGTGCACGTCTTCCAGCGAGATCCCGGTGATGAAGGTGAGATAGCTCGGCACCAGCGGCAACACGCACGGCGACACGAAGCTCACCAGCCCCGCCGCGAACGCCACCAACAGCCCGATCTCGCCTCCCGCCGTCACGAAACGTCCGGCCCGCCGGCCATGCGCTCCTCGTGCGCCCGGTGCGCATCGATCACCGCGCGGACCTCGTCGCCCGTCATCCGGTCCACCTCCTCGGCGTCCTCGGCACGGCGCTGCACCCCGCGCACGACCCGGTCGACCGTCACCAGCGGTGCGTCGGCCTCGGCCTTCACCACCACTTCCCACTTGCCGCGCTCGGGACCCTTGAGCGTGTGGCGGTACGCGGCGCTCAACACCGTGTACCGCTCGGGCAGGCCCGGCGTGGACGCATAGGGCAACTCGTCGAGGGGCGCCTCGTCCACCGCCGGCACGATCTCGATCTCCGCGTCCAGCGGCGCGGACTCCGCGCCGTCGGCGCGCGCCGCCTGATCCACGATCGGCTCGGGTGCCGCCCGCAAGTGGGCCGCCACTACCGCGACCCCACTCTCCACCCCGCCCACCCGCCGCGGCGCGAAGAAGTGCACCTCGAAGATGTCCGCCCCGGGCAGCTGCGCCGCCACGGCCAGCACGAACCGCTCACGCGTCTCGTCGGTCATCATGGCGCGCCCACCGTCTCGGCCGCCGCCGCCGCGCCGCGCGCGTCGAGTTCCCGCTCCACGTACAGCCGCATGATGTGCATGAAGTCCTGGGCATTGGTCACCACGCCGAACGCCTGGTGCGTCCCTCGGTCCTTCAACTTGTTCACCACGAACTCCGACGAGTCCACGCAGATCGTGATCAGCTCGCGCATCCCGCCGTCGGCATCGGTCACGAACGCCGGCAGCATGTTGCCCGTGGCGATCCCGTGCAGCGCCGAGGCGATCATGATCGCCATCGTCGCCTTCACGGTGTGGCGGCGCATGGCGTCCTGCGCCTGGAGCATGTCGGTGATCACCTCGGGTAGCGGACCGTCGTCGCGAATCGACGCGGCGAGCACGAACGGCACGTCGTGCAGCACGCAGGCCCGCATGATGCCCTCGGTGATGATCCCCTGCTTCACCGCCGCCGCGATCGACCCTGCCTCGCGCACCTTGTTGATCGCCCGCATGTGCAGCCCGTGCCCGCCCTGCGTCGGGATGCCGCTGCCCGTCATGCCCAGCGTCGTGCCGTAGATCGACGCCTCGATGTCGTGGGCCGCCACGGCATTGCCCGCCAGCAGCGCCCGCACGAACCCGCGCTCGATGAACCAGACGAGATCGGCCCGCGCCCGCGCGTGCACCAGCGCCGGCCCGAGCACCCACACCGGGTACCCGCCGCGGTCGCGCTCGTCGAGCAGCAGCCGCGCCATGAGCGCATAGTCGATCGGCTTCTCGCGCGACACGTCGCTGCCCATGAACTGGAACTGGTCCTCGCCGCCGGCGTCGAGCGCGCGGTCGTACACGAAGATCCCTTCGCTGCCGTTCTCGGCCTTGCCCACCGCCACCAGCTCGCCCTTGCGCACCCGGCGCATCTCCCGCGCCCACAGGTCGCCCGCTGCGTCGAGCACCAGCGCCGCGTCCATGCGCGGTTCGCGCGGCGTACGCCAGGTCCCGGCAATGCGGACGTAGGTCGGCAGGTTGGTGGTGGAGAAGAAGCCGTCGGGCACCACGCCGTCGACGGGCGCCGGGACGAACCGGGCATCGGGAGCACCGCTGAGCGCCGGCGCGTCCAGGTTCGGGGGTGGGATGATGATCACCCGTGAAAGATGACCGGAGAGTGGGAGCCGAACAAGCCGCGCGACAGCAGCCGCGCCCACGAGCACCCCGAAACCCGACCTAGAGTAGCGAAACCGGGTCCCGGTCGACGGTCATCCGCAGCCCGTACGACGCCGGCACGGGATACCGCGCAGCGAAGTAGCCGGCCACCCGGGTGAGCGGTCCCGGCTCCCGGGCCTTGAGCAGCAGATGCCAGCGCCAGCGCTTGTTGACCCGGTCGATGGGGCAGGGTGCCGGTCCGATGATCGACAGCGCCCCCGGTTCACGACGGTCCACCAGCGCGTGCAGCCACGCCCCGGCCGACTGGGCTTGCTCCATCGTCGCCGCTTCGGACAGCCCGCTCACGATCACATTGGCCAGCCGGGAGAACGGCGGATAGGGCGGGTTCGCCCGCGCGGCGAGTTCGAGGGCCACGAACCCTTCGTAGTCGTGCGCCGCCGCGCACGTGAGCGCGTGGTGCGTCGGCACCCGCGTCTGCACCACCACCTCACCGCGCTTGGCGCCGCGGCCGGCGCGCCCCGCCACCTGACTCACCAGTTGAAAACACCGCTCCGACGCGCGGAAATCCGGCATGTTGATGCCCACGTCGGCATCGATCACCCCCACCAGCGTGACGTTGGGAAAGTCCAGCCCCTTGGCGATCATCTGGGTGCCGAGCAGGATGTCCACCTCGCCCCGCCCCACACGGTCGAGAATGTTCGCGTGCGCCCATTTGCCGCTGGTCGTGTCCATGTCCATGCGCGCCACGCGCGCCGTGCCGAACCGCTCGCCGAGCAGCCGCTCCACCTGCTGCGTGCCCAGCCCCTTGGCGCGCAGCAGGTCGCCGCCGCACTGCGGGCAGGCGGTGCGCAGGGGCTCGGAGTACTGGCAGTGGTGGCACACCAGCCGCTCGGGCACCCGGTGGTAGGTGAGGCTCACGTTGCAGTTGGGGCAGCTCGCCACGTCACCACAGGCAGTGCACTGCACGAACGAGGCGTAGCCGCGCCGGTTGAGCAGCAGGATGCTCTGCTCGCCGCGCGCCAGCCGTTCCACGAGTTTCCGTTCCAGCGGTTCGCTGAGCACGTAGCGCAGCGCGGCCTCCTCGGGCGTCGCCCGCGGACCGGCGTGCATCGGATCGGGCCGCCGCATGTCCACGATCTCCACCACCGGCAGCACGCCGCCGCCCACCCGCTCCGGCAGCCGCAACAGGTGGTGCCGCCCACGCGTGGCGTTATTCCAGGTTTCTAAACTCGGCGTGGCGCTGCCGAGCACTACCACGGCGCCCTCGCGCCGGGCACGGACGAGCGCCACTTCGCGCGCGTGGTAGCGCGGCGCTTCGCCCTGCTTGTACGTGGATTCGTGTTCCTCGTCCACGATGATCGCCCCGAGGTTGTCGAGCGGCGCGAACACCGCCGAACGCGCCCCCACGGCGATCCGCTTCTCGCCGCGCGACAGCGCCAACCAGGCGTCGTACCGCTCCCCGTCGCTCAGCCCGCTGTGCAGGACGGCGATCCGGTCGCCGAACACGGCGCGGAAGCGATCCACGGTCTGCGGCGTGAGCGCGATCTCGGGCACGAGCACGATCGCCGTCTTGCCCCATTCGTCCACGACCTTGCGCAGGAATTCCACGTACACGAGCGTCTTGCCGCTTCCGGTGATGCCGAAGAGCACGAGCGACTCCCCGCCCCCGGCCTGCGCCATGGCGTGCACGGCGGCGCTCTGCGCCTCGGTGAGCGGGTGCGCCATCGGCGAGCCAGGCGGTCGCGACAGGAAGGGGTCGCGCACCACGACCTGTTGCGTGAACGCAATGAGGTGCCGCTTGGCCAGCGCCGTGAGGGCCGACGGCGACGCCCCAAGCTGCTTGACGAGGTGCGCCACCGGGGCCTGCCCCCGAAGCGACTCGAGCAGTTCGTATGCGGAGCGCTGCTTGGGCGCGCGTTTGAACACCGCATCCCGCTCCAGCAGCGATGGCAGTTCGCGGATGATGCCCGCCAACCGCTGCTCCTTCTGCACCGGCGTGGGCGCGCGCACCGCCGACAGCGCGGCGGGCAGCATCGTGCGCAGCACCACGCCCAGCGGCGCCACGTAATAGTCCGACATCCAGCGTGCGAGGTCGAGCAGCGACGCGCTCACCACGGGCGCCGCGTCCGGCGCGTCGAGGATGTCCTTGGGCGCCACGTCGGTGCTCGGCTCGGCGATGCCCACCACGAGGCCGATCGTGCGTCGCCCGCGCACGGGCACCACCACCCGCGAGCCCACGCCGGCGCGCGGAGCCAACGCGGGCGGCACCGCGTAGGTGAACTCGCGGAACAAGGGAAGGGGAAGGGCCACGGAGATCAGCATGCGGCGCCTGTGGCCGCGCGACGCGTCAGCGTCCGCGCCGCCGCACTCCCAGCCCCGGCGCGTCGGGAATGTCGATGCGGCCACCCACGATCGCGGCCCCCACCCACGGATCATCGGCCAGCAGCGCGGCACCGTCCAGGTCGGCGTAATCCAGGAGCGGCGCCAGGTGCGCGGCCGCCGTGATGCCGAGGCTGGTCTCGATCATGCACCCCATCATCACACGCAGCCCGTGCGCCCGCGCCGTGGCGATCATGCGCTGCGCTTCCCGCAGGCCGCCGCACTTGGCGAGCTTGATGTTGATGCCGTCCACGGCCCCCGCCAGCCGCGGAATGTCAACGCTCGTGACGCACGACTCGTCGGCGATGATGGGGAGCGCCGAGCGCTCCCGCACGAAGCGCAGCCCATCGAGGTCGTCGGCCGGCAGCGGCTGCTCCACGAGCTCCACGCCGTAGCGCGCCAGCCGCTCGATCATCTCCACGGCGTGCGCGGGCGTCCACGCGCCATTGGCGTCCACCCGCAGCACCTTATGCGGGGCCGCACCGCGCACGGTCCGCATGATGTCGTCGTCGCGGTCGGTCCCGAGCTTCACCTTGAGCACGGGATACGCCGACGCCTGTACCACACGCCGTACCAGCTCGTCCTCGGTCGGCGCGATGCCGATGGTGAAGCTCGACGGCGGTGCGTGGGCCGGCGTGAGCCCCCACAGCCGGTACAGCGGCACGCCCAGCCGCCGGCCCACCAGATCGTGCACCGCGGCGCTCACCGCGACGCGGGCCGCGGCGTTGCCGGGCAACGTGCGCACCATCGCGGCCTCGAGGTCCTCGAGCGCCCACGGGTCGGCCGCTTCGACGATCCGCCGCAGCGTCTCCAGCGCCGCCACCACCGTATCGGCCGTCTCGCCGTAGTACGCGCTCGGCGCCGCCTCCCCCATCCCCTGCGCCCCATCGGCATCGCTCACCGTCACGTGCACGCGCGTGTACTCCGACATGCTCCCGCGAGCGATGACGAATGGATTCGTGGTGTGAACGGTCACCCGCGAATACGCGAGCGCGATCACGCGGGGGGCGCCTCCGTGGGGTGGCGCGCGCTCCACGCCGCACGGTGCGCCGCCTCGTTGTTCGGCATGCTTTCCACGAACCCGATGAGCGCGTCGGCCAGGTCGTTGGCCCGCGCATATCGCTGGCTCGGTGCCTTGGCCAGACACTGCATGATGATCGCGGCCAGCGTCGCCGGCACGCGCGAGTCCACCTGGTCGGGCGCCACGGGCTGCTCGTGCACCTGCTTGTAGCCCACGGAGAAGGCGTCGGGCCCGTCAAAGGGAGGGAATCCCACCGCCGACTCGTACAGCACGATGCCCAACGCGTACACGTCGCTGCGCCCGTCCACCAACTTGCCCATCGCCTGCTCGGGCGACATGTAATGCGGCGTGCCCATGGCCCGCCCCGACGCGGTGAGACGCCCATGGTGCCGCGCTTCGGCGATGCCGAAGTCGGTGAGAATCGCGTTGCCGTCGTCGTCGAACAGGACGTTGTCGGGCTTGATGTCGCGGTGCACGATGCCGCGCCGGTGCGCGTAGTCGAGCGCCGTCGCAACCTGCGCGATGGCCGTGGCCACCTCCACGGGATCGACCATCCGGCGCTTGGCGATCCGATCGGAAAGCGAGCCCCCCGACAGATACGGCATCACCGTGTACACGGTCGTTCCCTGGCTCCCGGCATCCATCACCGGGCAGATGTGCGGGTGCACCAGCCGCGCCGCCGCCTGAGCTTCGCGGCGGAACCGTTCCATCATCTCGGAGTCCTTGGCCAGGTGCGCGTGGAGCACCTTGATCACCACGCGGCGTTCCAACTGCGCGTGGTCGGCCAGGAACACGTCGGCCATGCCGCCGCCGCCCAGCCGCTGCAGCACGCGATAGCGACTGCCCGTCGCGTGGCGCAATGCCGAAATCGTCTCGCTCGGCTTTTCCTTGGGCGCGTGCTCCAACTCCGGGAGTGCCGCGCTGCAGCGCGCGCAACTCTCGGCTGTGGCGCGATTCCAGGTGCCGCAATCCGGACAGAACATGCTACGCGCTCCGCGTGGTCGGCCGCCATGGCCTTGGCGTGGACTCACAACATAGCATGACGGTGCCCCCGCTGCATCAGCGAAGCGCCCGCAGGTGTGCCACACACGCCGCCCCCAGGCGGTCGGGCGCATATCCACCCTCGAGTGCGCTCACGACCCGGCCCCCGCACCACGTGTCGGCCCGTTCCACCACCGCCCGCGTGAGCGCCGCCACATGCTCCAACTCCAACGTGAATCCACCCAGCGGATCTCCGGCCAGCGAATCGAACCCCGCCGACACGAGCACCAGGTCAGGCGTGAATCCGCGCGTCGCGTCATCCACCGCGCCGAGCAAGGTGTCCACGTAGCGCTGGGGAGCGAGCCCGGCTTGCATCGGCACGTTCCACACCGATCCGTGTGGGCCGCGGTCGCCAGCCGCTCCCGTGCCCGGGTACCAGGGCCACTGGTGAAGCGACACGAACCGGATGTCCGGCGTGTCCTGGACGAGCGCCTGCGTGCCATTGCCGTGGTGCACGTCCCAATCCACGATCAGGACGCGCTCCGCACCATGCACCCGTCGCACGTAGTGGGCCGCCAGCGCGACGTTGCCGAACAGACAGAACCCCATGCCGCGGTCGCGCAGGGCGTGGTGCCCCGGAGGCCGCACCACGCTGAAGTTGCGCCTCGCCCGGCCGTCGAATGCCATGTCCACACCATCGAGCACGCAGCCCGCCGCCGCACGGGCCGCGTCCCACGAACCTTCGCTCACCACCGTGTCGGGATCCAGCCGCCCCCCACCCTGTTCGGCGAGGGTGCGCACGTGCGCCACGTGCGCCGGGTCGTGGATGAGACGCAGTTCGTCCTCGGTCGCGTGGCGCCCCTCGACATGCTGGATCTCGCGAAACAGCTCCGCGTCGTCGCGCAGCGCGCGCGGCACCGCGCGCAGCCGCCCCACGTGCTCGGGATGCCCCCACCCCGTGTCGTGGCGGCCGCAGTCGGAATGCGAGATGTAGGCCAGCGACATAAGCGCCTGGCAGCCGCGCGGCGATCAGCGCAGCGCGCGGCGGAGGCGGTGCGTGAGCAGGAGGATCGCGCCGTCCGTCACACCGGCATCGGCCAGGGTCTCGTGCTCATTCAGCACTTCCCACCCGCGCAGCTTGACCACGAAGTCCTCGTGATACTGCGCCTGCGGAAAGAGCGCCTCGAGGGCGCGCACCTTGACCACGTCCACCTTGGCCGAGCCCGGCACCGCGATCCGTACGGTGTCCCATACCTCAGGCATCTCCACGCGAATCGTGATCGTCTTCTCGTCGGGCGTGCCTAACCGGATCGTGTCGCGGCGGGCGCGCAGCTGAGTGACGAACGGCGCGGCGCTCATGCGACCTCCGCCGGCTTGTCCATCGCGGGCAGCGTGGTGAAGAACCGCGCCACCTGCATCGTGAATAGGTACGAGGAGCCGGTCACACGACTCCCCCCGGCCACGGGGGCGGCCGCGACGACCAGTTCCTCGCCCCCCTGCCCGCGGAAGCTGGCCCACCCCGCGCCATGCTGGTCCGGAAACGCAGCGTACAACGGGCTGCGCGTGGTGAAGAACTGGTTGGCCCGCGCGAGCACGTCGTCGGGCGACAGCGGAGTGAAGTAGTCCTGCAGCGTCATCTTGGACGGCGTCATGGCAGTCATTCCGGATTGGTCCTCGTTCCCGGAGGCGTCGTGCGGCCTGCTGCCCCCGTTGCCCGCTCGGCGGGCCCCTCGTACACCAACGGCAACTCGACGCGGAACGTCGAGCCCTCCCCCGGCGCGCTCACCAGCACGATGTCGCCGCCCAGCAACCGCGCCGTCCGGCGCGCCAGCGCGAGCCCCAGACCCGCCCCCACCCGCCCGCCCTCCGCCGGCGCCGGCGCCGGCGCCGGCGCCCAGCCACGCCGGAACTCCTCGAATACGTAGCGCTGCGCGTCGATCGGAATACCGATGCCCGTGTCTTCCACGCGATACACCACGCGATCCTCGTGCACCTCGACCACTGCGCGCACCGTGCCGCGCGCCGTGAACGCATAGGCATTGGCGATGAGTCGGACCAGCAGCCGCACCACCCGCCGGCGATCACTCGCCATCGTCACCGCGTCGTCCGGTTCGACCTTCTGCACCGCCACCTCGTCGCGCCGCCCCGCCGCGATCGTCAGCGCTTCACGCATCGGATCGCGCACGTCGAACACACTCACCGCCGGCTCCACTTCGCCACGCTTGAGCTCCGAGAGCTCCAGCAGATTGGCGATCCGCTCCAGCAACTCCGCGCCCGAGACCTTCACCTCCGCGAGCGCCTTGTCCTCGGCCTCGGTGAGGGGACCCGTCTCTCCGGCCTGAACCTTGGAAATGTAACCGACGAGTTCGGCCAGAGGCGCGCGCAGGTCCGTGGACAGATTGGCCAGAAACTCGTCCTGCAGTCGCCGCGCCTCGAGCAGCTCGGCGTACTGCCGTTCCAGCTCGGCATTGGAGTCGCTGAGGGCCGAGTTGGCGCGACGCAGGTCGTCGATCAGCCGGGCCTTCTGCGCCGTAGCCGCCATCTGGTCGGCCACCATCCGCAGCAGACTCCGCGATTCCACGCTCAAACCGCCGGCCGCACCGAAATAGAAAGTGACCGTGCCCAGCACGCCGGCCCCCGTCTGTAGCGGGAGCGCAACCAGGGACCGGAACCCCAACTCGCTGGCGACCTCCTGCCAATCTTCGAGCGACGGGTCGGAGAAGATGTCGGGTACCTCGATGGCCCGCCGTTCGCTGGCCGCTTCGCCGCTCGGGCCGAACCCCAGCCGCACCCGCATCTCGCCCAGAAACGGCGTGAACCGCTCCGGCCAGTTGTACGCCGCCGCCAACCGCATCAACTCCGAGGCGCCGTCGATCAGGTAAACGCACGCAAAGGTCGCGCCCACCACCGGACTCACCCGGTCAAGGGCGAACTGGAAGACCTCTTCGGGGCGGTCGGCGGTGAGGAACGCGTGAACGATCTCGCGGACCGCCATCAACTCCCGCAGTCCGAAGTCCACGCCCTCGGCGGGCGTGCGCAGGTGGGTTTCGCCCGAGATCGCTGAGGCCCGGCTCACGCCTACGAATGTATGGGCAACGCCCCGACCGGTCCAGACGGATGTTTATACGGCTGTTTATTCCATCGGGCGGGCGAGGGGACTACCCCTTCTTCGATAGCGCACGCACTTCCACCCGGTGCACCAGCACGTTGGGTGGCGTGGCGAGCACGTGGGCCACCGCTTCAGCCACGTCCTCCGGGCGGAGCGCCCACGACTTGGCGCCCGGATCCCCGCCCCCGAAATCCGTGGCTACGCCACCCGGGCTCACCACCGACACTTTCACACCCCGGTCCCGTACTTCGAGCAGCAGGCACTCGGCAAACGCCATCACGGCGTGCTTGGTACCCGTGTACGCCGCACCGCCGGCAAAGGCGCTCCGCCCCGCGATCGAACCGATGATCACCACGTGACCGCGGCCGCGCGCCACCATGCCGGGCAGCACGGCGCGCGTCACGTGGTAGACCGCGTTGAAGTTGACGTCCACCTGTCGGTGCCACTCTTCGGGGGTGGTGTCGAGCAGCGGCTTGATGACGCCCACGCCGGCATTGTTGACCACCACGTCGGCCTGCACGTCGGCGAGCACGGAGGCGACGGCGGCGGCATCGGTCACGTCGAGCATGACCGGCCTGCAACGCCCGCCGCCTCTTTCGATCTCGGCGGCCAGCGTCTGCAATTCCGCCTCCGAGCGCGCCGCGCCCACGATGTCGTGGCCGGTCGCTAGACGGAGGGCGATGGCGCGCCCGATGCCGCGCGAGGCACCGGTGATGAGGGCGATGGGCTTCGACATGTTCCTCTCTCCTTGCATGGAACGGGTAGCGTCACCCCAGCAGCCGTTCCACGCCACGCACCAGGGGCGCGAAACCCAGGGACTTCCCCGATACGCGCGCCGCCTGCTCCTGCGCCAACTCCCGTTGCCCGTGTCCGAACAGCTCACCCACCATCCACGGACCGGCTTTCGGATTGCGCCACCAGTCTTCGTCGAACCGCTCGGTGAGCGTCTCCCCCAACAGCGCCTGGAGCTGCCAGGCCCGCAGGTATCGCGCCGAGTAATAGTGGGGATCCACGTCCACGAACGCATCCGAGGTATCGTAGCGGAACGACGTGGCGTCGGTGAGCAGTTGCACGTACAGGTCGGGGAGCGCGCCCCACGACACGTCGCCGCCGTACAGGTGCGTCTCGTAGATCAGCTTGGCGCAGTAGCGCCGCAGGAACTGCAGTTCCTCGAAGCCGGCGCTGCGCAGGAACCGCGGCACGTCGGCCCTGGACAGCGGCGCGTAGCGGGCCAGCCACCCGGCGTCCTGCATGCGATGGTCGAACAGCATCGCGTACGCTTCGGTCACCGAGTTGTCGCCCAGCCACCGGTACTCGAACGGCAGGTCCGGTCGCATATAAGCGAAATGTAATGCGTGCCCGAGTTCGTGGAGGAAGGTGCTCCAGTCGTTCTGGCCCCCGTGCGCGCGCAGCACGAGGTACACTTCTTCCGGCACGCGCACCGGCGCGCAGAAGGCGCGCGACCGCTTGCCCTCCCGGTCGCCCGTGTCGAACACGATCCGGCCGCCGGCGTCGGGCACGACCCCCATGTCGCGCACCTGGCCCAGGATGCGTTCCTGCATCGGCCCCCAGGGGAACCCGGCGTCGAATTCGCGCGCCCGCAGGACGGCCAGCGCGTCGGCGCGCATCGCGTCGGCCGGCGCGATGCCGAGTATGCGCTTCACGAACTCGGGATGCACGTCGTCCCACATGGCCCGCGTGTCGCGCAGGAACCGCTCGCATTCGGCGCGCAGCTCGAGCAACGGGAACCCGGCCAGCAGGTCGAATGTCGCGTTGTACCCCGGCGCCAGCTGGAGCCGCTCCACGATCTCGCGCTCGCTCTGGAAGTGCTCCAACCGCATGGGCGCCAACTCGGCCCGCACGAGATCGGCCCGGGCGGCGTCGAGCGCCAGCCGCGCCGAGCGGTCGGTGCTGTTGGCGATGTCGATCGCCGCCCGCTGGAAGGGCACCTTGGTGCCGTCCGGCAGGGTGACGAGCGCCTGCCCCTCCCACGCGATCTCACGCTCATCGAGCGCCGCCAAGGCGCGCGACACCTGCGACTCCACCTGCCAGTCGAGCAGTTGGCGGAGCCCGCGGTACTCGTCGCTCGCCGGATCGGCGGCCTGGAACGCATCGCGCACCAGGGCCAGCGACTCCTCCCCCATCACTCCGGCGTGACGATCGTAGATGGGCTGCAGCTCCGCGGTGGCCTTCTGCCCCGAGTGCGCCAGGTAGATCTCCCGCGAGATCGCCTGCATGAACGTCTGGCCCTCGCGGCGCAGGCGGTCGAGCGACAGGATGCTCACGCGCTCGCGCGCTCGGCGATCATCGCGCCCACGCGTTCGGCCGCCACGCGCTCCTGCGCCAGCGTGTCGCGATCGCGCAGCGTGACGGTGCCGTCGGCCATCGTCTGACCATCCACGGTGATGCAGAACGGCGTCCCCACCTCGTCCTGGCGGCGGTACCGCCGGCCGATCGCCCCCGACTCGTCATAGAACACGGGAAACGCCTTGCGTAACTCGCGGGCGAGCTTCTCGGCGAACTCGGGCATCCCGTCCTTCTTCACGAGCGGAAACACGCCGGCCTTGATCGGCGCCAGCGATGGATGGAGCCCCAGCACCGTGCGGCCCTCGGCCTCGCCCTCCACCGTCTCCTCGCGATACGCATTCACCAGCACGGCCAGGGTCGTCCGGTCGGCGCCTACCGACGTCTCCACCACGAACGGCACGAACCGCCGGTTGCTGGGCTGATCGAAATACTCGAGTTTCTTGCCCGAATACTCCTGGTGCCGGCTCAGATCGAAGTCGCCGCGGTGGTGCACCCCCTCGATTTCCTGGAAGCCGAGCGTGCCGCCGAAGTCGAACTGGATGTCGAACGCGGCGCGCGCGTAATGCGCCAGCTCCTCTGGCGTGTGCTGATGAAACAGCAGTCGCCCCTCCTCGAGCCCCAGCGCGCGGTGCCAGGCCATGCGCTGGCCCTTCCAGTACTCGAACCACTGCATGTGATCGCCTTCGGGATCCACAAAGAACTGCATCTCCATCTGCTCGAACTCGCGCGTACGGAAGATGAAGTTCCCCGGCGTGATCTCGTTGCGGAACGCCTTGCCGATCTGCGCGATGCCGAAGGGCACCTTCTGCCGCGTGGACTGCTGCACGTTCAGGAAGTTCACGTAAATGCCCTGCGCCGTCTCCGGACGCAGATACACCACGGCCGCACTGTCCTCCACCGGCCCCATGAACGTCTTGAACATGAGGTTGAACATGCGCGGCTCCGAGAGCGTGCCCTTCATGCCGCACGCCGGGCACTGTGCGTCGGGCGTGCCAGGCGTGCCCTTGATCTTCGGGTCGTCCGCGCGGAACCGCCGCTTGCAGTTGCGGCAGTCGATCAGCGGATCCGTGAACCCGGCCACGTGGCCGCTCGCCTCCCATACCCGCGGATGCATGAGAATCGCCGCGTCCAGCCCCTCGATGTCATCGCGGGCCCGCACCATCGCGTTCCACCAGCGGTCCTTGATGTTCCGCTTGAGCTCCACGCCCAGTGGACCGTAGTCCCACACCGAGCCGGTGCCACCGTAGATCTCGGAAGACTGGAAGACGAAGCCGCGCCGCTTGCACAGCGAGACCAGTTTCTCCATCACGTCGGGATTCGGACTGGGCGACATAAAAGCGGGGGAAAGGGCGATGACGACAACAGCAAGCCGCGAACTGGCGGCTCACGGACGTGAGCTCTCGGCAACAACCTGCACAGGGGACGCACCGGGACGCTCGGGGTCGGCGGCGAACCGCGACCGGAGAAGCGCATAAAGTTATACCGAAACTTCCCCGCGCGCTCGGCTGGAGGTCAGCTGTCCAGTTCCGCGCTCAGCCGCGGGCTCTCGGGCGCCGGACGCCCGGTCAACCGGGCCACGATCCGATCCCCATGGTAGCGGCCGTTCTCGATGAACACCTTGTTGGCGTCGAACCCCGCCACAACCACCCCGGCAATGAACAACCCCGGCACGGTGGTCTCGAGGGTCGCGGGATCGTGGGCCGGAATGCCGGTGGCCGCGTCGATCGGCACGCCGGCGTCGCGCAGCAGCGTCAGATTGGGTGCGAATCCCGTCATCACGTACACCAACGACGCGGGGATCCGATCCTCGCCCTCCGGCGTCGTGATGCGGACCGCCGCGGGCTCGATGGCGCCCACCCGGGCATTCCATCGCGCCGCCATGCTTCCCTCTTTGACCCGATTCTCGAAATCGGGGCGCACCCACGGCTTGATGCGCTTGTCGAACGTGGGACCGAAGTGGACGAGCGTGACCCGCGCCCCCGAGCGCCACAGATCGAGCGCCGCTTCGGCGGCCGAGTTGCCGCCGCCCACCACGACCACGTCCTGCTGGAACGCCTCGTGCCCTTCTCGGTAGACGTGCACCACGTGCGGCAGATCCTCGCCCGATACTCCCAGCTTGTTCGGCGAACCGAAATAGCCGGTGGCCACCACCACCGCTCCGGCGCGGATCACGCGATCTTCACCGGCGCGCGTGCGCGTGCGTACCTCGAAGGCCCCGACCTGTCCCTCGATCGCTTGCACCCGCTCGTATTGCCGTACGGCGAGCCCGAAGTGTTGAACCACGGCGCGGTAGTAGGCCAGCGCGTCGCGCCGCCCCGGCTTCTCGGCCGCGACCACGAAAGGAAGTCCGCCCAGGGCGAGCTTCTCGGCCGTGGAAAAGAACCGCACGTATGTGGGATACTGCGTGATCGTGCTCGCCACGACGTGCGCGTCCACCACGAGCGCGCGCAGCCCCGCGCGCTGCGCGGAAATCGCGGCGGCAAGCCCGCACGGGCCCGCGCCCACGATCAGCAGATCGCAGTCCACGCGGTCAGCGGCCACGGGCGCTCCGCCGGGCCGTCATTGCAGCCCGATGATTTGATCGCGCCGCGTGCCGACGCTCACGAACGTCACCGGCGTGCCCACCGTCTCCTCCAGCCGGTCGAGATAACCGCGCGCCGCCGCGGGCAGGTCTTCGAGTCGGCGGGCCGCGGACGTGGCCGACTGCCAGCCGTCCAGCCACTCGTAGCGCGGCGTCACCCCCGCCAGCTCGGCAAGATCCGATGGAAACTCCGTGTGCATCTCGCCCTCGAACTCGTACCCCGTGCAGATGGCGAGCTTGTCGAACGTGTCGAGCACGTCGAGCTTGGTGACCGCGAGGTCGGTGAGCCCATTGATGCGGGACGCGTACTTCACCACCAGGGCGTCGAACCACCCGCAGCGGCGCGGCCGGCCGGTGGTAGCGCCGAATTCGTTCCCGAGTTGCCGCATGCGGTCGCTCTGCGCGGCGTCCAACTCCGTCGGGAGCGGCCCGTTTCCCACCCGCGTCGTGTACGCCTTCACCACGCCGAGCACGGCGTCGATCATCATCGGCGCGATGCCGGCACCCACCGCGGCGGCGCCCGCCGTGGTATTGCTCGACGTCACGAACGGGTACGTGCCGTGATCCACATCGAGCAGCGAGCCCTGCGCGCCCTCGAGCAGCACCGCAGCCCCGGTCTTGCCCGCGCGGTGGATCATCAACCCCACGTCCTCGGCCAGCGGCAGCAGCCGTTCGGCCAGGCGGTCGAGCAGGACCATCGTGTCGTCGCACGTTACGCGCTGGCTGCTGCCGAACCGCTGCAGCTGCGCATTGGCGTGGCCCACCGCCTGCTCCACCAGTCCTTGGAGCCGGTCGCGGTGCCGCAGATCCACCACGCGCACGCCCCGCCGCGCGATCTTGTCCTCGTAGGCGGGCCCGATCCCGCGACCGGTGGTGCCGATCGCCTGGCTCGCATGGCTCTCGGAGTCCACCAGCTTGTGGTAGGGCAGCACCAGATGCGCACGGTCGCTCACGTACAGCCGGCCCTCCACGTCCACGCCATCGCGCACGAGACCGTCGATCTCGGTGAATAGCGTATCGGGATCGAGCACCACGCCGTTGCCGATGGCGCAGCGAACCCCGGGATGCAGGATGCCGCTCGGGATCTGGTGAAGCACGAAGTGCGAGTCGCCCAGGTCCACGGTGTGGCCGGCATTGGCGCCGCCCTGATACCGCACCACCCACTGCGCACGCTCGGCGAGCACGTCCACGAGCTTCCCCTTCCCCTCGTCTCCCCACTGCGCGCCCACCACGACGATGGTGCGCCGGTCGTCAGCGAACATGCGGCTCCTGGAGGTAGAACCTATCCGCAAGAAAAAACGCCCCGGGTTGCCCAGGGCGTTGAGTCAATCTACCGTGCCGCAGGGTGGTGTCAACGCGTCGGTCACGTGAGCGCGGCGATCACGATCCATACCGCCATCACCGCGCCCAGCGCCACCTTGATCGCCGATGCGGCCACGCGCCCCAGCAGTGCGCCCGTGGCCACGCGCGTCGCCGCCCGATGGTCGCCGTGCACCGTCATCTCGGCCGCCAGCGCGCCGAGGAAGGCACCGAGGAACGCCCCGATCACGGGGCCGACCACCGGCACCGGCACCCCCACCAACGCGCCCACGAGGCCGCCCAGGATGGCGCTCCAGGCGGCTCGTCGTGAGCCGCCATACTTTCGCGTGAAGCGCGCCGCGAGCGAGAACTCGACCAGTTCGCCCACGAGTGCCAACACGCCCACCACCACGATGGTGGACACACCGATCCCACCGCCGCGCACGGCCACGTGGTACACCAGCGCCGCCCCGACCATGAGCCACGTGCCGGGCAACCCCAGCGGAACCAACACGAGCGACCCGGCAAGCACGACGATCAGAACGACCAGCGACATCAGAGCAACTCCCGCACCATGGCGTCGAGCAGCGCGGCCGCCGGCCCGATGCCGGTCCCCGCCAGCATCTCTACGGAATCCTGCGGCGTGTGGATTCGCAGCAGCGTCCCCACGGTGGCCCGGCTCAGCGTGGCACACGCCCAACCGGCGCGGGCGAGCGCCACCCCGTCCGTGAGCACGCCCCGCGGCAGCCGCCGCACGCGAATCGGCACGCCCGTGCCGCGCGCCGCGCGGCCCGCCGCATCGCACACGGCGCCGGGGCGCCTGCCCGAGATGAGCAGCACGAACTCACCGCGGTCGTCGATCGTGTCGCAGTTGACCGCGATGCCCGGCACGCGCCCGTGCGCCCACGCGTGCGCGCCGGCGAGCCCCACTTCCTCGGCGTCCGTGATGAGCACGCCCACCGGCACCGCCGGCCCCAACCGCCCCGCGGCCGCGAGCATCGCCGCGACACCCGAAGCGTTGTCCACCGCGCCCGGCGACTCGTTGCCCGCCGAGGCCAGCGCGAGCAGCCCGCCGCCGACCGCGCTCGCCGCCCAGATCCACCACCGGTACGGCGACGAAGCGCCGCCCGCGCCCGCCGCGCACGCGATGAGCAGCGCGCCCCAGGCGAGCATGGTGAGTGATGCGCCGACGGCGCGCACGGCCAACGGATAGCGCTGCGACTTCGAGTCGAGATGCGCCACGAGCCACACGCGGGGCTCGCCGCCCCGCGTCCCTTCGAGATTGGCGCCATGGGCACGGGCCGCGTCGAGTGACAGGGCCCCACCACCGGTCAACCACCGGACCAACGCCAACAGCACGCCGAGCCCCAGGAGCGCCAGCCCGGCCGCGGCGCGCGCGTCGAGCCGGTCGGCGGCCAGCTCGACGCCGGCCACCAGCACGATCGACATCAGTCCCACCAACGGCATCCCGAACCGGGCCGGCAGGGTCGAATAGCGAAACGGGCGCTCCACGACCGAGAACCCCATTCCCCGAAGCCGCACCGCACAGACCTCGCGGGCGCGGGCGAGCGGTTGGGTGCCCGTGAACCGCGGGCGCGCCGCCAGCGCGCGCAGGAACGCCAGGTCGGCGTCCGCGGAGGCGCTCACGCGCTGGCGGCCAGCGCCCCGTGGGTGAGCAGCGTGCGTACGCGGGCGAGTTCGGCCTTCCCGAGCGGCTGGAGCGGCGGCCGCACCGGACCGCCCCGGAGTCCCACCCCGTCGAGCGCCGCTTTCACTCCGGCCACGCCGTACGTGCCGACGATCGTGCCCGCCAGCGGCGCCAATCGCGCCTGCGCGTCGGTCGCCGCGGCATCGTCGTGCGCCAGCGCGGCATGGTACACCAGGCGCGACAGCTCGGGGGCGAACAGGGCGACGGCCAGGATCGCCCCGCGCGCCCCGGCCGCGAGCGACGCCTGGAACGCCGATCCGTTGCCCGTGAGCACTGAGAAATCCCGCCCCTGCGCGTTCACGTACAGGCTGATCAGATCGCGGTCGCCCGAACTGTCCTTGATGCCCACGATGTTCCGGTGCATGGCCAGCGCGCTGACGATCGACGGCGCGATGGTGAAGCCCACATATTTAGGAATATTATATAGTACGACGGGAACGGGACTCTCGTCGGCCACGCGCCGGAAGTGCCCGAGCAGGGCGTCGGCGGTCATCGCCGCCGTGTAGTAGTGCGGCGACACGACGAGCACCGCGTCGGCACCGGCCGCAGCGGCGTCCCGGCAGCGGCGCACCGTGGTGCGCGTCGACTCGGCCCCCGCGCCGGCCACCAGCAGCCGGTCCCTTGGCGTCGCTTCCCGCGCCGTCTCGATCAACTGGCGGCGCTCGGCTTCGTCGAGTAGCACCGCTTCGCCGGTGGACCCCGCGACGACGACCCCCTGGAGCCCCGCCGCGAGGTGCGCCCGGATATTGGCCGCGAAGGCCACCCGATCCAACTCGCCGGTCGCCGCGTCGAACGTGGTCACGACGGGACCGAGGATTCCCGACAGATGCATCGCCTAGGCCCCCATGAAGTCGAGCCCGCCCGGCCGGATGCCTTCGAGCGTCGGGCCCTCCGTCGGATGTTCGCCTTTCCTGCGAGGCTCTTCTCCTGGCCCCGTCTGCGCCGACGGGGACAGCCGTCCGAACATCCGCAACTTGAGTTCGAAGTCCGACGGGTTTGTAGATGCTGCCATCGCCGTCTCGAACGTCACGTCCTGTGCCCGCACCAGGTCGGCCAGGTGCTGATCGAAGGTTTGCATGCCGTACTGCTCGTGCCCCGCTTCGATATAGTCGCGGATCTCGTTGATCCGCTTGCCGTCGGCGATCATGTCGCGCACGGCCGGTGTGACGATCAACACCTCGGCGGCCACCACGCGGCCATTGCCGTCGCGGCGCTTGAGCAGCCGCTGCGACACCACCGCGTACAGCGACTCGGCCAGACGGAGGCGCACCGTCTCCTGCTCCTCGGGCGGGAACATCGCCATGATGCGCAGGATCGTGCTCTGCGCGTCGGGCGTGTGCAGCGTGGAGATGAGCAGGTGCCCCGTCTCGGCGGCTTTCATCGCCGTGTCGATCGTCTCCGCGTCGCGCAGCTCGCCGATCATGATCACGTCGGGATCCTGACGCAGCGCGGCCCGCAGACCCATCTTGAAGTCCGTCGTGTCCGCACCGATCTCCCGCTGCGTGACCGACGAGTTGATGTCCTTGTGCAGGAATTCGATCGGATTCTCGAGCGTCAGGATGTGGCGGTTCTCGTGCCGATTGACGTAGTTGATCAGCGCCGCCATCGTGCTCGACTTGCCCGAGCCCGTCACCCCCGTCACCAGCACCATGCCGCGCTCGGCCTGCGCCACCCTGGCCAGCACGGGCGGCAGCCTGAGCGTGTCGAACGTCGGCACCTCGAATGGGATGGCCCGCATGACGATCATGAACGTGCCCCGCTGCTTCATGATGTTCACGCGAAAGCGCCCCATCTCCGGCACCTCCCACGAGCAATCGTAGTCGGTGAGCTGGTCGATACGCGCCTTGTCCTCCTCGTTCCCGATCAAGTGCAGCGCGATGGCCCGCGTCTGATCCGCCGTCAGGGCCTGCTTGGTGAGCGCGACGAGTCTGCCGTGGATGCGGGCGCGGAACACGTCGCCCGCCTTGATGTGGAGGTCCGACGCCCCACGGTCCACGGCCGCCTTGATGATTTTTTCCAAGCTCAATACCCGGCGTGTTTGTCCACGAGGTTACGCAACGGCTCTCCCCGCACATAGCGGTTCCAGTTGTCCACGAACAGCGCCAGTTGCCGAGGCCAGAAGCGCAGCGGGGACACGGCCGAAACGTGGGGGGTGAGCAGCGCCGATCGAAGCTGCCACAGCGGGCTCGACGGCGCCAGGGGCTCCTCGCCGAACACGTCCAGCACCGCGCCCCGCAGTCGTCCCTCGGCCAGCCGCGTGGCCAACGCAGCCTCATCCACCAGCGCCCCACGCGCCACGTTCACCACGATCGCGTTCGCGGGCAACAGGTCCAGCCGCCGCGCATCGAGTAGTCCACTCGTCTCCCCCGTGAACGGCGCCGCCACCACGACCACGTCCGCCTGCGGCAGTTCGGCGTCGATCGCATCGGGCCCCGCTACGCGCGAAAAACCCGGCGGCACGCCCCGCGCTGGCCGCCTCCGCACGCCGACGCACGTCGCCCCCAGTGCGTTGAACCGCGTCGCGACTTCCGACCCGATGCCGCCAGCGCCGATCACCAGCACGCGACAGTCCGCCACCTCGCGCAGCGGGGATTCGCCCGACACGAAGAACGCCTTGCGCCACGTCCCGGCTCGCTGCTGGTCCACCGCCACGTCCAGTCCCCTCAGGAAGTGGAGCACACCGGCCAATACCGATTCGGCGATCGGCGGGCCGTGCACGCCCGCCGAATTGGTGAGCAACACGTCGCTCGCCACCATTTCGGGAAAGAGCAGGCTCCCCATGCCGGCCGTGGCCGAGTGCACCCAGCGCAGCCGGCGGCCCGCCGCGAACAGCGGGCGCGAGATGCCGAACCCGAAGTACACCTCCGCCTCGGTGATCGCGGCCAGTGCCTCGGCGCTGGGCGTGGGCGACCCATCGCCGTCAGATATCGTCGCCGCGCTCACGAAATACGTCCGCCACCCCGGCGGAGCCGCGGCACGAAGGTGCGCCTCGCCACCTTCCCTGAGCGCCCAGTTCCGCGACGTCGACGTGAGGTCGATGACGACGAGCCGGCCGGCGCTATCCGACGTGGAAATCGTAGACGTCATCCCGTTTCATCAAGGTCTCGTGCGCCTCGGTGTACTGGCGCGCCGGCCCGGCGAGCCGCACCTCGAACGTCCGGTCGCCCGCATGATCGAAGATCGAATGCTCGACGACCTTGATCCCGGTCCGGTACAGGGCCTCGGACATCTCTTCGAACGACGTACCAGGGTGCGCGCGGATCGTCGCGCTCACCGTGCGCCGTGCCCGCCGCAACCGGTGCTCCAGCGACCCCAGGCCGCTGAGCACCAACATCACCAGCGCCCCGGCGCCCAACGCTTCCACCAGGAATCCAGCCCCCACGGTCGCCCCGATGGCCGCCACCACCCAGATCGTCGCCGCCGAGGTCAGCCCGACGATCGTTCCCCGCGCCTGCATGATCGTCCCCGCGCCCAGGAACCCGACGCCGGTCACGATCTGCGCCGCGATGCGCGTCACGTCGCCGTACGGATGGCCGTCGGGCGAGAACCCGATGTCGCCCACGACGATGGACAGGTGCATGAACAACGCTGC
>Ga0307373_10003942_pt1 | contig 25276 bp, 19 predicted proteins | sample OX2MG_FD_202534 | JGI IMG/M metagenome (GOLD analysis project Ga0307373, IMG submission 202534) | Soil microbial communities from Risofladan, Vaasa, Finland - OX-2 | ecosystem: Environmental > Terrestrial > Soil > Coastal area > Acid sulfate soil | place: Finland: Risofladan, Vaasa | collected...
CGCGCTGGCCGCGGCCGACAAGGTGTACGGACAGTAAACGCCTCTCCGTCGTCCTGCTTCTAACTCCCTCTCCTTGTCCAAGGAGAGGGTTAGGGAGAGGTCATACGCGCATCCGCGCGAAGCCCGTCGCACAAGCGAATTCGGAGCAACCTCTCCCGCCGCTCGTGATGCTCGCGGCGACCTCTCCTCGGGCAAGGAGAGGTGAAAACCCTCACTTGCCCGGGGTCTCCGAATCGTCGGGCTCGGCGCCGTTGCCGTTGGCGCCGTTCTCTTCCTCGGGCTCGGCGAGTCTCGCCACCGCGCGGACTTTCTCGCCCTCATCGAGCCGCACCAGCTTGACGCCTTGCGCGTTGCGGCCGGTGATTCTGACCGTCTTGACGTCGAGCCGGATGACCTTGCCGCCGTCGGTTATCAGCATCACCTGATCGTCGGAGCCGACCTGGCGCACGTTGATCACCTTGCCGGTCCGCTCCGTCACGTTCATCGTGATGACGCCCTTGCCGCCGCGATGGGTCAGGCGATATTCGCTGGCCGGCGTGCGCTTGCCGAAGCCCAGCTCCGAGACCGTCAGCAGCGTCTCGTCGTCGCGCGAGGTCGCCATCGCGACCACCTCGTCCTGGACCAGCGTGACGGTCTTGCCATCCTTGACGCTGTACGACTCGAGATCCATCCCGATCACGCCCTGCGTATCGCGGCCCATCGGACGCGCCTCGTCTTCGGCGAAGCGGATGGCCTGGCCCGCGCGCGTCGAGAGCACGATCTGCTGATGGCCATCGGTGATGCGCACGCCGATCAGTTCGTCGCCCCCGTCGAGGCTGATCGCGATAATCCCGGTCGAACGGACATTGGTGAACTGTTCGAGCTCGGTTTTCTTGACGCGACCGCGCCGCGTGGCGAAGAACACGTGCTTGCCGGCGGTCTCCTTGGGGATCGGCATGAAGGCCGAGAGCGACTCGCCGTCGGCGAGACTCAGCAGGTTGGCGATCGAGCGGCCGCGCGCGGCGCGTCCCGCCTCGGGCAGGTCGTAGGCCTTGAGCTGATAGACCTTGCCGGCGCTGGTGAAGAACAGCAGCCGGTCGTGGGTCGAGACCGCCACCAGTTGTTCGACGAAATCCTCTTCGCCGGTGCTGGCGCCGATCTTGCCGCGTCCGCCGCGCCGCTGTGTGCGATAGAGCGACAGCGGCGTGCGCTTGATATAGCCGCCGTGGCTGACGGTGACCAGCACGTCCTCTTCGACGATCAGATCCTCGACCGAGAAGTCGCCCTCGGCCTCGATAATCTGCGTGCGGCGCGGGTCGGCGAACTCCTTGCGGATGTTGGTCAGCTCGCCGGCGATAATCGCCATCAGCTCGGCGCGGTCGGCGAGGATCTTTTTGAGCCGCGCGATAATCGCCTCGGTCTCCTGGTACTCGGCGGTGATCTTGTCGCGCTCGAGCGAGGTCAGGCGGCGCAGCGTGAGGTCGAGGATCGCCTGGGCCTGCACCTGGGTCAGCTTGAACTGGGTCATCAGGCCGCTGCGCGCCGCCTCGGCGTCCTTGGAGGCACGAATCAGCTTGATCACCGCGTCGAGGTTCTTGAGCGCGATCAGCAGTCCTTCCAAAACGTGCAGGCGCGCTTCGGCCTGGCGCAGCTCGAACAGCGAGCGGCGGGTGATCACGCGTTCGCGATGGTCCAAAAACGCGAGCAGCATCTCGCGGATATTGAGCTCGCGCGGGCGCCCCTCGTGGATCGCCAGCATGATGAGCCCGTAGCTCTCCTGCATCTGGGTCAGCTTGTAGAGCTGGTTGAGCACGATCCGCGGCTCGGCGTCGCGCTTGAGCTCGATCACGATTCGCATCCCGTCGCGATCCGACTCGTCGCGCAGATCGCTGATACCCTCGATACGCCGCTCGTTGACGAGGTCGGCGATGCGCTCGATCAATCGCGTTTTGTTAACCTGGTAAGGAATTTCGCGCACGATTATCGAGGCGCGGTTGCTGCGCTTGTCGGTCTCGATCACCGCCAGCGCGCGCATGGTCAGAATCCCGCGCCCGGTCAGATAGGCCTGGCGAACCACGTTGCGGCCCAACAGCTGGCCGCCGGTCGGAAAGTCGGGGCCCGGCACGATATCGAGAATCTTGGCCAGCGGCAGATCGGGATTCTTGATCAGCGCCAGCAGCGCGTCGCAGACCTCGCCCAGGTTATGCGGCGGGATATTGGTCGCCATCCCGACCGCGATTCCGTCCGAGCCGTTGATCAGCAGGTTCGGAATCTGCGCCGGCAGCACTTCGGGCTCCTGTTGCGAGCCGTCGAAGTTGGGAGCGAAGTCGACCGTCTCCTTGTCGATATCGGCCAGCAGCAGCTCGGCCAGCCGCGTCAGGCGGCATTCGGTGTAGCGATAGGCGGCGGGCGGGTCGCCGTCGATCGAGCCGAAGTTGCCCTGCCCGTCGATCAGCGGATAGCGCACCGAGAACGGCTGGGCGAGGCGCACCAGCGCGTCGTAGACCGCGGAGTCGCCGTGCGGATGGTAGCGCTTGAGGACCTCGCCGACCACGCCGGCGCATTTCGAGTAGCGGCGATTGGCGAGCAAGCCCTCGCGGAACATCGCGTAGAGAATGCGCCGATGGACCGGCTTGAGGCCGTCGCGCAGATCGGGCAGCGCGCGCCCGATATTCACCGACATCGCGTAGTCGAGGTACGACTGCCGCATGTCGTCTTCGATATTTAAGAGCGACGGCTCGTTGCGGATTGGTTCGTTGCCGTTGGTGGTCGCCATCTAAGGTGTTGCCTGTCCGTCTGGTTGTGTTTAGGTGCCTTATTTCCTTTCGCTCTCGACCCCTGTCCGAGGAGAGGCCCGCACAGATCCCCTCTCCTTGTCCAAGGAGAGGGTTAGGGAGAGGTCACGTTGTCATTCCGCTCGTTCCGTGCGGCGGCATCTACTATCGCCTGCAGGACGGCGTCGATGTTCATTAACACCTGGTTGTTCCAGAATCTAAGTACTCGATAACCGCGCTGGTTGATTTGTCGGCTGCGGAAGTTATCTCGAGCCGCGACCGCCGGCTCGGCATGCTGTCCGCCGTCGAGCTCCACGACCAGATGATGTTCCCTGCAGCAGAAGTCCGTGACGAAGGCGCCGAGTGGGAACTGGCGGCGAAATCGCAGGCCGTTCAGACGTCGTGCGCGAAGACAATTCCACAGCGCTCGCTCCGCATCGGTCGGCTCGCGTCGCAGTTGCCGCGCGCGGGCGAATCTTGGTGTGACGCTACGAGGATTGGTCAACGAGACCTCTCCCTCACCCTCTCCTTGGACAAGGAGAGGAGACAGCAATGTTGCGGATTGGTTCGTTGCCGTTAGTGGTCGCCATCTAAGGTCCGTTTGTTCCTTTTTCCCCTATTTTTCCGATCCCCTCCCCCGGTTTCGGGGGAGGGTTAGGGAGAGGGTCCATTTAGACGCGCAAATTTCCTCGCGCGGCGTAAATGGGTCCACAGTCTTCGTTCACTGTTAGTCTGGTTGCGTCGGAGTTCCCGCGCGCTATCGCGAGTTTGCTGCATCGCTGATACCGCTCGCCACCTTTCGATTCTCTCGCCCGAATTGGAGAAGAGTCATGGAGAGGGTCCAGATTTTGCGGCGCCGATGTATGAAGCGACGCGATTCTATTTTCGACTGTTCATCCGGCCGTACGCGCCGCGCCTAAGGAATCTGTGCGACCATTAAGGACCCGCTCTCCAACTCTCTCCCAATCCGGGGGAGAGCGTGAGAAGGCCGCTCAAATATCCAGATTCTTGACGTTGAGCGCGTTCTCCTCGATAAACCGGCGGCGCGGCTCGACCTGATCGCCCATCAGCTTCGAGAACATCTCCTCCGCCTCATCCTGTGACCCGACCTGGATCTTGAGCAACGAGCGCACCTCGGGGTTCATGGTGGTCGCCCACAACTGTTCCGGATTCATCTCGCCCAGACCCTTGTAGCGCTGCACCTCGACACCCTTCTGGCCCGCCGCCAGCACTGCCTCGGCGACCGCCTTGAGGGTCTCGACGGCGCGCTCCTCGCCGCCGCCAGCGAGCACGAAGGGTGGCTTGATTTCCTCCAACTCGCCGGAGAGCCGGCGAATCTCGCGCAGTTCGCCGCTATGGTAGAGCGTCAGATCGACGATCGTCGGCGGCGTGGCGCCGTTGCGCTGATGGGCGAAGATGGCGCGGAACGAGCCGTCCTCGGGCTCGATGCGGCAGCCGAGATTCAGATCTTTGGTCTCCGGGTCGCGGGTAATCGCGTCGGCCGCCTTCTTGAGCGCCTGGTCGTCGCGGAAGGTCTCGACGTTGACCTCGCGCGCCGACACCATCCGCGCCAGCACGCTCACGATCGGACGCTCCTTGCTGCGCCGCTCCAGCGCCTCGTACATCCGATCGCGATAGAGCGCGCGGCGCGCGACCGCCTTCAGGCGCGCGCCCTTGATCTCGTCGGCGCCCTTGCCCGGTCCGGTTCGTAAGGTGAGCGCCTCGGCGCCGAGATCGGTCAGGTACTCTTCGAGCGCGGTTTCGTCCTTGAGATAGCGCTCGCTCTTGCCCTTCTTGGCGCGGAACAGCGGCGGCTGCGCGACGTGCAGATAGCCGCCCTCGATAATCTCGGGAAACTGGCGGAAGAAAAAGGTCAGCAGCAGGGTGCGGATATGCGAGCCGTCGACGTCCGCGTCGGTCATGATCACGATCGTATGGTAGCGCAGCTTGGCGACGTCCTTGTCGGTGCTGACCCCCATCCCGAGCGCCGTAATCAGCGTGCGCAGCTCGGCCGAGGACAGCACCTTGTCGATTCGCGCCCGCTCGACGTTCAGAATCTTGCCGCGCAGCGGCAGGATCGCCTGGATGCGGCGGTCGCGTCCCTGCTTGGCCGAGCCGCCGGCCGAATCGCCCTCGACGATAAACAGTTCGGCGCGGGCGGGATCGCGCTCCTGGCAATCGGCCAGCTTGCCTGGCAGCGAGCCCGAATCAAGCGCGCCCTTGCGTCGCACCAGCTCCTTGGCCTTGCGCGCCGCCTCGCGGGCGGTAGCAGCCTCGATAACGCGGGCCACGACCCGCTTGGCGTCGCCGGGATTCTCCTCGAAATACTCGCCGAGCTTTTCGTTGACCATTCCGGCGACCAGCCCCTCAATCTCAGAGTTGCCGAGCTTGGTCTTGGTCTGGCCTTCGAACTGCGGCTCGCCGAGCTTGACCGTGACGATCGCGAACAGCCCCTCGCGCGTATCCTCGCCCTCCAGGTGCATGTCCTTGTTTTTGAAGAGATTGTTGCGCGTCGCGTAGTTGTTGAGCGTGCGGGTCAGCGCCGAGCGCAGGCCCGACAGATGGGTGCCGCCCTCGATGGTGTGGATATTGTTGGCGTAGGTGAGAACCGTCTCGTGGACGGCGTCGGTCCATTGCAGGGCGCATTCGATATCGACGCCCTCGCGCGCGCCGTGGAAGTAGATCGGATCGTGGAGGGTGTCGCTGCTGTGCGTCAGCGAGAGCACGAACTCCTTGATGCCGCCCTTGTAATGGAACTCGTCCTGCTTGCCGGTGCGCTCGTCGCGCAGCACGATTTTGAGGCCGGCGTTGAGGTACGCCATCTCACGCAAATAGCGCGCGATCAGCTCGTACTTGAAGCGGACTTCGGGAAAGATCTTCGAGTCGGGGGAAAAGGTGGTCTTGGTGCCGGTCTTTTTGGTCGTCCCGCGTTCCTCGACCTTGGTCTTGGGAACGCCGCGTTCGTAGTGCTGATACCAGAGCTTGCCCTCGCGATGGACCTCGACCTCGAACTCCTCGCTGAGCGCGTTGACCACCGAAGCGCCGACGCCGTGCAAGCCGCCCGAGACCTTGTAGGCGCTGCGCTCGAACTTGCCGCCGGCATGGAGCACGGTATGCACGACCTCGAGCGCCGAGCGTTTTTCGGTCGGATGCATATCGACCGGGATGCCGCGGCCGTTGTCCTCGATCGAAATCGCGTCGTCACCGAGAATCATAACGCTGATCTCGCTGCAGAAGCCGGCCAGCGCCTCGTCGACCGAGTTGTCGACGATCTCCGTGACCAAATGATGGAGCCCGCGCTCGGCGGTGTCTCCGATGTACATCCCGGGACGTTTGCGAACCGCTTCGAGTCCCTCGAGAACCTTGATTGAAGCGGCGCCGTAACTCTCAGACCCTTGCTTATTTGCCATATAAAGCGGGCGGAATAATGCCTCTCCCCAACCTCAACCGCTGGGACTTATGGTATCGATTTCAGGCGGTTAAGTAAAGTCAGAGCGGAGTTCTAGTGAAAATAATCAAACATTGTTCGACGAGGATCGGGAAACCGGGTAAAAAGGTATGGTTCATCAAGAAATCTGATGCTGTCGAGTCCCCACCGATCAGCGTCGATTTATGAGAATCACCATCTCAATTTCCAAACGATGATTTAGACAAACAAACATGAACCGAGGGTGGGGACCGATCAATCCACCGTGCCGAGATCCTTGATAAATTGCTGCGGCCCGACATAGCCCACTTCGCGCTTGCGAATCTGCCCGGCGGAGTCGATGAACAGGGTCGTCGGCACGCCTTGCACGCCAAAATGGTGGACCAGTCGCTCGTTCGCTGCGTTCTGGTCGGTCAGATCAGCGCGCAGCCGAACGAAGTGCGATGCGGCTCGTATCACCGCCGGATTGACGAAGGTCGTCTGCTCCATCTCGCGGCACGGGATGCACCAGTCGGCGCTGAAATCGACCACCACCGGCTTGCCGTCGGCCCGAGCGCTGGCCAATGCCCCCTCGTTGAAGGGCGCGAAATGCACCATGGATCGCGGAGTCCGCGGCACGGCGGCATAGACCAGCCCGGCGATCGCGACCATTCCGACCCCGATCCTGAAGACCAGGAACGGCCGCCAATTGCGCCCGGCAGAGCTGACAAAGCCCAGATAAATCCCGGCCCCGGCCGCATAGAACGGCAGCACGCGGTTGATGATATGACCCGGCACGACTGGCTCCAGGAAGTACAGCGCCAGGCCGATCAGGACGAAGCCGAACAACTGCTCGGTCCATCGCAACCATTCGCCCGATCGCGGCAGCCGCCGGATGCTTCCGGCCGCCATCGCGAGGCCGATGTATGGCAGCCCCAAGCCGACCGCGAGCGTGAAGAACAGCGCGAATCCGAATAGCGGACTGCCGCTGCGCTCGACCATCAGCAGTAGCCCCAGCACGATCGGTCCGATACAGGGCGCCGCCACCACCCCCATCCCGAAGCCCATCAGCAACGCACCCAGGAAGCCCGGCCGCGACACCCCCGCCCAGCGCATCATCCATTGCGGCGCCTGCAGCACGAACACGCCGAAGCTCGACAGCGCCAGCAGCACCATCACGGCGGCGATCGCGGTCAGCACATAGACATTCTGCAATGCGGCGCCGAACAGACCGCCGGACAGCGCCACTGCGACCCCGACCGACGAGAACATCAGCGCGATGCCCAGCACGTAGACCGCCGCCAGCATCGCGACCTTGCGATGGGTCCCCGATTGGTTGCCGAAATAGGCGACCGTCACGCCGATCAACGGATACACGCAGGGCGTCAGATTGAGCGCCAGGCCGCCCAGCAAGACCAGCAGGAAGCCGAGAAAATAGCCGTGGCTGCCGAACACCTTCGCGAGCGTGGATGCGCCCGGTGCCGATTCGGCCGCCTGATCATTAACGATCCCGGCGCTTTTGCGGTCCGCTGCGGCCGCCGTCAGGCCGGCAAAATCGAACGCCTTGCTGATCGACGTCGGCCGCAGGCACTCGTTGTTGTTACAGGCCTGGTAATCGACCGTCAGCGTGCCGGGCTCCGAAGCCTGGGGCTTGAAGTCGGACGAGGGCGTGAGCGGCACCCGGATGCGGGCGCTGTCGGTGAAGACCGAAAAGCGTTCGCCGGTGGTAAATCCGAGGTTCACGATTTGCGGCGTCGGGTAACTGGCCGCGCCGGCTGTGACTCCGGCCGGAACGGTTATTGCGACGCGCGTCGGGATGGAATCCTCGGTTAGCGGATGATCCGAATTGATATGCCAGCCGTGCAGAATCCCGAGCGTCACTTCGAGCGTACTGGTCCGCCCGACTGCCAGCGGGCGATCGAGGCTGAAACTTTCGATGTGGACGACCTGCGGATGACCGGCGGCTGCGGCCTGCGCGTAACGCAGGCTGAGTACCATCGCGAGCATCGCCAGCACCGCGATTGCCGCTGCGGTCCGCGCGCTGCGAACGCGATCGACCGGCGCGTGATGCTTCGAAAGCTGATCGACCGGGAAGCGCCTCTGCAACATCTGCTTATCGATAATCGGACCGGGGCGAACCCCGCTCCGGAGCTGAAGGCTGGCTATTTATCTACCATTCGCGGCGGCGGACTGCTCGACCAGGAGCGGGATATGATCGACGATCTCGAGGCCATAGCCGGTCAGATTCGCCAGCCGCGGCGTGGTGTCCGACATCAGAATCATCTTGCGCACGCCCACGTCGCGCAGGATCTGGGCGCCGATTCCGTACTCGCGAAAATCGACCGCCGGCTGGTTCAGATGGGTGCTGACGGCGTGGCGCCGCTGCCCGAGGCCGTTGAGCTCGACGGCGATCGTGTTGGCCTCGCGCTTGAGGTAGAGGATGACGCCCTCGCCGGCCGCGGCGATGCGCTCCATCGCGACCTTGAGCAGGCTGCGCGTATCGCGCGGCAGATAGCCGAAAACGTCGCCCGGCAGATACTCGCGATGGGCTCGCACCAGGGTCGGACGGGACGCATCGATGGTGCCCATCACCAGTACCAGGTGCTCGGTCAGATCGACCCGGTTGCGGTAGACCAGGGCGCGGAACTCGCCGTGGGCGGTCGGCAGGCGCGCCTCCGCGATTCGCACCACCATAGTTTCGTGGCGCAGCCGATGCTCGATGATATCGGCCACGGTCACGATCTTGAGCTTATGGATGCGGGCGAACTCCACCAGGTCGTCGCGCCGCGCCATGGTGCCGTCTTCCTTCAGAATTTCGCAGATTACGCCGGCCGGCTTGAGCCCCGCCAGCCGCGCCAGGTCGACCGCCCCTTCGGTCTGCCCGGTCCGCACCAGCACGCCGCCGTCGCGCGCGCGCAGCGGATAGACGTGGCCGGGGCGAGTGAAATCGGTGGCATGCGTTTCATCGCGCACCGCCTGCACGATCGTGACCGCGCGGGAATGGGCCGACACGCCTGAGCCGGCAGCGCTCTTGGCCGTGATCGAGATCGTAAAGGCGGTGCCGAGCGGGGCCTGGTTGTTGGCGACCATCGGACTCAACCCGAGCTGGTCGGCCCGTTCCGAAGACATCGGCAGGCAGATCAGCCCGCGTCCGTACTTGGCCATGAAGTTGACGGCCTCAGCAGTGACCTTTTCGGCCGCCATGCACAGATCGCCTTCGTTTTCGCGCTCCTCGTCATCCATCAGGATGAGCATCCGGCCGCGCCGGATCTCTTCGAGCGCTTCTTCGATTGAAATGAACGGGGCTTTGGTTTTCGCGCGGGGCTTTATTTCGCCAAACATCTGAATCAAGCCATCGGGTAGTGTCCGGGTTGTGTCGCGGGCTGGACGCTACACCAGCGAGCATTCTGATTCTATACCGTCCCAAAAATTTCGCAAAAGCCCCGCCGGCAGGCACAGCCCGGCTCGATCGCCCGGCCATCGGGCCCTTGCTTAGCGCGGATCGAGCCCGTAATTGTGAGGTCTTCGGCCGCCGCCCAAGGACTCCGGCGAGCTGCATAACATGAGCCGATTCGAAGCGCTTGATCTGGACCATATCGTCGCCGAGGTGCTCGACGGCGTCGAGCTGCCGCGTGCGGCGGCCCGCGCCATCCTGGATTATCCCGACCATCGCCTGACCGATCTGCTCGCCGCCACCCTGAAAGTGCGCGCGGCGGCGTTCGGGCGGCGGGTGAAGATTTGCGTGCTGCGCAACGCCCAGAGCGGCATCTGCCCCGAGGATTGCCACTATTGCTCGCAATCGCGCCGCTCGAAGGCCGACATCCCGGTCTACAAGCTGCAAAGCGTGGCCGAACTGGTCGCGGGCGCGCGCGAGGCGGCCGTAACCGGCGCCCAGCGCTATTGCATGGTATGCAGCATGCGCGGCCCCGCGGCGCGCGATATCGAGCATCTGGGCGAGGCCTGCGAGCGCATCCGCGCCGAGCTGCCAGGACTCGAGCTGTGCCTCTCGCTGGGCCTGATGGATCGCCCGCAGGCCGAGACCCTGAAGGAGGCCGGCGCCGGCTGGATCAATCACAATCTCAACACCAGCCGCCGTTTCTACCCGCGCATCTGCACCACCCATAGCTGGGACGACCGCGTCGCGACCATCGAGCACGTCCGCGCGGCGGGGCTCAGCACCTGCTCGGGCGGGATCATCGGGATGGGCGAGGACGACGACGATCTGATCGATCTCGCCTACGCCACCCGCCGCCTGGCGATCGATTCGGTGCCGATAAATTTCCTGCATCCGATCGCGGGCACGCCGCTGGAAGCCGCCCGGCGGCTGTCGCCGGAGCGCTGTCTCAAGGCGGCCTGCCTGTTTCGGCTGCTCAACCCGAAGAGCGAGGTCCGCGCCGCCGGCGGCCGCGAGCTGAATCTCGGCGCGCGCCAGCCGGAGCTGTTCAACGCCGTCAACTCGATTTTCGTCAATGGCTACCTGACCACGCCCGGATGGGGTTACGCGGCGACCCGTGAGATGATCGAGCGCGCCGGCTTCGAGGTCGTCGCAGGCTAAGGCGATTGCCGTGCGCGGGCGTGCCTCGCCTAGCGCTACCCGCTCTGCCACAATAGCCCCCACCTCCGCCGGCGAGCGTCAATCATCGAACGCGCAGTCGAAACCGAAGCCGCCGCCGCCGAAACGGCGGGCGGTCAAAGCCTCGCGCGAGGCGGCGCCTTCCGCGCCCTCCAGCATCGCAACTTTCGCCTGTTTTTCGGCGGCCAGCTGATCTCGCTGATCGGCACCTGGATGCAGATCGTGGCCCAGGGATGGCTGGTGCTGAAGCTGACCAACTCGCCCTGGATGCTGGGCGTAGTCTCCTTCGCCGGCTATATGCCGATCCCGCTGGTGGGATTGTTTGCCGGCGTGATCGTCGATCACGTCGATCGCCGCCGCCTGATTATCGGCACGCAGACGTTGATGATGCTGACGGCGTTCGCGCTGGCGGCGCTGACCTATACCCAGCTGGTGCGGGTCGAGTATGTAATCGTGCTGGCCGCGCTCAACGGTTTCGTCAGCTCCTTCGACATGCCGGGACGCCAGGCGTTCATCGTCGAGATGGTCGGGGGGCGCGAGGATCTGCCCAACGCGATCGCGCTCAACTCGATGACCTTCAACGGCGCGCGCGCGATCGGGCCGGCGGTCGCGGGGCTGCTGATCGTGGTGAGTGGCATCACCGGCTGCTTCTTTCTGAACGGCCTCAGCTATCTGGCCGTGATCGCCAGCCTGCTCGCGATGGACGTGCCGCGGCGCGAGCGCACGCGCTTTGGCAATGTGATGCTGGTCAGGATGCGCGAGGGGCTCAGCTACGCGTGGCATCACAAGCCGACCTTCTACCTGTTCGTGGTGCTGGCGATCTCGGCCGGGCTGTCGATGCAATACTCGGTGCTGATTCCGTACTTTGCGGCTCACGTCCTTCACCGCGGCGCCCAGGGCTACGGCTTCCTGCTCGCGGCGCAAGGCGCCGGCGCGGTGCTGGGGGCGGTGGCCGTGGCCTCGAAATCGCACGACCCGCGCCATCTGCGGCTGCACCTGATCGTCGGCCTGTTCGCGATGTCGGCCTCGATTGCGGTGTTCGGCATCTCGCGATCGTTCGCGCTCTCGATGATCGCGCAGATGGTCAACGGGGCGGGGCAGTTGAGCTACCAGGCCTCGACCAACACCATGTTGCAGTTGTTCGTCGCCGACGAGTTGCGCGGCCGCGTGATGAGCATCTACACGGTCTCGTTCATCGGGCTCGCCCCGTTCGGCAGCCTTGAGGTCGGCTACACCGGGGCGCATTTCGGCGCCGCGGTCGCGACCCTGATCTGCGCCGTTATCGGGCTCGGTGGCGCCTTCCTGCTGCTCAGCAAGCACCGGCTGCTGAGGCTCGATCAGAGCGGCGCGTCGGCCTGAGCCGCGCGCTTGCGCTGGCGCGGTCCGCTTTCCGATAATCAGCTTGCGTGGCGACCCGGGCAAAACGGCGCGAGAACGCAGCGGGCGAGAGCGTGCGCGACGGCGCGTTGATGCGCTTGCTGCCGCCGATCGACGCCTGTATCGACGCTGCCGAGCGCGAGCTCGACCAACATCAACTGAGCCGCGGCTACCTGAAGCTGCTGGCGCGGCGCGCGCAGGACGCTATCCGCCGGGCCATCGCAGCCGGCGCTTCCGATCTGCCCGCCAGCCGTGACGGTATGCTGGCGCGGGTGAGCGCGGAAGTCCGCGTCGCCCTGGCCGCGGACGAAGCGGCGCTGATGCCGGTGGTCAACGCGACCGGCGTGGTGCTGCATACCAATCTCGGCCGTGCGCTGCTGGCCGAGGAGGCGATCGCCGCGGTGGTGCAGGCGGCGCGCTCGCCGGTCAATCTCGAATACGATCTCTTAAGCGGCGGACGCGGCGATCGCGACGCGCTGGTCGAGCGCGAGCTGTGCGCGCTGACCGGCGCGGAGGCCGCGACCGTGGTCAACAACAACGCGGCCGCGGTGCTGCTGGCGTTGAGCGCGCTGGCGGCGGGCCGCGAGGTAGTGGTCTCGCGCGGCGAGCTGATCGAAATCGGCGGCGCCTTCCGGATTCCGGAGGTGATGGCGCAAAGCGGCGCGCGGCTGCGCGAGGTCGGCACCACCAATCGCACTCATCCGCGCGACTTCGCCGCCGCGATCGGTCCCGAGACGGCGCTGCTGATGAAGGTGCATCCGTCGAACTATCGCGTAGTCGGCTTCACCAGCGAGGTGACGCTCGCCGAGCTGGCCGCGATCGGCCGCGAACACGGCGTCGAGGTGATCGAGGACCTGGGCTCGGGCGCGCTGATCGATCTGGCGGCGTTCGGCTTGCCGCGCGAGCCGCTGGTCGCGGAGAGCGTCGCGGCGGGCGCCGGACTGGTGACGTTTTCGGGCGACAAGCTGCTCGGCGGTCCGCAGGCGGGAATTATCGTCGGCCGGCGCGCGCTGATCGAACGCCTGAAATCCCATCCGCTCAAGCGCGCGCTGCGCTGCGACAAGCTGACGCTGGCGGCGCTCGCCGCGACGCTCGGTATCTACCTGCGATCGAGCGCGCTGGCCGACGCGATTCCGACCCTGCGGATGCTGACCCGCACAGTCGACGAACTCGACCAGCTCGCGCTCCAGGCCCGCGCCATAATCGCGACCCGGCTCGGACCCGGCTTCGTGATCGAGCTGGTGCCATCGACCTCCGAGATCGGCTCTGGCTCGCTCCCCACCCATCAACTGCCCAGCCGGGCGCTGGCGATTACCCATCCGAGGCTCTCGCCCGACGCCATCGCGACGCACTTTCGCCGCGCGCGCCCGCCGGTGATCGGGCGCATCAGCGATGGTGTTTTCCAGCTCGATATGCGAACCGTCAGCGAGCCCGCGATGCTGGCGGTCAGGTTTCCGGATCGCGACGAAGTCGTGGATTGAAGTCGGTAAAACGGAACTTTTTGAAGGAGAAGAATGATGCCGAACAACAGCTACAAGATTGTCGAGGTGGTCGGAGTATCGGACGAAAGTATCCAGCAGGCGGTCCGCAACGCCATCAGCAAGGCGCGCCAGACCATCAGAAATATCGAATGGTTCGAGGTCAAGGAGATTCGCGGCTCGGTACATTCCAGCGGCGAGCCGCAGTTCCAGGTCGAGGTCCGGATTGGATTCCGGCTCGAGGGCGGCACGGCCGTCTGACCGGGGCAGGAGCAGCGGATGAAGTTTGCGACCTTTCTCTACCAGATCGCCGGACCCGAGATGGTTGCGACGGCCCGGCGCGCCGAGGAGTTGGGCTTCGAGTCGCTCTGGATTCCCGACCATATCGTGGTGCCGGTCGACTATCGCTCGCCCTACCCCTACTCGACCTCGGGCCGGATGCCGGCGCCGCCGGAGACTCCGTTTCACGATCCGCTGATGGCGCTGGCATTCGTCGCCGGCGTGACCAGCCGGATCCGGCTGGCGACCGGCGTGCTGGTGCTGCCGATGCGCAATCCGTTCGCGGTTGCCAAGGCGGCGGCGAGCCTCGACGTGGTCTCGGGCGGACGCCTGATCCTGGGGGTCGGCATCGGCTGGCTGCGCGAGGAATTCGAAGCGATCGGCATGGATTACGAGGGGCGCGCCCGGCGTACCCGCGAGTTCATCGCACTGATCAAGGAACTGTGGACCGCCCCGGCCCCGAGCTATCACGGCCGCATGGTCAGCGCCGACAACATCCGCTTTGCACCCAAGCCGCTGCAGCAACCGCATCCGCCGATCGTGCTGGGCGGCGACACCGAGCCGTCGCTGCGGCGCGCGGCGCAGGTCGGCGACGGCTGGTACGGCATCATGACGAGCCTCGATCAGACTGCGGATACGATCGCCCGGCTGCGCGGCCATGAGCGCGCGGCGCGGCGCGCGCGCCCGCTCGAGGTCACGGTCAACCCCCGGTTTGCCGAGCCGCTCGATGCCGCGCAAGCACGCAAGCTGGCGGCGATGGGCGTCGATCGCGTAATCGTGAACGTCAGCCGCAAGCCGGCCGACGCGCTCGGCGAGCTGCAGCATTGGCACGACGACGTGATCGCGAAGGTCTGATCGATCGAGCGCGCGGCGCGGCCGGGGCTTGACCAGCCCGGCCTTGCCAGGTGCTCGGCAACAGTGGCCTAAACGGCGTCTGAAACGCTATCATTCAACCGACAAATCCTGAGTGACAAGGCCTGACGATGAAGCGTTGCCCGCAATGCAACAAGACCTTCGCCGATGCGGAGAAATTTTGCGACGATGACGGAACCGCGCTGATTTCCGCCGGCGGTGCGGCGACCACGCGGGTCGATGAAGGCGCGGGCCGTGCGGAACCCGAGCAGCGCGTCGAGTGTCCGGTATGTGGCGGCAAGGCCGAGCCCGGCGAGATCATCTGTAACTTCTGCGGCGCGCGTCTCGACGTTGCCGCCGCGCCTGCGCCCGAGCCCGGCCCGGCGGCGCCATCTCAGCCGCTACGGTCGCCGACCCCGCCGCCCACGGGTACCGCCCGCGTCCAGCATACCTTTCCCGACGAGCGGCCCGACGCCGAGGACGGGGAAGCGACAGGATCGCGCCGCTGGATCGGAATCATCGGCTATACGCTGGCGGCGCTGGTCGCGCTGGTCGGCGGCGCCTGGCTGGCGCTGCATTTGACGGAGTCTTCAAAAACTCCGGTCGCCCAGATCTCGTCCTCCGCCGCGCCGACGCCGGCGGCGATATCGGCCGTGCCGGAGGTCACGCTGGCGAGCACAATCCCGACCCAGGTGAGCGGGCCGGCGGCGGCCGATCCGCAACGCAATCGCGACGCGATCGAGAAGGTGTTCAATAGCAACCGCGCCGCGCTGCTCGATATCTACACGCACACGCTCGATACCGACAGCACGGCGCACGACGGAATGATGGTGCATCTCGCGATTGATTCGGGCGGCAAGATCACGGCGTCGGCGATCAAGACCTCGACCGCTCCCGATCCGAGCCTCGATGCCGCGGTGCTGAACTCGATCTCGAACTGGGACTTCGGGCCGAGTAATTCGGGCGCGGCCGAAGCCGAGTTGCCGATCATCTTTTCACACGGTGGGGAGGAGGCCAGCGCCACCGAGTCGGCACTGAGCACCAAGCTCGCGGCGCTCAGTCCAAGCGAACTGCCGGAATACACGCTGGCGCCCGCCGCGCCGACCGCCATGCCGACGCCGGGCGTGGCGGCACTCCCGCCGCCGCTGCCACCGCCGCCGGTGGCGCCCGCCGCCCCTCGTCGTCATAAGAAGCACGTGGCCTCGGCGCGTCCGCCGAAACCGACGCTGCTCGAGAAGGTGCAGGATCGATTACGGGTCGATCCCAGGACGCGGCGGGTTAAGGCCTATACCAACGCCGGCGGCGTGGTAACGCTTTACGGCAAAGTGTTCGACGACAAGGCGCGGCGCGCGGCGGTCGCTAATGCGCGCAGCGTGAGCGGCGTCCATGACGTGATCGACAACCTCAAGACCGACACCGGCCAATGGCAGCAGGAGCAGGGCACGATCACGCGCCAGTTGCAGAGCGCGGGGCTGACCAAGGTGACCGTCAAGGTGATCGGCAAGGACGCGTTCCTCGATGGCGAGGTGAAAAACGCGCTGGATCGCGAACGCGCGGTCACGATCACCGAGGGGGCGGCGCCTGTCAAGGTGCGCACCAATCTGATCAGGGTCGCGCCCGGCAGCGTGTTCGGATTCTGAGCCGCCTGCGCCCGATTGAAAGCCGCACCGCGGCGCGCTCTTGCGAACCGCTATTGACAAGCTTTTATCCCCGCGTTTATATGGTTCAGCATATCCGGTTCGTCCTCTCGGGAGGCTCCAACTTAAATGGCAGATGCGCCGACCTCATGTAAGCAGGCATTCGACATGATGCCGGGCCGCTTCAACAAGGAAGCCGCGAAGGGACTGAACGCGGTCTATCAGTTCGATCTGGCGGGTGATGGCGGTGGTAAGTGGCACGTGGTTATCGGCAATGAGCAATGCCAGGTTAAAGAGGGCGCTCACGCCTCGCCGAACATCACCATCTCGATGTCGGCGCAAGACTACCTCGACCTGGTTAATGGCAAGCTCAACGGCCAGGTCGCGTTTATGACCGGCAAGCTGCGCATCGCGGGCGACATGGGTCTGGCGCTCAGGATGCAGAGCCTGTTTTCCGTATAGCAGGTGCTCTGATCCTCCAAACTCCAATCCGAGCCAGGCGCAAAGCCGGCATCCGCAAGTAACAAAAATCGGCGGCAAGCATCGGATCGATCGAAAACCAACCGAATTTTTGACCCCGCGTGACGCCCCGAGGCGACAGCATCGACACGCAGAACCGACGACTTCAACATTTCAAGCACAGCGTTTATTGATACGGCGCGATCCGTCGTCAACCCCTATCGGCTTAATTCGATGATTTTCAACTCACATACAGGAGGACAAGGTTACGTTTAACGGAGGAAGAACGAGATGAGTTCGCAGGAGCCACCACAAGATACCGACCGCGAGGAGAGTGCAGCCGAATCCGAAGACCGGGATCATTCGGTCGCTTCCAAGCTTTCCGAAGAACTGAGCAATTGGCGGCGGCGGCGTCATACTGGCGGCGGCCGGCAGCGGTCTGCCGAAGACGGCGGGAGCGGGGGAAGCTTCCAGTCCGACTCAGCCCGCACCATCAAGGTACGCGGCCATGAGACGCTGGTGATCCGCAAACCCAAGTCGGCCTCGCCGCGTCGCGCCAGTCCCGAGCCCAGCGATCGCTAAGCGCCGCGCGGTTCCCGATAAGGCTTGAGACCCGCGCACCATGCGGACGCGCCGGCGTGAGGTTTATCTGAGCACCTCGGCAGGAGTTTCGCGCGACGCCTGGCGCGCCGGATAGACCGTCGCCAGCAGGCACAGCGCCATCGACGCCAGCGCGACCAGGGCGAAGTTCAGCGGCGCGGCGGCCACCGGCACGGTCGAGATTCCGTAGACCGCCTTGGGGATGTGGATGAAGTGGTAGCGGGCAAGTGCGAAGCATCCCAACGCACTTAAGCCGAGGCCGGCGGCGGTGCCCACCGCGCCGACGATCAATCCCTTCAGCACGAACACCAGCCTTATCGCCGATCGGCTCGCGCCCATCGTCATCAGCACCGCGATGTCCTTGCGCTTCTCCATCACCACCATGATCAGCGTGGCGATCAGGTTGAACGCGGCGACCCCGATCAGCAGCAGCAGCACCGCCGAATAGACCCATTTGAGCAGCGCGAAGCCGGCCGCGGCGGCGCGGTTGAAATCGATCCAGTTGCGCACCGCGTAGTGCTGTCCGAGTTGCGCGCGCAGCACCGCGGTGATCCGCTCGGTGGCGTTGAGGCTGGCGAGATGAAGTTCGATTCCGTCAGCCTGGCCCGGGCGTCCAAAGAAAGCCTGGGTCGGCGCCAGGCCCATGAACACCAGGTCGCGATCGACGAAATCAATGCCCGATTCGAAAATCGCGCCGACCCGGAATTGGGCGGTCTTGGTCGTCAGTTGCGCGCCTGAGACGATCGGCGCGACCACCCGAACCGTGTCGCCGACCTTGACCTTAAGCCGCTCGGCCAGCGTCGTGCCGATCGCGATCGCGCTCGCCGGCGGTGCGGCCCCGGCGGCCGGGGCCTGATTGTGCGTGAGGCTCGCAAGGCTGCCGGCCCTGATATAGCGGCCGATCTTCGCGACCATCCCCGGACTGCTCGCGTCGATTCCGCGCACCACCACGCCGCTGACGCCGCCCGGCGCGCTCACCATCGCCTGTGCAATCATGAACGGGTCGGCCGCGGTCACGCCGGCGACGCTCTTGGCGCGGTGGGCCAGCGCCGTGTAATCGGTAATCGCGCCGCTGTAACTCTGGATCTCGATTTGCGGCGTCACTGCCAGCACCCGTTGGCGCAGGCTCGCTTCCAGCCCCCCCATCACCGACAGCGTGATGGTCAGTGCCGCCACCCCGAGCATCACCCCGAGCGCCGTGAAGACCGTGGTGATCGAGATGAACGCGTCTTTGCGGCGCGCTTTCAGATAGCGCAGCGCGATGATGAGTTCGTAACGCAAAGCTGATTCGCCGACCGGATGGACTCGGATTACGGCCTCAGTATACCACCTGTTCGCGTTTGAGTTCCGCGATCTGGTCGCTGCTGAGTCCCAGCATCCCGCCGAGTATCTCTTCGTTATGTTGTCCCAGGGTCGGCGCCGGACTTCTCAATTCACCCGGCGTGACGCTCATCCGATGTTGCAGCCCCTCGTACGGCGCCGGCCCCATCTCCTGGTGCTCAAGCCAATGCCAGAAATCGAAGGCGCGCAGGTTTTCGTCGCGATGCAGGTCGAGGCAGCTCTGCACCGGGTAGGCCGCCACCCCCGCGGCCTGGAGCGCGATGGTGAGGTCGTCGGCCACGCGATCGCGGACCAATCCGCCGATGAATCGATCGAGCTCGTCGCGCCGCTCGAAGCGCTGCGCCATGGTCGCGAAGCGTTGCTCGGGCGCCGCGCCCAGCACCGCCAGCAGCGCCGCCCATTCGCGATCGTCGGCCACCGCCAGCGCCAGCCAGCGCTCGTTGCCGTCTTCGTCGCGGCATTGATAGGCGCCGTTGGGAGCGTAGCGATCCGATCGATTCCCGCGCGCTCCGAGCGCCCGTCCGGTGGTGAAATAATCGAGCAGCGTGGGCGCCAGATATTGCACACCCGCCTCGTACTGCGCGAGGTCGATATGCTGGCCGACGCCGGTGCGGCGCTTGTAATCGAGCGCGGCGAGCAGCGCGCAGGCCGCAAAGCGCGGCGCCACGTAATCGGTGTAGGCGCCGTACGGCGGACAGATCTCGTCCTCCGAATAGCCCGAGATGTGGTAGAAGCCCGACAGCGCCGACAGCAACTGGCCGAAGCCGGCAAACCCCGCGCGCGGTCCGGTCTGCCCTTGCAGACAGGTCGAAAGCATCACCAGGTCCGGCTTGAGCGCGCGCAGATGTTCGTAATCGAGCTGCCAGTTGCGCATCACCTTGGGCGTGAAGCTCTCGGTCACGATCTCGGCCCACGGCAGTAGCTTAAGCGCGAGTTCCCGCGCGCGGGGTTTGCTCAAGTCGAGGGTAAGCGATTTCTTGGAAGTGTTATAGCTCGCGAAAAACTGGCTCGAGTTGATGCTCGAGGGCTGCCCGTCCGGCCACGGCGGCGACACGCGCAGCACGTCGATCCGCGCCGCCGACTCGATCCGGATTACGTCGGCGCCGTTATCGGCCAGGTACTTGGTGGTGATCGGCCCGACTCCGACCCAGGCGAAATCGAGCACGTGAACACCCTCGAGCGCGTAACGTGTCATCGGTTTTTGCGCTGCTCGTTGCGAAATCGCGCCGGCGGCGCGCAACTCCGCGATCCGATCGGCGGAGTAGCCCGGCAGTTTGCGATAGACCAGCTCGTTATGCTCGCCCAGCGCCGGCGCCGGGCGCGAGACCTCGAGCGGCGTGCGGTTGAATTTGGCGAACGCGCCGGGCCTGCGCAGCGTGCGGCCGAGCGCCGGATGGTCGACATCGACGAAGAAATTGCGCGCCGCCAGTTGCTCGTCGGCTGCGGTATCCGCCGCCGACATCACCGGACCGAGCAGTACGCCGCGCCGGGCGCCTTCCGCGTAAATCTCATGTTTCGTCATGGTGGCGAAAAAGCGTTCGACCTGCTGCTCCATCTCGGCGTTCTCGCGCAGGTCGCGCTCGCCGAGCGCCATGAAGACCGCCGGCGTCCACGCACTCCAGTCCTGCTGCTTCATCCAATCGACGGCGAAGCCCTTCTCGTCCATCCACTTTACCAGCCGGCTGGTCGAACCGGCGCCAACCGAGCCGCCCGTGATCATCATCGCGACGCAGCCGTCGCGGCACTTGAAAACCATCTTGCGCCTGAGCTTCGGCGAGCCCAGGTACACGCCCTGGCGACGCAGGTAGTCGCCATGCATGATCGGCATCGCCTGCTCGTTCATCAGGGTCCACACGATGCAGGCCTGCATGTTGACCACGATGCGCTGGCCGCGGCCTTCGGCCTGCCGGGGGAAATGCGCCAGCAGTGATGCTACCGCCGCCTCGGCGCCGGCATGCAGCCCGGCTTGCGGCAGGCTCATCTGCAGCGGCGGCCGCTCCGGCTCGCCCATCAGGAACATCATGCCGCCGGCGGCCCAGGTTACGACGTCGGCGGCCTTGAAGTCGCGCGCCGGCCCGTCTTCACCGAACGGCGTGATGGCGGTGTAGATCAACCGCGGATTCGATTCGGCAAGCGCGCCGTATCCCAGTCCGATCGATTCCAGGTAGCCGACCGGAAACGACTCGACGATGAAATCGGCGCTGGCCGCGAGATCGCGCACCACCGCGCGGCCGCCGGCCGAATCGAGATTCGCAGTGACCGACAATTTGCCGGCCTGATGGGAAAGGAAATAGAGGCTGCGGTCGGCGCCCGGTTGATCGTCGAGGAACGGCGGAATGCGGCGTGTCGGGCAGCCGCCGGGCGGCTCAATCTTGATCACCTCGGCGCCGAGGTCGGCGAAAATCTTGCCGCACATCGCGCCCTGGTCGTCGGTCAGGTCGAGCATCCGGAATCCGCTGAGCAGTTGCGACGGTATCGGCATCTTCGGGTGCGAACCGGGAGCGTCTCAAACCTATTAAGCCCCGCGCCGGGGTGCAACCGGCAGCCTCGACTCGCGCAACCTGCGATGCGCGCCGGGCTGTGCTAACAATTGGGCATGGCGCGGCGAAAGGAAGCGGCTCAGGAGGAGAGCCTTTTCAGGGCCCAGCTTTCAGCTGGCCATCCGCTGGCCGATCGGATGCGCCCGCAGTCGCTCGACGAGCTGGTCGGCCAGCAGCATCTGCTCGGTCCCGGCAAGCTCTTGAGCCAGATGGTCGCGGGCCGCACGCTGCACTCGGTAATCCTGTGGGGGCCGCCCGGCACCGGCAAGACCACGCTCGCGATTCTGCTCGCGCGCCAGTCGGGCGCGGTGTTCCGATCGATCGCCGCGGTCTCCTCGGGCGTCGCGGAGCTGCGCGAGATCGCCGAGCTCGCGCGGCACGAGGCCACGGTCGGCCGGCGCACGGTGCTGTTCATCGACGAAATCCATCGCTGGAACCGCGCCCAGCAGGATGCCTGCCTGCCGCACGTCGAGAACGGACTGCTGACGCTGATCGGCGCGACCACCGAAAATCCGTCGTTCGAGGTGATCGCGCCGCTGCTGTCGCGGATGCAGGTGTTGGTGCTGAAGCCGCTCGCGCCCGAAGAAATCGCGGCGTTGGTCAACCGTGCGCTCGCCGATCGCGGGCGCGGCATGGGCGCGCTCGAACTGCGAATCGACGATCCCGCGATGGGCGAGTTGATGGCGGCGGCGGCGGGCGATGCGCGGCGGGCGCTCAACACGCTTGAAATCGCAGCCGAACTCGCGCGCCAGGTGCGCAGCGGCGTAATCACCGCCGAGCACGTGCGCGAGGCCGGCCAGCAGCGGATGCTGCTGTATGATCGCAGCGGCGAGGAGCACTACAACGTCATCTCGGCGTTCATCAAGAGTTTGCGCGGCAGCGACGCGGACGCAGCGATCTACTGGATGATGCGGATGGTCGAGGCGGGCGAGGAGCCGTTGTTCATCGCGCGCCGGATGGTGATCTTCGCGGCCGAGGATATCGGCAACGCCGATCCGCGCGCACTGCAGGTCGCGATCGCGGTCAAGGACGCGCTGGAATTCGTCGGCATGCCCGAGGGCGCCATCCCGCTCGCGCAGGGCGTGACCTACCTGGCCGGGGCGCCGAAGTCGAATGCCGCGTATCGCGCGATGCTCGCGGCGGGCGAGGATGCGCGCAAGCTCGGAGCGCTGCCGGTGCCGATGCATATCCGCAACGCGCCGACGGCGCTGATGCGCAGGCTGGGCTACGGCGAGAACTATCGCTATCCGCACAACTACCAGGATGCGATCGTCGAACAGGATTACCTGCCCGACGACTTGCGCGGCAAGACCTATTACGAACCTTCAGAGCGCGGCTACGAGGCGCGGATTCGCGACTACCTGGCCCGCGTGAAACAGGCCAGAACGGCGCACGATCGCGCCGGCGACAAGAAAAAATAATCCGCCATGCGACGTCGCGAGTTCATACGCGACGCCGCATGCGGATCGGTAAAGCGTTGGGATTCCGAACGGTGAGCTCGCAATGGCGTGTCCCGACCGCCATCGCGACCGGATTAGCGGGCGCCCAGTACCGCGTCCTTCAGGACTTTCGAGGCGGTAAAGCGCAGCCGCGTGCGCGCCGGAATTTTGATCGGCTCGCCGGTGGCCGGATTGCGCCCGACCCGCGCCTTGCTCTTGCGCTTGCGGAAAACGCCAAGCCCGGCGAGGCGTAGCGAGCCTTCTCGCTTGAGCTCCCGCACGATCAGACCCGACAGCTCCTCGAGCATCGATTTGGCCTGCTTCTTGGTGATTCCGACCTTGTCGGCCAGATGGCCTGCGACCTGCATCTGCGTCATCATCCTCCTCCTTGCCCCTGAGATTCGCTAACTAGCCCAAGAGCTTGAACGAGTGTGCAGCATTTTTCAAGCGTGGCACAAGGGGTTTTGGCTCTGACGATGCAAAAAAGTCCACAGGGCGGGCAAACCTGGATCCTTCACCCGGGCGGTTCTGCGTAAAGCACCTCGGTCAGAAACAGGCCGGCGGCGGGTGCCGGCGCGGGCGCCAAGGCGCGATCGCGGCTCAGCAGTAGCTCGCCGATCCAGCCGGGACGCGCACGGCCGCGGCCGACCTCAGCCATCGCGCCGACCATCGTGCGCACCATGTGACGCAGGAAACTCTGCGCCTCAACGCGATAGGTGAGGTGCTCGCCGCTACGCGTCCAGTGACTCGCGTAAACGCGGCGCTGCGTGCTCCGTTCTTCGGAGCCGAGGCTCCTGAAGCCAGCGAAATCATGCTCACCCACGAACCTCGCCGCCGCCGCATTCATCGCGTCGAGGTCGAGCGCACCGCCGACCAGCCACGCGTAGCGATAGTCGAAGGCCGATCGGCGGGGCCGATTCAGAATCCGATATTCGTAAAAGCGACGAACCGCGTGGCGCCGCGGATCGAAGTCGTCGTCGACGATCGCGCTCGCCAGTATCGCGATGTCGGACGGCAAGAGGGCGTTGAGCGCGCGCTTGAGATCGGCGGCGTCGAATGGGCGCGGTAGTCGTGCCGCCGCCACCTGGCCGAGCGCATGGACCCCGGCATCGGTGCGTCCGGCGCCGCGGACCCGGACCGGGGTCGCGAAGATCCGTTCGAGGGCCGCCTCGATACGGCCCTGGATTGAGTCCTGGTCACGCTGCAACTGCCAGCCGGCGTAGCCCGTGCCGTCGTACTCGAGCGTCAGCTTTACCTGCATCGCCGTCGCTAGACGGACGCGGCAGCGAGCGAGAGATTTTCCGCGATCCATACCGCGCACAGGGCGGCGAGGCGCGCGTTGTCGATCACGCACCACAGCGCCGCGCCGTGCGGACTGCGATGGAGGCTCACCACGATCGCCTCCTGGCCGGCCGAGTCGATCACGCTCGGCGGCATCTCCTCCTCGACCAGCATCAGGCCCGGCGCGGCGCGCAGCCGTTCGGACCAGGTCTCGATTCCGGGCGCCATGGGAAGCGCTACCGAGAGCGCGGTCCCATAGAAGACCGGGACCCGCACCGCGCGCATCGCCAGCGCCGCCGGCGCGCCCAGCAACACCTCGACCTGCGAGGCCAGGATATTGATGACCTCGGCCTCGTCGTCGATTGGATAGATATTGAATGCGCGCTGCTGTTCGTCGTCGGCAATATCGAGGCGCGCATTGAGCAGATCGGCCGACTCTTCCATCAGCTTGTCGATTTCGTCCTTGCCGGCGGTGCTGGCGCCCAGCATCAAAGTGGCCGCGACGAAGCCGGCGTTGACCTCGAGCGCTTTCAGGATCGTCGCGAGTGCAAAGGCCGACGGATGAGGAATCGCGACCAGCGCTCCGCCCTTGAGCGCGCCCAGCCGCTCGCGGACGGTAAAGCCCGGCGCGGCCAGCAGCACGTTCGTGGCAGTGCGTGCGGCGCCGCTCAAATCGATCAGGACAGGACCGGGGCGCGCGCGCACGATATCGGCAGCCAGGCTCGGGGAAACGGCGAGGAAGGCCAGGTCGAAGCCGGCCAGATCGGCAGGCGCGGTGAGCGGAGCGACGGGCCGTTCTTCATCGCCAGCGCCGACCGTCTCAGCGGCGCCGTGCTCGGAGGCGAACAGTTGCAACTCGGAGGCTCGAAAGCCGCGCTCTGCGAGCAGATCGACCAGCTGACTACCGGCCACACCGGTAGCGCCAACCACAGCTACCCGGAGCTCGCGGCCAGCCGCCGCCGCCATCACGTATCCGCTTCCTGACTTTCGATTCGCTCGCGAACCAGCCGGCCCATCGCCTTGCAGCCGACCAGCTTGGCGCCGGTGCTGCCGGCCTGGATGTCCTTGGTGCGATAGCCGTCGTGCAACACCGCCTCGACCGCGTTGACCACCAGCTCCGCCTCGGCGCTCATCCCCAGCGAATGTTCCAGCAGCATCGCGGCCGACAGGATGGCGGCGAGCGGATTGGCCTCGTCGCGACCCGCGATATCCGGGGCGGTGCCGTGAATCGGCTCGTACATCCCGATCCTGAAGCCCGCGC
>Ga0307373_10003944_pt1 | contig 25275 bp, 25 predicted proteins | sample OX2MG_FD_202534 | JGI IMG/M metagenome (GOLD analysis project Ga0307373, IMG submission 202534) | Soil microbial communities from Risofladan, Vaasa, Finland - OX-2 | ecosystem: Environmental > Terrestrial > Soil > Coastal area > Acid sulfate soil | place: Finland: Risofladan, Vaasa | collected...
CAGAATCAGCAGCGTTCAGCATCCTCGCTGGTTTTCGGCGTTTCGTGGCGGCGCGGCCATGAACTTGGAGTTTGATTCCGTGGAAGTGGAGAGCCGTATTTTCCCGGTGCGCATGAGCATCCTCAATATTTACAGCTCGGGCGCGGACGTCAGCCGGCGCAAGGATATAACCACCATCGAAGGCGAGGTGGTCCAGGAGCACCAGAGCGTCAAAGGTGACGTGATGGACGCGGCCATGGGCAGCGCCGGTGGCGCCACACTCGGACTCGTATTTAGCCGCGTGATGCGTGGAACCATCCTTGGCTTGGCGGGCAGCGGCGCATATATCGCGGCTCGAAAAGGCAAGGACGTCGAACTACCGGCCAAGACCGGCATGATCGTGCGCATGGATTCGACATTGTCACTTCCGGCGATGCTGCTGAGGAATTCATCCTATGCGTCTGGTCAATAGCGGCCGGCACCGTCCTGCTCCCCGTGCTCCGCGAGTTCCGGCAACGGGGCGCGGCAGCGGTACGAGGCGGGTGGCGCGCGGCTCGCTCGGACGAGCCTCGCGCCCCTGAGGGTGGACAGCTGAGGATATTAGGCGGCGGACGGTTCGCCCGGTGTAGGATCGGGCGAATCTTCAGGTGAATTTTCGTCCGTTGGATCCACGGGGAATCGGACGGTCCAAAGCCGAACTGGCTGCAATTTCGCGCCGCCAACCATCCATCCGGGAGTGGTGTGCCGAACCCATACCACGCGGAAGAGTACCGGCGGGTCGTCCATCATCATTCCATTCCGCCGTCGAATCACGCGCACTGAAATGGCGCTGTGTTTTTCGAGCTGAGCACGCAACTGAAAGCGGCAGCCCGAGTCGCTCACGTCGAGCGTTTCGGTACGCTCGGTGAAGAATCGTCCCCGCGCGTCAAATCCCGAAATTTCCACCGGCACGCTGCGCGTCTCCCGGTATTCGCCCCGGCGCTCGGGCCGAGCGATGCTCGCAATCTCTAGCCCGTATGTTTTGGAGGAGTCCATATGCCGCAGTGGGGAATTGCACTCCAGCGGCCATCTCGAAGTTTCGCAAAGCACTCAGCACGCGCGGGATGCGCGAGGACATCTTTAAGTGCCGTGCTGCATGATGAAACGCTGTGCGCAAGTGAAACGCGCAATTTCGCGGTTTTGAGCGCTCTCCGTTAGTACCTCGAATCAGGAAAAGGGAAATCGACGGATTCTTTCTTGTTTCTTAGATGCGGCAGCTTGCGGAGAAACGAGGTTATGCGGCGCCGCTCCGTGCCGCCGCGGCCCTGTTGTTGGTCCGTTTGAGGAAGCGATAAAGGCTGGTGCGGCCGATCCCCAGCATCTGCGCGGCACGCACGCGGTTGCCTTTGCACATTTCCAGCACGCGCTGGATGTGAACTCCTCGAACTTCGTCGAGTGGCAGCGGGCGCCACGCCTCTCCCACTGGCATGGTCCCGCGCCGGCCGGATTTCTGCAGACTCTCCGGCAAATCTGTCACGTCGATAAAATCCGTGCTGGCGGTGATGGCCGCGCTGGAGATCACGTTGGCCAGTTCGCGCACGTTTCCCGGCCACTCGTGCTGCAGCATGGCGATCTGGGCGCGCCGCGTAAGCCCCTGGAACGGTTTTCCGTAGGCGTCGCTGTATTTTTTTAGAAAATACTGCACCAGCAGCGGAATGTCCTCCCGCCGTTCAGATAACCCGGGAACGCGAATCTCGATGGTGCTCAAGCGGTAGAAAAGATCCTCGCGAAACTTTCCGGCAAGCACTTCCGCGCGAAGGTCGCGGTTGGTAGCGGCGATCAGCCGCACATTGATGCTGCGGACTTCGGGAGAGCCCACGCGCTGGATTTCGCGATTTTCGATTACGCGCAGCAGTTTCGACTGCATCGCCAATGACGTTTCGCCAACCTCGTCCAGAAACACCGCTCCGCCGTTCGCAAATTCGAAAAGTCCCGGCCGGGTGTCTGTCGCGCCGGTAAATGAACCGCGAACGTGCCCGAATAGTTGACTTTCCAAAAGCGTGTCCACCATTGCGGAGCAGTTGCAGACCGCAAACTGCTCTTTCGCCACCGGGCTGAGTTGATGCAGCGCGCGCGCAACCAACTCTTTTCCGGCGCCAGTCGGCCCAGTGATCAGCACGTTGGAATAATGGCGCGAAACCTTCTTCACCAGGTCAAGCATGTCCAGCATCGCTGGGCTTTTTCCAATGATGCCCTGAAATTGATGATTTTCGAAAAGCTTGTGCTCCAGCTCGCGAATTTCCGATCGCCGTGACAGCAGATCGGCAATGTCATCGAGCGTTTTTTCCAGGCGCCGGAAATCCAGCGGTTTGCTCAGATAGTCGTGCGCGCCTTTTTTGATCGCCCCGATGGCGGAGTCCACGGAATAAAACCCGGTGATCAATACCACGTACACTCCCGGATCGTGCTGCAGCGCTTTCTCCAGAAACTGCATTCCGTCCATCGCCGGCATCTTGAGGTCGGCTAGGACCACGCGGCAGGTGCCGAGCCTCACGTTCTGCAGCGCTTCTTCCGGGCTGGTAGTTCCCACGGCGGGAAAGCCGGCTTTTTCGAGCCGGGTAGTCACTAGTTCCACTTGATTGGCGTCATCGTCCAAGACGCAAATCGAAAGATTCTTTCGCGCGTTGCCGGTTGCGGCACGTTCCATTAGAGCTTCCATGTGGAGCGTCAAGGCACGAATGGTGCCAGAGCGAAGCGGCTCGTGAGCGGGACTATACGGCTCGCGCGAAAACTGCGAATCCACAGTCGAGATACCGTAAGCCTCGCGAAGTGTGGAATTTAATCGCCGATCTTCGGTAACAAGGAGGCTCCGCGGAAATTTTTCACCGCATCAAATCAAGTGCGGCGCATCGTTCGCCCGTCCCAAACCGGCACTGCAGTCTCAAACCGAAACTCGTGGGTGACTCTCCAAATACAGATGAATCCAATCGGAGCCACTCGGTACAGCCGCAACATTTATGGCGTCGCGGCTGTTTAAGCCACTTTGATCGCCGAATAGTTCAAGTCGCGCGCCGTATCTTTAAAAAACGCCCGCGGCCGCAGCTGCGTCAATTGAATCGCTGACCGCCCTTCCGCGTCGTGTTCTTTCACCTTCTGCGCCTGGCATGCGATCGGATAGATGTCGGAACTCGCCACCGGCTGCAGGAGGCGCACGAAAACCACGCTTCCCTCCCGCACGGCGCGTCGCAAGTTGATCTCTTTCATTCCGTCCGCCGCCCAAGCCAAATCGGTCTTCTCCACGAAGAAAGCTTCCTCCGCGTCCCATCCCGAAACTTCCACCGGGTAAACGGTTCGTTGTTGATGATTGCCATCGAGTGCCATCGCTTTGCCTCCGCGATCTCAGAACTGCACCTGCAATGCCACGGGATTCAGAGCGGCGTCATTCATTTCAAACCAGTTGCGCGCGAAAAGAGCGTGGCGAATCACCCGCGCATGTTCCCTCTGCGCAACGATGTGCGCCTCTGAAACAGAGAGCGCGATTCTCCGGGCGCCCGATTCGGTCATCATTTTGAAGCGATCCGGGCGGGGGCCAGCGGTCCTCCGCGCTGGGGCGGGACGATGTTAAACGTCGTTTGAGGCGCGAGTTCCTGACAGCCCTAAAACGCGCCGGGATAGAGCAGCGAAAGACTGAAGCGGAAAATGTAACCGAACACCTGATCGTAAAGCACCCAGGCGAGCAACAGGCCTGCAAATCCAAATCCCATGTTCCGCGACCAGGCCAGAAAGCGCCGCGCCGAGTCTTCGCTCATCAGCGCGGTGATGCCCGCGTGGCCATCGAGCGGCGGCACAGGCAGCAGATTGAACGTGCCGAGCAGCACGTTGAGCACGTACAGGATGCTCAAAAATGTGGCCGCAAATTCCGGCGTGCCGGCGGAGGTAGCTGCGGTTACATGCGCGAAGCTGGCTTCGTCGGGCACGCGGAAGTATCGCAAAGCAATCCCTACGCGAATGCCGATCGCCGCGATTGCCGCCAAAGTGAAATTCGCGGCCGGGCCCGCCAGAGCCATCCACGCCGCGCGATGCGGATGGCGCTCTTCCCACGCCGGGTCGTACGGCGCGCTGGCCCATCCCAGCATGAAATGCGGCGGCAGAATGTACGTCAGCCACGGAACCACCACGGTGCCAAACGGCTCGCGCATAATGTGCGGCAGCGGATTCAGGCTTACCTGGCCGCCGTGCATCGCCGTGGGATCGCCGCCCAGATGCGACACCAGCGCGTGCGCGCCTTCATGGCACGTGGTTGAAAGCAAAAAGACGATGTACCAGATAACGCCGAGAACCACGAATTGCGGATTCATGTCCGCGACAGAGTAAAGTGCGCGCAGGTGTTAAGCAAGAGATGTAGCAGGACGGCTGCCATGGATTGGGATTACTGAAGGCGTGGCTCCGGGGCCTGGACTCGAACCAGGATAAACGGCTCCAAAGGCCGCTGTGCTACCAATTGCACTACCCCGGAGTGGCCGGAAAAGTGTAGCAGACATCCCACCGTTTTGTTCCACGATGGAAGAGAAGTCAGTCAGATTGCACAGGTGGTTTGCCGCAGTTGCGCGAATTTGCTAGTCTTCGGAAGTCCCACACAGCGGAGAGGTGTCCGAGCGGTTTAAGGAGCACGCTTGGAAAGCGTGTGTAGGGGAAACTCTACCGTGGGTTCGAATCCCACCCTCTCCGCCAGCCTTCGCCTGCATGCGACTGTATGCACCGAGTGTCGCGCCCTGTACGCCGGATCGCCGTCGATCCCAACGAGTATTCGGGTTGGCCGCGTTGCTACTGATTTGTGGTTTGCGGAGTGCTTCCCTGCGGCTCTCCCGGCGAGTTCTGCGGCGACGCGGAATTGTTTTGCCGTTGCCGGTTCTGCGACTGCGACCGAGAGCGATCGTGACGGCCGGAGCGCCATGCGCCGGGGCCGCCTTGCGAACCGCTATTTTCGCGGCCGAGATTTCCCGATCGGCGCTCGCGCAGAAATTCCCGAATTTTCTGGCGCTGCTCTGGCGTAATTTCCTGTTTCAAAGTTAATGCGAAATTCACCGCCGCCTTATCCAGCGTCAGCTGCGCATCGCTCACCTTTTGCAATTGGTTGTCGATCGCCGAGTGATCCGGATTTTCCGCAGCGAGCAAACTTTGTAAGTCGATTCGCTGAATCTGCAGGTTTGCGCGGTCCTGGATCGCCGTCTTCAGAAAATCGGTTAGCTGTTGTTCAAATTTCGTCGCCTCCTGCGCGCTGATGCCCAACTGTTGGCGAATTTGAGGATTGTTCAAGGCACGCTCCGCCTGCGCCAGGCGGCCATTTAGCCCGGTGTCGCCAAGCCCAAAGTCACCCATTCCCAGAGACGCGCCCCAATCGCCGTTATTGTCGCGGTCTCTCCACTCCGCCCAGCCGCGCCCGGGACCGCGATTGATCCAAACACGCATACGGCGACCGCGGATTGGACCTCGCGGCCCGCCAGGGCCAGGTCCAGCCGGTGGTCCATTGGGAGCAGGAGTTGGTGGTTGATCGGGCGGTCCTTGCTGCGCCAGGACTGGAGTGCAGCCAAGCGCCAGGGCCAAGATAGCTATAGCGAATTTTGAACGAACTCCCATTTCGATGTCTCCATATGTCGTATTTCGAGCACGGTTTCGAGCATCCGACGGCCTTATATATTGGATTCAGCGCAAACCGTGAAAAGTTCCGGAGATTTGCAGATGGTTCGGGTTTTCGGCCATTCGAGCGACGCTCGGATGGCGAACAAAAAGCAGGGATCGCGCTTGACAGATGACCTCCAAGTGCCTAAATCTTCTTCAGAGCGGCTCGGCTCCCTGCCGGAAAACGCCGTTCGCACCCGCGGCAGGAGGTTTTTATGACGCGATTCGCATGGGCGCTCGCCGCTGTCCTGGCGGCTAGCAGCGCCGTTTCTGCTCGGCAAAACGGGAAAATTCCAAACTTTCACCCCACCGAGAAGGGTGCGGCGCAGCCGATTCCCTCCTGGGACATTCATGGCCTCGCCGAAACAATTCCAAATTTGACGGCGCGGGCATTGGTGGAAACGAGCACGTCCATATGGCGTCCGCTCCCGGGGTGCCTGATTGTTGCCAGGCATGGAAGGAAATACGACTACATCCACTCGGTCGGCAGCTATCCAGTTGCGCCGTCAAAAAAACAACTGAGGGATCGAGACCTTAAGGCATTTCGTCAGGCGGGGGGCAGGGTGAGAATACTGCCGTCCAGGTACAGCCAGAGCGAACTGGCAACTGCGGAAGACGCCTGTATGCCATAGAAAAAACGGACGAGGACTCTGCCGCGTGTGCAAGTGAGCGGTCGAGTCAACTCAGCGTACGCGACACTTGTGGGCATTCAGCGCAAGGTGATCGTTCACGCTGATCGGGAAGGCATAGGGAGAATCGTTGATCGCCATGCAATCTTCGGTCGAATGGTCTGTTCCGCCCGGAAGACTCACCCCGATCGTGGCCTTCGCGGGCGCGGTGGTGCTGCTCGTATTCACCTATCGCAAATACGGATTCGGTCTGATTCGCGGAAATTCCGGATCTGGGCGGCTAGCGCCAAGACCTGCAACACCCTTTAGCGCACGCTACTTGTATTGGATCGCTGGCGGGGTCTTGGCGGTGGCGGCGGCGATGGCACTAGCGCAAGCCGCCTTGACGGAGGTAAGCGCTCTCTTGGTACTTGGCGGCACGCTCATTCTTATCTGGGCGCTATTCAAGAGCGGCCGGGACGACGCGGCGCGCTGGGCGGTTGAACTTCTAATCGTAGGAAGCTTTCTCTCCATGCTGTTGCCTTACATCAAGAGATAACCTGCCATCGGTGCGCAAATTACAGGTGCGCGTTACGCTCCCACCGGTTTGTGCTCCAAAATGAACCACATCTAGCCACCTAACGCTTGCTGGAAGTAACCTTTACGAAGCAAGTCGGATGGTCCTATCGACAGCCAGCGCAAGCACGGCTACTCTGACATTACGCTCACCGGAGGGGTGTGTGGCCGATCCTTTGGAATCCGACGAAGCCATCCCGCAGAAGCGCCGCAGCACGCGAATCGTGCAGGCGGTGCCGGTCTCCGTTACGGGTGTGGATGCGCTTGGGCAGCCGTTCAAGGAACGCACCACGACGGTGATGATCAACTGCCACGGCTGCAAGTACCAGTCGAAGCATTACGTCCCAAAGAATTCCACGATCACAATTGACATACCTCGGCCTGAACCTGGGCAGCCACCGCGGACGTTGCAAGGGCGCGTGGTCTGGGTGCAGCGGCCGCGAACGGTCCGTGAGCTGTTCCAGATCGGTCTTGAATTCGAGGTCGCTGGAAATATTTGGGGCGTCGCGTTCCCGCCGGAAGATTGGTTCCCCTATCCGGACGAGCAACCATCGGGAGAAGCTGCAGAAGAGCTGGAAATTCCGGCCACTGAGGCGTCCGCGAAGGAACCGGCGGCCACGGCGTCGCTCGCAAAGGCTCCTGCGCCAGTTCAGATTCGTGAGGCTTCGCCAACAACGCCATCGCAATCAGCAGTTCCAGCACAGGGGCCGTCTACCGCGCCGGACGCGAAGATTCATGTGGTGCCGAGCCAGGCGCAATCGCATGAAGCGCAACCGGCGGCGTCGAAGCAAGTGGCGCAGATGGTTGCCGACGCCAAGGACACGCTAGAAAAGTCGGTCCGCAAGAACGCGCACGCGGCGATCAACGAAGAAATGACGGTGGTGCGCCAGCAGCTCGATTCCCAACTGCACGAAGCCGTCGAGCACGCCATTAAAGTTTCGATGGAGCGCGTTTCGGAGTCGGCGGTGAAACGCGTGGTGCAGCAAGCGGCTGAACGCACCTCGGCGCTTGTGGACGAAGCGCGCAAGGTGAGCGAACACTCGACCGCCAATCTGGATGCGAAGATCCGCGAAGCTGTGCAGCAAGCGGTAACACATGCGACAGAACATTCTTCCGAGCTGGCTTCGCAGCAGGCGGCGCAACAGGCTGCCGCGCTCGACTTACAGCAGACCGTGGAAGCAGCCGTCGACCGAATCATTTCCGAGCGCGAGAGCAAGTCTCCATCGCTGCAGATTTTAGCGTCGCCGGAAGCCGCTCAGCAGCAACTCGATCAGTGGAAGAAAAACCTCGAAGATACCGCGCAGTCGGTGCGCAGTCAGACGACCGAACAGCTGCAGGCCGAATCAGCAGCGGCCAGCCAGCGTTGGAGTGACACGTTCCAGGCGGCGGTATCGAGCGCTTCAGAAAAGCTCGGGCAAAAACTGGACGAAGCGGCGCAATCCGCAGCGGCGAAAGCCGAGCAAACGATCAACGACCGCGCAGCCGGCCTGCATAAATCGATCGACGATGCGATCGCCGGGGCGCAAGCGACCATTCAGTCCCTTGGTTCAGGTTTGGAGCAGGAACGCGCGCGTGCCGAGGAAGCAAGGGCGCAGTTGCAACAGGCCGCGGAATCTTCCGTGACGCAAACCCGCGAGCGGCTGGACGAAATGCTCTCGTCGCAACAGGAAGAAATCGCGGGGCGTGCCGATCGCGCCGTAGCGGAACGAGTGCAGCAGATCGAACCTCTGCTGCGTGAGTCCACGCAAGGCGCGATGTCCGAATTCTCCGCCGAATTGGAGCGTACGCTTTCCGCCAAGCGCGGCGAAGCGCAGCAGGCCGCGTCCGAACTGGCGGCGGCGCGCGAGCACGCCGAGAAATTGCAAGATGCGCTTCGCGAGCAACTCAAGCAGGCGTCAGAACAAGCGGAGCAAGTTCAAAACGCTATTCGCGAACAGGCGCAAAAAGCGGCGGAACAGACCGAGCAGATTCAGCAGAGCGTTCAGCAGAAAATTCAGGAAGCCTCGGAGCAGGCGACGCAAGAGTCGCTGGCGCGCCTGCGCGAGGAAACGCAAAAGTACCCGGCGGTAATAGAGCAGGCCTCGCGCGCTGTTGCCTCGAAATTCGAGGAGGAGCTGGAGCAAAAAAGCATTGACGCGCAGCACGCCACGTATGAAGAGCTGCGCAAGGCCACCGACTGGTACCAGAAGAAGGCGCATGCCACGATGCAGTCGTCGCTCGAGAAAACAGTGGAACAATCGAGCACGGAGCTGCGCCATCGCGCCGCGGAAGTTTCCAGCCTGGTCGCCTCCGAACTTGACCACTACGGCCGCACCTACGTGGAGCATAGCCGCGCGCAGATTGAAGAGGCGGCCAAGGAAGTCTCCGAGCGCGAGCGCACCAAGCTCGGTGAGAACGCCGGAATGGCGGAGGCCAGCTTCAGCGACCGAATTCAGCGCCTGACCGCTGAATCGCTGAAAAAATTCGAGGAGGCTTCGCGCCAGGCGATCGAGAAGGCGCGCTCGGATGTCGAATTCAATCGCGAAGGTTCGCTCGTCCAATTCCAACAGAGCCTGGACGACATGATGATCAACGGCGTGGAGCAGGCGCAGACCTACTTGCAATCGCAGCTGGTGCCGGTCCTTGAAGAATGGGAAAAGCGCCGACGGGAAGAACAAGCCGCGTGGATGAAGCACATCGAAAAATCCTCGAGCGAATCGATCGAGCAATACAAAACTCGTCTGGAAAATGCGTCCAATTCCTGGCTGCTCGCTTCTGCCACCACTCTAGGCCAGCACTCCCAGGCCGTGCTCGACACGCTCGCCAAGTCGGCTGAGAAGCGCATTCGGGATACGTGCGCGGAAGTGCTCGCCGGAATGGGCGACACGATCAAAGAACGCCTGGTGGGAATTTCCGGGCAATTTCAGCAGGGCGACGAGGATGACCCACCTCGCGGTAAGAAATAACCACCGTCCACGGCTGTGCAGTCGTCCGTTTTCGTCCCGCCTGCCGGTTTCCTTTGGCCGATCCCCTGCCGTTATAATGGACGCATGTCGAACCTAGCTTATCTCAACGTCTGGTGCCGGGATTTTCCCGAAGATCAAATCGTGAACCGGCTCGATATGTTCCTGGCGACAGTTCCCTATTCCACGAAGCGGCCTGGAATCGACCAAGTTACCGTACGTGCGATCGACGCCTCCGAGGCTCCGGTGCTGGAGCAGGATTTCCACGCCCTTCCCCTGGACCCGGCCAGCGCCATGGGCGTTGTTCGCGGGCACGTTCACACCGACTGCTCGTATGAAATGCGCTGCTACTGGGATTTGGCGGTTTTCGACGCGGCCACGGCGAAAGCTTCCAGCGAACCCCAACCGCTGGAGATTTTGTGCAACGGCCAGGATTACGATGAGGGGATTTGGCGCGAGAACGGACATTTCCAGGTTCTCCTTGGGTTTGAACATATTTTCATCGGGCATGCTGGGCTGCTCGCCTCGGGCGGGCGCGCGAGCGCACCTCCGGCGACTCGGGAAGAAGCGCAGTTCGTGGAAGCGATGGCTTGGCCGGAAAACATCGAGCGATATCAGGAAAAAACGCGGGAAAACGTTCGCAAGTTGCTCGAATGGAGTCACCGGATCGCCCAGGCTGTGCCCGTTGAACGGCTGCGCCTATGGTCCGAGGGCGAAGAGGATTTCGAAACCCGGCTGGACGAGATTCTCGCGTTGCGTTGAAGCCGCAAAGGTTAACAAACCGCGCACATGTAAACTTTTGCGAGCGTGAAACTCCTTCGATGGTGAGCCTTCCCTCGAATCGAACCCCGCGTTAGAATCAAGCCAGTTCGGGCGGGGCGAACCCGCGGGGGAATCCAGAAAATTCTGAACTACGGTGATCGCACGCTCATGAACGAAATCAAACTCACGTTTGCTGCGTCTAATAGTCGCCAATGAGCGCTACCGCGCAAGCCGTCCCGGGAGCAAGCGCCAAGTCTGCACGCATGCCATCCGGTTGGCAGCAGCTCAGGTCGTTGATTCCGTACGTTTTCCGCTACAAGCGGATGGTCACGATCGGCCTATTCACGCTAGCGGTGATGGGAATCGTGGGCGCGCTGCCGCAGCTGATCATTGGCGCGATCATGGATTGCCTGGGCGGCTCCGCAGTGCCTCTTTCCACGCTCACCGGGACGGCACGCTGGCTGCTTCAACCTATACTTGTTTTCTATTCGCCACGAAGCGGGCATGCGCTGGCGTTGTACTGCTCGATTCTGGTGGGCTCGATGATCGTGAAGGGATTTTTCTCCTACTGGACGCGCTGGATTCTGATCGGCATGTCGCGCGATATCGAATACGATTTGCGCAACGACGTGCTGGCGCGGCTGATGGCGCTCGATCCGGAGTTTTACGCGCGCAACCGCACCGGCGATCTGATGTCCCGCGCCACCAATGATCTGAACGCCGTGCGGATGGTGCTCGGTCCGGGGATCATGTACACGGCCGTGACGTTCACGACCATGGTGCTGGCCATCTTTTTCATGTTCCGGCTTTCCCCAGAGCTGACGCTGTGGGTGCTGATACCAGTTCCATTCGTGGCACTCGCGGTGCGCTATTTCGGGCAGATTATTCACCGGTTATCGGAGCAGATTCAGGCGGCGCTCGGAGTTCTATCCACGCGCGCACAGGAAAATCTGACCGGCATCCGAGTGGTTCGCGCGTATGCGCAAGAAAAATCGGAGATCGAGGCGTTCGACGTTGCCAACCGCGACTACGTCGGCCGCAACATCAAGCTGATCGGCAGCTGGAGCCTATTTTTCCCGGCGCTTTCGGTGCTCATCGGCTCGACGGTGGTGATTTTGCTCGCCCTGGGCGGCCGCAGAGCCATCGACGGCCAGATGTCGCTGGGCACTTTTACGGCGTTTTACAGTTTCCTGATTCAACTCACATTTCCGATGATCGCCATCGGGTACGTGACGAACATCTTCCAGCGCGGCGCCGCATCCATGGGGCGGTTGAATTACATTCTGAATGCCCGGCCGAACATCCAGGATGACGGTGCAGCACCTGCTGCGGTTTCGTCTGCGCCATCAAATGGGCAAGCGCTGGAACGTGATGGACACCAACGGGCCGCGGAGCGATCCGCGCGCTCGATTCACGGTGAAATTGAATTCCGGCATCTTTCGTTCGCTTATCCCATCGGTGCGCAGGGCGCGGAAAGCGTCGTCGTGTTGCACGACATTAATCTTCACGTGCCCGCCGGGGCTACGCTGGCCATCGTCGGTCCAACGGGCAGCGGGAAATCCACTCTGGCATCGTTGATCGGGCGGCTTTGGGAAGCGCCGCACGGAACTCTGTTGATCGACGGGAAACCAATCGACCAATTTTCTCTGGCGGAGCTGCGGCGCGCGACTGGGTACGTGCCCCAAGACACGTTTTTATTCAGCGACACGATTCGGGGAAATATCGCGTTCGGTGTTTCGGACGCGGCTGAGGAACACGTTTACGAAGCCGCGGAAATCGCGGGAATCTCCGGGGAAATTCAGAGCTTCCCGCATGGGTTCGATACCATTGTGGGCGAGCGCGGCATCACGCTTTCGGGCGGGCAGAAGCAGCGCACGTCGATCGCCCGCGCGATTTTGAGGCAGCCGAAGATTTTGATCCTCGACGACGCGCTCTCGAGCGTGGATACCGAAACGGAAGAGCGAATATTGCGGCAGTTGCGGGGCGTGATGAAGCGCCGCACCACGATCCTGATCTCGCATCGGATCTCGACCGTTCGCAGCGCGGAACAGATCATCGTGATGCGCGACGGGCGAATCGTGGAACGCGGCACGCACGATGAATTGCTCGCCCAAGGCGGGTATTACGCCGACCTCCATCAAAAGCAGCTGCTCGAAGAGGAACTCGAACGCGAATGAGCGACTTCCGCGAAGAAGAGAAGCTCGGAAAGCTTTACGACACGCGGCTGACCACACGGCTGCTCCGCTATTTGCGCCCGTATCGCTGGCTGGTGGCCGTGGCCTTCACGATCACGATTGGTGTGGCCGCGATGGAGCTGGTCGGTCCGTATTTGTTCAAAGTAGCCATCGATAAGTACATGGACCCGGGCTTTGCGCATAAGATCAGCCGAAGCATCGCGATGGAAGGGCTGATGTGGGTGGCGTGGACGTACCTTGGGACTTTGCTGGCGAGTTTTGCGCTGCAATACGCTCAAGTGCGCATCATGCAGGTGGTTGGCCAGAGAACCATGTACGACCTGCGTACGGAAATTTTCGAACGCATGCAGCGGCTGCCGATGAGTTTCTTCGATCGGAGCCCCATCGGCCGCCTGGTGACCCGAGCAACCACCGACGTGGATGCGTTAAACGACCTTTTTGCGTCCGGCGTGGTGGCCATGCTGAACGATTTCGTGATGCTCTTAGGCATGGCGGTTTGGCTGATGATTTTGAATTGGCGGCTGGCGCTCGCCACGCTATCGCCGCTTCCGTTGATGCTGGTGTTGACTTACATCTTTCGCAACCAAGTGCGCGACGCCAACCGGCGAATTCGGACCGCCGTGGCCCGCATCAACGCATTCCTGCAGGAACACATCAGCGGAATGGCGCTGGTGCAACTGTTCAACCGCGAGAAAAGATCGTGCGAACAGTTTCGCGAATTCAACCGCAGTTATATGCACTCCTACAAGGATGCGATCAAGGCGTACGCGTATTTCCTGCCTGGCGTTGAATTTCTGAGCATGGGAGGCGTGGCGCTGCTCTATTGGGTCGGCGGCGTGGGAGTGATTCACAAAACCATCGATATCGGAGTGCTGTTTGCGTTCATGATTTACGCACAACGGTTTTACCGGCCGATTCAGGACCTCAGCGACAAATTCAATATCCTGCAAACGGCCATGGCCGCATCAGAGCGCATCTTTAGCTTACTCGACGAGCCGGTGACGATCACGTCGCCGGCGCGCGTGCACGAGCTTCCTTCGCCGCGCGGCGAGGTGGAATTCCGCAACGTGTGGTTCGCGTATCATGGCGGGGCAAATCCGAAAGACGACGAATGGGTGCTGCGCGACGTCTCCTTCCGCGTGGAACCAGGGCAAACGCTTGCAATCGTGGGCCACACAGGCGCGGGCAAGACCACCATCATTCAGCTGCTGTTGCGCTTCTACGACATTCAGCGCGGGCAAATCTTGCTGGACGGCGTCGATATCCGTGAGATGGAATTGCAGGATCTGCGGCGGCTTTTCGGCATCGTGCTGCAAGATCCGTTCCTTTTTACCGGCACGCTGGAATCCAACGTGAAGCTCGGCACGGAATCCATCGACCGCGGCACGGTGATACGCGCACTTCGCGAAGTCGGGCTTGGCCCCTACATTGACTCCGCCGCCAAGGGCATCGATACTCCCGTGAACGAGCGGGGCGGCGGCCTTTCCGTCGGCCAACGACAGCTGGTGAGCTTTGCACGCGCCCTGGCGCACAATCCAAAGTTCTTGATCCTTGACGAAGCAACCTCCAGCGTCGATACCAAGACGGAATTGCTAATTCGCGAAGCGCTCGACCGTTTGCTCACCGGACGTACCGCCGTGGTGATCGCCCATCGACTGAGCACCATTCAGCACGCGAACAGAATCCTGGTGTTTCATAAGGGACGGTTGCGCGAACAAGGTTCGCACCAGGAACTCCTCGCGCTGCGCGGTATTTATCACCGCCTCTATCAGCTGCAATACAAAGAACAAGAGCTGGAGCTTTCCGTACCAGGGCCCGCGGCAAGTGGATTCACGCAGTCCATGCCCGCCGATGACTAAACGGCTGCCGGCGCGCCGCAACTCCGGCTCAGCTGACCTCGCCAAAACGATTCTGCCGCTTCACTGCGGCGCCAACGCATGAGCGCGCCCACCGTCCTGATTTCCGCAGGGGAAGCTTCCAGCGACATGTACGCCGCGCGAATCGTGAAAGCGATGCGCGAGCGCACCGGCGCGCATTTTTTTGGCATGGGCGGGCCACGCATGGCCGAAGCAGGCGTCGAGCTGATCGCGGATTACCACGACGTGGCCGTGGTCGGCATTGCCGAGGTGCTGCACAAAATTCCGGCGGTCGTCCGGGTGCAGAACCTATTGGCACGCGAGGCTGCGCGTCGCAAAGCTTCCCTGGCCGTCTTGGTGGATTCCCCCGGCACGCATCTCGGAGTCGCGCGCCGGCTGAAGAATCGAGGCATCCCGGTTGGCTATTTCATCGGCCCGCAAGTTTGGGCGTGGAGGCCCGGGCGCGTGCGCGTGGTGAAACGGCTGGTGAAGCGCATGGTGGTGATATTTCCGTTCGAGGAACAAATCTATCGCGACGCGGGCGTGCCTGTCAGTTTCGTTGGGCATCCGCTGGCGGATGTGGTGCATGCGTCGATGACACGCGCCGAATTTGCCGCTCAGCACAAGCTGGACGCCGCAAGACCGATTGTCGCGATCTTGCCCGGCAGCCGCCGCAAGGAGATCGCGCAACACTACCGGACCATTCTCGAAGCCTGCGGCCAAATCGCACGCCAGCATCAGCAGGGCGGCGCGGTGCAGTTCGTGAATGCAGCCGCGCCGGGAATCGATCTGCGACCGTTCGCTGAATACGAGCGGTCGCTGGGAATCGATATCCGCCATATCGAAGGCGCGGCATACGACGTGCTCGCGTCTTCCGATTGCGCCATTGTGGCCAGCGGGACGGCCACCGTGGAAGCCGCGCTGCTCGGCACGCCGATGGTCGTGATTTACCGGGTGGCGCCGCTTACGGCCAGTATCCTGCGGCATATGGTGCGTACCCGCGATTTCGGCATGGTCAATCTGATTGCCGGGCTCCGCCTGGCACCCGAGCTGATTCAGGACGATTTCACCCCTTCCAATTTGGCGTCGGAAATCGGGATACTGCTCGATTCCGAGACCGCTCGCAACAAGATGAAGAGCGGACTCGTCGAAATTCGCCAGAAGCTTGGCTCGGGCGGCGCAATCGACCGGGCCGCGGAGATATTTAGCGGGATGCTGCAAAACCCGTAAGCAGGGCAACTGAAGGAGCTTATCTGGTATCTTAGAAGCCTGAGGTTTTTCGCCTTGCTTCGAGAGACGCGCCCTGTGAATCGAATCTGGCGGCCAGCCGCAGCTCTCCTATTCGTCTTTTTGGCGGCGCGCGTGGCACCGGCGCAAGCGCCTCGCGCATTTCCCTTCCGCGCGACCAATTACAACGTTGAAGTAATCGTCTTCCCCGATCAAAAGACCATTTCCGCCGAGGCGACGGTGGACTTCGTGGCCAACCAAGTCTCCCGGACGGTCTCGGTGGAATTGCATCCCGATCTGCGCGTCACTTCGGTGAAAACCGCGTCGGGCCAATCGCTTTCGTTCGATCGCGATGGCGAATCTCCCCTGCTAATGAGCGTTGAGTTGCCGCGTGAGGCGACACCGGGAGATAAAGTTTCGCTGACCTTCGAGTACGCCGGGTCGGTTTCGAGCCAGGACGACAGCCCAACCAAAGGTGTGCGCTTTGCGTCGGTCGACAAGGACTCCGCACTGTTATTGCTGCCGGCGCGCTGGTTTCCGCTCACGAATTACCCTTCGAATCGCTATACCGGCACGTTCAATATCATCGTGCCCAGCAACTTTGCCGTGGTGGGAACTGGAACAGCCGATCCTCCGACGATGCGCCCGGGCATCGGCCCAAACGCACCGCAGCAGGCATCGTACGTTTTTCACTGCAACCAGCCATCGCCCGCGGGGTCATTCGTGGCAGGCAGCTTGCAACTATCGCCCGTTTCGGCGCAGGGCTATCACTTTTCGATCTACACGCCCGCGGCGCAGGCGTCCACGGCTGGGGATTACGGAAATACTCTGGCGATGGTCATGAGCGATCTTTCCGACGAGTTTGGCGCGCTTCAGGGTAACGGCCCCGGTGCGCCCAGCCTCACGGTAGCGCAGATGCCAGACGGATCGCTCGACGGATATTCCGCGCCCGGACTTCTGCTTGTGAGCGCGCGGCAGTGGGCCTTGAAGCCGAACGGAACTCTACTGGCGCAGCTTGCTGCGGGGCAGTGGTGGGGCGATAGCGTGGTGCCTGCATCGGCGGCGGACGTCTGGCTAACGGACGGTTTATCGCGATATGCCGGAGCCATTTACGCGGAACAGGCGGACGGCGTCTCTGGCTTGCATCGAGAGCTCAGCGAATTCGCCATCGGCGCGCTGATGTACGACAGTGCCAGCCCGATCGCGCAAGCACAGCACCTGCAAGCGTATTCCGACCAATACGATTCCGTCGTCGAGAATAAGGGCGCGATGGTCTTCCAGATGCTCCGCACGGAAATGGGCGACGACGCATTCACTTCCCTGCTTCATGACTTTTATAGCCAACACGCCGGCAAGACCGTGTCGCTCGACGAATTCGAGCAGATGGCCGCTCAAAAGCTTCCGCCGCCAAAGCCGAACGAGCCGACAGTCAATTTGGTGGCGTTTTTTTCGCAATGGCTGAATTCGACGGGCATTCCGGAATTCAATATGGAATATATCGTCTATCGGACTCCCAAGGGATTCAAGGTGGTCGGCAAGATCCATCAGCCGCTGGATACATTCCGCATGCCGGTCGACGTCCGAGTGCAGACCGAAGGCAATCCCGTTGATAAAAAAATACTGGTCGATGGCACATCCACGGAGTTTGAAGTCGATACGTTCGGGCGGCCCACGCCGAACGGAATCAGCATCGACCCGAACGATAATTTGCTCAAATCGACTCCGGAGCTTCGCGTGCGCGCCGTCGTGGCGCGCGGCGAATCCTACGCAGCTGTCGGCAAGTATTACGAAGCGGTTCAGGAATACCAGCAAGCTCTGGAGATCAAGCCAAACTACTCGCTAGCGCATTTTCGCGAAGGCGAGGCCATGTTTTACCAAAAGAACTATCAGGCGGCAGCCAACGCATTCCGTTCAGCCTTAGGGGGCGACCTAGATCCGAAATGGATCGCGGTCTGGAGCCATATCTACATTGGAAAGATTTACGATCTGCTGGGCCAGCGCGAGCGTGCTGTAAACGAGTACAGCTTGGCAGAACATACGCACGACGATACGGCGGGCGCGCAAGAGGAAGCAGCACTCTACATCAAGACACCATATAAGGGCGACACCATCGCGCCGCCTACATCAACCGGAAAGGCCTCGGTTGCCGCTACGCCAGCTGCCAACAGCAACTCCTCGCAAAGCAACGAGCCTGTGCTGAAGCGCCGCACGGACGATAACTAATCTTCGTTTGCAAGTTAATGGGCGCAACGCGCGATTTCCCCGCATGATCGCGGTTTCCTATTGGGCGGAAGCGCCCTTGGCCTTCATTTCGGTGAACACTTCCTGAAAGGTAGCCAGCGCTTCTTCGTCGTAAAGCACGAAGTAAAGCTTCTCGATCGTGGTGTCGCCATTGAGGTGCCGGATGGATTCGCGCAGCATGATTTCGGCGCACTCGCGCACGGGAAATTCGGCGATGCCGGTGCCCACGGCCGGAAACGCGATCGTTTTCAGCCCGTTTTGAGTGGCGATCCGCAAAGAATGCGCCGTGGAACTGCGCAACGTGTGAGCCGAGGTGCGTCCACCAAGTTCCATACTCGCGGCATGAATCACGTGCCGCGCCTTCAACTTGCCGCCAGAAGTGATCGCGGCTCCGCCCAGCAAAATCGTGCCGATCTCGTCGCACTCAGCCTGAATCTGCGGGCCGCCTTTACGGCGGATTGCGCCCGCCACGCCGCCGCCGAGCTTTAGGTCATTGTTGGCGGCGTTGACGATGGCGTCGGTATCCATTTCCGTTAGATCGCCCAGCATGATTTCGATGTTGTCGTTTGCGCTCATAGCGGATGGGGTTCCCTCTCCATGTCGGCTACATCTGTTGATTCGGTGACCACGCTTGGCTCCAATCCCAGCCGGCGGGCGAAAGCGACGCACTCCTGCACGGTGCGCTCGTCGGTTTTCGCCGCACGTAAAATCGCCAGCGCCTTGATTGCGCCCGATCGCTGCTGCACGCGCAGGCCGACGCAACGTTCCGCGCAGTTGGTGATCTCTGCCAGATCGGCGATGGAAATTGAATCAGAGGTGCTTGCCAAGATCGCGTCGGGTTTTGCGAATTTGTCAAAGATCGTGAAAATTTCGAGCTGCAATTCGGCTTCTTCGGGCGCGGCATCGATCAGCAGATCAGCCCCTCTGGAAACTTCGTCCACCGAATGCGACGCGCAAAGATTTGCCGCGATTTCGCCGAGGCGAAGAACGTCGATTTCACCTCGCGCGACAGCCGCGTGCAGCGCCGCGGAAATATCTGCTTTGCTCTGGTCCAGCCGCGACTCCGACATGTCTTCCAGAATCACGCGATAGCGGCCCAGCAGCGCCAAGCGAGCGAATTCCCGGCCCTTGGCTCCCGCGCCGACGATCCCGATCGTTCGCACTCGGTCCATTTCGCAGACACGACCATTCACAGCTTCTTGATTTCCGGCTCGTCGAAGCCGAGCACCACGCGCTTGCCCGCCACAATCACCGGCCGCCGGATCAGGTTCGGCTCGACGCTCATCATTCGGACAGCTTCTTTGCGCGATGGCGGATTCGTCTTCATCTTCTTTCGCCGAAACAGCTCATTACGAGAATTCAAGAATTTCGTGTGATCGCGCGGCCCGATCAGCTTTTCCAATTCCGCGGCGCTCAGGCGCTCTTTCGCCAAATCGCGAAAATTGAGCTGAAATCCGCGTCGCTCCATGAATTTCTGGGCTTTTCGGCAGGTAGTGCAATTCGGCTTATGAAGGAACCGCACTTTCTTGCCGGTCTTTTTATCGGGATTCACCGCGCGCGGTTTCTTGGCCGTCGCCATTTCGATCTCCTAGTGCAATTGTTTGCTAGTAGCGCGGTACCTTGGGGTCCACTTCCGCGGACCATCGTTCAATGCCGCCAGCCATCGATCGCGCTCTATCGATTCCCTGCGAGCGCAGCCATTCGGCCGCATCCAGGCTGCGGATGCCATGGTGGCAGTAGAGCACGATCGGGCCCGCGCCCGCCAAACGCGAAACATTTCCGGGAATCTCGCGCAAGGAAATCAGAAGGCTGTCTTCGATCCGCGCGGCATCATGCTCCCATGGCTCGCGCACGTCGACCAGCAGAAAGTTTTCTCCACGGGCGCGCATCTGCTGCACCTCGCGCGGGGAAATCTCGATATCGTCGACTGTTTCGCTCATTCCACTCTGATTGTGACGAACTACGGCTGACGATTGCAATGCGGTAAGGCGCTGAAATTGGGCGGATCCGAAAGAATACCCAGAATGTTCTGGTGGCCAGGCTAGTGTCCTTTGAAGTTTGGCGGACGCTTTTCAAAAAACGCTGCCAGCCCCTCGGCGCAGTCGTCGGAAAGAAAGCAATGAGTCTGCAGGCGGTTCTCCTCATCAAGCGCCTCTTCGAGTTGCCGATGCGCCTCTCCGATCATGGTGCGCTTCACATCTCGAAATGCGAGCGGAGGCCCGGCAGCAACCGCTTGCGCTAATTCCTGCACCCCGCTTTCAAGCTGGTCGTGCGGGCAGACGCGGCATAAGATCCCAATGCGGCAAGCCTCCGCCGCGGAAATCTGCTCGGAGGTGTAAAACATTTCCGACGCGCGCGCCAGTCCGACCAGCCTGGGCAGGAAGAAAGTCGCTCCAAACGCCGGGTACAGGCCGATTTGGGCGTACCCTTGATCGAAAGTCGCCTGTTCCGACGCAATGCGCAAGTCGCACGCCAGCGCCAGACTCATGCCGCCTCCGGCGGCTGCACCGTTGACCGCGGCAATCACCACCTTGGGCATCGAGGCGATCGCCAGGCACAGCTCTTTCCCGAGCTTCAACAATTCCTCAAGATCGTGTACGGACTTGCGCGACCGCGCGTCGCGAATGTAGTCGAGATCGCCTCCCGCGCAAAAGCCGCGCCCCGCGCCGGTAATCACCACCGCCCGTACGGAGCGATCATCCCCTGCGCGCAGTAAAGCGTGCACCAGCGCGCTGCACAGCTCCGGATTCAGCGGGTTCAGCTTATCGGGGCGATTCAGGCGCAGCGTCAATACCGGCCCCGAACGCTCTTCCAGCACGAGCAAACTCGCGCTCTGTTGTGTCGCTGCCATGCAACACACGCTCCTCGCGTTCCGCGATGAATCACCGCGGGCGCTTAATCTTTTAGGTCTTTTAACAGATCGGCGAGCTTTTTGAAATATCGCTTCTTCACAGCCAGCGAGGTGCCCGCGTTTTGGCTGCTGGTGGAGGGAAGCACGAAAACCGACGCCCCATACAGCCGGTCCTTTTGCAGCCCCAGTTTGCACACGCGTCCGGTGAACTTTTCATAGGCCGTCTTGCCGTTGAAGGCGATCACACGTGGATGCAAGTCCTCGAACTTCTGCGCTAATAGCACGCGACCTTCGGCGAATTCCTGCCGCTCGATCTCTTCGATGCCTCGCGTGGGCCGCTTCACGAGATCGGTCATGCCGATGCCAAACTCGATGATTCGGCGATCTTCATCGTAACTCAGAGGCTCGGGAATCACGCCAGATTCATAGAGGATGGGCCAGAACAGATTCGTTCGCCCGGCATAGTAATGGCCCACTCGGGCGGAGCGGTCGCTGGGATTGATTCCCACCAGCACCATTTTCATACCTTTACGCAAGTAATCAGGAAGCGTCCGCATGTGCATTAAGATTAACGCGATTGTGGCGGAAGATTCCTGCTGTTCTCGACGGCGTTGCTCTGTCGTATACGTCGGCACAGCTGCCTCCGGATGCAATTTTTCGGCGGCACCCTCCCTGAATTCGGCAGGGCCGGCATCTGTGTTACCATCTGGTTTGAGAGTCTGATATGAATTCCCCTAAACTTAATCCGACGCAGCCGACTTTCCTTCCATCTCAGGTAGTCAAGGACGACGAATCCGCGCTGGTGGCCGCCGCTAAAGCCGGCGACGTCCAGGCATTCGAGACGCTCGTGGGCCGCTACGAGCGCAAGATTTTCCGCTTGACTCAAAACATCACGCAAAACCGCGAAGACGCCGAGGACGCAATGCAGGAGGCGTTCCTCAAGGCTTACGAACATCTTCCGGATTTTCAAGGCAACTCCCGTTTTTACACATGGCTCGTGCGGATCGCCGTCAACCAGGCGCTGATGAAGTTGCGCCGGCGGCGGAAAAACATCATTTCGCTGGACGAGGAAGTGGATACCGGCGAGGACACCATGCCCCGTGAAGTCGAAGACTGGGGACCCTCGCCCGAGGAGCGCTACCAGCAGTCCGAACTCGGTGACATTCTCTCCAAAGTGATCGGAGATCTCGATCCAGCTTTTCGAATCGTCTTTCAACTCCGCGACATCGAACAAATGTCAACCGAGGAGACAGCGGAGGCGTTGGGGCTGTCTATTCCCGCGGTTAAATCGAGGCTATTGCGCGCACGGTTGAAGCTACGCCACAATCTGAATCACTATTTCCGGCGAGGGGCAACTACGTGAAGTGTAAGGACATTGTAAAAGAGCTGGCCGATTACCTGGACGAGGATCTCGATCCTGCGCTTCGGCAATCGATCGAACAGCACCTGGGGGACTGTAAGGACTGTCGTCTCGTAGTCGATACCACGAAGCAAACGATTCAGATTTACTGCAATTCCGAGCCGGCGCCGCTGCCGGCGGAAACACGCTCGAAATTGCACGACGCGCTGGCCAAACGGCTTCATCCAGCGCCGTAAGATTCAGACGCCACGCCCTCCCGTGGAACGAGCTTCGCCAGCCCACACAGGTATTTCTTTCCCCATTTTTCTCTGCCGAGCCATTTCGTAGACACGCCCTGCGGTGACCACGTCCTCAATCGCGATTCCATTCGACTTGAACAGTGTGATTTGATCGCGGCTGGTGCGGCCGGGAACTTTTTCCGCGACGATCTGCGACAATTCGCGCACGTCCGCCCATTTCGATTCAGCCTCACCGTACGCATTTATTAAGTCGCCGGATTCGCGGCGCGACTGCTCCGGCGAATCCGCGGCGACGACTTCGGCACGGAGCACCGTCTCCGCGTCCACCTCCCGCTTGTGCGCCACATTGATGCCAATGGCGTTGATGTGAGCACCGGCGGCGATCCACCGGCCCTCGACCACCGGGTGCGCGGCTGTGGTTGCCGTGGCGATGATATCCGCGCCGCGAACAGCTTCTTCGGCACTCGCTGCCGCAGTTACAGGCACTCCAATGCGCTCGGACATTTCCTTTGCGAATCGTTCGCGGCTCCGCGGGTCGCGGCTATACGCGCGAACGCCATGCAGGGTGCGAACGCACGCGATGGCTTCAAGTTGAGTTCGCGCCTGCGATCCCGTACCGATAATTGCCGCTGTACGTGCGTCTTCGCGCGCCATGAATTTAGTTGCCACTCCGCTGGCCGCACCCGTGCGCATCTGACCCAGGTAATCCGCCTCGATCAAGGCGACCAGGTCTCCGGAATCGGCGCTGAATAGGGGGACTATGAAGCGCGCCGTGCCCTTCGCGATCGAGTAGATTTTAAGTCCCAGGTAACCCCCTTCGGCATCCGATGCGGCCATGTAATTGAGGATGGCCTTGCCCGGCACGTGCAATCGCTGGCGAGAATGATTCGTCGCCGAACCAGCCGCAAGCCGGCGGAACGACGCCTCCACCAACTCGATGGCCAATGGCATCGTCAGAATGCTTCGGACATCGGATTCCGTGAGATACAGTGACATCGGCGTGCCACCTCCCTGAATCGGCTGCTGCAGCTTTCAAGATATTAACGCTATCAAAAATTGATGTGGTATCGAAGGACGCGCCCTTCCGGGGTATCCAGCACCAGAAGCTCGTTCCGTGGGCTCGCGGCGATTGGCGGAGCTGGCCGGCTTCCCTGCCCCAGCTCGGGCGCGAGATCGACGTCTAGCTTCGGCGTTCCGTCGATGGACCAAACGTGCAGCATCCGCCCATTGTCGTCCATGGCGAACACGTACTGATTGGATGCCGCAATCTGGTCGCTCAACTTGCGCCCGCCGCCTGTGGCGCTCGCGTCGATATCAGAAAGAAAGCGGCCGTCGCCTGAAAAGTGGAAGATGCGGTTCGCCGCCGGATCGACAAAATACAACGAGCCGTCAGGAGCGCCCGTCATCGCCGCAGCGCGGATGCGCTCGTTTGGCACATTCGCAGACGGCTGCCATTCGCGGAGCAGCCTGAAGCGCGGAGTGTACGTAAAAACTCTGTGCAGTTCAGAGTCAAAAATGTGGATCAGCCCGTCAGCATCAACAGCCACATCTAAGGAGTTTTCGGTGTTCACCCGCAACCTGCCGCGCAAAGTTCGCAACGGTATTCCGCTGGGCAGGTAGATCGTCAGCGTGCCTCGACTCGCGTCGGTCACGTAAATCGCGCCGCCGCTATCAACAGCGATTGATTGCGGAGCTCTTAATCCCGGATCCTGAAAAGAAAGATGCGGAACGCCGCCCGGGCCAAACTTGTCGATGAAATGGCTGCCGTCATCGGCGATGTAGATGTTGCCCAGAGTGTCGGTCGTGATGCAGGTCGGGTCGTCCAGTTGCCCAGGGCCACTACCCTTTGATCCCCACTGGCCGATGTACTGAACCGGAGGAAGCGAAGTTGGTTGCGCATCCGCCCGGGTAGTTCGCTGGTTGCATCCCGCAAACACCACCACGCACATGATTGCGCCAAGTAGTGCACCTGCCGATCGAGCGAAGCTACGCATGGTACTTGGACGTGAGACCCGCTTAACATGATCGACTTTTTCGAGGAAGGGCAGAAAAGTTAGCATTCGAAAACTAGCCATGAATCCGCTTTCGGCTTTCGTTCCGAGCATCAGCGATTTTCTGGCGCCGGACGATCGTCTCCTCAAGCCTATACACGGCTTCCGCCGGCGTCCCGGTGCTGCGATCTTCAAATGAGAAGGCCGCGGAATCAGCCGACAACGTCTTCACGCGGACAGGAAGCTCGCCGCACACGCCGCTCTCCACGTACGCCGTTTCGTACTGCTGCTTTGCCTTGCTCCACGTATACACACGCAGCAGCGTGAAATCGCACGGCTGCCCTTCCGACCCACGCGTTCCGACCAGGAGATACTGCGGCTCCATATTTCCATTGCCGCTGGGGACTTGATCCAACTGAAACCACGCAATTGGATGCATATCGGCCGAGCTTGCGTAATCGTAGAGAGCTTCCGGCAAATCGAGTTGGACGAAGCGCCCCAGCAGCCACCCCGACACAGTGGTCTTGTCGGGAAGGTGCGCGCGAACCAGCCACCAGTCTTCTTTCCGTATTCCCTCCCCCGCGCTCGCCGATTCGGTTTGGTCCACCTGCTGAACCGCCGCGCCAGGGACGTCCATCGGCTGCCGCTGAAACATCTCTACTGGCACCATCTTGCCGAGCTGCCGGATGCGCGGAGCGTCGCGACCCGGCGCTATATGTAAATTGCTTAGGACAGCCGTATGACCCACGGCCTCCACCGGCATTTTCTCCGTTTGGCGGTCCAACTGTTT
>Ga0307373_10003947_pt1 | contig 25261 bp, 20 predicted proteins | sample OX2MG_FD_202534 | JGI IMG/M metagenome (GOLD analysis project Ga0307373, IMG submission 202534) | Soil microbial communities from Risofladan, Vaasa, Finland - OX-2 | ecosystem: Environmental > Terrestrial > Soil > Coastal area > Acid sulfate soil | place: Finland: Risofladan, Vaasa | collected...
CGGCGACGAGCGACCAGGCTCGCCAGCACTACGCCCGCTACTACTCCCTCGGCCGCATACGAGACCATGCCCGACGCCACCGTGGGACCCGGCACTCCGACCTGTTCGAATCCCTTGCCCCCGTGTTCGTGGCGCTGGGCGCCAACGGGATCACCGCGATCGGCGTCCCCGCCCTCGGGTCGTTCCTCTGGTCACCCGACGCCTGCCCCGACCTCGACGACGCAGCCCTTTCCAACAACGACCTCCTCCAGTCGATACGCCACCTGGCCTACACCGAGCAGGACCGGGCGCTCCAGCGCGTCGACTTCGCCAACCTCGGCCCCGAAGAGCTCGGCAGCATCTACGAGAGCCTCCTCGAGCTCCACCCCCGCATCGAGCTCGACGCGGCACGCTTCGAGCTCTTCGCCGTGGCCGGCAACGAGCGCAAGTCGACCGGGAGCTACTACACGCCGACCAGCCTCATCACCGCCCTCCTCGACGAGGCACTCGACCCACTCCTCGACGAAGCTGAGGGCGCCCCCGAACCCCAGGCGGCCATCTTGTCCATCAAGGTCCTCGACCCGGCGTGTGGATCGGGCCACTTCCTCACCGCCGCCGCCCGGCGCATCGCGGCCCGGCTCGCCTCGGTGGAAACTGGCGAGCTGAACCCGACGCCGGAAGCGATCCGCCACGCGCTCCGTCAGGTGGTCGGCCGCTGCATCTACGGGATCGATCTCAACCCGATGGCGGCCGAGCTCGCCAAGGTGAACCTGTGGCTCGACGCCGTCGAACCCGGGCTGCCGCTCAGCTTCCTCGACCATCACGTCGTCTGCGGGAACGGGCTCATTGGCACCAACCCACGCCTCATCGCAGAGGGCATCCCCGACGAGGCGTTCAAGCCCATCGAAGGCGACGACAAGCCGACGGCCGCCGCACGCAAGAAGACCAACACGGTGGAGCGCCGCCAGCGCAATCAAGGCCTCCTTGCCCTCGGAGACTCTGCGCTCTCCGCCGCCGGGTACCTGGCCGACGCTATCCGGGCCATCGACGCCGAGGACGACTCCACTGTCAAGGGCATCCAACGCAAGCAGCAGCGCTGGGCCGAACTGCAGACAGCACGAGAGACGCAGCTCGCCACGCTCGCCGCCGACACCTGGTGCGCTGCCTTCTTCGCCCCCAAGACCCCGGAACATCCGGCACTCACCGACCAGACGCTGCGGGCCATCGCCGGTGACCGCACCGACAGCCCTGATGCGATCGCACTCGTCGTCGATCTCGCCGCTCACTACCGCTTCCTCCATCCCCATCTCGCCTTCCCGGACGTCTTCGTCGCGGACCCAGAGGCGGAAGACGGCTGGCAGGGCGGCTTCGACCTCGTCCTCGGCAATCCCCCCTGGGACACGCTCAGTCCAGACCAGCGCGAGTTCTTCGCCCGCTACCAGCCCGGCATGCGATCGCTCGGACCCCGAGAGCAGACCGCGGTGATCGAGGAGCTGCTGACCGACGAGACGATCGCCGCGGAGTGGAGCGAGTATCGACGGGACCTATTTGCTTCTGTGCACTTCTTCAAGGGGAGCGGCCGCTACACGCTCTTCGCGGAAGGCAACCTTGGCAAAGGCGACTTCAACGTCTACCGGATGTTCGTGGAGACGGCTTTACGCACAACCCGACCCGGCGGCTACACCGCGCAAATCACCCCCGGCGGCCTCTACGGAGGCGCCAACGCTTCGGCCATCAGGAAGCACCTACTCGATCGCTGCCAGCTCACGGCCCTCTACGGATTCAGCAACTACAAAAAGCGCTGGTTCCAGATCGACATGGCCCGCTTCGCTGCGTACGTCGCCAAGGCCGGGGGAAGGACGAAGTCCTTCGCCACCAAATTCGGGATGGAGGATCCGGCTGAACTAGCAGCAGTCTCCTCGCTCACGATCGACGCCGACTCGATCCGCCACCAAGAGCCGCTGACCTACGCCATCCCAGAAGTCCGGAACGCCGCCGCCCTCGACGTGAGTCAGCGGATCTACGCCAAGTGGCCACCGTTCGGGCGTGACATCCCGGGCGTGCCGTACCGGGACTTCCGACGCGAGGTCGACATGGGCAACGACCGGGATCTCTTCACCGACGATCCGTCCGGTCTGCCGGTCTACGAAGGCCGGATGGTCGACCACTTCGACCATCGAGCGAAGACCTACGTGTCCGGCCACGGCAACAGCGCGGTCTGGCAGGAACGACCCTTCGGCGACCCGGAGAAGGCCATCACCCCCCAGTGGTACGTCGCGCGGGCGGACATTCCTGCCAAACTTGGGGACCGGACGAACCACTATCGCGTTGGCTACATGAATGTCACCAGCGCTCGCGATCGTCGGAGCTTGACGGCTGCTCTGCTTCCACCGGCTGTCATCTGTGGCGATCCGGTGCCAACGCTCTTGTTCCCTGCGGAAGAGCAGTGGGCCTACATGCCGATACTGGCAGTGCTGAACGCATTCACCACCGACTGGGTTGCCCGCGCCAAACTCACCGGGGCCCACATGACCCTCTCAGTTGTCGACAGCCTTCCAATACCGCGGCTCGCCCTCGATGATCCCCGCACCGGACTGCTCGGACCTCTCGCCTTGCGTCTCACTTGCGTCGGACCAGAGATGACCCCCTACTGGAACGCGATGAGCGAGTACGGGTGGTGCGAGCCGGTACCCGCGGGCGTCGTGCCAGGTGAAGCACTCACCGACGTCGTGTCTCGCGAGGCGGCTCGCGCCCAGATCGATGCCCTCGTCGCGAAGGATGTCTACGAGATGACGCGAGAGGAGCTGAGCTTCGTGTTGGACTCCTTCCCGGTGCTCAGGCGTTTCGAGGAGAAGAACCTGGGCGAGTATCGCTCACGGCGATTGGTGTTGGAGTGGTTCGACAAGGTGTAGCGGGGCCAGTTCTATCGGGGCGCCCTACAGCCCGAGGTGGCATCCTGGGACGGTGCTCGACCTTGAGTTGGTTGCCGTTCAGATCGAGGAGGCGAGCCGACTCGCGAAGATCCGGCGACTCCCGCATCTACGCCTGGCGTTTCTCCTCCTCGACAACGTGGTTGAAGTCATGCTGCACCGCGAGGTGGAGAGCGAGACGTTCTTTCAGGACGTGAACGTAGCGATGCGGCTCCAGATGCAGCGCATGCAACCCGTCCATGGCGACAAGCCCGAGTTCATGGCACTGCTGACTGACATCGAGTCTCGGATCCTGCCGGAGCGGAAGATGGAGGATCTCGAAGAACGCTTCCAAGCCAAGGTCAACTTCCTGGCTGAACGGAAGCGGCTTGACCCCCCAGTGGCCGCCATCGTGAAGAAGCTCCACCGTTACCGCAACGACCTCTACCATCGCCTTCAACTCCGTCGGGAGGTCCTTGAACCCGCCACGCTCATCTACTTCGACGTCGCGTGCGCCGTACTTGCGAACTGGCGCTTCCAGCGCTCGTGGTCCTCTGCCGAGTCGTACGAAGACCTGGCAAGGTTCGGCGTCACGGTGCATGGGCTCTTCCAAGAGGACATCACCACTCGCATTGCCTCGCAACTCCGAGAATCTGTCGGCATGGACGTCTCGGCCATTCGCACCGCGCTGAGCAATCACTTGGACGGCCGGCTTGATGACCTCGATGAGACTGTCTCAATGGTCCGCTCCGCCATGCCGGACGAATACGACGATCCGGACGACGTGTACAGGTTCGTCCAGAGTGACTGGAAGAACGAGTTGCCTGCGCCCAGCGAACTGCGCGAGCTCCGCTTCCCGGTCCTTGGCAACAAGTTGCCGCTCTGGCGCCGCCAGGTTGCTTCGCTGACGGATATCTCCGAGCGTTACGCGATGTACGCCCGCTATGCGACGATCGAGGACGACTTCGAGTCCTTCGAGGCTCAAGCCACAGCCCTCTATGAGACGATCGACCGTCTGGTTCAGCAAGCGATCGACGAGGAACGCGGAAAGTAAGAGGCAGATCCGGTCAGATTCGCCGGACGGCCTGTTCTAGAGTCTGGCCTTCATTCTCACCAGTGAGCCGGCCCAAGTGACGGCCGATGTCGAAGTCCACGAGTTGAAATTCCGGGTACAAGCCAAGGTATTCTTGACCTCTGAAGCTGCTGCCGGCCGACTCGACAATGGGCAGGACGCCCACATGATTGTGCCTCATGCCATCGAAGTAGCCGAGCTCCCACGGCATCCACTTAGAGTCAGGGGACGCCTTCGAAGTCGCGAACAGCAGGAACTGACAGTGATTCATGCGTTGACGCAGCAGGTCTGCAGTGCGTGGCGTTACGCGGCTTCGATCAGCCTGGGGGTCCTCGATCCAGTCGACGTAGACGCTCAGGCCCTCTCGTTCGATCAAGACTTTGATGCCGGCAATGACCTCGGCGTCCTCGTAGGCGTGCGACAGGAACACCTGAAAGTTGGTCGTGATGGGCGTAGAGGCGGACTTGGTCATCTGACTCTCGGCGATAGAACGGGTTCCCCAACTGGATCTAGACTCGTATTCCGCACCGTCTCGTTGAGGGGTAAGGGTTTCGCGGGGTCGTGTGGGGTGTTTGGGGTTGTTGTTGCTGCTCAGCGGCCTCGTCCATAGGCTCCATGACGCTTCCCCGCCCACGTCGTGTTGGGGAAACCATTACGTGGTCACTCGGTTGAGATCCACCTTCAGTACGGCTACGATCACTATGATGTTGGGGAAATGTTCGTGCGCGTGCAAAAGGTGCAAAGGGGCGGCCGGGTCTACGAGTACGTGCACATCGTGGAGGGCTACCGGGATGAGGCAGGCAAGGTCCGCCACCGTGTTGTGGCAAATCTGGGCCGTCGTGACCAGCTGAAGGATTCGGGGGCGCTGGACAATCTGGCCGCGGCGTTCACGCGCCTTGATCCCGCGCCCGGGCGCTACCTGGTCGGGGCCCTGCCGCTGGTGGTGCCCCTGCTGGAGCGCTTGGATGTGGCTGGCATCGTGGATCGTGCCTGCCCGATGCGCGGCCGCGCCCACCTCACCCACGGCGAGGTCGTCGCCGCGCTCGTGGCCAACCGGCTCACCGCGCCGCGCCCCCTCTACGACGTCGCCGGTTGGGCCAACACCTACGCCACCAACGATTGGCTGGGCACGCCGGGCGGCCTGTTGAACGACGACCGCCTGGGCCGGGCGCTCGACGCCATCGCCCCCCATCTCGACGAGATCTCCTCCGCGGTGGCCCTGGCCGCGGTGGGCGCCTTCGGCATCGACGCGGCCCGCCTGCACTGGGACTTCACCTCGGTCGCCTTCTGCGGCGCCTACGAACACCAACACGGCGAGGCACCCAAGATCGGCTACGGCCATTCCTCGGACCGCAAAGGCCACCGCCGCCAGCTCAAAGTCGCCCACGCCACCACCGCGTCGGGGATCCCGCTGTTCAGCCGGGTGGTCGGCGGGGCCCGTCACGAGGGCGCCGAGACCGGCGGTCTGCTCGAACAGTTGCGCTCCGTCGCGGAACCCAAGCGCCTGCTGTTGGTGGCCGACTCGGCGCTGGTCACCACAGCCAACCTGGCCGCGGCCGACGCCGCCGGCATCCGGTTCGTGTCCCGGCTGCCCCGCACCTTCGACTACGAACCCGACGCGTTGGCCCAACCCGGCCACGCGTGGCGGACACTCAACTACCACGCGCAGAGATCACGACGATTGCCACCGGCCGAGCGACCCACCTTCCGGGGCGCGGAGGCCACCATCGACATGGCCGGCCCCGACCGCATAGCCCGCCGCTTCCGGGTCCTCTACCTATACGGTTCGGAGGAAGCCGACGCCGCCAAAGCCAGCCGAACCCGGCTGCTGGCCCAGGCCGAAGCGGCCCTTGCCGCCATTGGGCGGGGACTTACGGCCAAGCCCCGCCAAGACCCCGAGACCGTCGAGCGTCGCGTGGCCAAAGCGGTCGCCAAAGGCCGCGTCGGCCATTGGCTCCGGACCGAGATCCGCGACGACCACGGCAGCCTGTCGCTGCGCTGGTGGCGCGATCCCGCCGCGCTCGCAGACACACAACGGCGCGACGGCCTCTACGCCCTAGTCACCAACATGGGCGCCCACCAATGCTCACCCGACCGTCTCCTCGCGCTCTACAAAGACCAAGCGCTATCCGAACGCGCTCACCACTTCCTCAAAGGGCCACTGGCCGTGCGGCCCGTGTTCCTGCACTCCAACCGCCGCGCTGCGGCCCTGGTCACCGTGTGCTCGATCGCCCTGCTCGTCTACGGGCTCATCGAAGCCGACACACGGCACGCCATCGCACCCAACCGGACCATCGACGGGCTGCTTCCCGAACAACGGGCCGCGCGACCCACAGCCGAGAACATCTTCCGCGCCTTTGTCGGGGTCGGCTTCCAACGCGTCCGCACCACCGTCGGACTCCAAGCCATCCCCGACCCGCTCACCCAAGCACAACAGGCCATCCTCGACGCCCTCAACATCAGCTCGGTCCTACCCCCAAAGGGATAGCCGCCACCACAAACGGTGCGGAATACGGGTCTAGAGGCCGCCGTTGCTTGCGCCTTGGTTACGTACGGCATCGCGGCTCTCCGGCTTCTCGAATCGGATATGACGGTGCCTCAGGGCGCCCTTCCCTACGTGGCATCAGCGCACGCTCCACGAATCCGGTCAGCGACATCGCGGAGGTCGGCGTCTTCGTACCTGCCTGCCGGTGGCCAGATGTCGCCAAAGCCGTCTCGCCGCCACCGGGGAACGACGTGCAGGTGCAGATGGAAGACAGTCTGTTCGGCGATCTGGCCGGCCGAGGTGATCAGGTTCATACCTTCCGGAGCCAGGGCCGTGTCGATGGCGTTCCCCACACGAATCGCGGCAATCATGAGCTCGGCCCCGAGTGGGGGCTCGGTCTGCCATAGGTCGGGCACGTGTCTACGAGGGATGATCAGGGTGTGTCCTGGGGTGGCAGGGTGGAGAGGGAAGAAGGCGACCCAGTCGCTCCCCTCGCAGACGACCTCCACTGAAGGGTCCTCGCCGCGCCCGATGGCGCAGAAGTCACAGCTCGCTGAGTCGCCCGCGCTGGATGTCACTTGCCGGCCGCCTTCGCTGCCACTTCGATCCAGGCACCGAGGTTGTGGTAGCCGTCGTTGTTGTTCCACTGGTAGAAGGGATAGCCATTGGGCAGCTGCCCGCAGCAGTTCGACGTACCGCCCTGGAGATCACGAATCTTGGAGATGTCGACCCCGAAAAGCCCGTGGCCCAAGTATTTGCTCTGTTCGATCTCGTACTTCACCCACCGGCTTGAACAGGTCAGACCGCCGACGAGGACCACCGTGACCGATGTACCGTTGAGTTGGCCATCGATCCAACGCTTGATCGCAGCGTCACCCTGTCTCTTGAGGCTCTCGAACGCGGCTGCATCGACGAAGCCGGCGGCCTCGCGGCCCTGGACCACCCAGCTGTTGCGAACCACCATCGCCCGCGAAACATCCTCGTATTTGAAGCTGAAGAACACTCGACGGGCCATTACTTGCTCCTTATCAGGATGATCCCGATCACGTCGACGACGATGATCGTGCCGTAGAACAGCCATAGATGAGGACGGCAGACACAGGTCGTCAGCCACCGCTTAGCGGCGTCGGTTTTATCGGGGGTCATGGCAAAGTCGATGTCAGCCGGCGGCTTGATGGCGACTCTGTTGTGAAGTTCGATGAAGCAGTGTTCAAGCCAGAGGTAGTAGCCGTCGAGGCCCCAGAACATGACGGTCGATGCCAGCGCCAAGACGAGTAGCGCGATTCTGGACTCGACTGCTGCGAAGGCGGCGAGTCCGGCGGCGATGGTGATGGCCCAGCCCTTGAATAAGAAGGAGTTGGTGGCCATCCGGGCGATCACCGCCTGGATGAACTCCAGGTGTTTGAGCTTCGCGTCGAGGCGCGGAGCTTCGTCCCCCGGTGGCATGCCTACGACCACCAGTGCCGGCTGCAGGAGAAGCAATTCGGCTTCTTGTGGCCCAGGCAGTACTTGCCAGCGGCGACTGCGGCCCACTCCACCCAACGGCCGAAGCTGTTGCGGTCCCAGTCGTAGATATGGAAGCCACCGTCGCTGAGGGCGGCGGGGGCGGCGCCTCGCTGGCTGCGTTGGCCGGCCTGGTCCTTGATTCGGTGGATGCGAACGCCGAGTAGTCCGTTCCCTCGTTCGATGCTCTTCTCGATCTCGTAGTTGACCCAGGGCCGGTTGGCGGTCTCGGCACCGATCAGGACCGCCGTTACGCTCGTTCCTCGCAGTCCTGCACCGATCAGTCGTTCGATCTCGCGTCGGCCTTTGCGCTTGGCTTCCTCCCAGAGCGAGGCGTCACTCCAGCCGGCCGCGGTGGTGGCGTCGACCTTGCCGGAGTTGCGTACGTTCGTGGCGCGCCATACGTCCTGTTCGTAGTGGAAGCTGAAGAAGACGCGGCGGCCAGGCATCCTGCTACACCGTCACGAGAGGTCGGGGATCCGGGTCGCCGACGATGGCGTCTAGGTCTTCGAGGGGGAGGCACGCTTCGGAGGCGATCTGCTCTCGGCTGATACCGGCCTGTTGCGCTACCTGGCACGCAGTCGCTAGCAAGGCTGGAAGCTCGGGACGCCCGAGTGGGTACGGCTCGCTTCTGCGGCCGTACTGCTTGTTCATGATCATGACGGCCCTGCGATAGGCGGCATCACCGATAACTCCGAGCGTTCGGGCGCGATACAGGAGAGCGGCTATAGACACGCCCCATTCCTGCTTGAGTCGGGCATAGGCGCCGAGGTCGAACCGGCGAGGGAGTATCCGCGCGAAATGCGTCCGGGGCATGAGCAGCTCGGCCGCGAACGCCTGCGCTTGCTGCTCCTGCTCCCCTCCGGGATCAGCGTCGGGATGACACACAAGGTGTCCGAGCTCATGGGCTACGTCGAATCGGCTCCGGGCAGCGTCTCCCTTGCCGCTACCCAGGATGACAACAGGGCGGGAACCTTGGGCGTGGCTGAAGGCATCGATGCCACGGTTTGCGACTTCCAGTCGGGCTACGAGAACTCCGTTTGCCTCTAGGTGCCGCACGAGGTGCCCGACCGGGCCGTCAGGCAAGTCCCACGCGCGGCGAAGTTCGGCTGCCGCCTCGGCGAGTTCCGTCTCATTGCCCTCAGAACCAATCGCGATCAATGGCACATGTGGCTCCGGCAATCGAACGTATCGTTCGAGAATCTCCGCGACGTCGAGTACTAGCTCCGACCACCCCCACGCCTGCGCACGGCCCTGCCGAGTGGTTGATCGCAAGCTCCGGAAATGAGTGCCATCCAAGCCTCCACTAGAGATTGGGCGGCGCCCGAAGGCGAAGAAGCCGGCGGACACTCCCGTCGCCATCGCCAGGCGAGCCAGCACCGCTGACGTCGGTCGGTTGCGATCGTTCTCGTACTGCGAGACGGCGGTATGACTTACGTCCACACGTTCTGCGACCTCGCGGAGAGTAAGGCCCGCACGAAAGCGCGCGAGTCGGAGCCGCTCGCCGGAGAAGGCGGCGGCCGCTTCCTCAGCCCTCATCCGACCGGGCAATATCGGGATGCGGCAAAAGGTGCAAGGCGGGTTCGGGCTGGTCGGTATAGGCCGTGACGTTGGCGGTGCTAGACGACTCGTCGGGACTCCGGGCGGCAAGGTCATCGAGGCGAACCAGGACGGCCCAATCGAGTCGCTCACCGGCGCCCGTGACAAGGCGGCCGGCGTGAGCGGCAGTCTGCCCCGCGTCCAGAGTGCCACTCCAGACAATGTGAATGATCGAGGCGGCCTCGCGCTGGGGCATACCGTCGAAGGCCAACTGCGTGGCGTTCGCAGCACCGGCTTTGCGGCGCGCTGGTGACGAGTCGGCATCGAAGCTGGCGGGATCCGTCAGATCAGTGCCGCGGGCGACGGCGAACTGCAGTTCGAGGTCCCCCCGTCGGGCAACAAGTCCCGCCCCTCGTCGCACCACCCGGAAACCCTGGTCGTTCAACACCTCCACAGCGAGCTGAGTCGCCCGTTGGTAGCGGTCGGTACCGAAGGTGAAGCCGTTCGATCCTGGATCGTTGTGATGTGCCTGGGCCACACGGTGACCCTCTCGGCCACAAATCACCAGGGCTCTAACCAAGTCATCGTCAAGCTCGACATCCGTCCCGATCTCCATACTGCAAGTGTAGCTGAACATCGTCTTTAATGCGTGAATGTAAAGCCCTGCGTCTTATCTGTGGCCGACCGGAGCACCCCTGGACTGGCAAAGATCGTGAAACGCCAGGCTATTCAGCTGGCCTGACCCCATCATGATCTTTTCTTCGGAGCCATTCTTCAACACTCGTCGTCGTGATCTCGCACATGCTGCGCCGGCCGGAAAGCTCTTCGAGGATGCCGGCCCGGACGAGGTCGACGACGGCTCGGCGTCCGAGCCCCGTGAACCGCATCACCTCGGCAAACGAGACGGTGGCCTGGGGCTGGGCTTTGCGTCGCTTGGCCTCGTTGCGGGCGAGCCAGCAGGCCTCGACCGAGGCGCGGGTGACGAAACGGGCACCGCTGGTGTCGGTCTCGGGATCGAGCTCGAGGGCGCCCCGGGTGGCGAGGAGGCGGATGGTGGTGAAGCTGAGCTTGAGCTGGCGGGCGGCTGCGGGCAGTTTCATCGAGCGGCGATGGAGGGCTCGGACCCGCTCGTGCTCGGCCCGCAGCGCCTCGGCCTCTTCGTCGGTGAGGGTGAGCTCCCGGCTGGTGGGATGCTGGTCGAAACTGAGGCCGAGGTGGCGCATGGAGCGGTAGATCTCGTCGTAGCGGACACCGAGCTGCTCGGCGAGGTCGGAGAGGCGGATCACCCCGGCGAGCTGGTCGCGACGGGCCCAAACGTCGCTCATCCTGCTGTACCGCCGTGGTACGCCGTCACCGTCGGGGGCGACGACGCTTCGGATGGTGCCGTCGCTCATCCAGCGCCGGGCGGTGGTGGCGACGATGCCGAGCTCGCCGGCGACCCGGTTGGCGTCACAGAGCGGGTCGTCGGGGTCGCCGGGCTCGACCTGCCAGCCGGCGGCGGCGAGCACCGCGCTGACGTGATCGGCGCGGAAGCTGAGCGGGTTGGTCTTCCCCCAGTGGACGGTGCGGGTGGTCGGGGTGAGAAGGGTCGTGATCTGGGTGGTGATGTTGTCGTCGAGGAGGGCGGCGACCTTGGCGAGGGGGGCGACGTCGGGATGGTCGAGGGTGTAGATCCGCCCGAAGACGTCCTCGCCGGCCCGATGTCCCATGAAGCGGCGCCGGACGCTGTCCTCGATGCCGGCCGACCAGGCGAGGTCGGTGGCGCAGCTCTTACGCAGCAGGTGCGAGGAGACCCGGAAGCCTAGGTGCTCGGTGCCGAGGTCCTCGTTGCCCGCCGCGACGGCGAGGGCTTGGTGGTAGCCGAGCTGGCCACCGGTGCTGGACTGGTGGATGCCCGGGACGAGACGAGCCGTCGGGTCGATCTCACCGGTGTCGGGGTCGGAGTGGAACGCCTCGATGGCGACGCGGAGCAGCTCCATCAGCGTGGCGGGCACGACGAGCACCCGGGAGCCGGCTGCGGTCTTGGCGGTCGCTTTGCGGGCGACGACGACGATGGCCCCGGTGTCGTCGCGCACCTGGAAGGTCCGCCCGCCCTGGCCCTGGACGGCCAGCATGCCGGTCTCGCCGAGGTCGACGACGTCGCCGACGAGGAGGCCGAAGGCTTCGGAGATGCGCAGCCCCATGATGCGCTGCAACCAGAAGACGAGCTGGTGGACAGCGTGCAGGTGGGAGGCGATCTGGGCGCACTCGGGGAGCGCGAGCGGGCGGGGCTGGGCGGACGGCCGGCCCGTTCGAGCGACCGCGGCGTCGGGGAGCGGCGCGTCGAGGCCCTCGGTCGGGTCGAAGCCGGGCGGGAAGAGGCCGTTGGCTCGGGCGAAGGCCATGATCTTGCGCAGGATCCACAAGGCGTCGGACACGTAGCGCTTCGACAGCCCGGTCGGCTTGGGGCCCTTGGCGCCGTGGAGGTGGCGGAGCGCGCGGGCGGGGACGCGGATGTGCCCCTTGGCGTCGCGGTAGGCGCCGGGGAGCTGGCCGTCCTGCCAGCGCCGGCGCAGGGTGGGAAGGCTGAGCCCGCAGATCCGGGCCGCCTCGGCCAAGCCCACCTCCCCCGCTGCGCCCGCCGTCCGGGGAGCCTGCTCGGGTGCTTGGTCTCGCAGCATCGCCGCCGGCTGGCTATCGGTGCGCCCGACGAGCTGGAGCAGCCACTCGTGGGCCATGAAGTAGGTGACGTCCGCGATGGTGGTCGTGCGGGGGGCGAACCAGGGGACGAGGTAGGCCTCGACGATGCGCCGGACCCGCTCGGCGCGTTCGGGGCCGCCGCGGCGCAGGTCCTCATAGGCGGCGGCCATCCAGGCGTCCGCGACCGAGGCGATATCGGGACGGATCACCGGTGCTGCCGGCTCGGCGCGACGCCCGGTCCCGGACGGCGTTCGGGTCGAGCGGACCGGGTCGGGGACCGGGCGGCCGGCCCGGGTGGCCGCGACAGCCTGGGCGAGCCAGATCCGGGCCTCGGCTTCGGTGGCGAAGCGCTCCTCTCGCCGGCGGATGGCGCCGTGGTGCTCGGGGATGCTGGCGCACCATCCGCCTTGGCGGCGGCGGATCGACCCGGCGAGCGGCCGGCTCATCAGCTCGCCTTCTTTGCCAGCGTGTCGGTGGCGAGCTGGCGCAAGAAGCGCAACTCCTCGTCCTGGCGGGCAACGAGGTCCTCCAAGGCGGCGATGCGGGCCTGGGCGCGGGCCAGTTCCATGCTGGCCGGCACCGCCCCCTGGCTCTCGGGTTCTAGTGGCGCCCCGGCCGGCGCGTCGGGCATCGCCCCGGTGGCCGGGTCGTAGAGACCAGCGACGACGAGGTCGGCGATCGGGATCATCCACGTGTGACCGTCGAGGCGGGCGTGAGGGAGCCGGCCGGCCTGGCGGGTCCGGACGATGGTGTCCTTGCTGCACCGGGCCAGATCGCCCGCCTCCCGCTGGGTGACGAAGCGGTCCATGCCTGCCTCGGCGGCGCGCTCGATGCTGCGGCGCAGCGCAGTGGTCGGCCGGGTCACTGGCGGTGCTCCGGTATGGACCTGATCATGGTCATCGTCGCTCGTCTTGCTCCTCGTCCTCTGCTGGCTCGTTCTCTGCTGGCCCGTTCCCTGCTGGCTCGTGCTCTGCTGGCCCAGCGCTCAACAGGAGGAGGCCTCAACTCGGACCGAGAAGTCAAGGCCCCGGCCCTCCCCGCCGGGAGATCGCCGGAGGCAGCACTGAGCGCCACCGCCGTCCGGCGAGCCGTGCCCCCACAGGCCGCGGCGCCCCCACCGGCCCGGGTGTTCCTCCGCGCCGCGGCGCTCATGCCGCGAGCTTGTGTGGTTCGGCCTGGCTGGTGGGCCGGTCAAGGAGGTTTCGGGGTTCTCGAAGAAGCTTCATCGACGCTGAACCCGAGGCGGCCGGCGAGTTTCTGAACACGAGCAGGTCCTCGTGGGCGATCACGAGGCGAGGGATGCCGCGGGCTCGAGCCTTGCGGACCGCTTCGAGGGCGAAGAACGAGGTCCGTGGCACCAGCCCCTCGCCGCGCAAGCCGGTGAGGAGGGCGACGTTGCGCTCGTAGAGGACGAGCCCGGCGTCCTCGCCGACCCCGACGAGCTGGCCCGGCAGGTCGATGAGCAGGCCGTCGTGCCACCACGGCCGCACGGTCATGGCCACGTACCCGCCGGGGCGGAGCAGCTGGCGACAGCCGCTGAGGATCGTGCGCATCGCCTCCAAGAGCCCGGCAAGGCCGATGTGGGCGAGGTTGGCCGGGTCGGTCGAGTACCGGTCGTAGGACTTGGCGATGCCCTGGCCGGGACGGGCGGTGACCCGGCCGTGCAGCGACGGCCCATAGGGCGGGGAGGTGAGCACGAGTGCGACCAGGCCGCGGACCGCGGGGTCGACGACACCGGGGAGGTGGCGGGCATCCCCGCAGACCACCTCGCCGTGTCCGCTCGCCCCCTGGCCGCGGGCATAGGCGATGTTCGCCCGGGCAAGGTCGGCCCAGTTCGCCTCGTACTCGACGCCGATGGCGTCACGGCCGAGGTGGACGGCCTCGACCAGGGTGGAGCCGATCCCGGCCATCGGGTCACAGACGAGGTCGCCGGGTGCGCTGTAGGTGGCGATGGCGCGCGCCGCGATGGCGGGGAGCATCTTGGCCGGGTGATGCCCGGAGATCTCCACGTAGCGCCCGGCACGTTGGGCCTTGGCGTTGCGCTGGGCGGTGGGCCACACCGAAAGGGGGATGTCAGCGGGCATCGGGTACCTCCGAAGGGGAGTCTGGGACGCTGAAGACGGTCAGGTCCTCGTGGGCGACGAGATGGGCCGGTTCGCCACGCTCTCGGGCGTGACGGACTTGGATGGTCTGCCAGTAGGACGGGCGCGCGACGAGGTCGCCGTCGCGGATCGCCGCGTGCAGGGCGATGACGTGGCCGAGGTAGGCGAACCCGGCTTGGGTGGCGAGGGTGACGGTGAGCCCGGCGAGGTCCAACGTGCGGCCCTTTCTCCGGGTGTTCTTGGTCACCACCACCAGACGGCCGCCGGGGCGCAGCGCGGCGTGGCACGCCGCGTAGACCTCGGCCATCGCCGACGCATAGGCGGGGCCGCGGGCATGGCCGAGGTTGGCGCGATCGGTCGAGTAGTTGAGGGTGTCGGGCGGGCACAGCCGCCCGCCGGCCAGCCAGGCCTGCTTGTCGATCATCCCGGCGTCGCACGCGTATGGCGGCGAGGTGACGACGAGGTCGACCCGGCCACAGAGGTCACCAAGGATCTCGGGCAGGTCCCGGGCATCGCCCCGGCGGATCTCGGCGAGCTCTCGTCGCTCGCCTTCGAGCATGTGGTCGAGGTTGGCGCCAGCCAGGCGCACCCAGCGGGCTTCGAGCTCGACGCCGACGGCACGCCGAGCGAGCAGGGCGGCCTCGGCGAGGGTCGTGCCGATACCCGCCAGCGGGTCGACAACCAGGGCGCCGGGCTCGCAGTACTCGACGATGATCCGCCGGGCGAGCTCAGGGAGCATCTTTCCGGGGTGCCGTGCGCACTCGGGCAGGTAGCGCCCGGCCCGTTGCCACTGGGCGGTGGTCTGGGCGACCGGCCAGACGGCGAGCGGCACGCCCTCGGCGGAACGTGGCTGGGTGGAAAGTGGTGGGGTGGTAGGCGGCTGGGGGGTGGTGATCGTGGTCATGGGCAGCCCACGACCGGACAAGCGTCACCTATAGAACAAGGGTCCGGGCCCTCTTTTTGGACATCGGATCTCGAGAATCGCTCGTCATTGGCCTTTCGGCGCCGCAGCCCGCCGGGCTCGTCTTTGGCCTTGAGGTGGTTGCCGGGGTGGAGGTAGGTCCTTTGGGACCGAACTCGACCCGAGCCACGAAGGAGCCACCATGGGAGCCCCCGAGCACATCACCGACACCGACATCACCGACGCACTCACCGCCCTCCCCGACATCACCGCCGCCGAGGTCGCAGGCGCGCTTGGCATCGGCCGCTCGACCGCCGCCAAGCGCCTGGCACGCCTCGAAGCCGCCGGCACCATCCGGCGCAACCCCGGCGGCCGCTCGGGCGGGGCCCGGGTCGCCGACCGCTGGTCGCTCGCCACCCCCGCCCCTGAGACCGATACGCCGGAGCGAGCGACGGGTACGGATCCCGCCGCCACCTCGGGCGAGGCTGTCTCGGCTCCCGAGCCCGAACCGAGCGACCCCGGGGCCGGCAGGGAAACCCGATCCGAGCCGGCGGGGGATGCCAGCGAGCGGCTCGCCCCCGGCGCGCTCGGCGCCTTGGTGCGCGAGTACCTGGCGGCTCGTCCCGGGCAGTCCTTCGGGCCGTCCGGGATCGGCAAGGCACTCGGGAGATCGGCCGGCGCGGTGTCCAATGCCCTCTCCACCATGGCGACGGCCGGCCAGGTCCAGCTGGTGGCCGAGCGGCCACGGCGGTACCGGATCGCGAGCTCGGACTAGTCCCACCAAGGGGGCGGGACTAGTCCCAGATGTGGGACCTCGGGCGCTCCGTCGGCGCGGGAGTCGGGGTCCCACCAGCGGGACTCACGGCGACGGAGACGCGAGGCGAGAAAATCCCGGCCCCGTTCCTGCTCGATGGTCCCACTACAGGTCCCGCGGTCGGGACCCGCGAGTCCCACCCCGTTGACCTGCAGACATGCGCCGGTCGACGGGGACCGCTCCCGCGCCGGTCCCGCGCCCGGGAACGGTCAGCAAGGGCTGGGGCGGGGCCGATCCGGGACTGATCCGGGTCTACCTGCGTGGCGCGATGGCGGCTCACCTGAGCAAAGGAGCCGCCCATGTCCTCTCGACGCGACCTCACCGACTCGCCGTTCGACACATTGGAGAAGACCTTCGATCTTCTCGTGACCGGCCCCCGCCCGCTCGCCCTCGACGGCACCACCGTCTCGGGCCTCCCCGACCGGGCGATCCCCCTCGGCGAGTTGCAAGCAATGCTCCTGCACCCTTCCATGAGCTTCGCGGTCCGGGACCGGGTCGTCGACGCCCTGGTCGCTCGGGCCAAGGCCGAGGGCGGAGCCTGGAGCGTCGGGCTGGCGGGGGTCCTCCTGCCCGGGCTGCGCCGTGCCGCCTGGCCGCTCGTCCAGTCCTGTCCCGACAAGGCCGACGACATCGAGGCCGAGACCCTCGCCGCGTTCTTGGCCGCCGTCGCCCGCTGCCAACCGGGCCGGGCGCGCCTCGCGGCGCGGCTGTGCTGGCTGGCTCGGATCGGCGCCACCCGGCTGCTGCGCACCGAGCTGGCCGAGGTGGGCCGGCCCGCTGGCGACCCGGTGTCGGCCGCCCCGCCCCGGCCGTGGAGCCATCCCGACTTCGTGCTCGACCACGCGGTGCGCGCCGAGATCATCAAAGCCGCCGAGGCCGAGCTGATCGGGGCGACCCGCATCGGCGACGTCCCGATCGAAGACGCCGCCAACGCACTCGGACTCGAGTACTGGGCGTGCGTCAAACGGCGCTACCGCGCCGAGCAAAAGCTCGCCGCCTGGTTGACCTCCGATGAATATTCCTCGATCGAGATTGTCCAAAAAAGGGCCAAAACCCCTTGTTCTTCTAGTGGGAGTCGTCCCCGGCCGGACCGGAAAGTGGACCGGCGACCGGGCAAGCGTCGCTCGAGCCCACCACCGAGGAGGTGAGAGTGCCCAACCCGGCCCAACCGGCCCGCCGGGGCGACTCCCGACCCCACCCCGGCACCGCGCCCGGGGTGCCGACCAAGGAGGCCACCACGACACGTCTCACCCGCACACAACCCACCCCCATACAGCCCACCCACGCAGCGCTCGCCACCGGACAGGCCGGCACGGGACCGGGACGGGCCACCGCAGATCCGACCCCTCGAGGTGCCGCCGGGGCGACATGCGCCGCAGTCCACCCTGGCGGCCGACCGCCCAGGCGGCAGATGGCGAAACGGCTGCTCGTGGCCGGCCTGCTCGCCGGTGCCCTCGTCACGCTGCTCGCCTCGCCCGCCTACGCGGCCGGTGGGGGCACCCAGACCCTCAGCGGGCTGATCTCGAACCTCACCACCTGGATCGTCGGGATCCTGGCCGGGGTCGCCACGCTGTTCCTCACCATCGGCGGGCTGCGCTACCTGACGGCCGGCGGGGACCCCGGACAGGTCGAAAAGGCCAAGACCGCCCTCAAGTCCGCGGCCGTCGGCTACGCGCTCGCCGTCCTGGCCCCGCTCATCGTGTCCATCCTCGCCTCCCTCGTCGGCGGCGGCTGATGCGACGCCTCCCCGCCTGGCGACCCCGGCACCCGATCCGCCTCGCCGCTGGCGTCGTGTTCGCCGTCCTGGCCCTCGGCACCGCCGGGCATCACACGGCACCCTCCGTTCGCCACAGGACTGAGACGGCAGGGACCGCGGTCGTGCTCACCGCCGCTCGCACGGCTTCGCCGACGGCGACCGCCCCGAGCGCGGCCGCACCCGCTGCGACCTCCGGGGCAACGACCACGACGTCGCAGACGTCAGGCTCGGGGACGGCTGGCGAGGGACCGCCGCCGATCCAGGTCGGGCCGCCCGGAACGACCACGCCGAGCACGCCGGCGTCGGGGAGCGGCGGGACGGTGAGCGGTGGTACCCAGCCCTCGCCGGGCCTGTTCGACATCACCGGCCACATCGAAGCCGCCATCGACGACTGGTTCAGAAGCCTCGTCACCGACGCGCTCGACCCGGTCCTCACCCTCCTCGGTCACACCCTCCTCGCCACCCCGAACGTCACTGCCCAGAGCCGGGTCGGCCAGCTGTGGCGGATGACCGAAGGCATCGCCGACGCGTTCTTGGTGCTCTTCGTCTTGGCCGGCGGGGCGATCGTCATGGGCCACGAGACGTTCCAGACCCGCACCGCCCTTCGTGATGTGCTGCCGAGGATCATTGTTGCTGCCGTCGCGGTGAACGCCAGCCTCGGTCTCGCCGGGCTTGCCATCTCGACCGCCGATTCGCTGTCCGCGGCGGTGCTCGGCCAGGGCGTCGATGCGGCCAACGCCGCGGTGGTGCTCCGCCAGCTGGTGCTCGGCTCGCTCGCCTCGGGCGGGATCTTCGTCGTGCTCTTGGGCGGGGTCGTCGCCGTGCTCGCCGTCGTGCTGCTCGCCACCTACGTCGTGCGTCTCGCCTTGGTCATCCTGCTGGTGGTCGCCGCCCCGATCTGCCTCGTCTGCCACGCCCTCCCCCAGACCGAAGGTCTGGCCAAGCTGTGGTGGCGGGCCTTTGCCGGCACGCTCGCCGTCCAGGTCGCCCAGTCGCTGGTGCTGATCACCGCGCTGCGGGTGTTCCTCGCCTCGGGCGGGCCGGCCAACCTCGGGATCGCGTCGACCGGCGGGGTCGTCGACCTGCTCGTCTCGGCGTGCCTGTGCTGGGTGCTCGTCAAGATCCCCGGCTGGGTGAGCCGCGTCGTGTTCTCCGGATCCCGGGGCCGCAGCGGGATCGGCCGGGTCGTGCGAGACGTGATCATCTACAAAGGCGCCAAGGCCCTCGCCGCCGGAGTCGGGCTGTGAGCCCCGCCGCCGGACGCCGGCAACCTACCGAGGACACCGGCCGGGTCCGGATCCCCGCCGACGTCGACCGGCCCGACAAGCTGCTGGCGGGGCTCACCGCCCGCCAGCTCGCCATCCTCGCCGCCGCCGCCGTAGTCCTTTGGGCCGGGTACGCCGCCACCCGACATCTCGTCCCGCCCGCCGCCTACGGCGCGGCCGCAGTCCCCGTCGCAGCGGTCGCAGCGCTGCTCGCCCTCGGGCGCATGGAAGGCGTCCCCGCCGACCGCTGGGTGATCGCGGCGTGGCGGCACCACCGCTCGCCCCGCCGGCTCGTCCCCACACCCGACGGAGTCCCACCCGCACCGGCCTTTCTCGCCAAGGCGGCCGGGCCCCACCCGCCGGTGCTGCCCGCGCCGCTGCGCCTCCCCCTCGCCGGGATCGACGCCAACGGCGTGGTCGACCTCGGGCCCGACGGTCTGGCGGTGATCTGCCGGGCGAGCGCGGTCACCTTCAGCCTGCGCACCCCCGCCGAGCAGGAGGCCCTGGTCGCCGGGTTCGCCCGGTTCTTGAGCTCGCTCGCCGAACCGGTCCAGGTCCTCGTCCGCGCCGAGCCGCTCGACGTCGGCCCCGCCATCGACGCGCTGCTCGACGCGGCACCAGGCCTCCCGCATCTCGCTCTGGAGCGGGCAGCCCGCGACCACGCTGCGTTCCTCGCCGATCTCGCCGCCAGCCGGGACCTTCTTCGCCGAGAGGTGCTCGTCGTGCTCCGCCAGCCGGCCGGCCAGGCCAGCACCGACGGAGAAGGGGCCGGGCGCCTCCTGCGCCGGGCCGCCGAGTCGATAACCGCACTCGGTGCGGCAGGGGTCAGCCTCTCGGTCCTCGACGGCGTGGCCGCAAGCGGTGTCCTCGCCCGCAGCCTCGACCCGGCTGGCCCGCCCAGGCCCGGAGGACTCCTCAGCTCGGCAAGCGGGATCGACGAGCCGGTCACCCTTGCCCATCGTGCCCCCACAGCCGGACCGTTCGCCGATCCAATCCCGTCCGGCGACCCCGCTCAGGAAGGAGCCACCCGATGAGCACGCTGCTCGCCCGCATCCCCCGCCCGGCCGCCAAGCCGGCGACGCCGTTCGGCCCCGACTCGGTCGAGGTCCACCCCCGGGCACTTCGCGTCGGGGACGGCTGGTGCCGGAGCTTCGCCGTCGCCGGCTACCCGAGAGAGGTCGGGCGCGGCTGGCTGGAGCCGCTGTGCGCCCACCCCGGCCGGCTCGACGTCGCCGTGCACATCGACCCGGTCCCCGCCGAGGTGGCCGCCGAGCGCCTCCGGCGCCAGCTCGCCCGCCTGGAGTCAAACCGGCGCGCCGATGCGGCCAAGGGCCGTCTCGCCGATCCCGACGTCGAGGTCGCAGCCGAAGACGCCCGGGAGCTCGCCGCAGGCCTCGCCCGGGGCGAGCAGAAGCTGTTCCGGGTCGCCCTCGTCCTCACCGTCCACGCCGCCGACGAGAAGGCCCTGGACGCGGAGTGCGCCCGGGTGCGGGCCCTGTGCGCGTCGATGCTCCTCGACGCCCGGCCGGCCACCTGGCGGTCCTTGCAGGGCTGGGGGACCACCCTGCCCCTTGGGGTCGACGCCCTCGGCCAGCGCCGGGCGTTCGACACCGACGCGCTCGCCGCCAGCTTCCCCTTCGCTTCCGCCGAGCTGTCGGCCACGACCGGTGTCCTCTACGGCATCACCGGGAGTGGCACCGGGCTCGTCTCTTGGGACCGCTTCGCCCAGGACAACCACAACTCGGTCATCTTGGCCCGATCGGGCGCGGGCAAGTCCTATCTCGCCAAGCTCGAAGCGCTCCGCTCCCTCTACCAAGGGATCGAGATCGCGGTGGTCGACCCCGAGGACGAGTACCGCCGCCTCGCCGAGACCGTCGGCGGCGCCTACGTGCACCTCGGCGCCCCAGGGGTGCGTGTCAACCCCTTCGACCTCGACGCCGGGCCCGAGACCGGTGCCGGGGAGGGCGGCGACGACTCCATTGGAGATGAACCCGGCGGGGCGCTGGCGTCGGGGCCGGTGGTGCGCCGGGCGCTGTTCGTCCACACCCTCGTCGCCGTGCTCCTCGGCGAGAAGCCCGACCCGGCGACCGCCGCCGCGCTCGACCGCGGGCTCGTCGCCGCATACGAGTCGGCGGGGATCACCGCCGATCCCCGCAGCCACGCCCGCCCCGCACCGCTGCTGGCCGACCTCGCCGCCGCGCTCGACGCCGACGGCGACCCCGCCGCCCGCACCCTCGCCGCCCGCCTCGCCCCCTATGTGTCGGGCACGCACCGGGGGCTGTTCGACGGGCCGACCACTACCAGGCCCGACGGGCACCTCGTCGTGTTCAGCCTGCGGGACCTTCCCGACGAGCTCAAGGCCGCAGGCACGCTGCTCACCTTGGACATCATCTGGCGGCGGGTGTCCGACCCGGCGAAACGCAAGCGGCGGCTCGTGATCGTCGACGAGGCGTGGCTGCTCATGGCCGAGCGCTCGGGGGCAGAGTTCCTCTTCCGCATGGCCAAGTCCGCCCGCAAGCACTGGGCGGGGCTCACCGTCGTCACCCAGGACGCCGCCGACCTGCTCGGCTCCCCGCTCGGCCAGGCCGTCGTCGCCAACGCAGCCACCCAGATCCTGCTCCGCCAAGCCCCCCAGACCATCGACACCCTGGCGGAGGCCTTCGGGCTCTCGGCCGGCGAGCGGGCCTACCTCCTCGGCGCGGCGAGAGGCCACGGACTGCTTGCAGCAGGCCAAGACCGCGTTGCCTTCAGCGCGCTCGCCAGCCCGGCCGAGGACGCCATCTGCCGCACCGGCATCAGCGACGCCCTCGACGACGTGCCCGACCTTTGACCCGCACGCGCCAACCCTGATCGCCACTGCCACATCGAACACAGCCACTCAGGAGGACCCAGTGCCGACCACCGCCCCGACCGCTCCCGTGAGCCAGCCACCGCCGGCACCCCACCTGCCGTCGGGCCCACTGGCCCGCTATCTCGCCCACCCCGGCCCGACCACCGCCCGCCTTCTCCACCACGTCGCCCACGTCTTGGCCCACGTAGCCGCAACGGCCGGCCCGGTCGCCCTCGGCGTAGGTGTCGCCGCCCTCGTGGCGCTGTCGGCCGCACGGGCCGCCCAGGGCCGGAGGATGGCCCGGGGCGCCCGGCTCGTCGAGGTACTCAGCCCGCCGGTCGTCGATCCCGAAGGGGCGGCGACGCTGTGGACCAACCTCGTCGCCCTGCTGCGCCCCGCGTGGCGGCGGGCGATCTTCGGCCAGCCGCACCTCGGCTTCGAGCTGGTGGCATCTGACGCGGGGCTCACTATCTCCATCTGGGTGCCCGGCGGCATCCCGCCGGGCTTGGTCGAGCGGGCAGTCGAGGCCGCCTGGCCCGGGGCGCGCACCGACACCCTGCCCGCCACGCCGCCGCTCGTGGGATCAGGTGTGGCGACGGGTGGGAGCCTCACCCTGGCGGTCGGCGAGCAGTACATGCTGCGCACCGGGCACAAGGTCGACCCCCTCCGCCCGCTCCTCGGCGCGCTCGCCGCCCTCGGCGAAGGGGAGACCGCGTGCGTCCAGGTCCTCGCCCGGCCCGTCACCGGCCGGCGCCTCACCCGCCTGCAGCGGACGGCCACGGCACGCCGCGCCGGGCGCCCCGCCACCCGAGCTGCCCGCCTCCTCGACCTTCTCACCCCCGGACCGGCCACGAAGCCCACAGCCGTCGACCCGACCCGGGCGGCAGATGTGGCCGACATCTTGGACAAGGCCGCCCAGCCGTGCTGGGCGATCGCCATCCGCTACGCCATAGCGACCACCGCCACCGACCGCCAGGCCAAAGCCCGCCTGCGCGGCCGGGCCCATGCCGTGGCGACCGCGTTCGCGCTGTTCTCGGGTCGCAACCGCCTCGAGCGCCATCGCCTCGGTCAGCCCGCCCGGGTGCTCGCCGAGCGCCGGCTCGGCAAAGGCAACCTCGTCTCGGTCGCCGAACTCGCCGCGCTGGCACATCTGCCGACCGATGTCTCGGTGCCGGGGCTGGCGCGGGCCGGCGCCAACGCCGTGCCCCCGCCGCCTGCCGTCGCCCGCCCGACTGCTGTTGGCGCCTCAGAGCCAGACGCCTCTCGGGCGACCAGCGCACCGAAGGTGCTCGGCGACGCCCAGGCCGGCGGGCGGCGACCGGTCAGCCTGGCGGTCGCAGACGCCCGCTACCACCTCCATGTCATGGGGGCGACGGGCTCGGGCAAGTCGACGCTGCTCACCAACCTCGTCCTCAAAGACATCGAAGCCGGCCGCGGCGTGGTGGTCATCGACCCCAAGGGCGATCTGATCACCGATCTCTGCGACCGCCTCCCCGACGGCGCCGAGGCACGCACCGTGCTCGTCGACCCCGAAGACCCCGACGCCGCCCCGGTGTTGAACGTCTTGTCGGGACCGGACCCTGATCTCGCGGTCGACAACCTGGTCGGGATCTTCCGCTCCATCTTCTCCGCCTTCTGGGGACCACGCACCGACGACGTGCTGCGCTCGGCCTGCCTCACCCTGCTCCGCCACTCGGCCACGACCGGCACGTCCACCAGCCTCGCCGACGTCCCCAGGCTGCTGTCCGACGACGAGTTCCGAAAGCCCCGCGTCGCGGTGGTCTCGGCCGACACCGTCGGGCTCGGAGGGTTCTGGAAGTCCTACGACCAGATGTCCGAGGCGAGCAGGGCACAGGTCATCGGACCGGTCATGAACAAGCTGCGGGCGTTCTTGCTCCGCGACTTCGTCCGCTCGGTCGTCGGACGCCCCGACTCGAGCTTCGACATGGGCCAGGTCCTGGACGGCGGCATCTGCTTGGTCCGGGTCCCCAAGGGCATCTTGGGCGAGGAGACCGCGCGGCTCTTGGGTTCGTTCGTCGTCGCCAAAGTGTGGCAGACCGCCACCCATCGAGCCCGGCTCGGCCAGGCCGCCCGAGTGGACGCCTCGCTCGTCGTCGACGAGGCCCAGAACTTCCTGCACCTGCCGCGCAGCTTTGACGAGATGCTCGCCGAAGCGCGGGGCTACCGGCTCTCCATGGTCCTCGCCCACCAGCACCTGGGCCAGCTCCCCCGTGAGCTGCGCGAAGCGGTGTCGGCGAACGCTCGGACCAAGGTGTGGTTCTCCATGTCCCCCGAGGACGCCCACGCGCTCGCCCGCCACGTCGCCCCCGAGGTCTCCGAGCACGACCTCTCCCACCTCGGCGCCTACACCGCGGCAGCACGCCTCGTCGTCGGCGGCGAGGAGACCCCCGCCTTCACCCTTCGCACTCGGCCCGCGCCACCGCCCCAGCCTGGCCGCGCCGACGCGGTGCGCGCCGCCAACCGGGCCGCACACCACCGGCCCCGGATCGAGGGCACAAGACCCCTGGCCGGACGCACACTTCCCGCCGGCACGGTCACCCCCGCCGACGCCGCCACCGCTGCCGTGATCACCAGGGCCGACGACAACAACGCCCGCGCCAATGCCAGCGGCACCGTCGGCGCTATCTCCGCGGCACGGGCCGCCCGAGCCGCTCGACAGGCCGAGTCACGCTCCGACCCGGGCGGCGTCCAACCGGGGCTCCACGAGGGGCTCCGTCAGGGGCTCCACGAGGGGCTCCGACCTGGATTGGAGCCCTCGGGTCCGGCCGAACCACCAGCACACGGGGCCGGAGAGGGCTCCACCGCGCCGGCGGACTCAAGGGGTAGGTGGGTATGAGCTCGCTCGATCATGCCGGCCAGGGGCCGGTCCGCACTGGGTCGGCGGGTACTGGGTCGGCGGGTACTGGGTCGGCGGGTACTGGGTCGGCGGGTACTGGGTCGGCGGGTACTGCCTCGGTCAGCACTGGGTCGGGCTCGGCTGGAGCGGGTGCTGCGGTCACGCCGGCAGCTGGTCCGTCCGCCGCTGGTCCGTCGACGGCTCCGTCGTCGACTCGGTCCCTGGCAGCTCGGCTCCCGTCCGCATCCGTCTCGGCAGGTGGTCCGGCGCCGTCCGGCGCTCCGCATCGCCTCTCGCCACGGCCCGACGGCGCTCCGCGTCGCAGCGGGTCGAGCGACACCAGCCGCCGTGGCTGGCGGGACCTCGACTCCCGGCTACTCCCCGTCCTCGGCCGGCTCACCGAACGCGACCGCCATCTCTGCCGCCTGCTCGACGACCACCGAGTGCTCACCAGCTCCCAGGTCGCCGACATCTGCTTCACCGGTGAGCGCCGAGCCCGGATGCGCCTCGCCGAGCTGTACGCCCTCGACGTCCTCGACCGCTTCCGACCACGCCGCGGTGGCAGCCCGG
>Ga0307373_10003950_pt1 | contig 25250 bp, 24 predicted proteins | sample OX2MG_FD_202534 | JGI IMG/M metagenome (GOLD analysis project Ga0307373, IMG submission 202534) | Soil microbial communities from Risofladan, Vaasa, Finland - OX-2 | ecosystem: Environmental > Terrestrial > Soil > Coastal area > Acid sulfate soil | place: Finland: Risofladan, Vaasa | collected...
GCGGCGGGCGCCAGTCCCAGCGAAATGATGGCGATTGTGATTGCAAGCGCTCGGTTCATCGGACACCTCCGGCGCTGAGTGGGCCAGTGCGCTCTTCGGAAAGCGTATCGGTCCAGGTTTGAACACCCGCGACCCAATTCGTACGGCTACTGTATTTCGGCTAGCAGCTATCATCCGGAGCGTCAACACGGATGACCGGGCAGCGAAATGTAGCCGAATAAACGCGCAGTACCGCCCATTGGTTACTTTTTGCTCCTATGAGTATTTTGGGGGTTGCGCTGAAACCACCGCCGCGGCAAAAACGTATCTCTGTGCAACGGCCGCGCGCATTCGGACTGCGGCGGCCCAATCGCGGCTCCGGTCGATCCTGCTCGCCACGATTCGATCTTGTCGTGGAGGTCTCGGGCAATGGAAATTTTGACGATCGCGACTCCAGGTCAACCCGCCGGCCCTTGCCGGGGCTCATGCGGTCATCCCGCCTGCCTGTCGATCCGGCAGCTCGCCTCGGAGCGATGCCCTCAATGCCACTTGCTGCTCGGTTTCGGTTCGCAGGTAACCGGGTCGCCGCCGATGCATCTGCGGTGCGCGCGCAGGATTGGAATTGGCGTCGACACGCCGGCGCAGACCACGCCGCGGCCGTATCGCCCAGTCTGATTCGCTGCGCCGGAATTCTCCGCGCGAGCCCATCGCCGCATCCGCCGGCCGCTTGACAGCGCGCTAGAGCGCGCGCTAGCAGGTCGATCATTCCCGTAAACGCCGACCATTGCCGGCCTCAGGAGTGCGCGACCGATGCAGTCCGACCAGACCCGAAACGTAAAGGCGCTGCGTGCGAAGCTCGATCATCCGGTCGTCGATGCGGACGGTCACCTGATCGAACCGCAGCCGCTGTTCCATCATTACCTGACCAAAGTCGGCGGGGCGCGGATGGCGGACCAATACCGCGCCGAGCTGCGCGAGCATCCGACCGGCTCGCGCGGCAATCGCGACACGGGCGACATGCGCGGCGCGTGGTGGGGAATTGGCAACAACGCGTATGACCTTGCGACGGTGATGGCGCCGCGGCTGCTGCACGAGCGGCTCGAGGAAATCGGCATCGACTTCGCCGTGATGTATCCGACGCTCGGGCTGGCGCTGCCGACGATTCACGACGCCGACGTGCGCCGCGCCGCGTGCCGCGCGCTCAATACGATGAACGCCGAGATCTGCGGCTCGTTCCGCGATCGCCTGGCGCCCGCGGCCGCGATCCCGATGCATACGCCCGCCGAAGCGATCGAGGAGCTCGAATATGCCGCGCGGCTCGGGCTTAAGGTCGCGATGATCCCGCCGGGAGTCGCGCGTCCGATACCGGAACTACAAGAAAAGCATCCCGAAGCGTTTCCAAATGCGGCGTACTTCGACAACTACGGACTCGACAGCTTCCACGACTACGACCCGGTCTGGCGCAAATTCACCGAGCTGCGCATGACCGTCACCTCGCACGGCGGCGTCGGATTGCGCTATCTGCCGCTCGGGCGGCGCTCACCGACCAACTACATGTTCAATCATATAGGCGGCCACTCCTATCAGCAGGGCGAATTGTGCCGCTCGCTGATCTTCGGCGGAGTTCCGGCGCGCTTTCCCAATCTCGTGTTTGGATTTCTCGAATGCGGCGCGGGTTGGGCGGTCGATTTGTTGCACTCGCTCGAAGAGCACTGGGAAAAGCGCAACCTCGAGGGGCTGAAGAACTACGATCCGTCACGCCTCGATCGGCCGCGCCTGCACGAATTGCTGCGCGAGTATGGCGGCGCCGGATTCGTTGACGCCTCGGCCGCGGCGGGGATGAGCCGCGCGTACGACGAAGGTATCGCGCGCCACGATCGCGCGGCGGATCGCGACGAATGGGCGGCCACCGGAGTTCGCGACGAGGCGGACTTCGCGAAAATGTTCGCCAAGTTTTTCTTCGGCTGCGAGGCCGACGATCCGAGCGTGTTTCGCGCGCTCGACGCGCACGCAAATCCCAAGCGCACTCGATTGCAGCCGGTCTTCAGCTCCGACATCGGACATTGGGACGTTCCCGATATCGCGAGCGTGCTGCTCGAGAGCCATAAACTGGTGGACAAGGGAATTTTGACCGCCGCCGATTATCGCGATTTCGTTTTCACCTACCCGGCGCGGATGCATCTGGCCGCCAATCCGGATTTCTTCGCCGGCACCGTCGTGGCTTCAGCCACCGCGAAGCTCGCCGCGTAAGCGACGGAACCTTCGCGCAGCGCGGAAACGCACAGCGGCACCCTCGGCGCGGGGTACTCTTGGCGGGCGAGACGCCCGCTGCCACTGGCAAACAAAATCTGATGTGGGGGCGGCCCCGCAGGGGCGCCCGATGCCCCCGGTGACGCTACTCTGACTCCGCAGTCATCGAATCGAGGGCGGCGGGCAGCTCCGCGAGCGTTGCGATGCGGCGTTCGTGCTCGACGCGCGGACCTACCGCGATGAAAGGCACGCCGGCATCCGCGGCGGCAACCCGATCGATCGGGCTGTCGCCTACATACACGGCGCGCTCGCGCGTTACCGCGGCGCGTTCCATGCACAGATTAAGGATGTCGGGTGCGGGTTTGGGCCGCACCTGGTCGCGCGCGCACGCGATCGCGTCAAAGATACCGGCCAGGTCAAGATGCTCGACCAGAGCGGGAACCGTGGCTGAACGATTGGTCGCCAGCCCCAACCGGAAGCGCCGGCGCATCGCGAGCATGAACGGCCGCAACTCGAGCGGCGGACGCAGGAGCTTGAAGAATGGCGCCGCATCAAGCGTCCGCGCGATGTCTTTCATCGCGCCGAGCCTGCCTTCGTCGCCGCGCGCGCGCATCGCGAAGACCTGTTCGGTGGCGTAGGAAATCGCCTTGATCTCTTCGTCGCGGTCAAGCGGAGGCTCGCCGATCTGCGCGTAAATCGCGTTGTAGTAGGCGACATTCGACGCGTCGGAATCGAACAGGACGCCGTCGGCGTCGAACATCACAAGGTCGATCATGGAACGATAGAGCGCTGGGATTATTTTGCACGCGTGGCGAACGCGAAACTACACGAAGCGCGCGCGCATTTTCATCGCGCAGCCTTGCCGCGCGCGAGGCGTTCGCTGCGGCGCGCCGGCCGCGCCGCGTGGCGCGCGACCGCCAGCATGTCGCGAGCCCCGACCGGGTCTCCGCAATTCGGGCATACCAACGCCGGCATCGCCTTGGCGCCGCATCCGCGATGCACCAGTTGCAGGGGAGGTCCTTTTTCGCCGGCGGGCCACAGCCACGCATCGCCCCATTTGAGCATCGCGACCATCACCGGATACAAGTCCATGCCTTTTTTTGTGAGCCGATATTCGACGCGCGCGTGCTCGTCGTCGGCGCGGAAACGCTCGAGGATTCCGTCCTTGACCAGCGCGCGCAAGCGGGTTGCAAGGATATTGCGCGCGATTCCGATATTGCGCTGGAAATCGTCGAAGCGCCTCCGCCCCATGAACGCCTCGCGCAGTATGAGCATCGTCCAGCGCTCGCCAATCACGGCCAGCGTGCGCGCCACCGAGCAGTTGACTTCACCAACCGAACGCCATCGCATCGAAAGTATTCGCTCCCCCGAGCGCCTTTGAGCCAGCCCGGCGGCATCCCCATGCCGCAAGGCCGATAGCGCTATCGTTGCACTTTGAAACTCGGTTCGCTAGATGGCGATATGCGCGAGTGCGCGATTCGTTTGCGCTCCGCACCAGCGAGGATCCAATCATGAAGGCAATCATTTTCGATAAACTCGGCGGCCCCGAGGTCATGCATCTCGGCGAGCTGCCCAAGCCCGAGGCCGCGCCCGGCACCGTGCTGGTCAAAGTGCGCGCCGCCGGAATTAATTTCGCTGACACGCTGTTCCGGCAGGGACAGTACGTGATGGAGCCGAAGCTGCCCGATACGCCGGGCCTCGAGGGCGCGGGCGAGGTCGAGGCGGTCGGCGCGGGCGTGCAGGGCATCAAGCCGGGGAGCCGCGTCGCGTTTCTTGGCTCGAAATCCTACGCCGAGTACGCCCTTGCGCCCGCCACCCAGGTAATTCCGCTTCCCGCCGGCATCAGCTTTGAGGAAGGCGCCGCCTTCCCCGTGCAGGTGCTCACCGCATGGCACATGCTGCACACCGCCAATCACACCACGCCCGGACAGACGGTGCTGGTGCATTCGGCCGCGGGCGGAGTCGGAATAGTCGCGGTGCAAATCGCCAAGGCCGCGGGGGCGCGCGTGATCGGCACGGTCTCGAGCGAAGCGAAGGCGGCGCTCGCCAAGCAGTACGGCGCCGACGAAGTTATCAATTACTCGAGCGGCGACTTCGCCGCCCAGGCGCTGCGCCTGACCGGCGGACGCGGGATCGACTTGATCCTCGACGCGGTCGGCTCGACGATCGATCAGGGCCTCGCCTGCCTGGCGCCGTTCGGGCACCTGATCCTGTACGGACGCTCGGGCGGAGTTCCGCAGCCGCTCAACTTGTTCCGGCTGTTCCCGAAGTCGCAGAAGGTGAGCGGATTTATTCTCTACACCGCGCAGGCGGAGCCCGCCGTGATGCGGCGCGGAATCGAGGAATCGTTCAAGCTCATCGAACAGAAGAAACTGAAGCTGCTGATCGGGCGCAGCTTCCCGCTGGCGCAGGCGGCGGAGGCGCATCGTTTCATGGAATCGCGCGCGTCAGTCGGCAAGCTGGTGCTGATCCCGTAGTCGAGCCGCAAATCGGGCGGTCTTTGCGAGGCGGGCGGTCCTCGAGTGGCCGCCCGCTTTTTATTGTGGACTTCCGCAAGTTTTCGTTCCGCGAAAGACAGTTGCAATTTGCAACTACTAGCGCAATGTGCCTGCGGCCATGAACGTCGCGATAAGTTGGGCGAGTGCGCGTGGATCGCTGACCGGACGCGCGCAGGCCGTGCCGGCGCATACGAAGGCAAGCGCGGTATCATGCCGCGCCGCCGCGGCGTACATCGCCTGCGCGGCCATCGGCATCGCGTCTGATTTTGCCTGCGCCGGATCGACGCGGAGCACGATCTTCGCGGGGCGATAGGCCGCAAATGCCGCCGCGAGCAGCGCGGCTGTCTTCGCATCGCCGCGCGGACCGACTATCGCGATCGTCGCGCCGCCGTCGGCGATCGATTCAAGCGCCAGCCCTGTCGTCCCGAGTGTGGAATCCGCCGTGCCGCCCGCCAGCGTGAGCGACGGCGCGAGCAGTTCATCGGCGTTCTTCAGGTCGCGCGCATCCGATGTGATCTCGCCGAACGTGCGCATCACGATCGCGGTTCGCCCCTGCACCGACGGCATCGGCGTGTCGTACATCACCTGCGCACTCGCGAACGGCGCGGCGAGCACGTTGTCTTTAGGCTCCGCGCTCAGGTTCCTGATGAGACCGTTGGACGGGTCGCGATATTTTGTGACGATCAAAGCGGCGAGTGCGCGCGCCGCGGTCAGATACTTCGCGTTGCCGCTCGCCTCGAACGCGTCGAGCAGCGCCGAGGCGAGATAGATCTGGTCAGCCGCAATTCCGGGGACCTGCGCCCTGCCCTGCGAAAATTCGTGATAGAAGCCGCCGTCCGGGACGCGCAGATGTTCGAGTATGAAATCGAGCGCGTCGAGCGCGGTTTTCTCGCATCGCGCATCGCCGGTGGCTTCCCAGACGGTGAGGAAAGCCGACGCCATCAGCGCATTGCGATCGGTCATCACGACGCGATCGACCGGCGGAGCGCGGCGCCGATTACGCGCCGTGAGGAGGCCGTGATTCGCCTCTTCGACAATCGCGCGCGCCGCGTCCGGCGACATTTTCAATTTATCCGCGAGCGCCTGCGGCGTGAGCGCCGGTGCGAGCACGATCCGTCCGTCAGGAGCGCGCGGCGGCGACGCTTCCATTCCATAGTAGAGAATCGCGGCGTGCGCCTGGTCGGCAGCAAGCGCGCGCCTTACCTCATCCACCGTCCACGTGTAGTAGCTGCCGTCGTCGCCCTTGAATGAGTCCGCGTCCTGATGCGCATAGAACACGTGGCGCTGCGGATCGAGCAGCGTGCCGTTCACGTACGCGAGAGTCCGCTCGATTACCGCAAGCAACCGGGGATCGCGCGTGAGTTGATAAGCCTCGCCATACGCGACGAGCGCCATCGCCTGGTCGTAGGCCATCTTCTCGAAGTGCGGCACGCGCCATCGCCGGTCGGTCGAGTAGCGATGAAACCCGCCGCCGAGTTGATCGAACACGCCGCCGCGCGAAATCTTGAGCAGCGAATCCACCGCGATCCGCCGGTACTCCGGATGTGCATGGAATCCATGTGCGAGCGCGAGCCGCAGCGCCGGAAAATCATAGAAGCGCGCCCCTTCGCCGCTCCCGAAACCTCCGGCCCGCGGATCGTATGAAGATTTCAGGCCCGCGAGAATTTGCGCGAGCAGCGCGCGCGAGTCGCCGCGCGAACTCGACGGCGGCGGATACGCCTGTGCGGCAAGTTTCAGCGCAAAGGCATTGGCCTGCCCGCTGAGTTCGCGACGATCGCTTTTCCATGCGGCGGCGATCCGGCTCAGCAGCGGAATCATCGCGGCCGACGCGGCGCGGTCGCCGGCTTTCGCCTCGGCAGGCAGATAACCGGTCGCGTACATCAGCGCTCCGTCGGGAGTGACGAAGCACACCAGCGGCCATCCGCCCGCGCCGGTCAGATTTGCGGCGGCGGACTGGTAATAGGAATCGACGTCGGGTCGCTCGTCGCTATCGACCTTGATCGGAACAAATTGGGCGTTCAGGATTCGCGCGACTTCCGGATCCGCGCAGGTCGTATCGTCCATCACGTGGCACCAATGACACCATACCGCGCCGATATCGATCATGACCGGACGATCCAACTTGCGCGCGAGCGCGAACGACGCGGCGCCCCACGGTTGCCAGCGGATTTTATCCGCCGCGGCATCGCGCAAATAAAGGCTCGCGGAATGTTTGAGTGCGTCCGCCGGCAGAGCGTCGGACGTGGCCGGCGCACCATCGGCGAGGGCGAATGATCCGAGCAAAAGACCAAGGAAAACCGCCAGCGCCGATGCAAGCGGGATTTTCGTTGACAACTTCATCGACGCGCGATAGCTAGGGCTTTGGCGACCGCGAGCGTGGCTTCGGCCATAACCGATCAGAGCACAGCCGGGCCGGAAAAGCGCGCTTCACGGACAAACTAAATCAAACCGCCCTCATCGAGTTTTTTATGAGCGGCCCAATCAATCGCGCATGAACGGACGGTCCGCCAGCAAACGACCGCCGCATCGCCCGCTTCGCGGTCCCGCCAAGGTGATCCGGATGCCGACGCCGCGCGTGGTCCGGCGCCATCGCGCGATCCGGGCCGGGATGGGCGTCCTGATGCTGTCGCTGGTGAGCGCGGCGGTTGCAAGAATTTACATCTACCGCAATCAGCGGCGCACGCCCGAGCAGGTGGCGCAAACCAGCGAGCAGGAGGCGCAGATTCTTTCGCGGGTGAATATTGAACGGACCCGCGCCGGCCTGGCTGCGCTGAAATTCTCGCCGCGCCTCGCAGTCGTCGCGCGCGGGCATAGCTACGACATGGCGATTCGCCACTACCTGTCGCATCGGAGTCCCGAAGGGATCGGACCCGCCCAGCGCATAGCGGGCGAGGGGATCGCATACGAAGCGGCGGGTGAAAATATCTATTCCGACGATTACCGCGACCCCGGCGATCTCGCCGGGCATACCGTCGCGGCATGGATGAACAGCCCGGAGCATCGCGCCGCGATCCTCTCAGATCGATTTCTGAAAACCGGCGTCGGCGTCGCACATTCCGCCGACGGTACTATTTACGTAACCCAGGATTTCGTGCGCTGAGCGCACGGTTCAACCAGGATGGAATTCGCCGAGCTGGCCGCGATTGCGGGCGCACACGCCGAGGCGCGCGCGATCCAGGTTGCGCTGAAGCTCGGAGTCTTCGAGGCGATCGCGGAACATCCGGCATCCGCCGCCGATCTGGCGCGTATCGTCGGCGCCGAGCCGCGCGCGACTGCGCTTCTGGCCAATGCGATCGCGGCGATGGGTCTGCTCGAGTTTGCCGGCGGCCGCTACGCTCTGAGCGCCGCTGCGCGCCGCTTCCTCGTGAAGGCGTCGCCGGAATATCTGGGCGGCCTGATTCTGTTCGACGAGGCGATTTTTCCCCTGTGGTCGTCACTCGAAGACGCCGTGCGCAGCGGCCGTCCCGCGCGCACGCCCGACATGTTTCAGAGCGATGCGGCAGAGACCGAGCGCTTTATCCGCGCGATGGACAGCCTGGTTCGCGCGCGCGGCGACGCGCGCTGGGTGGCGGAGCATCTGGATTTGCGCGGCGCGCGGACGATAGCCGATCTGGGCGGCGGTCCGGGAACCTACCTGGCGGCGCTGCTGCGCCAATATCCGGCGGCGTCCGGCGAGATCTGGGATCTTAAAGCGACACTTGAAGTTACACGCCGGATCCTCGCCGAACGCGAAGCGATAACCGCCGCGAGAATCACGCTGCGTCCGCTCGATTACCTGATTGACGATCTGCCCGGACCGGTCGATGCGATCTTCATCTCCAACATCGTCCACGGCGAGACCGCGGCGGCCAATGAGGAATTGATGCGCAAGTGCTTTCGATCCCTCGCCCGAGGTGGCACCATCGTTATCAAGGACCACGTGATGAATCGCGAACTGACTCATCCGCGCGCCGGCGCGGTCTTCTCCCTCTACCTGCTGCTGGCCACGCGCGGCCGCGACTACTCGTTCGAGGAAATCGCCGGATGGCTCGAGGATGCGGGGTTCAGCGCCGCGCGCCGCGAAGATCTGCCGAGCCCGCCGTTCAGCTCCGCGCTCGTGATCGCGGCCAAACCGTGATGCGCGTGCGAGTGCTTCGATTGCGCGCCTATGCGCCCGCGCTCGCACTGACCGTGCTCTGCGCGTTGTTGAGCGCGATGTCAGGATGCGCAGCCGCGATCACGTCGCTCGCTCCCGCCGCACTGGGCGTGGGCGAATACGCGGGGATCAAAGCGGCTGACAAGTCGGGCGATCGCCATACCGTCGGACCGCGCGATGAACAGGGCGAGCGCTGCGAGACCCTGGTGCAGACGCCGCCGGGAGTCGAGGAAATCCGCAAGAACAAAGATGACAGTATAGATTCGCGCCAGTGGCGTCTGATTGCTTCCAACGGCGGAACAAAATGGGCCATTGTGCGCGCCAAAATGGCGCCGCCCGACGGATGGCAGCCGAAGCCCGGAATCGCCAATCTGAAATTCTCGCCCTCGCTCCCCGAACAGCTCGAAGCGGGCGGCGATTCGCAATTCCTCGCTTACGCGCCCGATGACACCAAGACGATCGCCGACAGCGATCAGGAGACAACGCTGACCGAAGTGTTCGGACCGACCATCGGCAGCTTCCAATGGCGCGGGCGCAGCTACGGATACGTGCTGGTCAAGACGCTGCCGTGCTTCAAGCCGCTCGATTGAAGATCAGCCCTCTCACGGCATCCGCATGAAGCGCCGATCCGCAGCGCGCCGGATGTGCGCCGCGGCGCTGGCAATTGCACTGGCGTGCGTGGCGATACGGTCATACGCTGGGGCAATGCAACCCGACGCCGCGCAAGCGATAGCTCATCCCGATCCGGCGGCGTGGCCTGATTCCGCGCTCACCATCTCGAACCTCGGCCACGCAACCCTTTTGATGAACTATCTGGGCGTGCGCGTGATCAGCGATCCGTCGCTGTTCAACCGGGTTGGACTTTCATTCGACTCGATGCTCACGATCGGGCCGCGGCGGATGACCGCGCCGCCGCTTGCGCCCGCGGAATTGCAGAATCTCGATGTCATATTGATCACGCACGCGCACATGGATCATCTGGATCTTCCGTCGCTGAAGGCGATGCCGAAGAGCGCGACGGTAATCGCGTGCGCAAAGTGTTCGGCGCTCGTCGCGCCGCTCGGCTTCACCGACGTGCGCGAGCTCAACTGGGGTGAATCGACCGAAGTGAAGGGCCTGACCGTGCGCGCGATGGCGGCCAATCATTGGGGCAAGCGCTGGCCGCCGCTCGGCGAGGAATACGGTTTCAACAGCTACGTCCTCGAAAAAAATGGCGTCCGGATGCTGCTCGCGTGCGACAGCGCGTACACCGACGTGTTCTCGGCGGTGGCGAGCGACCCGCCTCAGATCGCAGTGTTCTCGATCGGCGCGTACGATCCCTGGATCTGGAATCACGCGAATCCCGAGCAGGTCTGGACGATGTTCCAGCAGACCGGCGCGAAATATCTGCTGCCCATTCACTGGGGAACGTTCAAGCTCTCGAAGGAGCCGATGGACGAGCCCCTTGCGCGGCTTATCCGCGCGGGTGGAGAAGAGTCGGGTCGAATTGTGCTGCGCCAGATTGGCGCCACGTGGCAGCTTCCCGAGAGCGAAACGGCGCGCGCCACTGCGCCTGCCGAGTCGCAATCGCGCGCGGCGTCATCGGCGGGGCAGCGCTGACTGCGCGCTCGCCTGGGCGATCCGGCTGCGCGCGATAGCGGCATAAGCGGGGTCGCGCTCGATTCCAATCCATCGCCGCCCGAGCGTCTCGGCCGCAACGGCGGTGGTACCGGTGCCGAGAAAGCAATCGAGGATCAGGTCGCCGGGATTCGTCCATAGCCGGACGATCCGCTCGGCGATCTCGAGCGGCTTCTGCGTCGGATGACGTCCGTTCGCGCGCTCCGACCGTGGCGTGCACGGAATCTGCCACAGGTTGCGCAACTGCTTGCCGCCGTTAATCTCCTTGGACGCGGCGTAATCGAACGTCCAGTGACTCGCGCGCACGGGCGTGTTGTTGCACGCCCAGATTACGTACTCGGTGCTCTCGGTCGGGAGCCTGCCGGTGATGTTCGGCTGCGCGTTGGGTTTGAACCAGGTGATTTGCTGCAGGATGCGCCGATTGAGCAACTGCCCGAGCACGTATCCGATCACATAGATGTTGTGGAAGCTGCCGAACACGAGGATGTTTCCGTTGGGACGCACCACGCGGCAAACCTCGCCGAGCCATCGCCGCGTGAACTCAAAATACTCGTCTGGCGTAAAATGATCCCAGCGCTGCTCCATCGTGACGTGGGTGCTGAACGCCCATTTCAGGCCCTTGCGGCCGCTCATATTGTACGGCGGATCGGTGATACAGGCGTCGATCGACGCATCCGGCCACGCGCTCATCACGCTGATCGCGTCGCCTTCGTGGACGACCCCGGGCACGGGCGTGGCGGCGGGCTCGGCGGGGCGCGGTTCAGGCACGCTTGCGCTTCTTGGAGAGGTAATCGACCAGCATGTATTCGCCCAGATGATCGGGACGCGTGTAGAGCGCGCGGCCGCGATTTATCTGCGTCATCTTCTCGACGAAGGCGCGCAGGCTCGGCGAATCGTCGAGCATGAAAGTATTGATGGTTATTCCCTTGCGCGTGATCCGCTCGACTTCCTTCAGGGTCTCCTGCGCCGCGCGCATGCTGATTCCGCCGAACGAAAGCGGCCACTCGCAGTACAGGCGCTTGTTCAGAAAATACGCGGTCGGCTGTCCGTCGGTGATCACGATGATGTGCTGGTTGCGCGAGGGATGCCGCCCGAGCAGATCCGACGCAAGCCGCAGCCCGTCCTGCAGATTCGTAAACGGGTCGCCCATGTTCCAGGACGCCTCGGGCAGGTCCTTGAGCTTGAGCTCGACCGCGCGGGTGAAGAAGCCGACAATCGAAAAATAGTCGCGCGGGAACTTCGCCCGGATGAGCGTCTCCATCGCCATCGCGACCTTCTTCGCCGCCGCGAAGCGCCCCTCCCAGCTCATCGACCACGACATATCGAGGCACAGCACCGTCGATGAAGTACTGCCGAAATCGCTTTCGTATATTTCGAAGTCGCCGGGATTCAGTTCGAGCGGCACGCCGGCCTTGCGCGCCAGCGCTTTCTTGAGCGTCGCGACCAGGTCGAGATTCATCGGATCGCCGAACGTGTACGGCTTGGTCTCGTCGGGGCGCATCTCGGTGACCCCGCGATGGTCGGTGAGATGCGAGCCGCCGCGATCCTTGAGCAGGTTCTGGTAGATGTCGCGCAGGGCGAGCTGTCCGATGCGGCGCACGCCCTTGGGCGAGAGCTGGAAGTGATCGCCCTTGGGCATGACGTAGCCGGAGTCCGCCAGCAGCACCATCACCTGTTTGAGATTCTGAAAATCCTTGAGCGCCTGCTGGCCGAGAATCCGCTGGAGATCTTCCATCGAGATCGTCTCGAAATTCCCCGACATCAGATCCTGCTCGAGCTGGCGCATCCGTTCCATCTCGCGCATCAGGTCGAGCGACTCCTGATAGCCCAGGCTCTTCTGGCCGTGGAACATGTGCTGGTTGCGCTCGCGGAAGTTTTCCAGATCGCGGATATTCTCGTACTCTTCGAGCAGTTCGTCGAAGTCGGCTTTGGCCTGCGCATCCTCGAAGTCGTAGCTCTCGAGCTTGCGAATCGCTTCGGACAGCCGCCGCGGCACGCGCGCGAGTTCGCGCTGTTTGTCCTCGACGCCGGGCTTAGCGCCCTTGAGCGAATCAAGCTTCTGGCGCTCCCGGTTAAGGATGTCCTCGAGCTTCTGCTCCATCTCGGACAGCGAGCTCTTGAGATTGAAGTCGCGATAGCGCTGGCGCATCTCCTGGCGCAGTTGCTCGATAAATTCCTCGAGGCCCATCACCTGCACGCCGTCGAACTCCATCCCCTGGCGCATCATCCAGTCCATCGCCTGGCGGACGTCGTCGGTGTAGGACATGTACTCGGCGAGCTTCTCGAACACCTTGTCGGCGTTGAGCTTGAGCTTCTGGGTGCCGTCCCACCGCGTGTAGCGTGTGCTGACCATCGCGCGCCGTGTACCGTCAGGCGTGATAGGCGAAGCGTCCGCCCTGCCGGTCCTTGTTGAGCTTCTGATGGAGGTGCAGGCCCTCGAAGATAAACTCGCTCGCGGCCGCCATCAGCCCGGGAGTCTCGAACGGCCCCAGCGCCGCGATCGCTTCGCGCAGTCCGGTGACTTCGCGCAGGGGCTCCATGTACTCGGACGAGGGCGCGCGATCGGAAACCTCGACGCCCCAGCCCTGCTCGAAGTAGCTGCTGACCTTTTTCAGATCGTCGAGCTTCAGGTAGCGGTCGAAAACCTTGAGCACGGCGCGATTGATCAGCCGCTCGACAAGATCGTCCTGCTTCTTGTCCTCGCCCACGTATTCGAGTTCGATCTTTCCGGCGGTCGAGGCGTAGAGCGAATGAAGGTCCGAGATGCGCGGGACGATTTCATTTTCGCCGTTGACGACCGACCGCTTTTCCGCGTTCGAGAGCAGCGACTCGAAGTTGTTGATCGTGACGCGGACCGAAACCCCCGACGATTGGTTGATCTCGTTGGAGCCGCGCGCTTCAAACGTGACCTGCGCGATAATTTCCTTCAGGAATTGCGGGACGCGCACGTCCATTCCGGGCCGCGGCGGATAGAGCGCCTCCTGCTCCATGATCGTGATTTCGTCTTCGATCGTTTTCGGATAGTGGGTTCGAATCTGGATATCGAAGCGATCCTTGAGCGGCGTGATAATCCTGCCGCGCGAGGTGTAATCCTCCGGGTTCGCGCTCGCCACGAAGACCACGTCCACCGGCAGGCGAATCTTGTAGCCCTTGATCTGGACGTCTTTTTCTTCCATCAGATTGAACAAACCCACCTGCACTTTTTCGGTCAGGTCGGGCAGCTCATTGATCGCGAAGATGCCGCGGTTGGTGCGCGGGATCAGTCCGTAGTGGATCGTCTCCTCGTCGGCGAGGTAGCGGCCTTCGGCCACCTTGATCGGATCGATTTCGCCGATCAGGTCCGCGACCGAGACGTCCGGGGTTGCGAGCTTTTCGGCGTAGCGGCGATCGCGACCGATCCAGTGGATCTCGAGAGCGTCGCCTTTCTCGGCGGCCATGCGGCGGCATCGGCGGCAAATCGGCGCGAAGGGATCGTCGTCGATCTCGCATCCCGTCACCGCGGGCACGAACTCGTCGAGCAGGCTCACCAGCGCGCGGATAATCCGCGACTTCGCCTGTCCGCGCTCGCCCAGGAAGATCATGTGATGCCCGGCCAGGATGCCGTTTTCGATTTCGGGCACCACCGTCTCTTCGTAGCCGATGATTCCCGGCAGGATGCGCTCTTTCGCGCGCAGGCGCGCGAGCAGATTGCGGCGCATCTCCATCCGCACCGGAAGGGTTTGATAACCGGCGGATCGCAGGCCGCCGAGCGTGCCGATATTGGTCAGAGTTTGGTCCATCGATAATTCCCGGAGCGCCTTTCCCTGTTCAGGATAAACCAGCGGCGATCGTTTTGAAAAGCGGGCTCAGTTGCGCGTAACTGTCTTCGAGACTCTGCGACAGCACGCGCGTCGAGGCAAGCACCGGCATGAAGTTGTTGTCGCCGTCCCAGCGCGGGACCACGTGCCAGTGCATATGCTCGGCAATTCCGGCGCCGGCGCTGCGACCCAGATTTGCACCCACGTTGAGGCCCGCGGGACGAAGCTCGGCGCGCAGGATCTTTACCGCGCGGGTCACCAACTCGCCAAGCTCGACGCGTTCATCGCGGGTGAGCAGTTCGGGCGATGCCACATGGCGGCGCGGCGCGACCATCAGATGGCCGTTGTTGTAGGGATAGCGATTTAGCATCACGACCGCGCTAGCGCTCTCGGCCAGGACCAGCCGTTTGCGTCGTCCGGCCGCGTTGAGCCGCGCGAAGCAGAAGATGCAGCGGGGTTTTACAGCGGCGGCGGAACGCAAATACGTGTAGCGCCACGGTGCCCACAGCCGCATCCCGGATGGCGGCTGCGCGCTCGTGTCGCGCGCGCCCTTAGCGCGGCGCGTCGTCCGAGCCATTAACCTCGATACGGAGTTCCTTGCCCGCGCGAAAAAACGGGATGCGCTTGGCGTCCACCGGCACTACTTCGCCGGTTTTGGGATTGCGCCCCTGGCGCGCGCGGCGATCCTTTACCCCGAAGCTGCCGAAGCCGCGAATCTCGATCCGCTTGCCGCCCGCGAGCACGTTCGCCATCGCATCGAACATCGCGTTGACAATCGTCTCCGACTGCCGATGCGAGCAGCTATGACGACGCGCAAGCAGCTCTTCGATAATCTCGCGCTTGGTCATGGCCGTGGCGATGCGATCTGCCTGGGGCCGCGGGCCTAGCGGTCGCGGCGTGCGCGCGAGGCGCGGCGGTCGCCGCCGTCGTCGCGATCGAGGCGGAGTTCCTCGTTAAGGATATCCTCCATCGAGAACCGCGCATTCTCGTGCTCACGCTTGAGATAGGCCTGCATCTCTTCACGTTCCTCATGCGCCTTGAGCGCCTTGATCGAAAGTCCGATGCGCCGCTCCTTGGGGTCGAGCTGCACTACCAGCGCTTCGAGCTGATCGTCAACCTTGAACAGCGACGACGGCTTGTCCACACGCTCATTGGAGAGCTGCGAGATGTGGATCAGGCCCTCGATCCCTTCTTCGATTTCGACGAACACACCGAAGTCGGCGACCGAGCTGACCTTGCCATGGATCCGCGTGTTGAGCGGATAACGCTCGGCGATCGTGTTCCACGGGTCGGGCGTAAGCTGCTTGACGCCAAGGCTGACGCGCTCGTTCTCCGCGTCGATTCCAAGCACGATCGCTTCGACGTCGTCGCCCTTCTTCACGACTTCGCTCGGATGCCGGATCTTTTTGGTCCATGACAAATCCGAGATATGCACCAGCCCGTCGATTCCCGGCTCGATCTCGACGAACGCACCGAAATCGGTAATCGACTTCACCTTGCCGGCCACGTGGCTGCCGACCGGATGCTGCTCGGCGAGCGCAACCCACGGATTCGGCTCGGTCTGCTTGAGTCCGAGCGAGATGCGCCGGTTGGCTTCGTCGACGCCGAGCACCTGAACTTCCACGGCGTCGCCCGGATTGACGACCTTCGACGGATGAACCGCACGCTTGCTCCAGCTCATCTCGGAGACGTGGATCAGACCCTCGACGCCCTTTTCCAGCTCGACAAATGCGCCGTAATCGGTGACGCTGACGACTTTGCCGTGGACCCGGGTGCCGGGCGGATAAAGCTCGTTCACCTTGCTCCACGGGTCGGCCATGATCTGCTTCATCCCCAGCGACACGCGCTCGCGCTGCGCGTCGTACTTGAGGACCACGACCTTAACTTTCTCGCCGACCTTGAGTACCTCGGACGGATGCGCCAGGCGGCCCCACGACATGTCGGTGATATGGAGCAAGCCGTCGATTCCGCCCAGGTCGATGAATGCGCCGTAATCGGTGATGTTCTTGACGGTGCCCTCGAGAATAACGCCCTCTTCCAGAACCTTGAGCGTCTGCTCCTTGAGCGAGGTGCGCTCGCGTTCGAGCACGCTGCGGCGCGACACAACCACGTTGCCGCGCGCGCGATTGAACTTGAGGATCTGGAAACGGCCCCGCTGGCCGACGTAGCGATCGAGGTTGCGCGCCGGACGGATATCCACATGCGAGCCGGGCAGGAATGCCGGTACGCCGATATCGACCTTGAGGCCCCCTTTGACTTTGCCGAGCACGACGCCTTCGACCGGAGTTTCGGTCTGGAAGGCGCGGTCGAGCTCGCGCCAGACTTTGAATTTCTCGGCCTTCGCGTGCGAGAGCATCACCGTGCCGTTTTCGGTCTCGGTGCCCTCGAAATAGACATCAACCTCGTCGCCTTCCTTGACGGTCGGATTTCCGTTGGCGTCGTAGAATTCGGCGACAGGGACCTGGCCCTCGCACTTGTAGTTGATATCGATGATGACCTGGTCGCGGGTTATGAGCAGGACTCGCCCGATGAGCACATCACCGGGGCGCGGAGCCTTGAGGCTCTCTTCCATCAGCGACTCGAAATCATTTTCTCCTCCGCCGAGTGTTTCAGGCAAAACTTTCTCCATGTAGTGGGACCTTCCGGGAACGTCGAAGCTGCTGCGAAACTTACAACTGGGCTAGCTGCGTTTCAACCCCTTATCCGCGTTGCTAGCCGCCAGTATATGTTCTTTTATCGCATTTATGACCGCGGGTATATCGAGCGCGGTCGAGTCAACGACTATAGCATCGTCGGCGCGCCTGAGGGGAGCGAGCGCCCGGCTGGAGTCGCGCGCGTCGCGCTCACGCAGTTGCGCGAGCACTTCGTCGAGGCGGATCGCCGCTCCCTTCGCCGCCAGCTCATCGTAGCGCCGCCGCGCGCGCACGGTTACGTCGGCGTCGAGAAAAAACTTGAACTCGGCGTCGGGGAATACCGCGGTGCCGATATCGCGCCCTTCCATCACGACGCCGCCTTCGCGTCCCGCCGCGCGCTGCAAGGCGCGCATCCGCGCCCGCACGGCGCCTAGAGCCGACAGGCGCGAGGCCAGGTCTCCAATGGCGGGATCGGCGACGCGCTCGCTCACGTCTTTGCCGTCGAGCATGATTCGCTCGCCGTCGAACGAGATCCCGATCGCGGCCAGGATTGGCGCAAGACGCGCTTCCAGATCCGGCGCCGACGAGTCGATCCCGGCGTCGCGGGCCGCGATCGCGACCGCGCGGTACATCGCGCCGGTGTTCAGGTAGCTGAAGCCAAGCTCGCGCGCGAGGCCGCGGGCCACGGTTGATTTGCCGGCGCCGACCGGTCCGTCGATCGCTACGATGGGTTTGGCGCGCGTCATTTCAATTTTTCGCGGATCGCGCGGCCGCGCTTGAAGAGATGCTCCAGTGCGGCGCTATCGCCGGTTTCGATCAGCTCCTGAAATTCCTCGATGGTCGATCCGAACAGCTTGAGCGCGGCAACGATAGCGTCGCGATTGGTGATAAAGATGTCGCGCCACATCTCCCACGACGATCCCGCAAGCCGGGTCGTATCGCGCAAGCCGCTCGCGCCAAATTCGAGTGCCAGCATCCCGCCCACGCGTTCTTCGGCCAGCGCGGCGGCCAGGGCGCTCGCGACGACCTGCGGCAGATGACTGGCGCGGGCCATTATCGCGTCGTGCAGATCCGCGTCCATCCGCTCGACCTCAGCGCCCGTCGCCGTCCACAGCGCCTCGACCCGCGCGATCGCGTCGGCGGTGCTTTTTGCCGAAGGCGTGATAATCACGCGCCGGCCGCGGAATAGTTCCGGGTCGGCCGATACTGCTCCAACGGTTTCCTTGCCGGCCACAGGATGCGCCGCAACCAGAGTCATCCCGGCCGGGATGACCGGCTCGAGTTCGCGCACGACCCATCCCTTGACGCTACCGACGTCGGTTATAACCGCGTTCTGTGCGAGATACGGAAGCATCCGCTCGAGCGTCGCGCGCATCGTCAGGATCGGCACTGCGAGCATCAACAAGTCCGCGCCGCGCGCCGCCTGGGCCGGGTCGCGCGTCGCGGCGTCGAGCATCCCGCGCTCCAGCGCAACATCCAGATTGGCCTGCGTGCGTCCGAGTCCGACGATTCTCCCGACCAGGCCATCGCGTTTGGCAACCATCGCGAGCGAGCCGCCGATAAGTCCGACGCCCGCGATGGTCAATTGTTTGAAGAGCTGCGCCATCAGCGTTTCGCGCCGCCGCCGGCCGGAAGATTCATTTGCGCGAGCTTGCTCTGCGCGGCGCGGAACACGAGATTTCCGCTGGCGGCGAACACAACGACGAGCAGCGGCCATACGACGCTGTTCATATTCACGACCCTGCCGTGAATCGCCGCGATCGTCACGACCATCACGCCCGCCAAAAGCAGGATCACCGCAAAGCTCTCGAACCTGAGCGCGCGCGCCAATCGCGCGTCGAACTTGGCGGGCCGCAGAAGCGGCCCAAGCCCGGTCAGGAGGTAGGTTGCCGCGCCGATTATCGGCATCAGCATCAGGCCCGCAAAGCGCCCCGAATATCCGTCAACCTGCCCGCTGGCGTTCCAGTGCGAGGGGATTTTCGCGGGTGCGATCGGCCACGTCCACATCGCCGCCGCGAACATCGCAGCGACGAGGATTATCGTCGGCCAGTCTCGCCTGAGATTTATCATGGCTCGCGCGCGGGCGCGCGCCCGTGCGCCTGGCGCGGGATGATCTGCTCGAGCGCTTCGACGAGGCGGCGATTTTCCTCGGGCAACCCGACGCTGATTCGGAGGTGGCGCGGATAGCCGTATCCGTTCATCGGGCGCACGATGACGCCTTTGCGCAAGAGCGCGTCATACACCGCGCGGCCGTCGCCGACCTCGGCAAGGAAAAAATTCGCATGGCTCGGGACAAAGGAAATTGCCAGCCGCCGGAACTCGCCCTCCAGATACGCCATCCCCTGCGCGTTGACGGCGAGCGTGCGCTCGATGTGCGCCGCGTCGTCCATCGCGGCGACCACCGCGACCTGCGCGAGCGAGGTCACGTTGAACGGCTGGCGGACGTTGTTGAGCAGGCGGACGATATCGCGATGGGCGACCGCGTAGCCGGCGCGCAAACCGGCCAGCCCGAAAATCTTCGAGAACGTGCGCATCGTGACGATCAGCCGGCTGCCGTCGTGATCCTCGAGCGAATCTGGATAATCGGGGTCGCGCACGAACTCGAAATACGCCTCGTCAGCGACGGTCACGACGTGCTCGGGCACGCGCGCGAGAAAGCGCTTCCATTCGGTGCGGCGATAAATCGTGCCGGTGGGATTGTTCGGATTACCAAGAAATACCAGGCGCGTGTTCGCGTCGATCGCGTCGGCAATCGCGTCCAGATCGTGCGCATAGCCGTCGCGCGTCGGCACGGCCTTGAAGCTGCCGCCGGCGGCCAGAGTCGCCAGCGGATAGATCGCGAACGCGTGCTCGGAGAAGACTGAATTCAGCCCGGGCCGGATAAACAGGAACGCCAGCAGGTTGAGAACTTCAACCGAACCGCCCGCGGCGAAAATCTGCTCAGGGGCAACGCGATGCCGCGCCGCAATTTTCTTGCGCAGCTCGTAGCTCGCGCCGTCGGGGTAGCGATTGAGTTCGGCCAGCGCCGCCTTGATCGCGGCGACCGCGCGCGGCGATGGACCGAGCGGGTTTTCGTTCGAGGCGAGCTTGACCGGCTCCCCGATTCCGAGCTCGCGCTGCAATTCCTCGATCGGCTTTCCGGGCTCGTAGGGATTTAGCGCCGCAACCGGCGCCATCACCAGATCGTCAGCTTTGATCAAGGGAGTTGAGCGGCCGCGTTAGCCGGCGGCCGACCTGCCTTCAGGATACGATCCCAGCACCTTGGAAAAAAGGGCTTTGCGTTCGAGAGCTTTGAGCGCGCGCTTGAGTCTGGGGTCGTCGCGATGACCGCCGAGATCGACGAAAAAAATATACTCCCACGGCCGCGAGCGCAGCGGACGCGATTCGATCTTCGAGATATTGATCGAGTTGCGCGCAAACAGGGTGATCGCCTCGTACAGCGCGCCCACCTTGTCCGCCACCGCGAACAGCACGGTGGTCTTGTCGGCTCCCGTATGCTCGACCGGCCGCGCACCCATCACCAGGAAGCGCGTGGTGTTGGTCGCGAGGTCCTGGATATTCTCGGCGATTGCGATCAGGCCGTAGGCCGCGCCCGCCTCGCGCGAGGCGATCGCCGCGACCGACGCGTCATGCGCGGCGCGCTCGGTTGCAAACGCGTTCGACGCCACCGCCTCTATCTCGCAATCCGGAAAGTTGGCTTGCAGGTAACCGCGGCACTGGCCGAGCGACTGCTGATGCGACACGATTTTCACGATCGCGCGCGGGTCGCCGTTAAGCGACAGAAGCGAATGGCGAACCGGCAGAAGAATCTCGCCGATAATCTTAAGCCGCGTGTCGATCAGCAAATCGAGCGTCAACCCGACCGAGCCTTCCGTCGAGTTTTCGACCGGGACCACGCCAAAATCCGCGCGCCCGCTGTCGACCGCCTGAAATACCGCCGCGATTGAACTTTGCGGCGCGAACTCGACGCTCGAGCCGAACCGCTCGCGCGCCGCCTCGTGCGAGTAAGTATGCTCCGGACCGAGAAAAGCGATCCGCGCGGGATGCTCGAGTCCGCGGCAGGCGGAAATAATCTCGGTGAAAATGCTCTGGATATGCTCGGGCGCAAGCGGCCCGGGATTTTCCGCGATCATCCGGTCGATAATCGCCCGCTCGCGCGAGGGCACGTACACGACCTCGCCGGTGGAATGCTTGAGCTGGCCGACTTGAAGGGCGATTGCGGCGCGCAGCGCGACCAGCCCAAGGACTTTGCGATCGATCTCGTCGATCCGGTCGCGCAAGCTCGCGAGCGAGGGTTTGTCCTCGCGATGCGTCTCGCTCGATTGCCGCGCGCGCGCGGGCGCGCGCCTTTTCGCACTCCGGGATGCCATCAGGAACGACTATGGCTAACCGATCGGCTCAAGGTTTTCAACGCGGCCGCGGACCAGGTAGATGTTTCCGATCGCGGCGAATTTGCGCTCACGCGCAAGGCGCAGCTCGGCGGGGGCGCGCTTTGCCAACCGGTCGAGATGGCGCCCGATCGCGCCGCCCAGATTGCGCGCCGCCTCTTCGGGCGCGGTATGCGCTCCGCCGGCGGGTTCGGCCACGATTTCGTCGATAACGCCGAGCTCGAGCAAATCCGGCGCGGAGATTTTCAGCGCCGCCGCCGCGATCGCCACGTTTTCATCGGTCGCCTCGCGCCATAAAATCGCCGCGCAGCCTTCGGGTGTGATTACCGAGTATGAGCTGTTCTCCTGCATCAGGACCACGTTGGCCACCCCGAGTGCGAGCGCGCCGCCGGAGCCGCCCTCACCGATCACGCACGCGATCACCGGAATCTCGAGGCGCGCCATCAGCTCCAGGTTGCGCGCGATCGCTTCGTGCTGCCCGCGCTCCTCGGCGCCAACCCCCGACTCGGCGCCCTGCGTGTCGATAAAAGTAATCAGCGGAAGGCGGAACCGATCCGCCAGCTCATAGACGCGCGCGGCCTTGCGGTAGCCCTCGGGATGCGGCTTGCCGAAGTTGCGCTTGATTCGCTCGGCCGTGGTGCGTCCGCGCTGCTGGCCAACGACGGCCACCGGGCGTTTGCCGAAGTAGCCCACGCCGGCAACGATCGCGCCGTCGTCGGCGAAACGCCGGTCGCCATGAATTTCGATAAACTCGGCGAACAGCGCGTCAACGTAATCGAGCGTCTGCGGGCGCGCGGGATGCCGCGCCAGGCGCACGCGCTCGATCGCGGTCAGCCCCGCGGCGGCGTCCGCCGGCGCCTCAATTCTTGGGTGCGCGCGCTTCCCGTTATGATTGGATTTGCTCTGCCGCTTCATGAGTCTGGTCACGCTGGTTGCCGCCGCGCGAAAAATTCCGCAAACAATCCCAGAGCGTGCTCGGTCGGACGCGCCGGGTCAAGCCATATCAGCTCCGAATCGGCGCGAAACCAGGTGAGCTGGCGCTTGGCCAGGCGGCGCGATTCGCGCTTGGCGAGCGCGACCGAATCGGCAAGGCTGAGTTCGCCCGCAAGATGGCGCGCAATCTGCCGGTAGCCGATCGTCGCCAGAGGCGGACGCCCGGGCGCGTAGCCCGCGGCGAGCAACTCGCGCACCTCGGCCACGAAGCCCGCCGCGATCATCGCATCGAAGCGCCGGTCTATCGCATGGTAGAGTTTCTCGCGCTCGGGCGATATCCCGACCGTCAGGCTTTCGTACTCGCGCGCGGAAAACGCGTGGCGCGCCTGATGCGCGCTGATCGGCTCTCCGGTCAGCTCGAAGACCTCGAGCGCGCGCGTGATGCGATAAAGATCATTGTGCCCGATCCGCGCCGCCGCCTCGGTATCGACCTCGCGCAGCCGCGCGTGCAAATGCTCGAGTCCGTGCTCGGCCGCCTCTCGCGCAAGCCGCGCGCGAATTTCCGCCGACGCCGCGGGACCGCGAAAAATTCCGCCGCGCAGCGCGCGCACATACAGTCCGCTCCCCCCGACGACCAGCACGCGCCGATCGCGCGCCGCTATCTGCGCGATAGCCGCTTGCGCCAGCGCCACGAAGGCGGCCACGTCGAGCGGAGCGTCGGGGGCGCGAATGTCGATCAAGTGATGCGCCACGCGGGCGCGTTCGGCGGGCGTCGGCTTGGCCGTGCCGAGATCCATCGCGCGATAGAACTGGCGCGAATCCGCGTTGACGATCTCTGCGCCGAGCCGCTGCGCCACCTCGAGCGCGAGTGCGGTTTTGCCCGCCCCGGTCGGTCCGACGATAAATCCGACTCGAATCCGGGGGGGCGCGGATGCCTCAGACTCGACCGCCGCCGGCATGCTCATCGCCGGAACATCCGCTCGATCTGCCCGCGCGCAAAGCGGATATGCACCGGCCGCCCATGCGGGCAATTGGTCTTGAACTCGGTGCGATCAAGCTCGGCAAGCAGCGCGTGAACTTCCGCCGCCTCGAGCACGCGGCCCACCCGCACCGAGCCATGGCAGGCAAGCTGCTTGAGCAGGTTGTCGAAGCCCGGCGCGCCGGCGCGCAGCGGAGCCTCGCCGATACTGTCGATCATGTCCGAGAGCAGCCTGGCGCCGCCCTCGGGTCCGAACACCGCGGGGGTTCCCTTAAGGACTATCGACGATGGGCCAAATGCCTCGACGTCGAAGCCCATCGCGCGCAACTCCGGCATCGCAGCGTGAATCTGCGCGGCGCGCGCCGGGTTGAGCTCGATCGTCGCCGGGACCAGCATCGCCTGTGTGCGCACTCCCCCGTCGCGCAGCTCGGCGCGCAGCCGCTCGAACGTGACGCGTTCGTGCGCGGCGTGCTGATCGACAAGGAGCAGTCCCTCCTCGCTTTCGAGCGCGATATATCCGGCAAAAATCTGGCCGAGCACCCGCAACCGCGAGTACATCGGCACCCCCGCTTCCGGATGCGAACCGGAGCGCTCCGGCTCGCCGGCCGCGGCGAACCCCAGGCCGAGAGCGCGTTGCGTGGCGCTCGATTGAGCCGCGTCGGGGACCAGGCGCAAAGCACGCGGCTCCGCGCGCGCAAAATCGGCGGCGGCCGGCGCAATATCGCGCGGCGCGGAATCCGGCGCGCAGACAAGCGTCGCCGCGGCTCCCGGGTTCGCGCTCCGATTTGGCGCCGCAATCGGGGCGGCTCCATCCGCGATGCGATCGGCGGCGCCTTCGCTCTGATTCGAGAGCCGATCGCGCAGCGCGCGATAAACCGCTTCGAAGATCGCGCCCGAGTTGCGGAACCGCACTTCGGTTTTCATCGGATGGACATTCACGTCCACCTCTTCGTGGCGCAACTCGACAAACAGCACCACCGCCGGATAGCGCCCGCGCGGCAGCAGCGTTTGATAGGCCTGCGCGATTGCGCGCGCCAGCAGCTTGTCGCGAACCACGCGGCCGTTGACGAAGGTGAAGATCATCCGCGCCGAGGCGAACGACTCCTGGCTCATCGTGGCCAGCCCGCGCACGCGGACCGCGTCGCCGCCGCCCTCGAAGGCGAGCATCCTGAGCGCGAGCTTCGCGCCGAAGATCTGGCGCACGCGCTCCAGCGGCGACGCCGCGCGCGTCAGATCGAACATCACGCGGCCGTCGGCGCCAAGCGAGAAGGCGACGCGATGGTTTGCCAGGGCGACGCGCTGGATCGCCTCGGCGATCGCGCCCTGCTCGGTCGCGGCGGTTTTCAGGAATTTGAGCCGCGCGGGAGTGTTGAAAAACAACTCGCGGACATCTATCTGCGTACCCGCGGCCGCCGCCGAGTCGCGGACCGCTTCGATCTCGCCGCCCGCCGCCGCTATTTCGACGGCTGCCGCCGCGTCGGCGCGCCGCGTGCGCAGCGTCATCCGCGAGACGCTCGCGATCGACGCCAGCGCCTCGCCGCGAAAGCCGAGCGTGCGAATCGCCGCCAGGTCCGAGGCACTGCGAATCTTCGAGGTGGCGTGGCGGCGCAGCGACAGGATCGCGTCCTCGCGGCTCATCCCGCATCCGTCGTCGGCGACCGCAAAGCGGGCGCATCCGCCGCGTTCAATCGTAATATCAATCCTGCCCGCACCGGCGTCGAGCGAGTTCTCGACCAGTTCTTTGACCGCCGACGCCGGCCGTTCGACGACCTCTCCGGCCGCAATCTGGCTCGCAACCTGTTCTGGCAGGATGTGGATCAGCCGCTCAGCCATCGCACCACGTCCGTTGCTAGACAATGCGGCTTTTGCACTGGATACTCAAGCGACTCCGCGCGCGGAAAACTTCAAATTGAACTTCGACGCTCACTCAGGATAGCTTGGCGGGTCACGCAACGGAGCATCCCAGCATGATAGGCAAGTCCACCTTTACGATAACGATCGTGCTTGCGGCCGCATTCCTGGCCTGCGTCGCGTGCGCCAG
>Ga0307373_10003951_pt1 | contig 25249 bp, 22 predicted proteins | sample OX2MG_FD_202534 | JGI IMG/M metagenome (GOLD analysis project Ga0307373, IMG submission 202534) | Soil microbial communities from Risofladan, Vaasa, Finland - OX-2 | ecosystem: Environmental > Terrestrial > Soil > Coastal area > Acid sulfate soil | place: Finland: Risofladan, Vaasa | collected...
TAAGCGCGGCTGGCGAACACGCGGATAACCGCAAGGTTAGGCCGCACCGGAACAGGCTAAGCATGTAGTCTTTCGGCTACAAGGCCTCTCGGACGGGGGTTCGACTCCCCCCGCCTCCACCAATCTAAGCATCAGAAACAAAGTTAGTTAACGAAACGGCTTTCTCCACGTACCCGCCGCGTACCCTTCGTCTCGGGAAAGGCTTCGCTCCATGTTCGCCGAACGTCGGCCTCAGCTTGCTCCTGTCGAGCAAGCGTCCAAGCGTTGTAATGCTTCTCTGTAATCCGTACGCTGCGGTGTCCGAGCAAGACCGAAACGCGCTCAATCGGAACGCCGGCTTGCAGAAGTTCGACGGAAAAAGTATCGCGGAATCTGTGGGCATGTGCTTCGGGAACACCAGCCAGTATAAACAGCCGCTTTAAGGCTCGTTGCCAATCGCCAACTGCGCTCTTAGGCTTCGAACTGCCAGTCCAGAAGAAATAGGTGCTCGCAGGTATCACATCTAGCGCCTGCACTACAAACGGCGGAAGGGGGCAATAGACGGCAGTGCCTGTCTTTGCTGTGTAAAGAAAAAGCTTCTCGTTCGTGACGCGGTCCCGGCTAAGCGTAACCGCATCGCGAATACGCAGGCCGGAATGCCTCAGAAGCAAGACAAGAGCGCGAAGTCGCACCGCATTGGGTTTGTCAGGGTAATTGTCGCAGGCCGCCAATATTGCTCTGACCTCTTCGCGGGACAGGGGCATCGTCGGCTTCCCAATAATCTTTGGAGCCTTCAACTTCGCAGCCAGGTTCGCTCTAACCCATCCGCTCTCGTGGGCGAATCGGAAAAACGTGCGCAGCGCCTCCAATTTCTTTAGGGCAGCAACATTTCGATTGCACCAGGACGCCCGAAACTGTCTTAGTGAATCGAGGTCGAATTCATTGAGATAACGCAGACCAATTGATTGAGCAAACTCCTGTAATCTCCGAAAGAGGAGACGGTACTTATAAACTGTTGCTTCCTGCAACCCTCGAGCCTCTGCATCGGCGATAAATTTTTCGCACGTTTCCTTGATAGTAGGGGGAGCTGTTCTGTCCACCTTGTCAACAGCTCCGATGACTACTGAAGGGCTTAACACGTCTTTCGTTTCTTCTTCGGACCTCGATTCCCACTGGCGGACGATACCCTGAGCTTGCTCCCAATCGCGTATTCCGAGTGCCTTGCGAAGCTCCACACCGCTCAAGAAACCATCGACCCAGAGCGGACACTTGCAGCGACGATATTTCCGGCCCTCGGTCCGGTGCTCGCAATGCTTCAAATGTCGCCGATAGACGGTGAGCATAGGCCGCGAAGGTTACCTCGAAAGGCACTCGTAACCAAAGGATAATCTCCTGTGTACCCGTTCGACTACCGATTCCGGGATTCTCAGAGTCAAATAGCTGCGCCGGGCCCGTGTGGATTAGCTCGGCCGATGCACTCTCTCCACGGTCCTATTTGCCGCAACGGGCGACCCAGCCGCCGCAGAAAAACGCAGCGGACAGGCGCTCGCCTTCGAACGGCAGATTCCCGTGCAGTTCTTCCGCGTCGAACAGCAAGAGGTCACCGCGTTTGTAGGCAAAGGCGACGCGCCAGCGGAGAAGGACGAGTGCGCCGCCCGTGAAGCTGCCTAGCGGCGTAATCGCAGTCATCGCTCCTTTCAAATTCCCGTCGCGGTGATAAGCGGTGCGGAAATTCTTGGCGATGTATGCGCCGGTGAAACTCGTTTTCCAAAGTCGGTAGCGCGCAGCCTTCTGCTCTACCTCCGCCCGCTGCTTCGCGTAAGGAATCGGCAGGTGTTGCTTGTACAGTTGGTCTGCCAATTCGATTAATGCTCGGTTCCCATCCAGCATTTCGCGGTGCTTTAGAGTCAGCGGCGTTTCGTGACCATGCCTGTCCCAGCCGACTATCCCCTGCCGCGCTGGGCTTGCCTTCAACACGCGCACGTTAACGCCCGAGCGCGGCGATGGTGTGCCGTCCAAACCAATGGACCGGGGGAGCGAGCGCGTGCCCATCGCGGTTACTCGATTGCTCGGGAAGCCACTCACCGTCTTCAAAAGTTCGTAGGCGCGGAGGTGGAGCTCCAGCGGGACCACACCGCAAAGCAGCACGGCAGTAATTCTCCCGTCCCGCGCAATCATCCTGGTGTCTTCATCGATAGTTTGGTCGGCGTGCGAAGGGTCCGGAAATTTCCCCCTCAATCTCGCCGCCGCTTTTTCGTAATCATGTTTCAGACAGATGGTTTTCATTTAGGATTGCTCCCTCCATCGTTATCTGGGTTTGAGTTGACGATGCCGCATTCAGCGCAAAGCTGTTTCAACAGTGCGAGGATTTTTTGCTCGGCGCACGGCCACTCTGCCGATTTCCGCAATGCGTCGCACGCATCCCGTTCGTCGCCTTTGAGGTGCAATGGAAGCTTGTAGACTGCGGGGCCTTCGAGCCGAACACGTTCCGGTTTGGGTTTGAGGTACGCAGTTCCGCCCACTTCGGCTTCTGCTCGCGCAGTTGCGTCATCCGTCCTCAATGCGCCTTCGTCCGTGGCCGGCTTGAAAAACGACATGATGGCATGTTCGGAATCGGCGTGGTCTCGACGCGCTTTTTGCATCCAGCGCTGGATGGTGCGAAAACTGACGCCAGACGTGTTAAATGTTTCGGTGTAGTAAGCAGCAGTCCATTCGCCGTGCCTGAAGGTCGCCTTGATGCGAATGAACGTCCGGCCCAATTCCAGCCGGACTTTGTCACGTGTGGTAAAAAGCCGCCAAGCTTGAGCTTCCAAGCGAGCGCGCTCGGTCAACATCAAATCGCAGTCTTCCTCCACACGTGGGAAGCGCTTGGGTTCTGGCCGTTCGACAATCGCTTCAATCGCCATTTTCCACCTCCGTTGGACCGCCTCGCCTCCGCCTGCGAAAATTCGATTTCTTGAATTCACCACTCTTCTGGCAGTCGACAATTACGTGCATCCGCTCGACGCGCAGCAGGACGGCTTGTGGAATGCGCAGCGTGCGGTACCGGCGTCGTGTACCTCGGGGGGCCGAACCGCCGAAAACTAAAACGCCCGGCTCCCGCTCGAAGACTCGGCGCACGAAATCTCGCGACAATTTCCAACGCGCGGCGATTTCTTTGACGGAAAAGAGACCCTCACTCGATGGAGCCACGGCCACGTTCTCGTCGTCATCTACTTTTGACTTGGGCTTCGACGATGACCGTGGCTCCATGGTGCGACCCTACCGCATCTTGTGTCGGTCGCCGTTGCGCGTCTTTTGGCTCGCAATTGATGCGCGCGGCGGCTGGCCGATAATCGCCGAGCGTGGATAGCCAAGGACCGGCTGGAGTGGAGTACGGGATGGTAGACTGGCACCTACGGAGAAGGGGTGTTTCAAATGAAGAAAAAAGAAAATTCCACCTCCACTTCGATGGTCGAGCCGGTGAACGACGACTCCTGGGTTCCGGGCGAGGACCGTAAGGCGAAACGCGAATTCCTAGACAAGAAAGTTGCGAAGAGCTTAGAGTCGTCCATCCGTCAGCTGACTGATATCCCTTTCAATTTTCGCGAGGTAGAGGTGTTGAACGCCTCAATGAAAGGGGGACGGCTTGTCCTGACCGTTGAAACTCCCTTGTGGCTCCCAGAGCCCGTTGGTGATTCGGGGGAGTATCTCGGCACGCGAAAGCAGTCGGCGGAATTCTGCCGGGCCTTCGAGAAGCACCTCAAGCGGAACCTGTCAGCAACGAATCGCCAGAAGCTCTCCAACATTCTTCACTCGGAATTTGACTCCTTCGTTCGCACTATCATCTGCATCAGAAACGCGAACGTGATGGAGCATGTCCCCAAAACAACTGAACGCCGAGGCGCAGGCCACCCGCGCATGAACCTTGACCGAGAGACCGTCGCGTCTCTCGTAGCAAGAAGCAAGGCCATCAGACCGTCTCTTCGCGAGGTCCGAAACGAAATTGGGGGGTGGAAGGCAGCGAATCCCGGACTCGAGGACGATGAACGTTGTAGGGAGCATATACGAAAAGCATTTTCAGACCGTTTTGACTGGATACCGATTTTTCTCGAAATTAAATGGGGAAACAAATGCACATCTCGGAAAGTCGAGAGGACGGTGCGTATTTCCGACCTCCCTAGCTGGTCGGCCACCAACCGAGCGGACTTGATTGCGCTCGAAGAACATCGACTACGAACTCAACAATCGGTCTCGCTGAGCAAATTCCAGCAGAGGAAGCTCGAACTTCGCGCCAGCCGCCGTGCTTCTCCCCAGCGCATCGTATAGTTCTTCACGTACGTATTGGGCGTAATCGGAATTTCCAGCGGTTTCGGCAGATTTTCTAGCCCACCCCCAACGACTACCCCACCCCCCCGCCCGAGCGTTCAGTTCTAGGCTGGCTACGGCCTCAAGAATTGGGCCTCTCGTTGGTTAACCGGAGCCAATCGGGAAAGGAGTCAGACGCGAAATATTCCGTTGCTGAACGGCGAAGCGCAGACCAGCTCTGTGGCAAATGCCATGCTGAAAACTTGTAGCCGGGTTTTCTGCTGGGAGAAGTTTGCATGACCGATTACGAAGAATTTAAGAAAGACGTAGAGACCCGGCTTAAGGTCATCGAGGAGAGAATGAACCAAGGTGCTAGCGTAGGCGTTCACCACTCCCGTCAACAACATCGGCTGCCCGCCGAATACCCTTAAGGTTCCAGAATCGCCTTCGCCAACCTGTGCACCTGCCGCAACTGCTGAAGACCGCTTTTCTGTAGCAGCACATCGATCTTTCTGCGCAGAGCCTTTTCGTCAGCTTCGGCGTTGTCAAAATCAAAGAACATCGAAGGCGAGACTTGCAGCGCCTTCGCCAACGAAATTGTGGCCTCGAACGAAGGGCGCTTCTCTGCTCGTTCGAGCTGGCCGATGTATTTGGGGTTTAGTCGCGCTGCTTCCGCCAGTCCCTCTTGCGTCAATCTTGCCGCCTTTCTGACTTGCCTGAGCCGCTTTCCAAACAGCCTTGCCTCTTCCATCCGTGCCTCCGGGCAAGACCTTATCCGGCTCAACGAACCATAGACACCAGCCGCAGGATGGTATTTATAAATGTGGAACCATCTCACAGAGTACTATTGCCCAAAGCTGCCCGTTCGGCGTTAATCGGAAAAGAAGATTCAGCGAGCCTGCTCAACGAGGCGAACCGTTATGTCAACTACGTTAAATGCGCCAACCGTACAAAAGGGAGCAGATGAAAAATTCTGCCACGAGTGTGGGGCTGTCATTCGTACAAAGGCAGAAATTTGTCCCAAATGTGGTGTACGCCAGTTTGGTGGGTCGGGTGGTTTGTCTACCACGACAAATGGCAGGAACACCGCGTCTCAACAGCAAACCTGGAACCCAGGTGTCGCTGCGGTTTTAAGCCTGGTCATCCCAGGGGCCGGGCAAATGTACAAAGGCCAAATCGGCGCTGGAGTCGGATGGCTGGTCGGCACGATTGCTGGTTATTGTCTGTTCATAGTTCCCGGTTTGATTCTACACATCGTTTGCATCTACAAGGCATATTCCGACGTTCCTGCAAATGCGGCGTAAACAGAAAGGAAGGATGATGGAATCATGCTTGCCAAGCTACGTCGAGTCTTAGTCCTATTCGCACTTGCCACCCTTTGTTCCCTGCCTCTCTACGCCTACCAGGTCGCGCTGAAAAACGGCTTCGTCATTCACTTTCAAAAGTATCGCGTGGCAGACAACAAGCTGTATTACGTGGGAGACAGCGGGAAAGAAGTCGCTGTCCCATTGAGCACAATCAATATGGAACTTACGCAACAACTCAACACTGCCGAGAAAACGCCCCTCAAGCTGCCTCCCGAGGCTACGACGAAAGCGGTCAATGGCGGGAGTCAACCTACTTCCTTAGGTGCGCTCGCTCAATCCATCGCTGACGTGGCTCGCAAGAACCAGACCAAGGACGCACACGTAACCGCGAAGCGAGTCTGGACAAGCGATGATTTTCCTTCGACGGGCGAGAAGGAATCAACGGTTCCTCTGTCAAAAACACCAGAGAGCGCATCAGAGACGCTGCGAGAATTTCGCTCTCTTGACAAGGAAGAACTTGGAGCGGCGGTTCTCAAGATGGCTAGTGCCCCCGATGTCGATTTCCCCGACCGTAGGAATTGGGAGCAGAAGCTCTTCGAAGCAAAGCAGGCGTGGATTGACCAAGTAGACCGCATGATGGCCCACAAAGATTCCAGCAAGGATGTCCTGGATACTGAAATCCGGCTTACGCAAGGAGCACAGTCAAGTTTCGAGCGAATCTCCGGGGAAGGTATTCAGCAGGCACGGGCAGTCAATGACCCGGCGTTGAAGGCGCACTTGCAATACCGACGCCAGATGGACTTTTGTAGGCAAACCACCGGAGACTTGTTACATAGCTGCCTAGCAAGTTTAGACGAACTCAAATGGAAAATGCAGCGAGAAGGCATATGGTAGTGTACGAGGCCAGAACGGCGAAATAGAGGCGCGCTCGTGCTGTGACAAATGTGATTTCATTGCGCCTGCGCTACCGAACGTAAATCGCAAGCTGAAAAATTTGCTCCCACAACCCGTGAAAAGGGGTAGCCGGTTTTTCTGCGACAAAAAGAGATTCCTTGCTCGCTTTGTACGCCCCTGTAGCCAAGCAAGTTTTTCGAAAAAATGTTTCAGTACTGTCTCCGCGTCTTACCCGGAACGATTCTGACGCACCCGCCTTTCAGCACGACGACCGCACCGCGCAGAGGCGAAACCGCGAATTGAAGAACCGGAATGTATAAAGAACGCCTGTATAGGGCAGGTAAAGAGAAGCAGCAACCGTTTGGGGGTATGGTTACAGAGCGGGGAAAAGTGATACACCCCCCGGCGAGGCCAGATGTACAGTCTTCGGAAATCGCACAATCGTGAAACAGAAACTCAAGCGCGTATATCAGAATAAGATGTGGGATGCGAGCAAGCCGGAAGTTATGCCGAGGGCGTCTTTTCGTCACTCGCAAACAATCCTTGGCGATATGCACAAGTCCTGTACGCTTCTGCGAGGTTGTTCTAAGGGAGTTTGGTGGTCACTTGTGCGAAAGGCTACTCGTGTCTCAGTGTGACCATGAGATCGACGCGAATCGCGCGGCGTGCGGGCAAATAGCCGGCAATCAACCCGATGAAAAGCAGCGCCAGCGATGCTCCAGCGATGGAAAGCGCGTCGTTGGGTGAGACTCCATAGAGCATTGTTGATAGCAGGCGCGCAGCGCCCAGAGAACAAAGCACGCCGAGAACAATCCCCGCGAGCGAAAGAACGAGAGCCTGGCGCAAAACGAGTTGTGTGATATTTCGCGGCTGCGCGCCCATGGCTATGCGAATGCCGATCTCGCGCGTGCGCCGCGTCACGTTGTGTGAAATCAGTCCATACAGACCCATGCAGGCCAGCAGCAACGCGAAACCGGCAAAAAAGCTGGAGATCATGGCGGAAAGCCGCTCCTCAATGAGGGCCTGGCTCTGCGCTTCTTCGAGAGTCATGCTGCGCACGACGAATTGGTGGCCGAAGGAATCAATGGCCTGCGAGATGCTGGAAATCAGCCTCAATGGATTTTGCGCAGCACGGACGAAGAGCTGGCCACTTTGGCCACCGGGGTCATACTGCAGCGAATCGGTGAAAATGTTGAGAGGATGGGCGTCTCGCGGATTGTAGAGCCGCGCGTCGTTCACGACTCCGACGACTTCAAGATTCTGGGTGTCAGGACCCGTGCCGATACGAACGTGTGCGCCGATGGCGTTGCCTTGAGGGAATAGCCGTTTGGCGAGGCTAGAGGTAAGAATCGCGACGCGAGGCTGGTGCGGTCCATCGGTCCAGGCGAAGTCGCGCCCCGCCAAGATCTTCATGCCAATCGCGTCGAAAAAACCGGGAGTAGCGGCGGAAATATCGCATATTGGTCCTTTAGAGACATAAGCAGCGCTGATTGGCGCTACGTTATCGATCTGGGGATTCTGTCCCGCAGCGGGGATGACATTGGCTAGCCCGGCGGCTCGCACTCCGGGCAGGTTGGTGAGGCGCTCAATCAATTCGCGGTAGTACGTACCCACGTCCAAATTCTTTGCGGCACCGGGGCGTTCCACCATCCAGACATTGAGCACTGAGGCTCGTTCAAATCCGAAATCGACCGACTGCAGATTCCAGAACGAGCGCGTAAAAAGTGTGCTGGCCAGCACGAGCATCAGCGAAAGCGAAATCTGCGTAACGATCAGCCCTTGTCCAAGCAGGCCGCTGCCACCCGCAAAGGTACGCGAATCTTGGCGCAGCAGGGCGGCGGGATTAACGAGCGCGGCCCGCAGAGCAGGCATGAGTCCGAAGAGAATCGCGGTGAGGATAGCCACTGCAGCAGTAAACGCGAGCACGCGCAGATCGGGATGAAGATCGACCGCGGCTGGCGCGAGCGCCTGTCGAGTCAGCAAAGCAAACAGCCAGCGGGTCCCCCAAAAAGCAAAAGCTAGGCCGAGCAGCGCGCCGGCGAACGAAAGCAGCAAGCCTTCGAGAAGAGTTTGCGTCGCAATGCGCAACGGTCCCGCGCCCAATGCCAGGCGCACGCTGGTTTCGTGCATGCGGCCCGCGCCACGCGCCAGCATCAAGCTGGCGAGATTGACGCAAACCACCAGCAGCATCAGAACCACGATGCCCATCAAGTAAAAAAGCGGCTTCCAGTACTGCGCGCGGTCATCCCAACCAGGCCCGCGCGCGGCGGACGTGACGTACAGCCCCATCGAAAGATATTGCTCCCGCCGCTCGCCTTTTTCGTCCGAGGGAACGACCTTAGCCACAATTCCCGGCCAAATAGCACTGAGCTGCGCGCGAGCTTGCGGAATGGTGACTCCGCTTTTCAGTCGGCCGATAATGCTTAGCCAGAGATAGTGGCCGCTGGTTATCGCGAATGGAAGATCGGGCACAGCAATGCCGAATGCGGTAAGGGGCAGGGTGATCTCCGGCGGAGTGCTCGTTTTCAGCCCGGAAAATCCCTTTTGTGTAACGCCGATTATCGTGAATGGCTGGCCTTCGACAAGAATTTGCTTGCCCAGCACAGCCCGATCCTCGCCGAAGCGGCTCCGCCAGAATCCGTAGCTGATCACCGCGACATGGGAAATCGGCGCGCTGAGATTTGCATCGGCGGGCTCGATCAGTCGGCCCAGCATCGGGCGTTGGCCGAGCTCAGAATAAAATTCGCCGCTGACGTAGAGAACATTGTTGCGCGTGAGCTTGCCGTTCACCTCCACATCGGACGGGCCGCCATCCTGCCAGGCGAACATTCCGGAGAAAACTCGCTGATTGCGCTGGAGTTCCTGGAACATCGGCAGCGAGAAGCCGATGTGCTGCCCGTTGTGAAAAATGATGCGAAGCTCGGCCAGTTGCTCGGCGTGTGGCACGGGCAGCTCGCGATAGAGCAGCGCATTGAGCAGCGTAAAAATGGCGGTGCCCGCCCCGATGCCAAGCGCAAGAGTGAGGACCGCGACGATAGTAAACGCCGGGCTCTTGCGCAGCATGCGCAGGCCGTAGCGCAAGTCTTGAATCAGCGTTCCCATGCTGGCTCCCGCCCCAAATCGTAACGCAAGAAAGACGTCTAAATCCAACTCTTCAGAAATTCCGGGCGCATCTCGGAAGTAATTCTGCCAAGCTTCGCCGGGATTGAGTTTACAGAGCGCGGAAACAGAAAGGGATTTAGCAATACTCACGCTGTAATTCTGGCTGCCGCTTGTCTGATGATCGAGAGGGTTTGACGACGAACCGGTTTACCCTTGATAGCCTTGGAAACCGGGTCTTGGCTTAGTTTTGATTCTCTCATCAAGCGTCTAAGGCCGATGAGGGACCATTCTTTTCTCTCCGAAGCATCAGCAACGACCATTTTTCTCTGCTTTTCATAGACCTGGATACCGAAATCCAACATGCTCGGGTCTTCGCCTTGTTCCCATCGACGATCAGTCTTTTTGCCGACTGGAATTAGATTACCCGCGACAATGTTTGCTCTACGTAAGAGTCCCTGAGTTGCTCCGGTGCACGGAGTTCCATCAGGTGAAAGCGATTTCACCTCAGGCTTTTTCAAATACTGGTTCAGGACGATTCGAAATGAATCTGGCACCACTTTGTCTTGTCTTATAGTTTGGCGGTGCGCTATTTGATAACTCTGCCCATCGAAGAGATTGATTCCTTCCAGGGATTCCCATTCCCCCCGATCTGATTCGTAGGGAGTTATGAACAGAAAATTAGATTTGCTAAAACCCGAAGGGTATCCACCAAGTTCAGAAAGCAGTGGAAATAAAAAGAAATTGAATGGTCCCAGCCATTCCGGTCTCTGTTGCTTAAACACGTTTGGCGTCGTAACAACCATCCGCATCATTGCCGGTAAATCCAACCAAGGCGGTTCTTCTGGCCGCAGCTTAAATTCTTTTCTTAGCAGAAAGTTCCAGGTCTCCATTACCCACTGCGGCGTTTCTTCTTCCTCATCTTTTTGTCTTTCGTTCGGCGCAAGTAAATAACCGAGTCCATGCCCGCTCGCCTTTTCGATTTGAATGTTTTCACCCGATTTCGAGTAGAGCGCATAGCGTTTTGCGGAAATCGCGTAACCAAAGAGTTGGCGGAATGGTTTATTAACCGAACATGTAGTTTCTCCTTTCGCGCTCAGCCTGTCGACCATATTGTCCTGCCGTTGCGCCGGTGCTGTGAAATGTTTTTGCCACGGCAAAACTTGGAGCCGGTTTTTCTGCCACAAGAAGAGATTCCTTGCTCGCTTAGCACGTCCCCGTAGCCAAGTGAGTTTTTCGAAAAAACATTTTGGAACTGGTTCAGGGGTGAAAACATTCTCACCCGAAGCAAATTGGAGCAAGATTTGAGACTCGCTTCGCTCGCTCAAGATGGAAGTACCTCGCAGCCTCCGGCTGCTCTGCGACTTCCATCTTGTCAAAACCCTTTCAGGAAACTGTATCGAGAATCTCTTCAATCTTTCTCCACAGTCAAAAAAGTCTTTACAGAGGCGAGCCGTGTTTGCGAGCCTCTGGCCCGAGCGTAGCCCGAACGTAGCTCGAGCGGTAGCGAGAGCGTAGCGAGGGCGAAGCGAAGGGCCAGAGTACCTTGATTAGTGGTTAGGTGGTCATAGTGGTCATTTCCCGCCTCTTATATGTTTGAACAGTTTTTATTATTGTTGATTCTTGAGATATCTGGGGAATCGTCTCACTGTATCGCCGCCGACCGGGGATTGACCACCTTGACCCCCTTGACCACTCGGAGCCTTCACGACCCGCCAGCGGGCGACGCCCGATGACTTCCCTAGCTGCTCCAGCCGCAAGCCCCCAAGAATCCGGCCATGGACGCGCCTCAGCCACCAGCCCAAACTCCGGGAATCAATTTCCTTCTGGCGCCCGGCAGCCACGGTCAGCATCGCCATCCCTAGAGGGCGATTCGGATTCGGCCGGCAGCGGCGCATAATCCGCTTCGCTGTAAACTCTTCGTCCTTGAACTCTCCATACAAGGCGTGGACTGCGGCCCGAAAATCCTCACGCTCCGGGTCATCCGCCAGAACGACGCTGCGCGTCTTGCAAGGGTCAGCCAGTCCCAGCCAAACAAGCGGTTGCCGAATCGACGCGGACCAGCCGTCGAATCCACCCCAAGGCTCGACCTGTTGACGGGGACGCTCCGCCGCGTAATATGCCCGCAAGATTGTCAGCGCGGCCGCGACCAATTGTTTGCGGTTGTTTTTAATATGGTCTGCAAGTTGCGAAATCTGAAAGGTGCGCGCTTCCGGAGATTCCACTTGGGCGTCAATACGGCATAATAAAGCGCGACTCGACAAATCCCCGCGAAAGCTTAGGTTGTTGCCTGTCGCCGTCCATAGCACATTTGTCGACAAGCAAAGCATCCGATTCGTGCCTAAAGCGCGGTCTTGGTATTCGGGCTGCGTGATCGCTTTCGCAAGGTCCGGCGAAGCGAGGGGATGTTCTACGTTGTCGAGATTGATAACCAGATGCCCTTCGCGGAGCGCCGACGTGACCATTTTTCGAATCTCTTCCCGCTCTCCTGAGATTGCCGTTGCCGCTGCCGGCTTCCCCGTGGCGATAATGGCTGCGCATTCGGCCAACAGGGATTTCCCGCTTCGCTGGGCGGGTGCGCTGTACCCGAAAATCGGACACGCCGTGAGCAACCGGCGCTGAATCGCGGTCAGAATGCAGGCGACGTGCACGGCGCGGTCTTCGTCTGTAACAAACGGGAATTCCGCAAACGGAGCTAGAAGAGTTTGGACAGCGGCTTTCGCGTCCGCGCAGGTAGGCTGCTCAGGAATCCTGGACCATTCTTCGCCCGAAACCAAGTAGAGTCCCGTCGCCGCATCGTAGCCCGATTTGTCCAGTACACTTCCGTCTTTTCGCAGAATTGGCGCTGAGATGATTCCCGCCAAAACTGGAACCCGCCAGGACCCGGCACGCGAGAGATAGATAGCAGAAATCTTTGGTGGGCAGTCAACGCGGGCAGTACCACTGGAGTTCTTTCGTGTCCATTTTGCGATGCGATTGAAAACGTCCGTCAGCGCCGTGATGCTCAGCGGTTCAAGCAGCATGCTTCCTTTCGGGCGGTTTAGCCGTTTGTCGTCGTCACGTTCCGGCAAACAGAAGGCTCGGACCAGTTCGCCCCCTCGCTGAAAAATTCTAAACTCCTCAGAACGACCTAGCAGAGCACTCTCGGCCTGGTCAACCGCACGGGGCAACTTGCCGGGCTTCAAGAGGATTGTCGGATGTTCGTGCTTCGATTTCTCTGTACTGTGTAGTTGCGAATTTTCTCGTTTCATCTCGGCTCCTTTGTCTAAGAGGTCGGGGAGCGGAGGTTCCGCAGCCGACAAAGGAGCCTGCCGCTGACACGCGGTCATTGGAAGGTTATCTGCGCAACCTCCGGTCTCCGACCTCTCTAAACCTACTTACTCGGCACAGCTCAACAGAACGTAATCGGGCAACGAGTTGGACTCCGTTGCTCGCAGTCTCACGGCAATATGTCTCCCTACTAGAAGTAAACCCCGTTCGAATCGAAACGGGCCAGATTTCTTAAGCATTTGAGAGGAAGTTAGAAAAGCGGTGTCACGATTCTGCCATAGAGGCGATTCCAACAATTAGAGCGCGGGGGCGCAGCCGATTACTTTCGGCGACGTGCAGTCCGTGGAAACCGGTCCGGCTTCCAGCTTAACAGGTCGGCAGGCCTGCAACGGAGCGTGGAACAAAGCCGATTTAGGATGGCCCGACCAAACGATTTTGTTCTGTTGTGAAACCACGCGTGCAGAGTAGGGTACGTAATTCCAGATTCTCTCTGCAATCGATACCGCGTCCAGCCCTTCCGCTTGAGAACGTCCTTCAATGTACATGCAATCATGACGATAGATTAAGCTAACGCCCCGCTATATGTCAAGAGTGCTTTACCTAAAGTACTATTTCTTTATTCGTTGCTTTAGGTATACTACGGTCTAGCTACTACGGCGGAAACGCCTTGCAGTTGTTTTCGATGGCGCGGGCTTGGTATTCGGGCAAATCGGCTACCCCGGCCCAAAAACCCTCTATAAACCGCCCTATTGGGTTTGCAGGGGCATTAGGGGAACACTGCTATCACCCTTAAACGCCCTAGCTCGGTTTTTTGGGAGGAACAATGAAAATAGCCATTTACGCACGCGTTAGCACCAACAACGGTCAGGACCCAGAAATGCAGCTACGGGAGCTGCGCGAGTACTGCCAACGGCGGGGTTGGGAACTGGCCGGCGAATTCGTCGATACCGGAATCTCCGGTGCGAAAGACTCCCGGCCAGAATTGAATCGGCTCATGGCGGAAGCCCATCGTAGGCGCTTTGATGCCGTCGTTGTTTGGAGGTTCGACCGTTTTGCCCGCTCTGTGAGCCACCTGCTGCGGGCACTGGAGGACTTCCGCTCGTTGGGAATCGAGTTTGTATCGCTATCAGAACAAGTGGATACCTCGACGCCCACTGGCAAAATGGTTTTTACAGTGTTAGGCGCTGTAGCCGAGTTGGAGCGTAGCCTTATCGTAGAGCGGGTGCGGGCGGGGCTGCGAAATGCACGCGCAAAGGGAAAACGCCTGGGGAGACCTCGGAAGCTCAAAAACGCCGTGGAAATCACTCGCCTGCGTGCGCAAGGCGCTTCGTGGCGGGAGGTCGGGGCAAAGCTCGGGGTATCTGCGGCTACGGCACTGCACGAGGCTGCAAAGGGCCGTTTAGAAATCGTCGTTTCCAAGTAGCCGGTAAGTCACTCGTAGGCCGGAGCGCAGATTCGGCTTTTATCAGTTTAGAAATTAGTAGTTTTCGAAACGGAGGCGGTCGGCGGGCTTCGGGGCATTTAGCGCAATGGTGGAGGCAGTGGAAATAGCCGTCGGGTTTTCTTACTGGCGGTTTTCTTCTCCACGGCCACACCAGTAGCCGTCGCCGTCACAAACTGACACATGTTCTTTGCAGAGAGGAAATTCGCGAAGCTTCTGTAACGTGGTGTGAAATTCCTTATCATCCAAAGCGAAACCCGCGTCGCAATAACTTGACCAGTGGTGAGCCGATAGCGAGGAAAATTAGCGCAGATTTTGCTCGTAACAATACATCGTGATACCTCTGCCGCTCAAAGCCTGCCTGAAATACCAAGTGGAGTGCACCCGGCGTCCCCATTCGATATCAGCTTATAGCTGAAGAGGGTTGGGGGAAAGTTTTGGCGAAGCCGTGTATTTCTATCAACATGACTTGTGGCGAGCCAACCTCTGACGCACCTCGGTGAGCGATAGTCGAAGTGCCCAGAATTCGGCTCGATTGCCACGCAGCCCTCTGAGCGGGCAGGCGGTGAAGTTGAGTTTAATAGGCCACGATTTCGCAAAATGCCGCGCCTGCGACACAGTGCACAGAAAGAACGCCTCCTTTGCATCGTTTGTCTTTGGGCCGCAGAGCAGAACGTAGCCGACCTTGCGCCAGTCAGCCTCTCGCCCGAATGGTGTTTTCCAGTGCCAGCGACCATATTTGCTTCCCTTCCTCGGTTGCATGTAGTCCGTTCCGTAGCGATACAGAACATTCACGTCGCCGACGATGACGCCAGAAAATTCGGTGGCGATGCGCCCGCGTAAGCGCTTGGCAATTTGGCGGAGCCGTTTATCCGTTGAGCTTCCGGGCAAGTAAGCTAGTCCCATGATGTCGCACGCTCCTATTTTGTGAGTCTCAAACACAATCGAAGTATAGATGGCCTAGCGGTAGCCTGTCCAGGGGATTCTCCCGTTCGGCCATAACCCCACGGGAGGGGATTTCGTTTTAGAGATATTTTCTGGGCGTCAAAAATTTGAGCAGTAGTGACCCCGTAAGCGATTTTTGGCTTTCGCTATCTCGGCGGCCACGTGTTGTTTCCCTTCCGGTTTTCCGTTGTCCACCCATTCGACTACCATTTTCATCTTTCATTAGTCATGTGTTGTGTAACGGGCATTTGCGAGACGAGGGCCAATCGGACTTTCGCTGCTGTTTGAGTTGTGAGACTGAGAATCTTACTGTACGAACGGTAGGGTTAGAATCTGGTTTGCGTCCGCGTCGGGACGGGCTGTGCGGCGTGTGGTGGGCTTTTCGGTCTTTTCTAATCGCTTCTCGAAACGCAGCGCAGAACCCTTGACGTATTCTTCGTTGATTTTGATTCCTATCCATTTGCGCCCCAGTCGCTCTGCGGCTTCTCCGGAGACGTTTGACCCTGCAAATGGGTCGAGAATCAGTTCGCCCGGCTTTGTGAGGAAGCGGATGAAAAAATCTGGCAGCGCGATAGGAAACCGGACTGGATGGGGTTTCATCCCTCTGCGTCGGCATTCCGTCAGATAGTAGCTGTTGCTCTCGGTGTTGGAAAATTGTAGGACGTTCGGCGGAATAGAGCCGCCACGGTCTCTTTGGAATTTTGTGCTAATGTCATGCCCGGACGGGCGAAGTTGTGCCTTGTAGCCGTTCTTGAGCAGCGACTTCATGCTGTCGGGGCGGTTAGACTCATCATCAGACTGGGATTCGGCCAAGACGCCAGGTTCAGAGATATTCTGCGGCAAATGAATCTCCCGCCGAGAAGCACCGAAATCGGGCCGGATTCCGACTATCGCCGCGCTTACGCTGACGCGCAGGGACGAAATTCGTCACACGTGGCTTGCTCGGAGAGTCCAGCTTGAGGGAGATGCACGGACAGCCTCTTGATAACGTTATTCCCGATGCTCTGCATGCGGGACGTGACCGCTACGTGACCTCCCCCGAGGCCGTAGCTTTTAGTGCCTCTTCCAATTCCAGCGCCCCCAAAGAGCTAATCATCGGTAGAAGAACTGGGGCAATCGCTCGGGTAAGCGACTCGACACGGTTTTCAATCGTTTCACCGGTTTCCTCTTCTTCAGCCTGCTCGGTCTCACTCTGCCTCTTTTTCGCTTGGGCGTCATCGTGCAAGAGAGCAATCCCTATTAGCACCAGACCGTACTTCCACCGAGCCCGAATCATTTCGACCTCATCTCCGCCCGCCTTGAGTTCAGACTTGAGATAGAGGTTGTCCATGTTGATTTTGAAGTCGTACACATCCTGTGCTTCCGTGGTATCGCCGTTGCTCGCTGCGGAAACATCAGACACTCCAATTCTCAAGGCTATGTATTTATCGAATGGCGGTGTCTGAGTTAACCAGTCAGCTTCATTAATCAAGATAATGTTCGGCAGGCTGATACCCGCTGCAGTCTCACGTTTGTCACCTTCCTCGCCCGTGGGCGACTGAATCGGACGGTCGACATGGGGAGTCGCTTCGTGCGGTAAGGCTTCTGGTGCAATGTCCAAAATGAAATCGTTCTCGAATGCATCGATTAACGTAGGGTCGTCTACAGCGGCCCTGAAATGCAGAACGTCTCCCACTGCGCAATTCGCCGGTAGACTCAAAGTCAAGGTTGCAATGCCGTTCTGCAGGTTTGGTCCGACGTAATCAGTTACCGCAAGCCGAGTTTGTCCACTGATTCGGAAGAGGGAAAACTGGCCGCTATCTGCTGTTCTACTGAAATAGTCATTCACGGCGTCTGTCTCGAAAGTCACACGGCAGCGTTGGTTGATGTGACATCCGCGCCGAAGCTCCCGGCCATATTCCTTTCCTTTGAATTTGAAATACGTAGGATGCTTTTTCCCTTGGAACTCGCGAGGCTGGGCACTGACTTCTAGCGTCTTGAAAGGATTGGTCAATCTACGTCCCTGTAGGAACAGGGCAGAAAGCGTTGGCGAATGCTCGAGTAGTGATTTCAAAATGTCTTCCAACGGTTTCCCGTCAGCAAGTCTCGACTGAATTTCTTCGTTTCGTCTCCTTTCCTTAAGCGCGCGAAGCGCCTGGTGCTGTTTGAGCATTTCCTCCAACTGGTTCTCAATGGCCTTGCGAATCGGATTGTGACCGAGGCGGTCCCGACTGTTCATGAAGAGGTCTTCTCGTGCCCGGCCAGATATGTTGCTGCAATCGACCATAACAAGTATCGAATCTGCAATATAATTTAGACGCCCTGCATCCCTGCGAGTGAAAAAGTCCTTCGTAAGGTGACCGTGTGTCTGTCCGTTTACCGTGAAAATGATGCCTTCGCTCTTTCGGTAGGTTTCGGCCTTACCTTTCTTGAAGGCATAAATCTTCGCAATCATTGGTTCGCCTTCAACTGCAATGGGGCAAGAGGTTGGGAAACCATCCTCCAGGTTTTCGGCCTTGTCATCCTCAAGTCTCACGGCGAGCCCGGTCAGGGTAGTTTCGAAGCTTCCCTCGTGCCCCTTAAAACTCGAACGGCATTCATGCAGGCGCACTGGCAAGGCAGGGTCGGATAATAGCAAGTCGAGACGACCCAGGAGACCGTCCTTGCGCAGAATGTGGGTATTGCTGTAGCCCGAAGAGGCGTACTCATAGAGTTTGATTAGCGTTCCCGAGTCAGACTTCCTGCCGTATGGTTGACGACCCTCTGGGAAGATGGGCAGGTCATCTGCGGGAAACCGGAGGACGCCTCCCTTACAGTGTTTCCGTTCTGAATCGAGAGGTGCCAGATACGTGTAGACCGAACTGCGCCGACCTTCAGTTGGCCCCTCGCGCCGAACTACTGTGAATCCCCATTGTTCATCTGTAGGGTGTGAAACTTTTCCGTTCAGAATTGCGGGATTCCGGCGACTCACAATTAACTGTAGATTATGCTGACCGCAAAACTTTAGTATCCCTGTCCCACCCATATTGAATTTGCCCTGGACAAAGGGTATTCTGAGTTTGTTAGACTTGGTCAGCGAAAGAAAAGTGTCAGGCATCCTTTCTGGTGTTTGGCCCTCCCCGTTGTCTGATATGGTGAAACATGGGTTTCCGTCCCTTGGGGCGAACCCTGTAGCTGCGAGGGTGATTCCCCGCGCAACCTGCGTGCGTTTTGCATCTGCCCATTCTGCGACTCGTCCGGCCAATGAGCTGCTCTTCTTCTCCTCAAAGAAACAGGCAACAGCTTCGCGGATGGATTTCGGCGCGGTGGAGCCTTCAGGGTTTATTCCTCGAATGTAACATTCGTTGGTTAGCCGGGCATCTTCGGAATTGACAAGCTTCTCCACGAGGGCAGCGTCCGGCCGGGCTTGCTGGTTACCGATGGTGCTGAAATTGTTCTCGTTATCATCATAATAACGCCACGCGCCGACGTTATCCCAAAGTTCTGCACGCTTGAGGAGCTCCACTACTTCCTTTTCGGTGTCGGCCCTCATTAATGCCAAGCACAGCTTTTTTACTTCTTCATTGTTCATTGGCTCACTCCAATTGCATGCCCTTGCCGATAGAGGGTTCCGCGATTAGTGACAACATACGTGACCCGAATGCCATTTCGAACACGGTCAACCAAACCTAGGTCAGTCATTCTCGAAATCGCACCCGACCGCTGCGTTGTTAAAAATGCATCAGTAAAAGGTTTTTCAGCGCGAGCTGATAAATGTCGCTTAAGAACGGTATCAAGCCTTTCTGGGCTGTCTGCACCTTCCGACAAAGCCCCCAAAATAGTCCGGTAGGCGAAATCTTCGGCCGGAACATGCCGAGAGATATGCGCAAGCAGAACGGTCTTCTCGTCCTCGCTCAGTTTGGCTGGACGTGCATCGTGGATGCGCGAATCGAGTAATGCGTTGGGTAGCTGCGCGAAATCCCAACCTGCTTGCGTGAGCAGGACTCTAGGAGCCTTATTTCTTGCACGATTGATGAGCTTGAGGTCCATCAAAAAGCCCGTCAGTCGCCCCTGCTTGCTGATGGCTGCAACGAACTGACCTGCATAGCGCAGGCGAGCCTTGTCTTCACTATCTGTGCCGCTGTAAGGAAATGCCGTGGAATAGGCGTCATCACGGTTGAGTTCAAATTTCTTATCCAATACTCGCAGATAGTCACCCAATCTGACAGCTTGTTCCGCGATTTCTGCTGTGGCTTTCGAAAGGAGAACTCCCTGGCTGCCGTTTTCAGGTTCGTTCAGTAGTGACGCGAGCGCACGGCAACTGACTTTGGCGGGGAGGAGTTTGTTGTGCTGACCAAAAATCCATCTGTCTACCGGAACAGCTTGGGTGGGAGCAAACACATCGTCGGGCAAAGGTGCTGCCTCTGAGACTCTTTTATCGAGAGGACGCGATGAAAACAGGGCAGGTACTTCGAGTGCCGTGCTTCGGTCATCATCAAGATTGATTCGTCGAGTGCTACGTTTGCTCCCCGGCTCGGTTGAATGGGCTGCTTTCCCGGGGAACAATACAGTCCCGGATTTCGAAACTTGCCGGTGCAAAACCAGTTGATTGGATATCGCGACGGAGACGGCTTCCGAGTAGTCGTGGTAATTCCCGATTTCCACGAGGTTATCCATTTCCTGCTTGGTTCGTTCTGAGACTTCAATGCATATAACCATGTTGTCCCCCAGCAATCAAGAAGCACCATATTCCTAATAGAGCTGGCTGTCAAGCACAATATGTTAGCTATATATGTCACATAGCCATGTATAAGCAGGCGGACTGCGCCGACAGGACTCACACTTGTTGGGCTTCCAATTGGGTAGTGGGTCAGTTTGAATTTGACGGCGCGTTTTTTCTCTTCAGTTTGGCAATAAAAGAAATCCCTCTCGCACGGTTTGCGCCACGCGAGAGGGTTGTACTACGCCCTTCGGTTTTTAAAGCCACAGCTTCCCGTCTCGCAAGCGATGGGGCAAGAAGGGCCGATTGGCTATGGCCTAGATACTTCCTAGGTTAAGCCGTGTACGTGCAGAGATAGCCTATCGAGAGTTTAGGCCTAACGCCTTGGAATCTCGTAGGTTTTCTCAATCACGCTACCGTCCGCAAATAGGATGCGAACGGTAATGGTGATTTTTCTTATCACCTGTATTCCTTCATGTCCGTACCATAAGGTTTGACCCCTTGCGGTACGGACTTGATTTGTGATGCACAATTATTTTACAGCACAATGTCTGATTATGCTGCCCGCTCCGTCGCTTTGGCGTCTAGCAGGTTGACAAGTTCCGTTACAGACCACGTTTGGAGCGTCGCGGAAATCGTTGGGTTGCTGAATCAGGCGAGCGCGAAAGCAGCTTAGTCTTATTGAAGCCTATTACCCGCAGTGCTAACATGCCGTTCATGACCGAACAAGATAAAGACCAACAGCTTGGCAGGCTAGTTCGGGAGCACGCCGACATCAGGAAGACTATCGCCAGCCTGAAGGTGGAAGCATCGCGGCTGGCAAAAATCTACGCTGACATTGGCGAAAGGCTCAGTCGGGAGCCACAGAATCTTATATTTGAAAAAGAAAGCCATGACTCCAGATTTGAGGCCGCATATCCGATTAAGGCCAGCGACATTGACGGCAAGAGGCTATTGCAGCTCACCAACGAAATCCGCGATTCAATGGTCAGGCAAGATGAAATCGCGCAACAGCTAAACAATCTTGGTTTTGACGTGACAAAGATTTTGTAGGTTCTGCCCCGTTTTTCGGGAATCGGAAATTTCTTACAGTTGTGCTCAGCGAACTTTCGTTCCACGAGTTGCTTTTGTGGCTTAGTTTTCGCATAGGCAATTCCGATGCCGAATCGTATCACAAATCTGTGCCAGTAAATTCAAACTGACCCACTACCTCCAATTGCAATCAGAGGACTTTGGGGGATAGCTTGTGGAACAACACGACCTCGGTGCTGCCGCCCGTTAGGCCCTTGTGGTCGGCGTACCATTTACGGTTCGGCACCCTGCGCCAGATACGCCCGTCAGCACTGTTCATCATGTTCTCGATGGTTATCTCCGAAAACCCGGCAAGTGACATCACTCTTAGATATTCCGGCAATTGCCAAGACGGCTCAGCAAACGCGAGCATTTGTACGACGAGCGTATCGCGACGACAAATTCTGGAAACAGAGTAGAAGGCTTCGTGAATCTGCTTGTAGTATGACTTCAAACGTTGCTGTTTTCTATCGCCCATCGTATAGAAAGAGGCTCCGCAACCATCTTCACTGTTTGCAATCCAGAATGGCGCGGGCGTTTCTTTACGACCTAATACTTGCCAACGATGATAAAGAACGTGCACCCCTGGGTACGGCGGAGATGTGAGAATCAACGCTGGCCGCTTACAGTGCTTTAACCTGGGCTCCGTATCGACGCCGATTGCAGACCTGCATAGGCAAAGGGTGGATATTTTGCCAATCTGGTCCGTCTTTCCTTTTTCTCGTGCTGCCATTATAAGCTCTTGCGCTCCGATGAGCATCTGTTCGAGGAATTCGTAAAATCGGGCTCGCATTTCGTGTGCGGCAGGAACATCCTCGCGGCAATCGAGCGCCCATTGCGCCGCCCTGAGCAGCACGCATCGAACAAAGTCTCGCTGGCGCATTTTCGGCAAGGTATCGATTTTCTCAAGAATGAGGTGGATGGTCTTTCTAATTGGCCAGGTCGATTTACTGCAGATATTGCGCTGGTGATATCGGGTTGAGATATCGGCGCAGGGATTGCTTGAATGATTGAGATTGAGCTGATTTCCAAGTGAGCGTGCCCATCTCCGAACTACGCCAGCATCAGTTCTAGTGAGGGGCGTTGTCTTAACCTTAGCGATAAACGCTGCGAGGCTACTGATGTCCGTGCCGACGGCATGTCTTCCCAGGGCACGTGCCTCAACAAGGGTAGTGCCACCTCCCATGAACGGGTCGAAAACGATATCGCCGGGCGAGGTAAAGGATTCGATTACGGCCCGCGCAAATTGTGGCGAAAAGCGCGCAGGATAGCGATAGAACTCGTGGGTCAAGCCACCAACTGGGTTTTTCCAATGGATTGCTTCGAGGAGTTTCAGTTGGACTTCCATTTGTTCCGTTCGAGCCTTCCACTACGAATGGACAGCTTGGATTGTTTTCTTTTGATATCTGTGTCCACTTCATCGCGGTCAAATCGGAGATTTCGTCCGACCCTGTAACCACGAAGTTTGCCCCGCGCCTTTAACTTGTAGACCGTCGAAGGTGAGGTCCTCAGATACTTCGCCACGTCCACGAGCGTCATCCATTTCGCCATCTGTTCGGTATTATATCGGCTATTTGCGGATAGTACCAGCTAAAATCAGCTATTTACAGCTAATCGGTAACCAGCGATGGCCGTGCTCGCTCCGCACATGAACGAGACGAAGTTCGTGCGCTAGTGTCAAGGGTTGTGTCGATGTGCGAGTTCTAGCCCTGACGGCGATGATGAATGCAGCAGATGTGGAAGAACTTCTCGAAGAACTAAGAGTTTTAATAACGCAACCCGAAATTCCCGGGAGCCATGGAAATTCGGTTAGGATTATGAGCCTGCACAAGTCCAAAGGTCTGACTGCTAGGCTTGTCATCATCGCAGGATGCGTTGCGGGTATTCTGCCTACGATTGATTTTGACCTTCCGCTACAAGAGCAGGACCGACAGCGACAGGAACAGCGGCGTTTGTTCTACGTAGGGATTACGCGTTCCACGGAGACGTTGGTCATAAGCAGTGCGGCAAGCATGCGATTCTCCGACGCAAAACAAGCCGGAGTTTCCGTTGTTCGACGCGCTGGAATCGGTAGAAACGTAGCAATCCTTCAGGCGAGCGAGTTTATCGCGGAACTAGGACCGGATGCTCCGGCAACGACTACGTCCCAACAATGGCGACAGCTAGTACACTTCTGACCAAAATTGCGGATAAGCACGATGCAAGGCTGGCACGCTCTGTCGAGTCCGTTCTTGGGCATACCGTCCAGCGATTTCCTCGCTGATGCAGTTTCTTTCGAGATGCGCTAGAGCTTCTCTAGAGCCTGCGGAAATGCCGTGGGCGATTGAACTTCGTCAAACGCTCAGCGCAAGTCTAAAGTGGTCGAGAGATTCGTTCTTGCCATTCTTGAGCCTCAGCGCCAGTTGACCGTTATCGGTGGGATAAAGAAGTATATGCCAGTGTTTACCGTCCTCCCTTTCGGTAGCGTTCAAGGATTCCACTCTGGCATGTATCCATTCAAATGGAATTGCATATGCCTCGTTGCGGCCAACGCATCCAAGGACATAAAGGCCCTGCTGCCCTGCACTCAGGAATTCATCCCAGGGCAAATGATAAGCGTACCAGTAACCACTCTCTCCGTAGCGCTTCGAAACGGTTACCACTGCTCGCAGCGATTTATCCGCGCTCCAATACAAAGCACGACTCTTCTTCACTAAAGGTGAATACTTTGCGGAAAGTGCGGCGATTATGCTCGCTCGTACAGCGGCAATGATTTCTGGAGATGTGTGTTGCTGCTTTGCCGGTCCTTCATTCGCGGAGGAGCTTAAGTCAGCAGGGACAGTGGCCTGTTCCTCTTCCAGCGCTGCTTTTGCATCCTCCGTCACAGTGAAGGCAATCTCTATAATTTTGTCGAGCCTCGTATATTCAAAGGGAATAAGCAATTCGTGTATGCGCTTAACGGAGTTTGGTTGCTCGGTGTTTTCCTTTAGTGCCACGAGGGTAGCGAGCGCATCGGCACTGATAATGCGGATTGTCCACGCATGTTTAGACCCACGCACTTGGGCCTCAAGGTCACCTGTGTCTTGCCTGCCAACAACGATTAGTACCGATGAGTCCTTGCTAACCCTTCCGGCGCTTATCAGTGCCTCGCGGTATCCAGCGACAGTGTCGAGATTTATTCGGTACACGTCGGTCGTTTTAACCTCTACCACAAGCGAACGCCCGTCAACATCCGCCCATACGCCATCAAATCCGATGGCGTTAATTTTTCCCCTGTATAATCCGTTTTCAACTGTGTAATCAAGCCTGCGACCAAATTCATTTACTACATCTTGAAGAACCAGTGGAGCGGCGTCGAATTTGTCCTGAAGACAGGCCTGAAGGTACTTAACAAGGCTGTCGCTCTTCGCTACCTGCAGATATTCACGAAAATCGATTGAACATTGTGAGTTGTCGGTCAGCTTCCCACTTCCGCAAAGTGCAAGGACCTGCTCGGTAGAAAGCGCATCAACCTGCCCTGGGTCCGTCTTAAGCAACGTTTGTAATGCGTTCATCTTGCGCTCATTGTATCGCGAATTTCGAAAGCCACACCGGGTCAAAGTTTGCATAACCAAAAGGACAATGGCAAGGAGACGTGGGAAATATTGCTGATTTTTTCATCGCGCGACGTGGGTACGATGACCGTTTTTTCTCTTCCTCAATGAGGACTCCCCTGCTTTTTAGACGATGTATTTACATCAACGATTTCCGGAAATCTCGCGGTGATGCCACCCCCATTAAGGAGGGCTCCGTGTACCCGCCGTGTACCAGACAGACGAAAAAACAAAAAAGCGAACAACAACCAACAACATTGGGCACTTTGGGAATGCTCTAGCGCCTCTCGAGGGCCTTATAAATTTTGCTGGATTTGCCGCAAGAAGAAATACCCCGACAAGCTGTTTTGGTTTTGTGAATGCTCGGGCCGGTTTCTTGTCTGCAACGAGGATTCCCCGGCGTACTTAGTCAGTTGCCATACCTGTAGGACTTTCCCGAAAAAAGCTCTCGGTACCGGGCGAAAACGCTGGCCAGCGCCGCGTACCCGGCGCGTACCCGCATTCGGCGTTTGGGTCGGCTTCAGCGTTTCTGGCGTTACGTAAAATCAGTAACTTACGATGGTTCAATGGCGGCAGGCGTTTCGACTCCCCCCGCCTCCACCAATCTCATGATGACCCGCCGCACAAAGAAAGCTCGCCGGGACCTACGCGGACGAGGAAATTGACGCCACCGACGCGGACAAGAAAACAGCCGAGCTGCTGGACA
>Ga0307373_10003952_pt1 | contig 25248 bp, 23 predicted proteins | sample OX2MG_FD_202534 | JGI IMG/M metagenome (GOLD analysis project Ga0307373, IMG submission 202534) | Soil microbial communities from Risofladan, Vaasa, Finland - OX-2 | ecosystem: Environmental > Terrestrial > Soil > Coastal area > Acid sulfate soil | place: Finland: Risofladan, Vaasa | collected...
CCAGTGCCGGGTCGAACCCAGGGAACTCATCGGTTGCGAGCACCACCGAGCCGAGCGAGCCGACGACGACGACCGAGCCCCCGGAGACGCCCACGACGGTGACGACCACCACGGTAACGACCACCACCAATCCCGATCACAATGGTGGTGACGATGGGGGTGGGCCGACGCCGGGCAGTGGAACCCACCACGATGGCTGAACCCCGGCCCCGCTCCCAGCCGATGCGGCGCCGCAAGCGTGCGGTCCCATCAGCGGTGGCGGCGGCAGCGACTGTCGGGGTGACCGGGCTCTCTCTGGCGTGGGCGGTGGGTTCGTCTGCCCCGGTGACGCCGAGCACCACCACCTCCGCAAAGACGGCCAAGACCAACCGGATCGTCACTGATGAAGCGGCAATCGCCCAACTGCAGCAATCGATTACCGCAACCAAGAATCAGATCGCGGCACTCAGCGGTCCAACGACGACTGCGACGACCAACCCCAACTCCGCAGTAGGGGCGTCGAGCACCAAGGCGTCCGGCTCGGTACCTCCGTCTGGAACCCAACCGTATTCGTCCTCCGCGTCGGCTGGATCATCAACGGGCAACTCAGCGCAATCAAATGCAAGCAGCGCCGCACCGCCTCCCGCCGCCAGCCCCGCTGCGCCTGCAGGTGCCCCTTCTCCTGGCGGCGCGGCGGCCACGTCATCGCCGGCCCCGGCTCCGGCCCCGGCCCCGGCTCCGGCCCCGGCTCCGGCTCCGGCTCCGGTGGTGGCGCCGGCGCCCAGCCCGCCACCGGTAACCGCGACCACCGGTGCGTCACCGGCCAAGCCCTGAGCTGATGACGCCAACGGTTGAGAGTTGCCTGGTGGGCGTAGTGCGGGCCATGGCCTCCGACATCACCGTCCACGGGCGATCGAGTGGTGACACCCGGGTAGCATGCACCACTATCGATGACGCGTTGGGACTGTTCCCGGCGGTCGATGCCGCCTGCACCCGTTTCGCGGCGAACAGCCCATTGATGCAACTCAATACCCGGCCTGACCGTTGGCACTCTGTCCCCACCCTGCTGTATCGGGCGATTCTCGAAGCCCACGATGCCTACCAGCGGACGAGCGGGCGGTTCGACCCCCGCGTCCTCCGGGATCTGGTCGACCTCGGCTACGGCCACAGTCTTCCCTTCGCCGACCAGCAGGTCATCACCGTAGACTCGTCATCTCGACGGCGTCCGCTGGGCAAGTGGAAGCCGCGGTTTCGGGGCGGATCCTCTCCCCGTGTCCATCTGGGCGGACTACCCATCGACCTCGGGGGCATCGGCAAGGGCCTCGCCGTACGATGGGCCGCTGAACGCCTCTATGGCCGCCTCGACGGGTTCCTGGTCGACGCGGGAGGTGACTGCATGTGCAGTGGGCCCGGCCCGGATGGTGACGGCTGGCGTGTCGCGGTCGAGGATCCACGCGGTGGCGCGGACCCGCTTGTCGTACTCGAGCTCAGAGACGTCGCCTGCGCCACGTCGTCCATCCGCCTGCGACGCTGGAAGTCTGGTGGCCGGGAGGTACACCATCTGATCGATCCACGGACCGGCCTCCCTGGAGGTCAGGGACTGCTGGCGGTGACGGTGGTTGCCGACGATCCCGCCGAGGCAGAGGTGATCAGCAAGACCCTCTTCTTGTCGGGCCGCAAGGGCATCGGCGCGGCCGTCCGTCGACAGAACGTCGCCGCCCTCTGGGTGGACGTCAACGGCACCACATGTGAGAGTCCGAGCCTCGCAGAGCAGGTCATATGGAGGGCACCATGAGTGTCCCGAGCCCGCTCGCCCCGCGAGTCGTCACCGCTCCACTCATCGTTCCGCCACGACCGGTACCCGAGGTCGAGCCCGCTCCGAAGAGTTTCAGTATGGATCCCCTGGACGAAGGTCGGTCCATGCACCGGATGACGGACTCGGCACTCTGGAGTCTGCTCACCCTAGGCGTGATTGCGGCCCTTTCCATGCTGGCCGGAACCGTGTTCGCCGAACGGAGCGCCTCGCTCCTGCACAACAAGATGCTGCCGTGGATTCTCGGCCGCGGCCTCGGTGTTGCGAGCTATGTGGCGCTTACCACCATGGTCGTCCTGGGAGTATGGCTCCGTCACCCGTGGCGGACACGGATGTGGTCGCCACGGCCGGAGACACTGTTGCGCGCTCACGCAACCCTTGCTGCCTGTACGATCACCCTGCTGGCCGGGCACCTGACCGCAATTGCCCTCGACCATTATGCAGGAGTCGGGTGGATCGGCACATTCGTGCCATGGCATGCCACCTACCGGCCGACCGCGGTCGCCCTGGGTACGCTGGCTCTCTACGCCCTGGTGCTGGTCGCCGGTACTGCGGCGCTGGCCGGTTCGATCGGCAGGCGGATCTGGTTCCCGATCCACAGCGTGTCCGCCACAGTCTTCGGGCTCACCCTGATGCACGGCCTGCTGTCCGGAAGTGACAGTCACAGCTTGCGGTGGATGTATGTGGCCACCGGTAGTGCGGTTGTCGCTGTCCAGGTCAGCAGGTGGATTGCTCGCTACCGAGCTGCGGACCTGGTCCCGGAGCTCACGTGACCAGCCCGTCCTCCTTGGTCGACTCGACCCCGTCCTCACCGCTCAACTCCGATGTTGGCGGATTGGGTGACAGAGGAACCTGGCTGCTCTCCGGACCCCAAATGTCCGAAGGCATGGAAACGATTGCCAACCACATCGCCAGGTTGGGAGCGCTTCCGTCGTGGAGCCGATCCGAACTGCGCGCCATTGTGCGCGAGAGCGGCTTGCAGGGTCGAGGCGGTGGCCGATTCCCTTTGGCTCAAAAAATCGACACCGCGTTCTTGGCCCCCGGTGAGCCGATCATGGTGGTGAACGCGAGTGAGAGTGAGCCCGCAAGTCGGAAGGATCTCATCCTCTGTGGCTACCGACCCCACCTGGTGCTCGATGGCGCGGCGGCGACCGCGGCCATGGTCGGCGCCCGCGAAGTCATCGTTCATCTCCACCGGGGATCCCCCTTTGTTCGTGACGCTCTGGTTAGTGCTGTCGCGGAACGGAAAACGGCCGGGCTCGATGACCCGGAATGGCGAATCTCGGTCGGGCCCGATCGCTACGTTGCCGGTGAGGCGAGCGCCATTGCCTCGTTTCTCAACGGGGGCGAGGCCCGTCCGCACTTCTCGGGGACCCCGATGGCCAGAAAGGGCCCCTCCGGCAGGCCCACTCTGATCAACAACGCGGAGACCATGGCCCACCTGGCCTTCCTCCTCCGATTCGGTGCCGCCTTGTGGCGATCGGGCGGTACCCGGACCTCGCCAGGTTCCCAGCTGCTGACCCTTTGCGGAGAGGTGGGCGTTCCCGGACAAGTCTTCGAATTGGTCGGCCAAGCAACCATCGGTGACGTCCTGCTCCACGCCGGTGTGACCGCGCCACCAGCGGCCGTGTTGGTCGGTGGCTACGGCGGAACCTGGCTGGAAGGCAATATGGCTTGGCAAGTTCCTTTTGAGCGGACGGCACTCGGATGCGTCGGCGCACAACCCGGCTGTGGGCTGGTCGGCGTTTTGCCCCATGGTGCATGCGGGTTGGGCGAGACAGCCCGGATCGTGCGATACATGGCCGGAGAATCCGCGGGTCAGTGTGGGCCGTGCGTATCGGGGCTCCCCCTCATCGCCAGAGCGTGCGACGACCTGGGGGAAGGAAAGCTCCGGCGTCGGGGACTCCGCCGCCTCCAATCGCTCTGCGGTCTGGTATCGGGCAGCGGTGCCTGTAGCCACCCTGACGGTGTCGTCCGGTTGGTGCAAACCATGCTCGACGTGTTTGAGGATGATGTGGTCCGCCACTTGGCCGGCCGTCCGTGCCGAGCCTCGAACCACCCACCGGTGTTTTCGGTTCCGATTCCCGTTTCCGATGTATTGGACCAGGTCTGGCGATGAGCGCACGTGTGCGCATCGATCCGACCCGCTGCCGTGGCCACGCCATCTGCGCTTTGTTCTATCCGGAGGGAATCGAATTGGACCGCTGGGGCTATGGACGGGTTGTAGATCCGACCCCCGGCGAATCGCGCAACCTGAAGCGGGTGTTGCGCGCGGTTGCTGCCTGCCCCAACGACGCGGTGGTGCTGGTGGTGGATGAGGGCCACGATGCGGCTGCGGCCCCGTCAGGGCCATGACGCCCGGTCGAGCGGGGATTGCGGAAGAATCTCTCCTATGAGTCGAAGTGACCGGTTCTCTATTGGGGTCAAGCAGCTGTTCGTCGGAACCTTCAGCCCGAAAGGTCCCCGTTGAAAGGGCGCTGGTGGGCCCTGCCGGGGATGCTGGCGATCCTCGGCACCATGGCCACTGTCACTGCCGCACAAGCGTCCTTGATCACGGCGAAAGTGACACTACCCGGCCCGGTGCAGGTCGCTGCCACCGGTGCCACAACCCCGGCAACTCCCACATCTCCAGTCCCGACGCCTACCGTGGATGAAGAAGTGGTGGCCCCTTCGCGTTCGGTCGTCGTCGAAACCGACCGCCCGACGTCAGATGGCTCGAATACCAAATCGGCGACTCAGTCGGAATCGGATTCGGGATCCAATTCGTCGAACTTGAATCCGGCTCCACAATCTGGGGGGAGCTCCGGCGCCGCCCCATCGCCGGAGCCCGGTGACAACCCCCTGAGCCCCTGGTCCGGATCATCGGATTCGTCGAGCGAGCCCCCAACGACCACCCAAATCACCGCGCCTACCACCACCTCAACCGCTTCGACCAGCTCAACCACCGAGACAACCGAGCCAATCGGGCCGACCGAGCCAACCGAGCCAACCAAACCCCCCGGTCAGTGAACCGCGCCGGCGCCCGCCGCCGGGGCCGGAGGCGGATTGGCTCGGCGACCCGGCTCGCGGCATTCCTTGCCCTGCTGCTGGCTGCCATTCTGTCGATCACCGCCTATGAGACCGAGCGGACATTCAGCAATCAGTCGCTTGACTCGGTGACCCGAGGGCTGGTTTCAGAGGTTGGCAGCTATGAACGTGCTGCCCGGGGCACAAGTTCTTCCAATCTTGGTTCCGCCACCGTCACCTACCTTCAGAGCCGGGTGCTCCCCCAAGGGGAGACCGTCATGGTGGGCCTGGAGAGCGGTGCCAGGCTCGGGAGTTCGGGTTCGCAATCGCTGCTTCAGGACCCGGTGATCAGAACCCTGTTGGCGAATCCGCAGTCGGCCACCTCTTCCCACCGGTCGACACTCAACGGGGTTGACACCCTGTATCTGGTCGCACCCATCCGGGCCGGGAATGCCGCGGTAGGCACCATGATCGTGACTTCCAACCTGTCGCAACTGTCAACCGACCAGAATCGGGTGTTGGTGCTGGTCATCGGGGAAGCGCTGGTTGCGCTGGTAGGCGCCGTCGCCGGTGCCTACTTGCTGCTGCGACGGCTGCTCCGTGAAATCGGCAGGATCACGACCACTGCTGCATCTATTGAAGTCGGCGACCTGGATCGGCGTCTTGGTGACCAGGGGACCGACGACGAGGTCGGCCAACTGGCAGAAACGTTCGATTCGATGCTCGACCGCCTCCAAACCGCGATGGTGGTTCAACGCCGGCTCCTCTCCGACGTCTCCCACCAACTGCGGACCCCGCTGACGGTGGCCCGAGGGCATCTCGAGGTGCTGGCCTTGCAGCCCACCGCCGACATCCTCGAAGTTCGCGAGTCGGTGCACATCGTGGTCGACGAGCTCGACCACATGCGGGCCCTGGTGGAACGCCTGCTTCTGCTCGGAAGGGCCCTGGAGCCCGACTTCTTACAAGTTGAGCGACTCGACCTGCGCACGTTCCTTTCCGATCTCTTCGACTCCGCCCGGGTGCTTGCTGATCGACACTGGTCGCTGGCACCGGTTCCCGATCTGGTGCTCGAAGTCGACGTGGCGAAGTTGCGGGGCGCCCTGCTCAACCTCATCGACAACGCCGTCGGGGCGACGACGACATCCGACGCAATCGAGATCTCGGCCATTCAGAAGTCAGATGACGGCACGGTGGTCATCGCGGTCGACGATTCCGGGCCCGGTGTCCCTCCGGGCCAGTTGGACAGCGTATTGGAGAGGTTCGGTCGCTTGGGGAGTGCCGACCGTGATGGAAGTGGCCTCGGACTCGCTATCGTGACCGCGGTGGCTGAGACGCACGGAGGTTCCTTCGAGCTCTCGACGTCGCATCTGGGTGGATGCAGGGCCGCCATCACTCTCCCCGCGGCACGCGATTCCACCGGTGAGGCGCTCGCGCCCGTGGGTATCTGAATGCAGATACTCATTGTCGAAGACGACCGTGGCATCTCCTCGTTTCTCGAAAAAGGGCTGCGGGCCGAAGGGTACTCTCCTGTTCTGGCCACGAACGGCGACGAGGCACTCGTCGCTCTCGAGATCGCCGACCATCGGATCGAGCTCGTCCTCCTCGACCTCGGGCTGCCCTCCGGCGACGGCGAAGAGGTGCTCCGGAAGTTGCGTCAAGACGGTCACTCGATGCCAGTGATCGTCTTGACTGCCCGCGCCGAGGTTGCCGAAAAGGTCAAGGTGCTCAATGCCGGTGCCAACGACTATGTGACCAAACCATTCTCGTTTGAGGAGCTCCTCGCACGGATACGAGCAGCGGTGCGCACGGCAGGGCAGCCCAGTGCGTCGGAGATCATTGTTCGCGATCTGCGTCTTGATCTTCTGAGCAAGGTTGCTTGGCGCGCAGGCCGCCGCATCGATCTTGCACCGCGGGAATGGGCACTGCTCGAGTTGTTCATGCGCCACCCGACCCAGGTGCTAAGTCGTGCCCAGATTCTAAGCCGGGTCTGGGAGTATTCATTCGACACCGGCAGCAATGTGGTGGACGTCTATGTCGGTTACCTCCGGCGGAAGCTCAATATGCCTGGATTGTCGACGATGCTGGTCACGGTGAGGGGTGCCGGTTACCGGTTCATCGACGATTCAGAGTAGGGAGTCACCAGATCCCGTTGGTGACGAGCCCGGCCATCAGACACCGGTAACCGCGCCTCTCGATCAGTGGAACCAGAGGAGGTGGGGATCCGCCAGTGTGCCCGTCGACAACAATCGGATGTAGCCGTCGGTGATCATCACCAGCGGCAGGCTGCACCAGGCGAAGAGCCCATGTCGGGCATTGAGCCGGGTGGCGAACCTCCACCCGAGGTGTCGGATCGGGTGGGCGGCAAAGGTGGTCAGACCGCCCCCGACCAGGTGTCGGAAGGCATGGCAGGAGAGCACATATGCCCAGAACGCCGCGGCGTTCAGGGCGATCAGGAGCGTGCCGACCCCGAATCCCACCCCACCGGGTTGTGAGAAGGCCCGCACCGCGTCGGCGGTCAGCATGATTGCGACCAGGACACTGCCGGCCCAGAAGTAGCGGTGCAGGTTTTGCAGGAGGAGAGGAAATCGCGACTCCCCGGAGTAGCGCTGACGGGGCTCCGCCACCGCGCACGCGGGGGGAGACAGCCAAAACGAGCGGTAGTACACCTTGCGGTAGTAGTAGCAGGTGGCTCGCACCCCGACCGGGACGATCATCACCAGCAAGGCCGGTGACAGTCGCCACCAACTCCCGATCAGCACGATGTTAGCGTGGGCGCCGCAGTCGGCGGCCACGCACGGCGAGTACAGCGGCGAGATGTAGCTCCCGACGGCAAAGTGGGCGGTCTGGAATCCGGCCCACACCGCATAGGCGGTGAGGGTCCCGAGAAACACCCCGGTGCCGAGCGGGGTGAGCCACCATCGGTCGGTGCGCCCGGTCGTCAGGGGCCCGATCGAACCGGGGCCGTCGTGCCCGGCCCCTGACCGGCAGGTTCCGGAGCAGCCGATCGACTCGGGCGGCGCGCCGATACTCACCGGGGTGCCCATGCTCACACGGTAAGGAGGCGCCGCTCAGAAGTCCAAGACATGGAAGCTCTAACATTCATAGGCTATGCCTATGAGACCCCGGCTTCATCAACTCGAGTACTTCGTGGCCGTCGCCGAAGACCGTCACTTCACCCGCGCTGCTGAACGGCTCCACGTCGCCCAGCCGTCGGTAAGCGCCCAGATCCGCCAGCTCGAGCGCATCCTCGGCACCCGGCTCTTCCATCGGGCCCCGGGGAAGGTCACCTTGACCGACGCCGGCGAGCTGTTGCTCCCGCTGGCCCGCCGGGCATTGGCCGATGTCGCCGAGTTGGTCGACGGGGTCTCCGAGCTGGACAGTTTGCGCCGCGGTCGTGTGGCCATCGGCGCCACCCCGAGCCTCAGTACCACCCTGCTTCCCGCCGCCCTCGGCCGCTTTCGCCACCGCTATCCGGGCGTCGCCCTGACCGTCACCGAGCAAGGGTCCGAGCGGCTGGTCGCCGGGCTCGAGTCGGGCGAGCTCGATGTGGCCCTGGCCATCCTTCCCCTGCACCAACCGCGGCTCGAGAGCGTGTCCCTCGCCGTCGAGGAGCTGGTGGTGGTCACCTCTCCCGATCACCCACTGGCCGCTCGCCGACGCATCGAGGTTGCCGACCTCCGCCAGGTTCCGCTGGTCATGTTCCGGGAAGGCTACGACCTCAGAGCCATGACGCTGCGGGTGTGCCGCCGATCCGGGTTCGAGCCGGTAGTGGCTCTGGAAGGCGGGGAGATGGGAGGGGTGCTGGCCCTGGTCGGGGCCGGACTCGGGGCTGCCATCGTGCCGAGCATCGTGGCCGTCGCCCACCCGGACCTCCACCGACTGCGGGTGCGGTCACCGAGCCTCCGGCGAGAGATCGGGTTGGTCCACCGGAGCGATCGCACCCTTTCCCGGGCCGCGGCCGTGCTGTCGTCGGAGATCTCCGCCCTTCTCGCCACCAGTGGCTGGCCGAGCACTCCGCCGGCCGGACTGCAACTCGCCGTCTGAACGAGGCGGCGAGGCCCGGAGCGGAAGCGGTTCGAACGCCGGATCTCGGGAAGGCCCAGGTGGGCGATACCCTCCACCGCAGGTGCCTGGCTGATCGGTACCCTAAGAGGAACGATGCCGAGCATTACGGACTCCATCGGTCGGGTCCTCGGCGACCGCTACCGACTTGTCACCGCCCTGGGTACCGGCGCGTCCGCTCACGTGTACCTGGCCGAGGACGTCAACCTCCACCGGAAGGTGGCGATCAAGGTGCTCCACCCGGCCCTGGCCGGGGACATCTCGTTTCTGAAGCGGTTCCGGGCCGAGGCCCGGGCGGTGGCCGCCCTCAACCACCCGAACATTCTCCAGGTGTACGACTGGGGCGAGGAGGGGGGCGAACCGTATCTGGTCCTGGAGTACCTGGCCGGAGGCAGCCTCCGCCAGATTTACGACTCGGGGGCCCTGCTCACCCCCGAACAGGCGGTCCGGATCGGCCTCGAAGCCGCTGCCGGCCTCGACTACGCCCACCGCCGGGGGCTGGTCCACCGGGACATCAAACCGGCCAATCTGCTGTTCGACGGCGAGCGCCGGTTGAGGATCGCCGACTTCGGACTGGCCCGGGCCCTGGCCGAAGCCGCCTGGACCGAGCCCGACGGGGCGATCTTGGGGACGGCCCGGTACGCCGCCCCCGAACAGGTGGAGGGGTGGACGCTCGACGGGAGAGCCGATGTCTACGCGCTGGCGTTGGTGCTCTACGAGGGGGTGACCGGAAAGGCGCCGTTCGTCGGGGACACCACCATCGCCACCCTGATGGCCCGGGTGGGGACCCTGTTGCCCGAGCACGAAGCCCTCGGCCCGCTCAACGAGGTGCTGGTATGGGCGGCCGCGCCCGAGCCCGATGAACGCTATGACGCCGCCGCCTTGATCCTGAGGCTGCAGGCCCTGGAGATCGCCCTCCCGAAACCCGAGCCGCTGGTGCTGGCCGAGGTCGGGGCGGTCACCGACCCGACCCGCGCCGAACTGGCCGAGGTCGGGTCGGGCATCGGCGAGAGAACCAGGCCCGATCGGGCCGACGCCACCGAACTCGGGGTCGCCACCGCACTCCTGTCACCGGAGAAGCCGGTCGACACGCCGAGTGGGGTCACCGATCCGCCGGCACCCGGGACCGACGGTCCGCGATCCCGAAAGCGATGGCCGTGGATGGCCGGGATCGCGGTGGTGGTGGCGGCGCTGATCGCCGCCGGGGTGGTGCTCGCTGTCCGGCAGCAGTTCTTCACCTCCAGCCATGCGGTGCCGTCGCTGGTGGGCAAGACAGTGCCCAAAGCCGTCCAAGCCACCTCCGCCGACCACTTCAAGGTCCGCCAGAGCGGCACCGAGTTCAGCACCACCGTGGGTCCGGGGATCATCCTCAGCCAGCAGCCGGCGGCCAAACCCGGACACAATCCGGCCATGGCCAAGGAGGGCTCCACCATCAACGTGGTCGTCTCCAAGGGCCTCCCGCCGGTGACCATCCCGAGCAACCTGACCTCGTATTCCAACTGCGCCGACGCCATCCAGGCCCTCGCCGCGGTCCACCTTGTCGGTGTCTGCCCGGACAGCGCGGCCCAGTACAACCCGACGGTGCCGGCTGGCAGGATCCTCGGCTCGAGCCCGGCGACCAGCGCGACCTACGGGTCGACCGTGACCATCATCACCTCCAAGGGCCACGCCCCGGTTGCCATCCCACCGGTCACCGGGCCCGGTTCCACCTACGCCAGCGCCGCCGCCGCCCTGTCCGCCGTCGGGTTCACCCCCACCCAGGCCACCGCCTACAACTCGACGGTGCCCGCCGGGCAGGTCATCGGCACCTCGCCGGACCCCTCGGCCGGACCCGCCCCCTTTGGCTCGACGGTGACGGTGAACGTCTCCCTCGGCCCCCAACCGGTGCCGGTCCCCAACCTGTCCGGCGATACCGTCGCCCAGGCCACCACCGCCTTGCAGTCGAAGGGGCTAACGCTCGGCGCCGTCTACGGACCGGCCAAGGGAAAGGTGTTCATCACCACCCCTGATGCCGGGACCAATGTTTCGCCGGGTACCGCGGTCAACATCTACACGGCATGACCCCTCCCCACGCTGTGCCCGAATGCGAGCTTTGCGAGGCCGCCCGGATCACTGAGTGGTTCTACGAGGACGACACCTGCTGGGTGGCCGATTGCGAGATCTGCGACGTGCCCATGGTGGTCTGGAAGTCCCACGGCAACCAGCCCCCCGAGGCGGAGGTGGAGCACATGCTGGCCCGCCTGGGCTCGGTGGCCGACGAGCGGCTGGGGGTGGACGGGTGGTCGTTCGACCGGGTGATGCGTCAGATCCCCGACCACTTCCATGCCCACGCCCGCGACCCCAATTGGTGGTTCCGCCGGTTCGGCCGCAAGTGACCGGCGTGGGATCCGTCAACCGGTGATCAAGTACCTCGGCTCCAAACGCCGGCTGATCCCCGCGCTCACCGAGATGGCCCTGGCCTCGGAGGCGGTGACCGCCCTCGACCTGTTCACCGGCACCACCCGGGTGGCCCAGGCCTTCAAGCGGATCGGAATCCATACCACCGCGGTGGACAGCTCTCGGGCCGCCCATGTGCTGGCCCGGTGCTACGTGGCCACCGATCCGGAACAATCACCCTCGTTCCCGTCCGAGGTGGCCGTGGCCGTCGACCAGCTCAACCGGTTGGAGGGGCGCCCCGGATACGTCACCGACACCTTCTGCCGATCGTCGAGATTCTTCCGGCCGGAGAACGGAGCTCGCATCGATGCCGTCCGCGACGCCATCGAGGCCGGCTACGCCGGGACGCCCCTGTGGCCGGTGCTGATGACCAGCCTGCTCGAAGCCGCCGACCGGGTGGACTCGACCACCGGGGTGCAGATGGCGTATCTCAAGCAGTGGGCCTCCCGGGCCGATCGGCCCCTCACTCTCCGGGTCCCCGAGCTGGTGCCCGGAGCCGGCCGGGCGATACGGGGCGACGCCTGTGGGCTGGTCGCCGGGGGCACCCTGCCGGCCGTCGATCTGGTCTATCTCGACCCTCCCTACAACCAGCACCGGTACGAATCGAACTATCACGTCTGGGAGACGCTGGTGGAGTGGGACGCCCCGACCCACTACGGCATCGCCTGCAAGCGCGAAGACCTCCGGCTGCCCACCGGGCGAAGCCAGTTCAATCGGCGCCGGACCATGCCGGCCGCGCTGGCCGGGGTGATCGCCTCGGTCGAGGCGGACACCGTGGTCCTTTCCTACAACAACGAGTCGTGGTTGACCCTCGACGAGCTCCATGAAATGTGCGCCGGGAGGGGACATGTCGAGGTGGTGTCCTTCGATTCGGCCCGCTATGTCGGGGCGAGAATCGGCATCCACAACCCTTCCGGGGACAAGGTCGGGACCGTGTCCCACCTCCGGAACACGGAATACGTCCTCATCGCCGGGCCTCGCGGCCGGACACGGCGGATGGCACGCTCGGTGACGGACCCAGGGCTGGGCGTGGCGGTGGAACGACCGCCCCGCGACGGAACCCGCTCGGGAGCCGTTCCGGTTTGACCGCCGTGTGAGGCCCTGCCAACGTAGGCGCACGATTGGCCGTCAACCACCGGCCGTGGCGTTGCCTGGGCACCGGGTTGGTCGAAGAGGGGGGTTGGAGCATGGGCGCACTGGACGGGCGGGTTGCCATCATCACCGGCGCGGGCCGGGGGATCGGCCGCGAACATGCGCTTCTCTTTGCCGCCGAAGGGGCAAAAGTCGTAGTCAACGATCTGGGCGGCGCGCCTGACGGCTCGGGGATGGATACGTCCTCGGCCCAGCGGGTGGTAGACGAGATCACCGCTGCCGGCGGCGAGGCGGTGGCCAACGCTGATGACATCACCGACTGGGACGGCGGGAAGCGATTGGTCGAGACCGCCGTCGAGGCCTTCGGGGACCTGCACGTGCTGGTGAACAACGCCGGGATCCTGCGAGACCGGGTCCTGGTCAACATGTCCGAGGAGGAGTGGGACTCGGTCATCAAGGTCCACCTCAAAGGCCACTTCGTCCCGTTCCGTCATGCCGCCGCCTACTGGCGCCAGCGGACCAAGGACGGCTTCGAGGTGAAGGCCTCGGTCATCAACACCTCGTCGACCTCGGGCCTGTTGGGGAACCCGGGCCAGACCAACTACGGCACGGCCAAAGCCGGGATCGCCGCTCTCACCATCATCGCCGCCGAGGAGCTGGGACGGTACGGGATCCGGGTCAACGCCATCGCCCCGGCCGCCCGCACCCGGTTGACCGAGCAGACCCCCGGGCTCTCGGAGATCGTCCGGGCCCCCGCCGATGCCTCGGTGTTCGATAGCTGGGACCCCGCCAACGTCTCCCCTCTCGTCGCCTACCTGGGCACCCGGGACGCTCCGACCACCGGCCAGGTGTACCTGGTCCAAGGGGGTCTGATCCGACGGTTCCAACCCTGGACGATGACCGACACCCTTGAGAAGAACGACCGATGGACAGTTGCGGAGCTCCAGACGGAGATGCACCTGATCGGCGGCTGAATGGAGGAGTCACCCGATCGGGGGGGAACGGCCGGGAGAGAGCACCACTTCGATGCCTCGGAGGCGATCGAGGCCGAGGCCATGCTCAGCGGTGGTGGGGCTGGTGCCGAAGGGGGGATCGTCGTTCCGTGGCCGGTCCTCTTCCGTCACCGGATGCATCGCAAGGTCCGCACCTCGGATCGTTACCAGTGGTGGGTGCTGTGGACGGTGTTGGCCGGACTCTTGTCGGTCAACATCACCTTCACCGTGTTCGTGGTGGCCCTGCCGCAGGTCGCCCACCAGCTCCATACCTCGGTCTCGACCCTCACCTGGACGTCGACCGGCCCGCTGCTGGCCTTCGGGGTGGCGGCGCCCGTCCTCGGCAAGCTCGGGGACATCGGGGGGTACCGGCGACTCTACCTGTGGGGTCTGCTCGGAGCCGCGGTGTGCGTGATCTTGACGGCCACCGCCCCCACCGCCGGCGTGCTCATCGGCGCCCGCCTGCTCGATGGGGTGGAGGGAGCCGCCACCGGGGCCGCGTCGATGGCGCTGATGCTCCAGGTCTTCTCCAACGAGGACCGGGTGAAGGCCATGGGATGGTGGGCCCTGGTCGGTGCCGGGGGCCCGGTCATCGGGGTCACCGTCGGCGCCCCGATCATCCAGTACTTCGGGTGGCGGGCCCTGTTCTGGGGTGAGCTTCCCTTGATGGCGATGGCCGCGGTGCTGGCCATGATCGTGCTGCCGGGCCCGGGACGGACCACCGCGGCCGGTGCCGACGAGGAAGTGGCCGTCGCCGAACCCCCGTACAGCCCCTGGCGCAATCTCGACTGGACCGGCTCCCTCACGCTGGCCGCCGCGGTGACCGCCGGCCTGATGGCACTCAACTTGGCGCCGTCCCGGGGGTTCGGATCGCCTCTCATCCTGGGGATCTTCGGGACCTCGATCGCCGCCGGCACCTGGTTCGTGATCCAGGAGCAGCGGACCGCTCACCCGTTGATCCCGCTGCGCTATTTCCGCTTGCGAAACTTCACCTTCCCTCTGGCCGCCAAGACCCTCACCAACTTCTCCTACATGGGCGGATTCTTCCTGTTCCCGCTGTTGATGGAGGGCATCTACGGCTACAGCGAAACTCGGGCGGGTCTGGTGTCGACCGCCCGGCCCCTCCTGTTCTCGGTCATCGCCCCGGTGGCCGGGTACACCGCAGTGGTGATCGGCGAGCGGATCTCCACGGTGGTCGGGACCCTGATCCTGGCCGGTTCGATGGTGGTCTTCACCCAGATCGGGCTGCATCCGTCGCTGGTCGTCATCTTCATCGCCCTGGCCCTGTCCGGCGCCGGCATCGGCATCGTCACGCCGTCGACCACCTCGTCGTCGTCCAACGAGGTGGCGCTCGAGGAGTTGGGGGTGATGAGCGCGGCCCAGCAGATGGTGACCCAAATCGGGGTGGTGGCCGGCATCCAGGTCATGGTCACCGTCCAGGCCTCGGCCCACGGCGGCGTCGGATCCCTGGCCTCGTTCCACCGCGCCTATCTGGTGGGAGTGGTGGTGGCATTGTCCGCCGCCGTCTGTGCGGTGCTGATGAGGAACACCCCCCGACCGGGACGACGGAAAGCGATGGCCGGTCGACCCGGTTGAACTAGCCACGAGCGCAAGCCTCTGGTTTCAGCCATGGGGGTCGACCGAGTCGTGGCGCAGCCCCGGAGACTGTCACATCCGACCGGCAAGATTGAACCGTGAGTATCGCGAGAGCCAAGCGGTCTTCCGATGCCGAGCCTGCGGGTTCACCGCCAACGCCGACGTGAACGCAGCTATCAATATCCTTGCCGGTGGACAACCGGTCACAGGACGTGGAGGGACATCGCACGCCCCGCCCATCGGGGTGGATCAGGCACAGCGACCCGATGAAGCGTCAACCACCCGAGAGCTGGTGTTGGCATGACTGCCCGCCGGCAATCAGGAATCCCCCGGCTTCAACCGTGGGGAGGAGGTCAACTATTCGGTCATCGCCTTGATGCGGGCGGCCACCATCTCCGTCGTCGGGTCGGCGCTGCTCGTCTGCATGGCCATCAGCTTGGCGATGTCGCCTTCCACCTTCACCTTGCCGGACATGAACGCCTGCATGCCGGCCTGGGGATTCCCCTCGATGAGAATGGCCTTGGCGATGTCGTATTCGACGGTCACCTTCAGGTCGGCCGGGTCGATGTGGTCCATGTCCAGCTCGAGTTGGCCCGAGGTGGTGTCCACGTGGGCGTGGACCGTGCCATCTCCGAAGGGCACCTCGGTGATCACCAGATTCATCCTCACTGAGTGCGGAATGGGCTCACCTTTCCCGTCGAACTCGGCCCGGATGGCCCTGGCTTCGATGAGCCAGTTGTCGCTGAGAAAAGGATGTGTGGCCATGGGTATGTTGCTCCTTGCCTGTGAATGCGGTTCTCTACTGCGGGGTAACCATAGCGCCGCTCCGAATGTGGAACCGGTGTGGGCAGTCGGGCCAGGTGGTCATCGCCGGTAGCATGCCGAACCATGACCGCCCCGATCATGTCCGGTGCCGAACCGTGGTCCTGCCAAGGCGGTTCCCATGGCGCGCTCGTCCTCCACGGCTTCACCGGGAACCCCCAGTCGATGCGACCGCTGGCCATGGCTCTGGGGAAGGCGGGGTTCACCGTCGACCTGCCGCTCCTCCCTGGACATGGGACCGCAATCGAGGACATGATCCCCACCCGGTGGGCGGACTGGTCGGGGGCGGCTGAAGCCGCCTATGAGGGATTGTCGGGCCGATGCGACAGGGTGGTGGTGACGGGATTGTCCATGGGGGGCACCCTGAGCTGCTGGTTGGCCGCTCACCACCCGGAGATCGCCGGCATCGCGGTGGTCAACCCGCTGGTCGATCCACCGGCCGAGGACTTCCGAGCTGTCATCCGGGACCTGTTGGCCGGGGGGGCGGAGGTGGTGGACGGGATCGGCTCGGATATCGCCAAGGAGGGTTCGGTGGAGGCGGCCTACGCCGAGTCCCCGCTGGCCGCGGCCCTGTCGCTGTTCGAAGGCGTCGACGCGGTGGAACCTTTGCTGGGACAGATCCGCTGCCCCACCCTGATTTTGAGCAGCCGGGTCGACCATGTGGTCGGAGTGGAATCCGGCGACGTCCTCCAGCAGCGGGTGGCGGGTCCGGTCGAGAGGATCTATCTCGAGCGGAGCTACCACGTGGCCACCCTGGATTGGGACGCACCGGTGGTCGAAGAGCGGGTGGTGGCCTTCGCCGGTGGCGTTCTCGGCGGCCCGGGTACGGCGCAGGCCTCCTAGTGGCGAGCGCCCCGCGGTTGACCCGGGACGACGTGGCGCACGTCGCCGCCTTGGCCCGGCTCCATCTGACCGAGGAGGAACTCGATCTGTTCACCGGGCAGTTGGCCGAGGTCCTCGATCATGCCGCCGATGTGGCTCAGCTGGACCTCGCCGACGTGCCCCCGACCGCTCACGCCATGGCCGTCACCAATGTGCTCCGGCCCGATACCGTGACACCGACGTTGGATCGAGACGAGGTCCTGGCCGCCGCCCCATCGGTGGAGGACCATCGGTTCCGGGTGCCGCGGATCCTGGGGGAGGCGCCGTGACTGTTCCCCGGTCGGCGTTCGATCTGGCCGCCGCGGTGCGGAGCGGGGAGACCGGCGCGCTCGATGTCCTCGGTACCTACCTGGCGGCCATCGATGCCGGGGACGGGGAGATCAACGCCTTCAACCTGGTCACTCGCGAGGCGGCCCGTGAGGCGGCCATTGCCGTCGACCACAAGGTGGCCGCCGGCGAGGACCCCGGACTGCTGGCCGGGGTGCCGGTGGCCTTGAAGGACAACATGTGCACCCGGGGGGTACCGACCACCTGTTCGTCACGGATCCTGGACGGGTGGCGCCCCCCCTATGACGCCACCGTGGTCACCCGACTGCGGGAGGCGGGGGCGGTGGTGGTGGGAAAGACCAACATGGACGAGTTCGCCATGGGGTCGTCGACCGAGAACTCGGCCTTCGGCCCGACCCGGAACCCGAACGACACCAGTCGGGTCCCCGGAGGGTCGTCGGGGGGCTCGGCCGCAGCGGTGGCGGCGGGATTCGCACCGGTGGCGCTGGGTTCTGACACCGGCGGATCCATCCGGCAACCGGCCGCCCTGTGTGGGGTCGTGGGGATGAAGCCCACCTACGGCACGGTATCCCGCTACGGGTTGGTGGCGTTCGCCAGCTCGCTCGACCAGATCGGACCCTTCGCCACCACCGTGGCCGACGCCGCCCTGGTGTTCGAGGTGATCGGCGGCCACGACCCGGCCGACTCCACCTGCCTCGACCGTCCCGCCCCTCGGGTCCTGTCGGTGCTGGACGAGGGCATCCAGGGGATGACCGTCGGGGTGTTGACCGAATTCCTCGACGGGGTCGACGCCGATGTTGTCGCCCGCACCCGTCAGGCAGCCGACGCCTGCGCGGCGGCAGGCGCCCGGGTCGAGGAGATCTCGGTGCCCGAGGTCCGCCTGGGTCTGTCCGCCTACTATCTGATCGCCCCGGCCGAGGCCTCTTCCAACCTGGCTCGTTACGACGGGGTACGTTTCGGTTTACGGGTCGACGCCGAGGACACCACCGCGATGAACACCGCCACCCGTTCGGCCGGCTTCGGTGCCGAGGTCAAGCGGCGGATCATGCTCGGAACCTATGCACTGTCGGCCGGGTACAAGGACGCCTATTACGATCAGGCGCTCCGGGTACGCACCAAGATCATCGACGCCTTCGATCGCGCCTATCGCCGTTGCGACGTGCTGTTGGGCCCCACCGCGCCCTCCACCGCCTTTTCCATCGGTGCCAAGTCGAGCGACCCGATGTCGATGTACCTCTCGGACGTGTGCACCATTCCCTCCAATCTGGCCGGGCATCCCGCCATCAGCATCCCGTTCGGAACCGGGGATGACGGGCTGCCGATCGGCGTGCAACTCCTGGCCCCGGCGTTGGCCGAGAACACCTTGCTGCGAGCCGCGGCCGTGATCGAAGCGGCCGCCAACTCGATGGAAGGGAGGGAAGGGTGAGCGACGGTTGGGTGATGGTGATCGGTCTCGAGGTCCATTGCGAGCTGAAGACGGCGTCCAAACTGTTCTGTGGTTGCCCGAACATGTTCGGGAACGAGCCCAATACCAATGTGTGCCCGGTCTGCCTCGGCCTTCCCGGCTCCCTCCCGGTGCTCAACCAGAACGCGGTGGAGTTGGCCATGGCCATCGGCACCGCCCTTCACTGCGACATTCGACCCTCCACCTTCCATCGGAAGAACTACTTCTACCCGGACCAGGCCAAGGACTACCAGATCAGCCAGTACGACGAGCCGATCAACGTCAACGGGTGGCTCGAGCTGCCGGACGGGTTCCGGGTGGGTGTCGAACGGGCTCACATGGAAGAGGACACCGGAAAGACCACCCATGTGGGTACGACCGGGCGCATCCACGGCGCCGACCATTCGCTGGTCGATTACAACCGTTCGGGGGTGCCCCTGGTGGAGATCGTCAGTGCCCCCGATATCCGCACCTCCGCGCAGGCCCGGGCCTATGTGACCGAGTTGCGGTCAGTGCTGGTGGCCACGGGTGCTTCCGACGGGAAGATGGAAGAGGGGTCGATGCGGGTGGACGCCAACGTCTCGGTCCGGCGGTCCGGCGACGACCTGTTCGGGACCCGGTGCGAAATCAAGAACTTGAACTCGGTGCGGTCGGTGGGTCGGGCTATCGATTACGAAGCCGAGAGACAGGTCGCCATCATCGAGTCGGGCGACAAGGTCATGCAGCAGACGCGGCACTGGGACGAGGACGCCGGCAAGACCCAGACCCTGCGCTCGAAAGAGGATGCCTACGACTATCGGTACTTCCTCGAGCCCGATCTGGTCCCCCTGGCCCCGGATGCCGCCTGGAAGGGGGCGGTCGCCGACGCCCTCGGGATGATGCCAGCCGAGCGCCGGGCCAGATTGGCTGATCTTCTCCAAGAGGCCGGCACCGGCACAGAGGCCCGCACCGAACAGACCGCCACGGTGGTCGACCTCGGCTTGGACGATCTGGTTGTCGAGGCCATCGCCGGTGGGGTGCCGGCGGCGCTGGCCCTGGCCCGGACGGCCAACGAGGCGGCCACCGACGCCGAGGCCGCCCGGAAGTTGGACCCGGGGTCATACGTGACCCTTCTGGCTATGGAGGCGGCGGGGGCCCTCAGCGCCACCCAGTCCAAGACGGTGCTCGCCGAATTACTGGCGGCCGGCGGCGGCGATCCCGCGGTCATCGCCAGGATGAAGGGCTTCGAGGCGATGTCCGACAACACCCTGTCGGTCACCGTGGCGGAGGCCGTCGACGCCAATCCCGAGGAGTGGGCCCGCTACTGCGCCGGAGAGGACAAACTGGCCCAGGTGTTCATCGGGCAGGTGATGAAGGCGACCCGGGGCCAGGCCAATGGCAAAGCGGTGATGGCGGAACTGCAGCGTCTCCGGGGCTGACCGACCATCAGGTGGTCATGCCGACGATGGGCCGGTTGAGCGGGAACCCGCCGGTTGATCCGAAGAACCCGGCATTGCCGAAGCTGAAGATACCGCCGTCGGATGCCACCAGCCAGTAGCCCCCGCCGTTGGGAGTGGCCGTCACACTGACGATGGGTCGGTTGAGGGGGTAGCCACTCAAGGATCCGTACTTGCCGGAATCGCCAAAAGCGAAGACCCCGCCGTCGGACGCCACCAGCCAGTAGCCGCCGCCGTCAGGATTCTTGGCCATGCCGACGATCGGGCTGCCGAGGGGGACCCCACCCGTCGACCCGAAGAAGCCGGCGTCGCCGAAGGTGAAGATCCCGCCGTCGGACGCCACCAGCCAGTAACCCCGGCCATCGGGAGTCGCCGTCATGTCGACGATCGGTCGGTTGAGGTGGATCGCCCCGGTCGACCCGTAGAAGCCGGCGTCGCCGAAGGCGAAGATCCCGCCGTCGGACGCCACCAGCCAGTAGCCCCGGCCGTCGGGGGTCGGGGCCATCCGCACGATCGGTTGATTGAGGTGGATCGCCCCGGTCGACCCGTAGAAGCCGGCGTCGCCGAAGGCGAAGATCCCGCCGTCGGACGCCACCAGCCAGTAGCCCCGATGGTCAGGAGTCGAGGCCATCCCCACCACCGGTCGGTTGAGGGGGAACTGGCCGGTGGATCCGTGGAACCCGGCGCCGCCGAAGCTGAAGATCCCACCGTCGGACGCCACTTCCCAGTACCCGGTGGCGTTGGGGGCCGAGGTTGTCCGACCGGACCTGCCTCCGGCCCCGGCGGCGAGGGCGTCGTTCCAGGTGTAGGTCATGGCCGGCACCGGTCCCGCCGGCGCCACCACCAAATCGGTGTAGGACGAGGAAAGGCCGCCGGCCGCCGGGGGGTTGGTCTGCGCCGAGGCGTACCCGGCCCCCATGACACAGTTGGTACAGGCCAGGCCGACACCCGGGTTGAACCCCGGGTCACTCCCGAGCAACTCGTCCCGGTGGCCCCAACAGCCCGGAGCCGTCGCGCTGGTGCAGGCGATGTTGGAGGTAGTTCCCGGTGAACCGCCCCAGCCGTCGTCGTACATCCACGCGTAGTCGACCCCGAGCACCGACTGGTACCCACCGGCCCAGGCGCCACCCATCATCACGTAGCCTCCCGAGTCGACAGCCACCGGGAAGCCGGCGGGAACCTGCGGATCAGCCGCGTTGACCGCGGCTTGCTGGGCGGCGTCGGACAGCGCGGGAACCAGACCGAGGTAAGGAGGTAGTCCGCGGTCGACCCGCTCGAGATTCGCCACCACGAAGAGCTGCTCGGGAACCGACAGGTTGTCGAAGTTCGATGGGAGGGTCATCGGGCTCACGCCCTCCTGGGCGGCGGCGTTGTTGACCGACTGGAGCGAGTAATCGGTACAGCCGAGGGTCTCCACCAGGATGGGCCACAGCCCTCCGGAGGTACCCCCGTCGGCACACGGATTCTGGCAGTTCGACAGCAGGGTGCCGATGAGGCTGCAGGTTCCCGAGGAGAACAGGTTCGGATTGGAGAGGATGTTGCCCGACGGATTGGCCGGAGGCAACAGCCCGATGCCGAGATCCAGGAGATGACTGTCCACGCCCGACGTCGCGGTCGGGGCGGCTCCCGTTGCCGTACCGACACTGGCCGGCGCCGGACTGCCCACCGACGCCGTGGAACCGGCCACGGCGGCGGCGCTAGCCCCGGCGGGTGTCGAGAACCCCGTTCCGAGTCCGAGGAACCCGGCCACGCTCGAGCACGTGATCACCGCGCTGATGGCCACGATTCTGGAGAGGTGGAGGGGCGGCCGATTGGTTTCGGCCCCTCCGACCCGGGTTGCGTATGAAACTGAAAGAAGATGCCTCCGCATGACGAATTTAATCGACAGCCGGCGAGACTATCTTGAGGATCCCACCCCGGGATGCCCCGGGATGCTATGAGGCAGCCGGTTGGCAAAGAGGGGTGACCAGGGAGAACGAGACCGGGTCCCTCTAGGAAGAGGTTTGGTATTCCGGCGTCGTGCCGCAATTCGCTTCGGAAATTTCTGCAGTGATCTGTGACCTTTGCCTCTGGCATGAGCACCCGATTTCCCGCGCTGATATCCGCGCAATAGGTGCCGGTCCTCACTCGGCGGGTTGACATGTTACGGTGAGTAACGTTACTATGAGTAACATGCCGAGGCCGGGACGACAAGGACGGGGCCGCGCCGCCGGACCCGCGGACCCGGATCCGGAGAGGAAGACGTCCCGCAAGGACCCGGGCGGCCAGACCGATCGCCAGGTCCGACGCGACGCTCGCCGCATCGTGCTGATCGAGGCCGCGCTCGCGGTGGTTCGACGCGACGGACCGGGAGCATCGATGGATCAGATGGCGGCGGAGGCGGGGGTGACCAAGCCGATCCTGTACCGCCATTTCGGAGATCGGGCGGGCCTGGTCGCCGCCATCGGCGAGTACGCCTTCGATCAGGTGAGCGCGGCACTGGACAAGGCACTGCACGCCGACGTGACGCCGCGACAGATGGTGCTCTCCACCATCGACGCCTACCTGCAGTTCATCGAATCAGATCAACAGGTCTACCGGTTCCTGGTCCACCGAGCCGGCCGCGAGGACGCCGACGCCGGGAACATGGTCAACGAGTACATCTCGCGTGCGGGCCGCCAAGTGGCCATGGTGTTGGGGGAGGGGTTGCGGGCCGCCGGCCGCGATTCGGGCCCGGCCGAGCCGTGGGCGTTCGGGATCGTCGGCATGGTCCACGCGGCGGGCGACTGGTGGATGGATCGAGCGGCCATGCCGCGAACCCGGCTGGCCGAATATCTGACCAGCCTCATCTACGACGGACTCCCGGACGCGGATTCGCTCGGGCCCGCCAGCACCTGGCTGTCGGAGGTTGGGGCCGCCCCGGCTGCCGGTGACACCGACTCCGCCCCGGCCGCCGGCGCCACCGACTCCGGCCCGGCCGCCGGCGACACCGACTCCGCCCCGGCCGCCGGCGACACCGACTCCGCCCCAGGTGTCGTCACACCCCTCGCCAGCAAACGAAGGAGAACCTCATGACCACGACAGAAACCCGCGCCGCCGGTGACGGGACCATTGCCGAGATCACCGAGGACGGCGACCCGGCCGACCTCATCGGCCGGCGGGTCGATCGGCTCAACACCGCGTCGCTCCGCAAGGTGATCGAGCCGGACACCGATGTGGCCGGTGCTCTTGGTCCCGGACAGGTGTTCTCCTCCCAGCTGTCGGTGGCCGCCGATCTCGACCTGGGGTTGACCGATGAACAGAAGGTGAAATTGTCGCGGGAAGAGATGGCGTCTGTGGTGGTGGCCGGCATTCGTTTCGAGGCCATCCTGATGTCCGGTTTCGCCGAGCAGGTGGCCCACGCCGACAACATCGTCGATCCCCGCATCGTGTACATGCTCCATGAGATCGGTGAGGAGACACGGCACTCGCGCCTGTTCCTCCGGCTGGTCGAGCAGCTCGCCCCGACGGCGAAGAGCCCGGCTGACGACGGCATTGCCAACTTCTTGTTCCGTCATGTCACCCGGTTCGTGATCCACCGGCCGACTGCCTTGTGCGTGCTGGTGCTGGCCGGGGAAGAGATCCCCGACCTCATCCAGAAGAAGCTGGTCGAGCACCCTGACACCGACCCGTTCCTGAAGAGCGTGAACCGATATCACCGTCAAGAGGAAGCCAGGCACCTGGCCTATGCGCGGATGGTGCTTCCCGAGCTGTGGGAGGAGGCCTCATGGGTGGACAGGTTCACCGTCAGGCATCTCCTTCCCGTCGTCATCCGGACCATGTTCGATTGGTTGGTCCACCCCGGGGTGTTCGAGACCGTCGGTCTTCCCGGGCGGGCTACCTGGCGGGCGGTGGCCAAGAGCCGGCACCAGACGGACATACGTCACCAGGCCATCCGGCCGGTGTTGGCGGCGTTGGTGACCCCGGGAGTGATCCCGGCCGGGCAGGTGTCTCGCGGATGGCGGAGGCTGTGCGGTGTCGACCGCTTCGGTCAGCCGGTGGGGAACTGATTCGAGCCGCTGGCCCGCCCGCCCAATCCACCGGCTGGGGACGAACCGGTGGACATCTCATCGATTCCTGGGGAAAGGACAGATATTCCGGCGGATAAGGTAAGGATTTCGCGCCAGCCTCTTGATTGTGGTTGGCGGTCGGCGCAGTCTGTCGTAGTTCGGGAAACCGAAGCTCCACCAGAAGCCGGAGGAGGACGAGGAACGGGTCGCAAGGCTCACTCCGAAGACCGAATCCAGCGGCAGCCAACGAGGAAGGATCGAAAGGTCCGACTAGCGAGGTTGTCGTTCGACGAGGTGAAGAGGAAAGGGTCGCAAGGCTCGTTCCGATTACCGAATCGAACGGCTGGCAACGAGGAAGGATCGAAAGGTCCGACCAACCGGCCAGACGTTCGGCGAGGCGACGAGACGGACCGCAAGGTCCGGCTCCGACACCAGATCGAGGTGCCGAGGAGGCGAGCCGGAAGGCACGCTTCCAACGGTTGATGGGGCCGTAGGTTTCCCGGCACGGTTGTCCGGGGGAGGGTCCGGCGTGCTCGTCAGGGCGCATCGGATCGGTGTTCGCCGCAGGGTCGTCCGACACGGCTCAGCGCGAACAGAGCCCAGGCATGCCGAGTGCGTGGCCCCGAGGAGCTCGGGCGATTTCGGTCGCCCGGTTACTCGGGGCTGCGTCGCGTCCGCACACACATCGGCCCCGAGCGGATCCGGATGGCACCCAGACAACGGTGTCAGTGGTGATGGGCGGAGACGGGGTCGGTGACCGTCGAGTCCGGCAGGTCCATCGGGCACGGGTCCTCGTCGCTGTCGATGCACCGTTCACACTCCAGTTCGAGGGTGCTGTGGGAGATCGAGAATGATCGGCTGATCGTGAGTTTCACCTGGTCACCGACCATCTGGGCCTCCTCCAGGGTCGGATGCCCACTCAGCACCAGATGGGCAGAGAGCACCCGCATCTCGCTGGACAGGCTCCAGACGTGGAGGTCATGCACCTCGTCGACCCCATCGACCGCTCTCATCGCTTCGGTGAGGTCGGCGAGGTCCACGTCGGCCGGGGTCGACTCGAGCAGGACCGACACACTGCTTCGGAAGACGATGGCGGCTTCGTAGACGATGATGCCGGCCACCACCAGAGCCGCGGCCGGGTCGAGCCAGTTGGCCGACGGGTAGGCCATCAACAGGACCGCGGAGATCAGCACGGCCAGCGAGGCGAGCGCGTCGCCGAGCATGTGGAGGAGGGCCGAACGCATGTTGAGGTCGTTGGTCCCGTCCCGGAGGGCGATCGCCGCCAGCCCGTTCACGATCAAGGCGACCGCGGCCACCACCGCCACCGTCCCGGCCTGCACGTGAGCGGGTTGCATGAGGCGGCGGATGCTCT
>Ga0307373_10003956_pt1 | contig 25241 bp, 15 predicted proteins | sample OX2MG_FD_202534 | JGI IMG/M metagenome (GOLD analysis project Ga0307373, IMG submission 202534) | Soil microbial communities from Risofladan, Vaasa, Finland - OX-2 | ecosystem: Environmental > Terrestrial > Soil > Coastal area > Acid sulfate soil | place: Finland: Risofladan, Vaasa | collected...
CCCCACCACGACGGTCAACGCCTCGACCTCGCGCACGGCGTCGACCACGGCGGTGCGGTCCCGTGCCGGGTCACCGCTGCGCTGGATGGTCCCCCAGGGGCTGGCCAGGCTGCGTCCGCTGTCGCTAAAGGCCACGCCGATGCGTCGCTCCCCGAGGTCGAGCGCGGCCACCCGGCCCGGGCCACGCCCGGACACCCCTGCCTCCCTCACGCCGAGAGAAGCCGCTGCGCCTCGGCGAGCGCCGCCTCAATCTGGGAGGGATCTTTGCCCCCAGCCGTGGCCACCTCGGCCGAGCCGCCACCGCCCCCGCCGACCATCTTGCCGAGGGTACGCACGAGTTGGGTGGCGTCGGGCGTCCCCCCGGTCGCCGCCACGATCGCCGCCTTGGCGCCGTCGGGCGAGCCTCCGAGCACGACCGCCGTCACGCCGTCGTGGCGCAGGATGGCCTGGGCCAGGTTGCGCAGGTCGTCGACCTCCACCTTGTCGCGCCGGGCCACCACCACGCCGCCGTCGGCCGCGGCCGCCTCGGCCAAGGTCGTCGCTTCCGCCGCGCTCGACTGCTGGCGCAACCGGGCCAGCTCCTTCTCAGCCTCGCGTTGACGCTCGCTCAGTCGGCCGATGGCCGGCAACAGCTCGTCGGGTTCGGTGCGCAACAGCTCGGCCGCCGACTGCACCAGGCGCTCGCGCCCGAGGGCGCGCTCCAACGACACGAAACCGGTCACGGCGAAGAGCCGTCGGGTGTTCGACCCGATGGAGCCCTCGGACTGCAGGGTGATCATGCCGATCTGCCCCAGCGAGTCGACGTGGGTGCCGCCGCAGAACTCGAGCGAGCTCGATCCCGCCCGCACGACGCGCACCGACGAGCCGTACTTGTCGCCGAAGAAGGCAATGGCCCCCATGTTCTCCGCCTCGTCGCGCGACGTCTCGGTGGTCTCCACCCCGTCGGCGGTCAGGACGGCGGCGTTGGCCAGTGCGAACACCTCGTCGAGCTCCTCACTCGTCACCGCGGCGTGGTGGGAGAAGTCGAAGCGGAGGTACTCGGGCGACACGAGAGAGCCCTGCTGCCGCACGTGATCGCCCAGCACGGTCCGCAGCGTCGCATGCAGCAAGTGAGTCGCCGTGTGGTTCCGCCGGATCGCCTCACGGCGGTCGCCGTCAATGGTGGCCAGTGCGTCCTGCCCCGCCCGCACCTCACCGGTCAGGCGCGCCCGGTGCGCCACCAGCCCGGGGACGGCCAGCACGGTGTCCTCGACCTCGGCGATGCCCGACTCGGTCACGATGGTGCCGGTGTCCCCCACCTGGCCGCCGCTCTCGGCGTAGAAGGGGGTGCGGTCCAGGAAGATCTCGACAACCCGGCCGCCGCCACCCTCCTCGGGACTCTTCCCGCCCTTGGATCTCTTGTCGGCCACGGACTCCGCGTCGGTGTCAGCCCCGACCTCGAGCACGGCCACGACCCGCGCCGGCACTTCGTAGTTCTCCTGACCGCGGCCCACGAAGGTCGTGGTCCCGTCGGACTCGAGCAGCGCCCGGTAGACCGCCTCGTCACCGGCGCGCGACGACTTCGCCGCCGCACGCGCCCGCTCGCGCTGGGCGGCCATGGCGGCATCGAAGCCGGCCCGGTCCACCTCCACACCGGCATCGCGTGCCAGCTCCTCGGTCAGCTCGACCGGGAAGCCGTGCGTGTCGTGCAGGGTGAAGGCCACGTCGCCCTCCAGGACCTTCGTCCCGGTGGCGAACGCCTCCTCCAGCCGGCTCAACCCCGACCGCAGCGTGCGGTCGAAGCCGGCCTCCTCACGGGCCACCACGTTCACGATCAGGTCCTGTTGCGCCCGCAGCGCCGGGTAGGCCTCGCCGAGCACGTCGGTGGCCGCCCCGACCAGCGCTGGCGTGACGGGCTTCTCGACACCGGCCCGGCGCGCGGCCAAGACGGCGCGGCGCACCACGCGGCGCAAAACGTAGCCCCGGCCCTCGTTGGCGGGCAGGACGCCGTCGGCCACCAGCATGGAGAAGGCGCGGCCGTGATCGGCGAGCACGCGCAGCGCGACATCGGTCGCGGGGTCGGCTCCGTAGGCGGTGCCGAGAATGGACGCCGCCGTGTCGATGAGCGGCACGAAGAGGTCGGTGTCGAACACGGAATCGACACCTTGGAGGATGGGCAGGTTCCGCTCGAGTCCGGCGCCGGTGTCGATGTTCTTGCGCGGCAGGTCGGTGAGGACGCCCGCCGCGTCGCGGTCGTACTGCATGAAGACGAGGTTCCAGATTTCGACGAAGCGGTCGCTGCCACCGTGCTTGGGACCACCGTCGTGGCCGAACGCCTCGCCCTTGTCGAAGAAGATCTCCGAGTCCGGGCCGCAGGGGCCGGTCTCGCCCATGGCCCAGAAATTGTCCTCGTCGCCCATGCGCTGGACGCGCTCGGGGCGCAGGCCGACCTTGTCGATCCAGATCTGCTCGGCCTCGTCGTCGTCGTCGTGGACGGTGATCCAGAGGCGGTCGCCGTCGTGGCCCAGCACCTCGGTCAGGAGCTCCCAGGCCATCGGGATGGCGTCGGCCTTGAAGTAGTCCCCGAAGCTGAAGTTGCCCAGCATCTCGAAGAAGGTGCAGTGATAGGTGTCCGTCCCGATGATCTCGATGTCGGGGGTCCGGAAGCACTTCTGGATGGAAGTGGCCCGGGGCCACGGCGCCGGCTCCTCGCCCTGGAAGTAGGGCTTGAAGGGCACCATGCCCGCGATCGTGAAGAGGACCGACGGGTCGTGCGGGATCAGGCTGGCGGAGGGGACGACGGTGTGGCCCCTGTCCGCAAAGAAGCGCGTGAAGGCCGCCCGCAGTCCGTTGGCGTCCATCTCTGCAGCTTACCGGGGGCAAAAACGGATCCGGGGCCTCTCTGGGATCCGAAAACGTCCAGGGTGGCGCCTGCCGGGGTGGCTCGGGTGCGGTCCGGCCGTCGCAGGCCGGTCAGGCCGACGACATCCCCACGATCGGCTTGTTCAGCTGCGTGCTACCGGTCGACCCGTAGAAGAGGGTGCTGCCGTAGGTGAAGATCCCGCCGTCGGAGGCCACCAGCCAGTACCCCTGGGCGTCGGGGGCGGCGGCCATGCCCACCACGGGCTTGTTGAGGTGCAGGGAGCCGGCCGAGCCGTAGAAGTTGGCGGTGCCGTAGTTGAAGATCCCGCCGTCGGCGGCCACCAGCCAGTAGCCGTTGCCGCCCGGGCCGGCCGCCATCCCCACCACGGGTGAGTTCAGGTGGATGGAGCCCGTCGAGCCGTAGAACTGCGCATCGCCGTAGGAGAAGATCCCTCCGTCGGAGGCCACGAGCCAGTAGCCGTTGCCGTCGGGCGTGGTCGCCATGCCCACGATCGGCTTGTTGAGGTGGATGCCCCCGGTGGAACCGTAGAACTGCGCGTCGCCGAAGGAGAAGATGCCGCCGTCGGACGCCACCAACCAGTAGCCGTTGCCGTCGGGAGTGGCCGCCAAGCCCACGATGGGCTCGTTGAGATGATGCCCGCCCATTGAACCGAAGAAGCGAGCGTCGCCGTAGTTGAAGATCCCACCATCGGTGGCCACCAGCCAGTAGCCGTTGGAGCTCGGCGTGTCGGTCATGCCCACCACCGGCGCGTTCAGCGGCGTGCTTCCCGCGCTGCCGTAGAAGCCGGCGTCGCCGTAGCTGAAGACTCCCCCGTCCGAGGCCACGAAGCGATAGCCCTGGCCGCAGTTGAGGTTACCGCCGAAGCCGTAATGGTCCACGACCGACTGCGCCGAGATCCCCTGCGAGTTGGCCACGGTGACATCGACGCACTGGGCCGAGGTTGCATTCGGCGGGACGACCGTGATGGAGGTGGCCGACTGCGCCACGATCCGGCCGGGCCCCGCTGCCCCGAACGAGACCGAGGTGGCGTTGGCGAAGCCGCCCCCGAAGATCGTGATGGCGCCGGCACCGGTCACGGGCCCCGTGTCGGGGCTGACGGCCGCCACCGACGGGCACCCCTGCGCGCCCTGCAGCGCCAGGGTCAGGGTCGGGTCGACGGGGGTGCCGAGGCCGCTCGCCGTATCGAAGCCGGGGGCCGCGGCGAACTGGCCGAGGTTGGTGTCGGTGAAGTCGTTGTTGCCCTGGGTGATGTCGGTGAAGGTCCCGGCGTTGCCCTGTTGCGCTGCATAGAGCGCGGGGCCGACGCGGCCGAGTGGGTTGAAGCAGCCCTGGTTGGTGTCGACGAAGAGCCCCGCGTTCGTGGGCGCCGCCACGCTGGTGCCACCGAAGCCCGTCCAGTGGCCGTCCCAGTAGGCGGCCACCCCGCCTGCGTGGGGGTCAGCCGGATACGAGAGGTCCGGCACCGCCCGGCAGGTGCTGTGCGGGCACGGGGTTGTGTCGGGACCGCTCGCCGCGGGCTGTCCGGGGTTGGCGGGCCACTCGAGGGAGTAGCCGCCGCCGCCGGCGCCGAGGCTCGTGTTGCGGGCGCACGTGGTGGAGCTGCCCAGGCAGCCGTTCCAGACCGACTGCGACGAGGCGGACGCACTGGCCATGGAGGTGCCACCCGCACTGATCACGTCGGGCTGCGAACCGGGGTCGTCGACGGCCAACGCGGTCGAGTTGTTGGTCGGCAGGCAGTCCTCGGAGCCGGTGTCGCCCGACGCCGCGATGAGGGTCTGCCCCTGCACGGCCATGCGCTGGAAGATCCCGTTCTCGGTCTGGAGGTCTGCCGGCGGCATCACGGCCTCGCAGACGCCCCAGCTCGTCGTCACGACTTGCGAGCTGTCGTCGCTGGCGATGCGATTGAAGAGGTCGAAGGCCCGGGTGTCGTCACCGTTGGGCGCTTCGTAGACGACGAGGGAGGCGGAGGGGGCGTTGACGGCGGCCATCTCGGTATCGAGCGCGGCCTCGCCGGAGGCGCCCTGGGGCAGGCCGCCGGGGCCACCGTCGATCGACACGTTGCTGATGGGGTTCGACAGCCCGTAACAGGCCTGGAAGGCGGCGAAGTCGCTGGCGGCGTACTGCTCGAACTCCACGATGGCGATGGATTGCCCGATCCCGGTGCGCCCCTGCCCCAGGAGCTGGTCGAGGCCGAAGATGGAGGACAGCTGGGTCGAGGTGTAGGTCCCCCCGAACGCCGTGCCCTGGGCGCCGGCGCAGGCCTGCGGGGTGCCGACGTGGGCGATGGCGGCGGGGGTCCGCCCGGCCGCTCCCGGGGCGGGCGCCGGCTGCTGAGCCTCGGGGGATGCCGAAGGGCCGGGGCCCGTCGAACCTGCCGACCCTGTCGAGCCCGTCGAGCCCGTCGAGCCGGGGTGGCCCTGCTTGATCATGGACTGCTCCTTGACCAGCCCGTCGAGCCCGACCACGCCGGTCACGACGCCGTCGAGCGAGGACGGGATCTGCGGCGAGGCCGTGTTCACGATGGCCCGGGCGGCGTCGCCGGGCGCCTGCACGGACTCCAAGGGCGTGCCCAGCGCGGCCGAGACCACCGACGCCGTGCCGCTGACCGGGAGCAGCGTGCTCCCCGGTTCGGGCGCGCCCACCGTCAGTCCCTCGCCGCGCAGGGCGGAGGAGACCTGGGCCACCTCCGCCGCACTCGGCCCGTAGCGGGCTGCATACTGCGCCGCCGACAGGTAGTGCCGGTAGTCCGGCGAGCCCGGGGTCGAGACGGCCGCCACGGCCTGGGCCAGGCCGTTCGGGTCCTGTCCGGCCACGACGACATCGAGGTCGAGCACCTGTCCGGCGGGGGCGGCACCGAGGGCGGTGGAGCCCGCCGGCAACTGCGGTGCGGGCTGGGGCAGCACGACGTGCCCGGGCAGTGCCGCTCCGGCGACGCCGCCCGGCGCACCAAGTCCGGAGATCCGGGCGGCCGGCCCCAGCACGCCCACCACCAGGACGGCCGCCGCGCAGGCGCCCGCCGCGGCGGCGGAAGCCCTGCACTGCACCAGCTTCACGAATCGGCCCCCCTGTCCGGGCTTCCCTCGGCGCTGCCCCCGCCCGACCCGTCCCTGGGCGTGGGCTCGTAGTACACCCGACCCTCGAGCGCGTCAGGACGATACTGCTGAGGGACCACCCCGGAGGGGTCGTCATGGGGATAGACGTAACCGTCACCGTGGCCGAGCGTGGCGGCGCCCTTGTAGTGCGCGTCGCGCAGGTGCGAAGGGACCTCCTGCGCCACGCTCGAGCGCACATCGGCCTGGGCCCGGCCCAGCGCCACCGTGACGGCGTTGGACTTGGGCGCCCGGGCCAGATAGATCACGGCCTCGGCCAGGTTGAGCGCTGCCTCGGGCAGGCCGACGTACTCGACGGCCCGCGCCGCGGCTTCGGCCACCAGCATGGCCTGGGGATCGGCCAGCCCGATGTCCTCACTGGCCAGGATGACCATGCGGCGGGCCAGGAAGCGCGGGTCCTCGCCCGCCTCGATCATGCGGGCCATCCAGTAGAGGCCGGCGTCGGGGTCCGAGCCCCGCACGCTCTTGATCAACGCACTGATCTGGTCGTAGTGCTCGTCGGCGCCCTGGTGGAAGAGGCGGCCGTCGCGGGCCCGGGCCATGTCGTCCATGGTCAGCAGCACCCGGGCGTCGTCGGGCCCGGAACCCGCCGCACCGCGGGCCAGTGCCACCGCCGTCTCCACCGTCGTCAGCGCGGCCCGGGCGTCGCCCTCGCAGGCCGCCACCACGGCGTCGACGGCGTCGGCCTCGGCGTCGGCCCCCTCCAACTCCAGCCCGCGCCGGATCAGCGTGCGCAGGTTGTCCGGCGACAAGGGGTGCAGCCGCCACAGTGAGGCCCGGCTCAACAGGGGCGGATTGACCTCGAAGAAAGGGTTCTCCGTGGTGGCACCGATGAGCACGACCAACCCGTCTTCGACGGCGGGCAGCAGCACGTCCTGCTGGGACTTGCTGAAGCGGTGCACCTCGTCGATGAAGAGCATGGTGCCCTGGCCCTGCTCGCCCAGGCGGCGCTGGGCCTGGGCCAGGGCCTCGCGCACGTCCTTCACGCCGGCGGCGGTGGCCGAGAGCGTGACGAGATGCTTGGCGGTCGTGTCGGCCAGCAGGCGGGCCAGCGTGGTCTTGCCGGTGCCGGCGGGGCCCCACAGGATCGAGGACCCGACCCGGTCGGACTCGGCCAGCAGACGCAAGGGGGCACCGGGGCCTATGAGGTGTTCCTGGCCTACGACCTCATCGAGGTTGCGGGGGCGGAGACGGGCTGCCAGGGGTGCCTGGCGCTGGAGGCGGCGGTCGGCGGCGTCTGCGAAGAGGCTCAGGTCGGTGGACCTCCGCTCTGCGGTTTCGCCGGGCTCGCCGGGGTCGGCGGCACCACGACCCGGATGCCCAACTCGGCCAGGCTGGCGGGCGGCAGCGCCGTCGGCGCGCCCGTCAGCAGGTCGGCCCCGGACTGCGTCTTCGGGTAGGCGATGACCTCCCTGATGTTCTCCTCCCCGGCCAAGATCGCCACCAGCCGATCCACCCCGACAGCGAAACCGGCGTGCGGCGGCGCCCCGTAGCGGAAGGCGCCCAGCAGGAAGCCGAAGCGCGCCTCGCCCTCCTCCGCGCTGATGCCCAGCGCGGCGAACACCTGCTCCTGAATGTCCCGGCGATGGATACGGACGCTGCCCGAACCGAGCTCCCATCCGTTGAGCACGAGGTCGTAGGCCTGCGAGCGCACGGCGAACGGATCGCTCGCCAGCAGCGGCAGGTCCTCGGGGTAGGGCATGGTGAACGGGTGGTGCGCCGGCTGCGGGTTGCCGTCGGCGCCGGTGCCGTCGAACATGGGGAAGTCGACGACCCAGACGTATCGATGCGGGCCCTGGCCGACCGGCGGCGCCCCGATCGCCAGGCGGAGCGCACCCAGCACCTCGCAGGCCGTCGCGTCGATGTCCGAGACGGCCAGGATGAGGTCCCCGGGGTTCGCCTTCGTCTGTTGCAGGACGCTTGCTGCTTCCTGCCCCGAGAGGTGCCGCGCCAGCGGCCCGTCCAACGAGGGGCCGCTGGCGCCTTCGCCTTGGACGACACGGAACCAGGCCAGGCCGGCGGCACCGTGCTTCTCGGCCAGCTTCGTGATCTCGTCGAGCTTCTTGCGGGACCAGGTGGCGCCGTCGGGCACCACGATCGCCTTGACGGTCGGCGACGAGAAGGCCTTGACCTCTGTGTTCTCGAAGGTTTTCGACAGATCGATGAGCTCGAGGCCGAAGCGGAGGTCGGGCTTGTCCGTGCCGTACTTGTCGCGTGACTCGGCCCACGTCATGCGCTCAATCGGAGGCGGGCGCTCCCCCGTCGCCGCCTCGGCCGCGTCGAGCACGGCGGCGGAGACGTAGGCCATGACGTCGTCCTGGGAGGCGAAGGAGCACTCCATATCGAGCTGCATGAATTCGAACTGGCGGTCGGCCCGGAGGTCCTCGTCGCGCAGGCAGCGGGCGATCTGGAAGTAGCGGTCGAAGCCGCCCACCATGAGGAGCTGCTTGGCCAGCTGGGGACTCTGCGGGAGCGCGTAGAACTCGCCGTGGTGGAGCCTGGACGGGACCGAGAACTCCCGCGATCCCTCGGGGGTGGGCGCCCACAGCAGCGGCGTCTCTACTTCTGCGAACCCCTGGCGATCCATGGCCCGGCGCAGGGCGGCGTTCACCCGGGCCCGGAGGCGCAGGTTGCGCTGCATACGCGGTCGCCTGAGGTCGACGTAGCGGTGCTTCAGCCGGACGGGCTCGTCGGACTCGTCGCGGTCGTCGACGGAGAACGGCGGCGGCTCGGCCTCGTTGAGGACCTCCACGGTGCAGTCGCCGACCTCGACCTCGCCCGTGCCGATACCGGGGTTGATGGTGCCCTCGGGCCTTGTGCGGACGGTGCCTGTGACGGCGATGACCCACTCGGAGCGCACGTCGGTGGCGTGGTCGATGACGCACTGGATGATGCCGGTGTGGTCCCGCAGGTCCACGAAGGCGAGATGTTCGCCGTGCTCCCGGCGCCGGGCCACCCAGCCGCAGACGGTCACGGTCTGGCCCACCTCGGCCGTGCGCAGGACGCCGCACAGGTGGGTGCGCAGCGCCGTGGGCCGGTTCTCGGTCGTCAGGTCGGTCTGGTTCGCTCGGTTCGGTTGGGTCGGTTGTCCGGCTTCGGTCGTCATGTCCTCATTCGTCGCGAGATGTGTCGGCGCTCAGTCTGGTCGGTGTGGGCAGGGCGGGTGAAGACGGTGGGTGTGGGTGGAGTGGCCGGGTTCGGTGGGTCGGCTCCGTGCACCCAGGTTGTTGCGGTCAGGGTCAGGCCGGCTCCGACTCCGGCTCCGCCAGGAAGGCCTTCAGCTCCTCCACAATGGCAGCCCGGGGCACGTTGCGCTGTTCGGCGTCGCTGCGCAACGGCCGCAGGGTGACGGTGCCCGCCTCGAGTTCCCGGTCGCCCACCACGAGCGCCACCAGGGCGCCCGAACGGTCGGCGGTCTTGAACTGCGACTTCATGGAGCGCCCGCCGAAGGCCCGGTCGGCCCGCAGGCCGGCCCGCCGCAGCTCGGTCGTCAGGCTCACCGCAGCCTCCCCGCCGGCCGTGTCGATCACGTAGGCGTGCAGCGGGTTCGCCGCCAGTGCAGAGTCGAGCGTGAAGACGTCCTCGGCGTCACAGGCCAGCAGCACCCGCTCCACGCCGATGCCGAAGCCGATGCCCGGCGTGGGATCGCCGCCCAGGAGTTCGACCAGCCCGTCGTAGCGACCGCCGCCCCCGACGCCGTTCTGCGCGGCGTCCAGGGCGTCGGCGGCGAACTCGAACGTGGTGCGCGTGTAGTAGTCGAAGCCCCGCACGAGACGGTGGTCGATCACGTAGGGCACGTCGAGCAGGTCGAGCCCGGACCGCACCCGGGCGAAGTGCTCCCGGCACGGGTCGCACAGGTGGTCCAGGAAGTGCGGCGCGTCCGCGGTGGCGGCCCGGCACTCCTGGGTCTTGCAGTCGAGCACACGCAGCGGGTTCTCCAGGTGCCGCTCGCGGTGGGCGGGGCACAACTGGTCGATCCGTTCGGCCAGGAACGCGCCGAGGAGCGCGACGTAGCCCGGTTTGCACACGCCGTCGCCCATGGAGTGCAGCTTCAACGTCACCTGGCGCAGCCCGAGGCCGGCGAAGAAGTCGTGCGCCAGCGACACGACCTCCACATCGAGGTCGGCGTCCTCCAGGCCGAGCGCCTCGACGCCGAGCTGGTGGTGCTGGCGGTAGCGCCCGTGCTGGGGGTTCTCGTGCCGGAACGAGGGCGCCACATACCACGCCTTCCACGGCGGCACGGGGTGGTGCTGCACGTAGGCCCGCGCAATCGGGGCGGTGCCCTCGGGCCGCAACGCCATCAGCTGCCCATCGCGATCTTCGAAGACGTACATCTCCTTGCCGACGACCTCGCTGCCCTCGCCGATCCCGCGCAGGAAGACGCCGGCGTGCTCGAGGATCGGCGTAATCGTCAGCCCGTAGCCGGCGCCCTCGACCAGGCCGGCAAAACGGGCGAGCGTTCCCTCCCAGCGGACCGACTCGGGCCACAGGACGTCGTGCATGCCCTTCGGGGTGCGGGGCGGCCCGGATTCGGGCGCGGACGATCCCGGGCTCACAGAAGGCTCCTCATGGGTCGCGGTCAGACTTTCTTGCCAGGAAGCTGACGATACGCGTCGAACACCCCGTCGAGGTGCTTCAGCGCGTTGATCAGTGAATGCAGATGGGTCGGGTCGGCCAGCTCGACGTCGAAGGCCATCCGGCTGACGCGGTCCGGCGTCGTGGCGGTGCGGGCGGCCACAATGTTGAGGTGGTGCTCGGAGACGACCCGGGACACGTCGGCCAGCAGCCGGGCCCGGTCGAAGGCCTGGACCTCAATGGTGGCCACGAAGACGCCGTCGTTGCCGCGGTCCCACTCGACCTCAATGAGGCGCTCGCGGGAGTGGTCGGCCAGCGCGGCCGCGTTGGCGCAGTCGGCCCGGTGCACCGAGACACCCCGTCCCTGGGTCACGAAGCCCACAATCTGGTCGCCGGGCACCGGGGTGCAGCAGCGGGCCAGGTGGATCATGACGTCATCGAGCCCTTCGACGTACACGCCGGTGCCGGTGCGCCGGGTCTGACGCGGGCGGCCGGTGCCGGGCAGGGCGATCGTCGGGAGCTGTTCGTCCGCCTCTCCTCCGCCTCGGAGCGCCTTGATGAGGCGCTGCGTGATGGACTGCGCCGAGACCTGGTTCTCGCCGATGGACGCGTAGAGCGCATCGAGGTCGGCCAGGTTCATGGAGTCGGCCACCTCTTGCAGGGCGGTGGAGTTGAGCAGCTTGTGCAACGGGAGGCCATCGCGGCGCAAGGCCCGGGCCAGCTCCTCGCGGCCGTTCTCGATGGCGTCCTCGCGGCGTTCTCGTGAGAACCACTGCCGGATTTTGTTGCGGGCCCGGGTCGAGGCGACGATCTGGAGCCAGTCCCGCGACGGACCGGCCGTCGGCGACTTCGAGGTGAAGATCTCGACGGTGTCGGCACTGGCCAGCTGGGTCTCGAGCGGCACCAGGCGCCCGTTGACCCGCGCTCCGATGCAGCGGTGTCCCACCTCGGTGTGGATGGCGTACGCGAAGTCGACCGGTGTGGACCGCGCCGGCAGCGCGATGACCTTGCCCTTGGGGGTGAAGACGTAGACCTCGTCCTGCTCCAGGTCGAGCTTCAGCGCCTCGAGGAACTCGATCGGGTCGTCGGTCTGGCGGTCGACGTCGGCGATGCGCTGGAGCCACGCCATTTCCGAGGAGTGGTCCTCCTTGGACTTGTAGCCCCAGTGGGCGGCAATGCCGTACTCGGCCCGGTGGTGCATCTCCGAGGTCCGGATCTGCACCTCGACCGGCTTGCCGTCCAGCCCGATCACCGTCGTGTGCAGCGATTGGTACATGTTGAACTTGGGCGTGTTGATGTAGTCCTTGAAGCGCCCGTGCACCGGGGCCCAGATGGCGTGGATGGCGCCGAGGGCCGCCCAGCAGTCCTTCTCGGACTCGACGACCACCCGGATGGCGACCAGGTCGTTGATGTCGTCAAATTCCTTGCCCCGCACCACCATCTTCTCGTAGATGGACCAGAGGTGCTTCGGGCGTCCGGTCACATCGGCCACGACGCCCATGTCGTTCATGCGCTGGCGCACGTGGACCAGCACCCGTTCGAGATACTCTTCGCGTTGCGGCGCCCGGGCGGCCACCATCTGCTCGATCTCGGCGTAGCGCTTCGGGTGCAAGGTGGCGAAGGCGAGGTCCTCCAACTGCCAGCGCACCTGCTGCACACCCAGACGGTGCGCCAGGGGCGCGTAGACGTCGAAGGTCTCCTGCGCCGTACGCCGCTGCTTCCATTCGGGCATCACGGCGAGCGTGCGCATGTTGTGCAGACGGTCGGCCAGCTTGATCAGCAGGACGCGCCAGTCGTCGGCCATGGCGACGAGCATCTTGCGGATGGTGGCCGCTTGCTGCGCCTCCTTGGAGTTGAACTGCAGCCGGTCGAGCTTCGTCACGCCGTCGACGACGCGGGCCACCCCCTCGCCGAAGTTCTCCTCAATGGTCTCGAGCGTGAGGCCGGTGTCCTCGACGGCGTCGTGCAAGAGGGCGGCGGCGACGGTCTGGCCGTCCAGTCCCAGCTCGGCCACGATCGTCGCCACGGCGACCGGGTGCGTGATGTAGGGCTCACCCGAGCGCCGGAACTGGCCTTCGTGGGCTCCGGCGGCGGTCCGGCCGGCCACCACGATGATGGAGGTGTCGTCCTCGGGACGGTGACGGGCGAACTCGGTCAGGAGCGGGGCCAGGAGGTCGCGCAGGACCGGGCCGTCTCCGTGCTCCAGCTCGAAATCTCGAGCCTTCGTCTCAGTGTCTGTCTCTGTGTCGGCGCCGGATGATGGAGTCACCCGCGTGAGGGCCACCATCCGTACAGGCTACCCGCCAGGGGAAATGCTTCGACGCGCATTGGCCTGGTACTGCAAAGGGAGCCTCGAGCCAACGGCGCCGTCTCTGCCGCTGCTTTCGCCCCCGCGGCGGTCCTCAGCGCTTGCGCTTGCCCCTGCCCTTGCCCTTGCGCGGGCGGGGCCCCTGCGCCGCTGACCCCGAAGGCTGGCTGCCGGCGGATGTCCCCGACGCTGCTGTCCCTCCCGCCCCGGCCCCGGCCCCGGACCCAGACCCGGCCCCGGACCCGGAGCCAGCCGTCGACCCACCGGACGGCCTGTCCATCACCGCTGTGCCCGCTCCGGCCGTCCCGCCACCGCTCGTGCCGCTGCCCGAGCCGGGCCGGATCGGACCGCTCCGCTTGTTCCGGGTCTTCGGCGGAGCGGGGGCCCGCCCACCTTGCCCCTGCCCCGAGGCGGCGACACTGATCGCCGTGCTCAGGTTGGCCGCGTCCACCGCGGAGTACCACCCGCCGGAGTCGCCCCGCTTGGACAGCCGGTTGGCGATCTGCACCCAGCGGTCCTCACGCTCCTTCATCATGCACAGCACCGGCGAGGCGATGAAGATCGACGAGTAGGCCCCGGAGAGCAACCCGACGAACAGGGCCAGACCGTACGACTGCAGCGTGGTCGCGCCCAGGAACTGGGCGCCGATCAGAAGAACCGCCAGCACGGGCAGGATCGCCACCATGGAGGTGTTGATCGACCGGGCCAAGGTCTGGTTCATCGACAGGTTGATCAGCTGCGGATAGGTCAAGCGTCCGCTGCTCCCGATGCCCTTCATGTTGTCCCGGACGCGGTCGAACACCACGACGGTGTCGTAGAGCGAGTAGCCCAGGATGGTCAGGATGGCCACGACGGTGTCGGGCGTGACCTGGAAGTTGAAGATCGAGTAGATGCCGACCGCGATCAGCACGTCGTGGATCATGGCGATGAAAGCGGCCAGCGCCATCTTCGGCTCGAACCGGAAGCTGATGTAGATCGCCACGACGATGAAAAAGATGATCAACGCCTCGATCGCCTTGTTGGTGATGGAGGAGCCCCACGTCGGACCGACGTTGGTGATGCTGATCTTGTCGGCGGCAGGGGTCGCCTGCGTCGCCGCGATGGTCGTGGTCGTCGACGCCGCAGCCGCCGTCGTGGCCGTCGTCCCCGCCTTGGCCGCCGCGGTGGTCGTGGTCGTCGCCTTGGCCGTCGTGGAAGTCGTCGTCGGCGTCGACTTCGGCGCGTGGGCCGCCGTCACCGCCAGCAGAGCCGTCCTCACCTTGGCGTTGATGGCGTTTTGCTGGCTGGCGGAAAGCTTGTTGAGGTCCGACTGCACGTTCAGCGTCTGCTTGCTGCCGGTCCCGAGCAACTCGACCGTCGGGTCGATCAGGCCGGTGCCGCCCAGCGCGTTGGTCGCCTGCGTCTGTGTGACGCCCGGCGCGGCGATGGTCCATTCGGTCCCGCCCTTGAATTCGATCCCGAGGTTCAGGCCGCCCCGCAGCACAATCGAGATGATCCCCAGGACGATGATGGCCGCCGAGATGCTGAACCAGATCTTGCGCCTGCCGACGAAGTCGAAACGGGTCTCGCCCCGGTAGAGACGGGCGATGGGCCCGTGGCCCTTGGGTCCCTTGGCCAACAACGCCCGGGCGGCGTCGTCGAGGCTGACCAGCTCCTCTTCGTCCAGGCTGCTCGTGTCGACGCTCTCCTCGAAATCCTCGACATCCTCCTCGGGCACGTCGTCGAGCGGCGAGCTGCCGTCGCCGTTCCCGCTCCCGCTGCCCCCGCCGCGGCCGTTGTCGCTCACGACCCGCCGCCTGCGCCGGCGCCGACCGGGATGCCCTGCCCCGGCAGTTGCGCACCCGCCTGTGGACCGGCGCCGAGGCCCGTGGCGATGCTGAAGGCACCCGAGCCCTGCAGCCGCGAGCTCTGGCCCATGATGATGACGAGGGGCCGTGTGTAGAACCAGGTGATCCCCATGTCCATGATGGTGGACAGGCCCAGGAAGAAGGCGAAGCCCTTCACGTTCCCGACGGCGACCAGGTAGAGGACGATCGCCGCCAGCAGCGAGACGAAGTCGGCGGCCCACACGGTCCGCCAGGCGCTCTTGAAGCCCCGGTCGACGGACGTCCGCACCGAACGACCGGATCTGGTCTCGTCCTTCAATCGTTCGAAGTACACGATGTACGAGTCGACGGTGATACCGATCGACACGATGAGGCCGGTGATGCCGGCGAGGTCGAAGCTCGGTGCCACCGACGTATGGCCCAGCGCCGAGATGATGGCCCACAGCAACATGGCGGTCAGCACCAGCCCGGAAATGACCACCAACCCGAGGCCGCGGTAATAGAAGAGGACGTAGAGAAGCACGAGGACAAGTCCGGCGATACCGGCGCCGAGACCCGCCACCAGCGCGGAGTGACCGAGCGTGGCCGAGACCGTCTCCGACGTGGCCGCCTTCAACACGACGGGCAGAGCACCGAAGTTCATCGCCTGCGCCAGCTGCTGCGCCTGCGCCTGTGTCAGGCTCCCGGAGATCTCACCTTTGCCACCGAAGGAGGTGAACGTCGACTGCGTCGGCTGGATGATGGGCGCCGAGTAGACCTTCCCGTCGAGCTCGATCCCGAGGAACTGGTGGAAGTTCGCCTGCGCCACCTTGTCCCACAACGCCGAGCCGGCCGCACCGGCCAGCGTGTAGTCGACCACCCACTGGCCGGTCTGGTTCTGTGTCGCCTGCGCGCTGCCGATGGAACGACCCGTCATTTGGGCCGGCCCGAGAACACAGCGCACCTGGGAAGAGCCGTCGCACGCACCGCTGATGCCCGGCAGGAGCACCGTGGTGGTGGCGTAGCCGGGCTTGTTGACGTCCGTCGTCGGATAGGCCTCGTACTGCGGATCGGGATTGATGGGGTTCGACGTGTATCCCTGCGGTCCGCTGTTCGGCGTGACGTTGAGGTTGGCCGCGGTCAACTGCAGTGACGACGTACAGGCGGGGATCGACTCGGTGCCCGTCGTCGGCGGTTTCTTCTTGGCGTTCTTCGGGGTGCCTTGCGGGTACGCCCAGCACTCGACCGGGCGGAAGTACATGCGTGCGGTCTGCCCGATCTGATTGAGCACCTGCTGCGCATCGGTGACGCCCGGGATGGAGACCGAAATCTGGTTCGGTCCCGACGTCTGGACCTGCGCGCCCGACACTCCGAGTCCGTTGACGCGCAGATTCAAGATGTTGACCGTTTCGTCGAGGTCCGCCTGCGAGATGTGCTTCCCCTGTGCGGTGTAGACGACCGAGACCCCACCGGCCAGGTCGAGCCCGAGGCGGGGCGACCACTTGGCGGCGAAGACGGCCGCGAACGAACCGAGCGAGATCACCACGACGGCGATCACACTGATCCACATGTTGCGTCGCTGACGCCGCTGGGCCCGACCCCCCGACTTCGGGCTCACGCCTCTTCGGCCTCCCCACCGAGGTCGCCGCTGCTGGCGGTGCCGTCCCCACCTACATCGTCAATGTCGTCATGTCTGTCGCCGCTGGCGTCGCTGGCGTCGCTCGTCTTGTTGCCCTTGCCGTTGCCGCTACCCGACGACCGGGCCGGCCTGACGTCTTGGACGGGCTCATCGTCCACTCGCACGTCCTCGATCGGGTCGATCTTCTTGGCGATGGCCTGGCGCACGAAGACGATCCGGGTCGGCTGGGGGCCGTCGAGGTTGCCGTCGTCGCCAAGTGCGCCGGTCAGGAGGGTGTAGCGGTCGCCGTGCACCTCCAAGATGGTGCCGATCACGCCGCCGACGGTCTGGACTTCATCGCCGACGTCGTAGCCCGAGCCCTGCGACTGGCGAGCCGCCTGGGCCTTTCGCTGCTGGGGCCGGATGAAGAAGAAATAGCCGAGCAGCCCGATGGCCACCAGGGGCAACAGGGTGAGTAAGCCGCTCGAACTGGACTTCGAAGCTGCGGCCAGGAAATGGGCCGCCGCCAGGGTTGATGTCATGAGGGATCCTTGGACCGGAATCGGTTGCGAAGAGCCACCCTAGTGCGTGGTTTCCGGCTCTCCCGGGCAGTGGCGTTCCCACAGGACCACCGCTGAGCGCCCCACGACCCGACCCCGCCGCCTCCGGGCGGGGACAGCGGACGCTGGGCGGCCTTCTGGCGCGTGCCTCCGGGCGGGCAACCCGACTGCAACCGAATCTGGGCCCAGGTTGCCACAGCCGTGCTGCAACCTACCGATTCAATCAGTACAGCAACCGCACGGTGACGGTCGTTCGAGGGGGCCGACCGAGTGGAAGTCCGACCGAGGGGGGCGGACTTCCACGAGGGGGGGCACCGTGGGGGGACGACAGGAGCAGCGAAAAGGTACGCCGGCACGAGCCCGTCGGACGGAGATTTCCGGGGGAACCGACGACCCGGGCCGGCGCACCTTTCGCTCCCTGAAGCTGCTGGTCCATCCGCTCTACAGCGCCTCACCGTGCCCGCCGACGACCGCCGGCGGCTTCCTTTTGTCCATCTGCGACTGAATTGATGGGCTGAGCTGCCGTTTTCCAATTGCCGACGCGTGTCCCTTATTCACTCAGAATGCCCAATCGCCCAGTACAGTTGCAGCCTGATGCGAGATGGTCATATCTCAGTGCTGGTCATTGAGGATGAGGCGGACATCCGGCAACTCCTCCGTACCCTCCTCGAGCGCGAGGGGTATTCGGTCGCGGAGGCCATCGAGGGCCGCGACGGGGTGCGCCAGTTCCACCAGAGCCACCCCGACATCGTCATCCTCGACGTCGGGCTCCCCGACCTGGACGGGTGGCAGGTTCTCGAGCGTATCCGGGACATGAGCGACGTGCCGGTGCTCATGCTCACCGCCCTCGGAACCGAGAGGGACAAGGTGCGGGGGCTCAATTCCGGTGCCGATGACTACCTCACCAAGCCATTCAGCCGCGTCGAGCTCCTGGCCCGCCTGCAAGCCGTCGGACGGCGCCAGGTCTCCAAGGGTGAGCCGGTCACGACCTTCGACGATGGCACCCTGCACATCGACTTCGCCCACCAGGAGGTGACGGTCGACGGGACGACGATCATCCTGACCCCGACCGAGTACCGCCTGCTCGCCACGCTGGCCCGCCACCAGGGCCAGGTCCTCTCCTCCGACCAGCTGATCGAGCTGGCCTGGGACGACCCGAGCGGACTGGCTCCATCCCGGGTCAAATACGCCGTGCTGCGGCTCCGCCGCAAGCTGGGCTGGGACGAGGGCGACGAGGGCCCCCTTGAGACCGTCCGGGGCTTCGGATACCGCTACCGCTCGCGGACCCGGTGAGCGAGTCGTCCAGGTCCCAACCCGACGCCGAACGGCGCCGCGATCCACAGCTTCCGGGGTCCACCCTCCCTGTCGGGTTCTCCGGCTCCACGCGGGTCCGGCTCCCGGTCTTCGCCCTGGTGGCGATCGGCACCATCCTGATCGCCCTCATCCCCTTTCCCCACGACGCCCGCCGCGAGATCTCCATTGCCGGCGTCATCTTCTTCTGCCTCGTCGCCGCCGCCTTCCTCCTGCCCTGGGAACGCCTGCCCGACTGGGCCTGGCTCATCATCCCGATCGGCTACATCGCCGTCATCGGCGTCATCCGAGACGCCCAGGGCGGCGCCGACTCGGGGCTGGTGGTCGTGTACCTCCTCCCCATCGTCTGGCTCTCCCTCTACGGGCGACGTCTGCACCTCTTGGTCGGGCTCTTCTGCATGGACCTGGCCCTCCTGATCCCGCTATTCCTGGTCGGCCCGCCCGACTACCCCACCCTCGAATGGCGCCAGGTGGCCGTCATGGCCACGGTCACGACACTGGTGGCCTCCACCGTGTACACGATGGTCTCGCGCGACCGGGCATTCCTGGCCGATCTCGCGCAGCAGTCCCGCATGGCCCGGCGCAACGCCCGCGAGGCGGACTACGCCCGGGACCGGCTCGAGACCCTGCTCCGGGCGGCCACCGGCAGCGCCATTCTGGGCGTCGACCCGGCGGGCACCGTGACCTTCTTCTCCGCCGGTGCGGAGCAGCTGCTGGGCTACCGGGCCGCCGAGGTGGTCGGTTTCCACTCCATCGCCGACTTCATCGACCCGGCCCAGATCGACGAGCGCCGCCAGACGATCGACGCCATGCGCACCGCGCTCGAGCCGGTCGATGCCGAGACCGCCGCCGAAGTGCCGTGGACCGCCACCCGCAAGGACGGCCAGCATCGACGCTGCGTCGTGCGGGTCCGGGCCCTCCCCGTCCCGACCCCCGATCTCGCGCTCGACGAGGACTGGGCCGACGACACCGAGCACGCCGACAATGAGGCCGCCTCCCGCCCGAACGGCTCCACGAGTCCGGGCGACGACCTGGCGCCGGCCAACGGGGGCTACGTCGTGGTCGCCATCGACGTCACCGAACGGGAAGAGCTGGCCGCGGACCGGGAACGGCTGTACGCCATTCAGAAGGAGGTGACGCAGTCGCTCATCGAGCAGAACAACCGCCTGCGCGAGCTGACACAGATGAAGGACGACGTGGTGGCCACGGTCTCCCACGAACTGCGCACCCCGATCACCTCGATCCGGGGCTTCGTCGAGTTGCTGCTCGACGCCACCGCAGACCTGACGGAGAGCCAGATGCGCATGCTCCAGACCATTGAGCGTAACGCCGAGCACCTCCAGCGCGTCGCCGAGGACCTCCTGGCCGACCCGGGCGCCGGCCGCGGCCTGCGCGTCGCCTTCACCGAGCTCGACCTGAGTCGTCTGGCCGAGGACGCCGTGCATGCCATCCAGACCTCGGCCACGGTGGCCGGCGTCGTGCTGACGATCGACCCGGGCGATGAGGTCCCCATCTTCGGTGACCCCACCCGCCTGCACCAGCTCTTGGGGAACCTCCTCTCGAATGCCATCAAGTTCTCCCCTCGGGGCGGCCGCGTGCACGTCATCGTCGACAACGTCGACTCCTACGCCCGGGTACAGGTCCTCGACGAAGGGCCGGGCATCCCCGAGAACGAGCGGGACCAACTCTTCGAGCGCTTCTACCGCTTGGCGTCGTCCACCGAAATGGGCGTGCCCGGGACGGGGCTCGGCCTGGCCATCGCCAAGTCCGTGGCCGAGGCCCACGAAGGCTTCGTCGACATCGTCGACACCCCCGGTTGGTCGACCACTTTCAGGGTGTACCTCCCCCTGGGCGCGTCGGTGGCCTCCGTCGTCCGCACCGGCTGAGCACGCACCAGTCAGGCGGCCAGGAAGCCACCCGACTGGTGCGCCCACAGACGCCCGTAGACGCCGTTGCGCCCCGCCGCCAACAGCTCGGCGTGCTTGCCCTGCTCCACGACCCGCCCGCGGTCGAGCACCACGATCCGGTCGAGCCGGGCGATGGTGGCCAGACGGTGCGCCACCACGAGCGCTGTAGTGCCCTGCATGAGGTGCCACAGCGCATCTTGGACGAGAGACTCCGACTCGGAGTCCAACGCAGAGGTCGCCTCGTCCAACACGAGCACCTTGGCCCCCTTGGCCATGGCCTGGGCAATGGCGACCCGTTGGCGCTGCCCACCGGACAGCTTCATGCCGCGCTCGCCCACCATGGTCTCGTAGCCGTCGGGAAGGCGCTCCACGAACTCGTCCACGTAGGCGGCCGTGCCCACCGCCCGCACGAGATCCATGTCGACCCCCTGGGTGTCGCAGTCCTCCATGCCGTAACAGATGTTCTCGGCGATGGTGCGGTGCAGCATCTGGGGGTCCTGTGGGACATAGGCGATGTGGCCCCGCAGCGAATGCTGGGTGACCCGGGCGATGTCCTGGCCGTCGATCGCGATGAGCCCGCCGTTGCGGTCCGCGTAGCGCAACAGCAGCTTGGTCAGCGTCGTCTTGCCCGAACCCGAAGGCCCGACCAAACCGACGTGCTCCCCCGGCTCGATGCGCAGGTCCAGCCCCTCGAAGAGCGGGGCACCGCCGCGGTAGGCGAAGCGAAGACCCCGAAACTCGACGCGCCCGTCTGGCACCACCATGTCGGGCGCGCCGGGGAGATCGACGATGTCCGGCTGCGTGGCGGCGATGCCGGCGAACTTTGCGCACCGGCCGATGGCGCGTGAGATCAAGCGGATGAACTCAAAGGACTCCTCGAGGCTCGTGCCGACAAAGGTCGCGTAGAAGAGGATCAGGTACACGGCTCCGGCGGCGGCAACGTGGTGCAGTGCCAACACGACACCCACCACGATGGCGGCCCAGTTGAAGAAGGCCATCGCCGACTCCATCTGGATACGCGTCGCGGTGAAGACCTTGCGTGCCCGCAGGTCGGCGCTGATCGAATCGGCCACCAGCGAGCCCACGTGCTGCATCTCCTTCTCCTCCGCGGCCTGGGAACGCACCGTGGTCAGGTTGGCGATCGTGTCCGCGATCACGCCTGTGGCCCGGGAATGGGCGTCGGAGAACTGCTTCTCGGCCGCCACGACCTTCCCCATGCGCCGCTGCAGCACCAGGCCGAACACGCCCACCAGACCGGCCATCACGAGCGCGACCGGCCACGCCACGACGCCGAGGACGACAATGGCCCCGACCGTGGTGACGCTGATGCGCAGGATGCCCCACACCGTGGCGTCGATCATGTCGGCGAAGGCCCACGTCGACGTCTCCAATGTGGCGATGACCTCACCCGAGGGCCTGTCCGTGTGCCACGAGTGGCTGAGGCTCATCAAGTGGTCGTAGCCACTCGTGATGGAGCGGCCGAACGAGCGCAGGGTGACGCCCCAGTTCATCCAGCCGCCGATGCGGCCGAAGAGCGTGGCTGCGGCCAGCACGAGCGCATAGGCCACCAGCAAGGGGCCGAAGGTTTGCCACAGTCCCTCACTCGAGTGCGGCCCGAGCTGCGATATGCGGCTCAGGAGCGCAGCGAAGATCAGCGGCGCGGCGACGGCGTTGGCCAGGGTGCCGAACACGATGGCCGTGCAGGCGCCCGTGAACGCGACGCGATCAGGCCGCATCTGGGTCCAGCAATAGGCCAGCGTGTCTTTGGTCGAAGCGTTGGGAAAGAGGGTGCGTTCACCCATGGGAATCTCCAGTTGGGAGGTGGAACAAGGTGGATGTGAGGCCACGAGCAACGCCGCAATCGCGCATCGCTCCGCGCTGCGCTGCGATGGGAGGCGATAGGAGGCGGAACTCTGTGGAGGTCCTCGGATTGCGTCCGGGCGGTCAGCCCGGCGGTGTCGTGGTCGGCGTCAGTGACCAGCGGGGCAAAGGTCGGGCCCGGTCATCCGGGACCTCCCTCCGACGGCACCAGTGGGCAAGAGGGGCGGCCGGGCCACGATGGCGAACGGGGTCAGCGTCACGCTCATTGAGCCTGTCGAGCCTGCTGAGTCAGTCGTTCCTGCCATGTGGTCACCTCGCTTCCGTCTTGTGGTGCAACCCCGAAAACCTAGCCCATGGCGACGCTCAACGGCGCAAGAAATGTGATTTGACGCGCCAATGACGCACCACGGGCGCCCCGTCAGAAGAGCGGAGGCGTGTTCGTTGCGTCGGCGGCCGACGCGGGCCGCTCCAGACCGAGGTGCGCCCACGCCCGCAGCGTGGCCACGCGACCCCGGGAGGTCCGCTGGATCAGTCCGCTCTGGAGCAGGAAGGGCTCGTACGCGTCCTCGATGGTGTCCGTCTCCTCGCCGACGCACTGCGCCAGCGTGGTCAGCCCCACCGGCTGCCCGCCGAAGCGGCCGCACAGCGTGGCCAGGATGGCCCGGTCGACCTTGTCCAGGCCCAGCTCGTCGACCCCGAACAGCTCCAGGCCGTCGCTCGCGATGGCACCGTCGATGAATCCCTCGCCGCGCACCTCGGCGAAGTCACGCACCCGGCGCAGGAGCCGGTTGGCCACCCGCGGCGTGCCCCGGGAGCGCTCCGAAATGCGGATGGCGCCCTCCTCGTCGATGCGCACCTTCAGGATCCGGGCCGACCGCTCCACAATGGCCCGCAGATCTGCCGGCTCGTAGAGATCCAACCGGCCGACGAAGCCGAAGCGGTCCCGCAGCGGGCCGGCGACGAGGCCCGTGCGGGTCGTGGCGCCGACCAGGGTGAAGCTCGGGAGGTCCAGCCGGATGGAGCGGGCGGTCGGACCCTTGCCGATCAGGATGTCGAGGCGGCCGTCCTCCATGGCGGAGTAGAGCATCTCCTCCACGGACCGGTGCAACCGGTGGATCTCGTCGATGAACAGCACGTCGCCGTCCTGCAGGTCCGTGAGGAGCGCGGCCAGGTCCCCGGCCCGGGTCAGGACGGGGCCGGAGGTGATGCGGAACCCCGCGCCCATTTCGGCGGCGACGATCCCGGCCAGTGAGGTCTTGCCCAATCCGGGCGGCCCGGCGAACAGGATGTGGTCGACCGACTGGCGCCGCTGGCGTGCCGCCTGCAGGACGATCCCCAGGTGCTCGACCAGCTGCGGCTGCCCCAGGAACTCTGAGAGCGACCGAGGACGGAGCCCGACCTCCTCCGCTTCTTCGACACCGTCCGACGCCGCCGGATCGACCACGCGCGGCCCAAAACCGTCGTCGCCGTCGCGGCCGTCGAAGCCGGCGCCATCGGGCTCCTCGCCCGACTCAGGATCCACGGCCAGCACCTCCCGCCGGGCGCGGGGGCTCACAGGCCCACCGTGACCAGGATCACCGTGAGGCCAGCTCGCGCAATGCCAGGCGCAGCATCTCTTCCACCCCGACATCGTCGCGTAGGCCGTCGAGCGCACCGCGGATCTCGTCGGGGGCGTAGCCGAGCTCGCTCAGGGCGGCCCGGGCCTCGGCCCGTGACGTGCGGGTGCCCGCGCCCGCACCACCGGCGTTCCCGGCGGCAACGGCGCCGGCGCCGGCGCCCGACAACGACAGGTCCGGCAGGTCCAGCCGGCTCTTCAACTCGATCAGCAACCGGGCCGCCGTCTTGCGGCCCACCCCGGGCACCGTGCACAGGGTGTCGAGGTCCTCTTCCAGGACGGCCGTGGACAGTGCGGCCGGCGAGAGCGCGGCCATGATGGCCAACGCCAATGCGGGTCCGACGCCGTGCGACCCCAACAGCACCTCGAAGTAGCGCCGCTCGTCGTCGTGCACGAACCCGTAGAGCACAATGGCGTCCTCGCGCACATGGGTGTGCACGTAGAGCGTCACCTCTGCGCCGTTGCCGGCCACGACCAAGGCCGCCGCCGTCGCGGGCGTCACCGACACCCGGTAGCCCACGCCCCCGACATCGATGATCACCTCGCCCTCACCGGTCCGCACCACAACCGCGCCACGCAGCAGTCCGATCACGCTGTTCCCTCCTTGCTCCCTGCCGTCATCCCGGCCGTGCTCCCGGCTCCACTCCCGGCCGTGCTCGCGGCCGTGCTCGCGGCCGTGCTCCGGGCTCCACTCAGTGCGGCATCCATGGCCCGACGCAGCGGCACCGTGGTCAGGTGGCACACCGCCAGGGCGAGGGCGTCGGCCACGTCCGGCGGCCCCTCGATCGCCGGCAGCCGCAGCACCCGCGCAACCATGTGCTGCATCTGGTCCTTCGTCGCCGCCCCGTACCCGACGAGGCTGAGCTTGACCTCGTTGGCGGTGTACTGGACGACCTCGCAGCCACCTTCGGCCGCCACGAGGAGCGCCAGCCCGCTGGCCTGGCCCACCGACATGGCCGTCTTGGCGTTCACCTGGAAGAAGACCCGCTCGACCACCACGGCGGCCGGCCGCAGCTCCTGGACCAGCGCCCGCAACTCCGTGTGCAGGATCAACAGCCGCTGGGCCAGGGGCGCCGCCGGGTCCGTCTCGATCACCCCGGCCGCGTGGGCCCGCAGGTCCGACGTGCCCTCGGCCCGGGCCACCAGCCCGTAGCCGCAGCGTGACAGGCCGGGGTCGACGCCCAATACGAACATGCGTTCGTAGGTTAGCCGGGGGTGCTTCGCAGTTGGCGGATCCGGTCGAGGCCGCCGCGTCGGTGCGGGCAGAACCGGGGCGGCGAGCCGGGCCCGAAACGCCGGACCTCGAGGGGCTCAGCCTTCGAAGGCGGCCAGGACCTCGTCGGAGATGTCGGCGTTGGAGTGGACGGCCTGGACGTCATCGTGGTCGTCGATGGCCTCGAGGAGGCGCAGGACCTTCTTGGCCTCACCCTCGTCGGGCACGGGAACCAGCTGGGTGGGCTCCAGGCTGAGGTCGACCGACTCGGGCGTGATGCCGGCGTCGTCGAGGGACTGGCGCACCGACTCCACGTCATGGGGCGCACTCGTGACCACCCAGGCGGACCCGTTGCTCGTCATGTCCTCCGCCCCGCCCTCCATGGCGATCTCCATGACCTTGTCCTCGTCGTTGTCGAGCGCCACCGTCACGATCCCCTTGCGCTCGAATTGCCAGCCGACCGCGCCCGGCTCGGCCATGTTGCCGCCGTTGCGGCTGAAGAGGTTGCGCATCTCGGCGCCGGTGCGATTGCGGT
>Ga0307373_10003957_pt1 | contig 25236 bp, 26 predicted proteins | sample OX2MG_FD_202534 | JGI IMG/M metagenome (GOLD analysis project Ga0307373, IMG submission 202534) | Soil microbial communities from Risofladan, Vaasa, Finland - OX-2 | ecosystem: Environmental > Terrestrial > Soil > Coastal area > Acid sulfate soil | place: Finland: Risofladan, Vaasa | collected...
CGCGGAAATAGCCGCCGACGAGGCCGGCGTAGAGATTGACGATCCTGGCATGCTCCACGACAGGCAGCAGCGCCGGCTGTGCTCCTGAGAACGCGAACGCCGGCCGGCCGAACTGCCGGAGCAGCTTGATGTCCTCCTGGCGGGAGCTCCTGACCGGCCCGACGACGGGCGGGACATGGGAGGAGAAGACAGCGAAGATCCGGCTGAGGCCGCCCTCGACCGGAAGCAGGTAGACGATGTCGGCTTTCGTCAGCCCGGTCGGCGGCCGCGCCTGGATGACATTGTCGATCTTGAAGATCAGGACCCGGCGCAGGTACCTGACCCGCTCGCCGGTAAATGGCGACCTCAGCGGCGGCTTCACCGAATGGCTCGGCGTCGGAGACGGCCTGCTGACGGGCAGCGAGCGCGGTGGTGACGGTGACGGCGACTTACGGCCGGTAAGCAGGAAAGCGCTACTCGCCAGAAGGATCAACGCGATCGCAGAGCCGACTGCCGCGATCAGCGCTCGTCGAGTTGCCCGGACTCCACACCACAAGGGACCGAGGCTACCACCGGCGCCCCCGCGGCCAGGCCCTACTGCGAACAGGTCAGGCGGCCGCGCAGCGAGCTGCCCTGAGCCCGAAACGGGCGCGGTTACCGCCGCGACCTGGCTTCATCCTGGGCGCTGAGCGCCTTGTAGGACGGCGGCGGAAGGTTGTGGGTGATCGACACCCTGGGCAGGAACCGGCCGTACTCGGCCTGGTAGGCGATCACGACCGCATCGGCGAACTGGCCCGCGGTCAGCCCGCGGCAGGCGGGAACCGAGCCGGGACCATGCAGCTGCATCATGTCGGGCGAGTAGTTCCGACTCACCATCACGTGCCTGGCTGCCCCGGCGCAGCCCTGCACGCTGGGCCCGCTCTCGTTGACGACGATCGCGGCGATGATCAGGACGAGCACGACAGCACCCGCGACGGCAAAAGCGCGCTTCGGGAAGCTCGGGTAGGTGAGCTCAGTCAAGTGTCGCCGCCTGGGGGCTGAAAACGGGCTAGCAGCTACAGGTACCGACTAATGCTTTCATAGCGGGCTGTCCGGGCGACGTGCGGACCTGCCCGCTACCTGCGGACGGCCAGCCGACCGAGGCACGGTTCTCGGCCCGGACTCAGCTAGAAAAGCTCTTGCGTCTCGATGTTCCGCTGATCCGCGATCCGCTCACCGCGCTGAGCATCTTCGTTCCCGTCCGGACATCGTGACGCTACCGCCAGTACGCCGGACCGCGCATTCCTGAACCACCGTTTTATGGCTTCAACAACTTGTAAGCCAGATAGTGTCACAATCGCGCGGAAGAGGCATGATGGAGCCATATCGCCTGCTCCGATGGGAGTCTAGTATAGTATCGCTCCGTTCGTTCTTTTCACTCCATTCCGGCAATATCTCCATTCGCCGGGCCAGCCGTACGGGCGCTGTCCTGGCGGCAGCGACAGCCCTGGCTCTCTCGCTTGGCGCAACAAGGGCCCGCTGGCGCATGTGAAGGCCTGACGCGACGCCGCGGCGGGACGGCCATGGCACGCTCCTGGACCGGCGTGCGGAATGGCCGCCCCGTCGTGGTCGTCATCCCGGGCGTTGCTGGCGTGAGCCGGAGCCGAGGCTGGCCGCGTGGTCCGGTACGTAGGACTGCATGCCTTTCGGCATCCGGATGTAGCCCTTCGACGGCGGCCGCGCCGGAAGGGCGAGCGGCAGCCGCTGCACGTCCTGGTAGGGAATGGTCGACAGCAGGTGAGCGATCATGTTGATCCTCGCGCTCCGCTTGTCGTCACTCTCCACGACGTACCACGGCGCCTCGGGAATGTCAGTGTGCACGAACATCTCGTCCTTGCTCCGCGAGTAGTCCTCCCACCGCGAGATCGACTCAAGGTCCATCGGCGAGAGCTTCCAGCGGCGCATCGGATCGTCGAGCCGTGACCTGAACCGGCGCTGCTGCTCCTCGTCGCTGACCGAGAACCAGTACTTGCGCAGCAGGATGCCCTCCTCGACGAGCATCCGCTCGAGCAGCGGGCACTGATGCAGGAACCGCCCGTACTCCTCCTTGGAGCAGAAACCCATCACCCGCTCCACACCCGCGCGGTTATACCAGCTCCGGTCGAACAGGACTATCTGGCCGGCGGCCGGAAGATGCTCGATGTAACGCTGGAAGTACCACTCCGTCTGCTCCCGCTCGGTCGGCGCGGGCAGCGCCACGATCCGGGCGATCCTGGGGTTCAGGAACTCGGTGACCCGCTTGATCGTGCTGCCCTTTCCGGCCGCGTCGCGGCCCTCGAAGACGACCACGATCCTGGTCCGCTCGGCCCTGACCCATTCCTGCAGCTTCACCAGTTCGGCCTGGAGCCTGCGGAGCTCCTGCTCGTACAGCGATCGCCTCAGCCGCACGCCGCCGCTCACGCCCTTCTCCGGGTCCTTGCCGTCCTTGCTGCCCTTGCCTTTCCTGCCGCCTTTGCTGCCGCCTTTGCCGCCGCCGTCCGCGCCGCTGCCAGCCACTCCGCACCTCCTGCTCCCGGTCCGTGAGATCAGCGGTCCCTGATTCATTCGTACCCAATTCGGCGAACGGATCCGGGAATACGGGCGAACTCAGGGAAAGACGATGACGTCCGACCAGGAACACGGCGAGCCGGCGGCTGGTTGTCCCGACCGTCGGCCAGAGTTTCCAGGAGGCATGCCCTATGTCAGTCACTAATCAGCTGCTCGCCAACAACGCTGCCTACGCCCAGGAGTTCAACGGGCCTCTCCCGCTGCCGCCGGCACTTGGCGTGGCGGTCGTCGCCTGCATGGATGCCAGGCTCAACGTCTACGGCATTCTCGGGCTCGACGATGGTCAGGCGCACGTCATCAGGAACGCCGGCGGCGTCGTCACCGACGACGAGATCCGGTCGCTCGCCATCAGCCAGCGGCTGCTCGGCACGAAGGAGATCATCCTCATTCACCACACGGACTGCGGGATGCTGACCTTCACCGACGATGAGTTCAAGGCGAGCATCGAGGCAGACACGGGGATCAAGCCGGCCTGGGCGGCCGAGGCGTTCGGCGACCTGGGTGGCGACGTGCGGCAGTCAATCGCGCGGATCAAGGCCAGCCCCTTCATCCCGCACACCGACCAGGTCCGCGGCTTCGTCTTCGACGTGGCCACCGGCCTGCTCAACGAGGTGAAACAAGCGGACCTTCCATGATCGTGGGAATGCGCCACCGGGACATGGCTGATGAGGTTTCCCGGGCACCGGATCGCGGGCATCAGGCCTGCTACGCCGTGCCCGGCAGCTACGAAGCGGGTACGCGCCCTCGGCACCCGGTCACCAGGCAGCATCGCGGCCCGGTGGCTACCCCGCACCCGCATCCTGCACCCACTCCCGCAGGTGCGCCTCGCCGCCGCCACCCAAGGCAAGAGCCCAGTGCGGCGATGCCGCACGCCGGGATCTGTGCGGGCCGCCCGCAACGGCGGTCCCTACCGCGACCGGTTTTCCGTGCTATCACGCGGTCAACCCACCACGATCATGACGGGGCGCCGGTCGCTGGCACTGCGTCGGTCACTGGCGCAGCGTCGGTCACTGGCGCAGCGTCGGTCCAGGGCGAGCCGCCGTTGGTCCACACGGACTGACCGAGGTATCCGCGGGCGACCATCGTCACGAACTGGTATACCGCGTCCTCGGCCGGGTTGAGCGGGCCGGGCACCGCGTGCGGCGACGACAGCCCGCGCTGCACCGACTCGCACGCCGTCCAGTCCTGCCTGTTGGTGAGGTCCCAGAAGTCGATCGCGTAGCTGGGGTCGAAGTCCGGCTTGGCCGTGGCCTCCGGCGCGAACGCCCAGCTGCACTCGATCCTGGTCCGGCCGACGGCCAGCGGCATCAGCCGGTGCACCATCACGTAGTCAGGGTGCGGGCTGATTAGCACGTTGGGGAACACGTTCACGTAGACGACAGTTCGCAGCCCGGTCTCGTCCAGGCCGCGCAGCGGGACTCCCTGGCTGGTCCCGTCCAGCGACATGGTCGTCATACCGGGCCGCAGGTCCATGGTGCCGCCGACCCAGGTGCCGGGCACGTCGTAGTTGTCGCCGCTCTTCGGCGGGCTGACCCGGCACAGCTCAGGATGGATCGACGGGCAGTGGTAGCACTCGTGGTAGTTCTCGGTGAGGATCTTCCAGTTCGCCTCGGCGTCGTACTCGTGCGTCCCCGCGACAACGAGCCTGCGCATCTCGTACGGCGCGAGGATGCTGTCCAGCGTCCGCAGGGCGTGGTCCAGTGGCGCCGCCTTGCCGGATCCGTCGACGAAGATCAGGCCATGCCACTCGACGCAGGGAAGCTCGAGAAGGCCCCACTGACGAACGTCGAAGCTGCGCTCGCCCTTGAAGCCGGCAGCTGCGCGAAGCTCCCCGTTAAGCCCGTAGGTCCAGGCGTGGTACGGGCAGATGATCACGCTCTGGCTGGCGGACGCGCCGCACGGCAGCAGTTCGTGACCGCGGTGCCGGCAGGTGTTCGCGAAGGCATGCAGCACGCTGTCGTCGTCCCTGGTCAGCAGCACGCTCCCGAGGCCGATCGCCTCGGCACGCTGGTCGCCGGGGTTCGCTACCTGGTCGCTGCGGCCGACGCACAGCCAGCCGCCGCCGAAGAAATGTCGTTGCTCCCAGTCGAACACGTCCGGGTCGGTATAGGCGGCGCGCGGGAGCATCCGGCTCTGGCCGAACGGGCGGAGCGACTCGGCGAGAGCGGCCGGGTCCAGCGGGGCGGGCGGCGCACTGTGCTCGCTGATAACGCCGTGCTGACTGACGCCGTGCTGACTGACGCCGTGCCGACCGACACCGTGCCGACCGGCACCTTGCTGACTGACCATACAGTCAATGCTAAGCGGTCCGCAGCGGGGTGTCCAGGTCAGGTTCGCGCGGGAATCGCCGCATGTCAACGATCTGTCCGCGATCGCAAGACCAGGACGCTAGCGTAGCCTGATGCCCACCAGCCTGACGATCACGGCGGGAGTCACCATCGACGCCGATCCCGAGCGGGTCTGGGAGCTGGCGTTCGACTGGTCCAGGCAGCACGAGTGGATCTGGGCCACCCGGACCAGCGGCGGCCACGGCCTGGGCGCCGGCGTGACCGGCCGGACCGGCATCGGGCCGGTCGGCATCACCGACACGATGGAGATCACCGAGTGGGACCCGCCCAGGCGGTGCACGGTCACCCACACCGGGAACATCGTCCGCGGCGAGGGCATCTTCGAGGTGCTGCCGCGCGGCAGCCGGAGCGAGTTCCGCTGGACCGAGCGGATCCTGCTGCCCGCCCCGCTGCTCGACCTGGTCCCCGCCGCCGCTCAGCCGACGTTTGCCCGGGTCGCCTGCGCGCTGCTCGCGCCGCTCGCCAGGGCGGGCCTCGGCTCGTCGCTGCTGAGGTTCGGGCGGCTAGTCGAGTCGGGACCCTGAGCCGACGGCCGCCGCCGCGCTGCCGCCGGGCGAGCTGCCCGACCAGCAGCGCACGATATCGCGCATCGACAGCAGCCCGGTCACCTCGCCCTTGTCGACCACGATGAGGTGCCTGAATCCCGCGGACACCATGGTCTCCGCCGCCCGCTCGAGGGTCCAGTCCGGCGAGGCGAACACCACGTCGCCGGTCCTGTGGTCGGCGACGAGCTCGGAGTCGGGGTCCTGGTCGCCGCCGAGGGAGTTCAGGATGTCACGCTCGGTGAGAATGCCGATCCCGGAGCGCTCGTGATCGAGCACCACGGCGGCGCCGACGTGCTGCGCCGACATCATCCGCGCCGCCTGGCGGAGCGTATGCGACGGCCCGACGCTCAGGACGACCTGGCTCATCCCGTCCTTCACCTTCATGATCCGATCACTCCTCCTGACTGGATGTGCGGAAGCAGTTGAAGCGCAGTCGAGGCAGTGCCGCTAGCGGCCGGATGCGCCAGTGCGGACGCAGCGGTCCGAGCTTGTGAACATGTGATACCCGCTGGTTCCAGCATCGTGCATCAGGCTGCCGAGGGCAAGGCCAGCGCCGAGGGCAGGGCCAGCGCCGAGGGCAGGGCCAGCGCCGAGGGCAGGGCCAGCGCCGAGGGCAGGGCCAGCGCCGAGGGCGGCTGGCTAGCAGCTGATCGGCCCTGGCTGTTCGTCGGCCCTGGCTCGTCGTTAGCCCTGGCTGGCCGCGTGATCGGAGTGGTCGGTCAGCATGGCGAGCACCTCGTCGTGCAGCTGGCCGTTCGTGCACAGCACGTTGCCGCCGTCCGGATCTGGCTTTCCCGCCAGGTCGGTGAAGATCCCGCCGGCCTCGGCCACGATCACCTGCAGCGCGGCCAGGTCCCAGAGCGAGACCTCCGCCTCGGCGGAGATGTCCACCGCCCCCTCGGCGACGAGCACGTGCGACCAGAAGTCGCCGTAAGCCCTGGTCCGCCAGACCGACCTGGCGAGACCGAGGAACGCATCGAGCCGCCCGCGCCGCTCCCAGGTCGCGAGGTCCGAGTACGACAGCGAGGCGTCTTCGAGCCTGGTGACCTCCGATACCCGGCAGGCCGCGGCCTTGGTCAGCGACTTGCCGGTCCAGGCGCCGCCGTCCTGGGCGGCCCACCAGCGGCGGCCGAGAGCGGGCGCGGAGACAACGCCGACCGTCACCTGGCCGTCGGCCATCAGCCCGATCAGCGTCGCCCAGACCGGCACACCGCGGACGAAGTTCTTGGTCCCGTCGATCGGGTCGATGATCCAGCAGCGCGGGCTTGACCCGGTCCGGCCGAATTCCTCGCCGAGCATCGCGTCCCTCGGCCTGGCCCTGCTGAGCACGTTGCGCAGCGAGTCCTCGGTGGCCAGGTCCGCGTCGGTCACCGGGGTGAGATCGGGCTTGGACTGAACGCTGAGGTCGAGCGCGCGGAACCGGCGCATGGTGATGTCGTCCGCCGCGTCGGCCAGCACGTGGGCGAAGCGCAGGTCGTCACCGAAACCCGCCATGCTGCCGAACGCTATCGCTAATCGGGCACAGTGACTATGACCGGACCGCCTTTATGGCCAGACCCCTTCGGGGCTGGACCACGCTACGGGTCGTCGTCCTGCTCGTGTCCCTCGGTGTCCGGCCCCTCCTTGCTGCGCAGCAGCCGGCGCAGCGAGTCGAGCCTGGCGGTCAGCGGTCCGGCGTCCGCGCCGGCGGCGGCGACCCAGCGGTCCAGTGCGCAGTCTGGCCCGAGATGATCGCAGCCCGGCGGACAGTGTTCCGCGCCCTCCGCGAGGTCGCCGAAGGCCCGCACGACCCGCTCGGGCGACATATGGCCGAGGCCGAAGCTGCGCAGCCCCGGTGTGTCGATCAGCCAGCCCCCGCCCGGCAGCGCGAGCGCGACCGCCGACGACGACGTGTGCCTGCCCCGCCCGGTCACCACGTTCACCGCGCCGACGGCCCGGTCGGCGTCCGGGATCAGGGTATTGACCAGCGTGGACTTGCCCACCCCCGAGTGGCCGACCAGGACGCTGAGTTTCCCGGCCAGCAGCCCGCGCAGGTCGGCGAGTGCCTGCTCGGACAGCGGGCGCCCGAGCACCACGTAGCGGACGCCGAGCGGTGCGTACACCGGCAGGATCGACTCGGGCCCGGCGAGGTCGGCCTTGGTCAGGCAGAGCACGGGCTCGAGCCCGGCATCGTAGGCGGCGACGAGGAACCTGTCGATCAGCCTGAGCCGCGGCGGCGGGTCGGCGAGCGCGCAGACGATCACGAGCTGGTCGGCATTGGCGACGATCGCCCGCTCGACCGGGTCGGTGTCATCGGGCGACCGGCGCAGGACGGTGCGGCGCGGCTCGATCCTGACGACCCGGGCGAGCGTGCCGGGGGCGCCGCTGACATCGCCCGCGAGGCTGACGGTGTCACCGACCACGATGTTGCCCCGGCCCAGCTCGCGCGCCTTCATCGCGGTGACGACCTGGTCGCCGATCACGCACCGGTACCGGCCCCGGTCGACGGCGGTGACGAAGGCTTCGACGGCCTCGGAGTGCGCGGGCCGCCGCCTGGTGCGCGGCCGGGAACCGCGGCCAGCCCGGACCCGGACGTCATCCTCGTCCATGCCGCTGTGCCCGCCGCGCTGTGCCATTACGCCGGCGCCAGGATCCGTGCCCAGAACCGGCTGAACTCAGGGAACGTCTTGCCGACGGTGGCCGCGTTGTGCACCCGCAGACCGTCGGTGACCAGGCCGAGAACGGCCGCCGCCATCACCAGGCGGTGGTCGTCGTGGCTGTCGAAGCTCACGCCGCCCGCGTGCAGCGCCGACGGCCTGATCCGCAGGCCGTCCGGCGTCTCGGTTACGTGTCCGCCCAGCTTGCCGATCTCGCCGGCCAGGGCCGCCAGCCGGTCGCTCTCGTGCCTGCGCAGATGCCCGATCCCGGTGAACTCCGACGGTGAGTTGGCCAGCGCGGCCAGCGCGGTCAGCACCGGGGTCAGCTCCCCGACCTCGCTCAGGTCCGCGCCGATGCCGTCGATCCGGCCCGGCCCGCGCACGCGCAGCCCGTCGGGGGTCCGGTGCACGTCGGCGCCCATCGCCTGCAGCAATTCGATGATCCGCACGGCGGGCTGCAGGCTGTCGGCCGGCCAGTCAGCGACCGTGACCTCGCCGCCGGTCGCCAGCGCGGCCGCGAGGAACGGGACGGCATTGGACAGGTCAGGCTCGATATCGATGAGCCCGGGCGAGATCGAGCCGGGAAGTACTCGCCAGATTTTCTTAACGGGACCCCCGTCGCCCGTCCCGGCCAGGCTGGCCGGCCCCGGCCCGGCGCCAGCCGCGTCGTCGTCGACGGCTTGGACGTTGGCGCCGCAGGCCCGGAGCATGCGCACCGTCATCTCGATGTGCGGGGCTGACGGCAGGGCCGCGCCGCAGTGCCTGATCTCGGCACCGGCGCCGAACCGCGGGGCGGCCAGCAGCAGGCCGGAGACCAGCTGCGAGGACGACGAGGCGTCGATCGTCACCGTTCCGCCCGCCACCGAGCCGCGGCCGTGCACGACGAAGGGGACGGCGCCGGTCCCGTCGTCGGAGATCGCGGCGCCAAGCTCGCGCAGGGCGGCGAGCAGCGGCCCGACCGGCCGCTGCGACGCTCTCGCGTCGCCGCGGAACGTCACGTCGGCGCCGGTCAGGGCGGCCACCGGCGGCACGAACCGCAGCACGGTCCCGGCGTTGCCGACGTCGATGCCGACGCTGTGCCTGCCGGATCCGGGCTGGCCGGGGCCGGGCTGGCGGGAGCTGGGCGCGGGCCCTCCGAGTGGCGCGGGCCCTCCGAGTGGCGCGGGCCCTCCGAGTGGCGCGGGCTCGACTCGCCACGCCCCCGGCAGCTCCTCGATCCGGCAGCCTAGAGCGCGGAGCGCATCGGCCATCAGCTGGGTGTCCCTCGCCACGAGCGGGCCGCTGATCAGCGTCGGGCGGTCCGCGAGCGCAGCCAGGATAAGGGCCCGGTTCGTCATCGACTTCGAGCCGGGCAGCCGAACGAGCGCGCGGACCGGTCCCGGCGCGCGCGGCACCAGCCAGTCGTCGGGCGTTCCCGGGCTGGTCGGATCCTCGCCGGGCTGATCGGTGGCCATGCCGCAAGGGTATTGGCTCCCGGCCACCGCCCGCTTGGCTGTGACGCTGAGCGACCGGTCAGTACCGCCAGCCGACCCGTTCTGCCAGGCCGGCCTGTGCCGCCGCGGGCTCGTTCTGCCAGGCCGGTCCGTGCTCCGCCGGGCGGCCCTCCCAGTCGGCCGGACGTGCTCGCGCGGAGTCCGCGGGTTTACCAATGTTTGGCGACCTGCAGACGTGGCTATGAACAGCGTCAATCCGTTCTTCAGGCAGCGGGGTCAACCCCAGTGACCCCGGCCTCTACAAGGTCACCAGCAGCGGCCAAAGCGACGGCACCTCGGCGCAGCCGGGACGCCGCCCCCCGGTCTCGACGACGCAGCGAAGGTGGATCACATGTGTGGCCGGTACGCGTCAGCGCGCTCGCGCATCGAGCTCCTCGAGGAGTTCGTCGTGCAGCGCGATCGCGTTGATGAGCCACTCAAGCCTGATTACAACGTCGCGCCGACCAAACCGGTCTACGCGGTCATGACCCGCAAGTCACGGCAGGATCGGCAGCCGCCGGAGGATCTGGCTCAGGCAGGCACTCCGGACCCTGGGCCCGCCTCCGCTCGTGAGCTGCGGATCGTCCGCTGGGGTCTCGTCCCTTCCTGGGCCAAGGACATCTCGATCGGCAGCCGGATGATCAACGCGCGGTCCGAGTCGGTTAGCGAGAAGCCGGCGTTCAGGAACGCCTTCGCCAGGCGGCGTTGCCTGCTCCCGGCGGACGGGTACTACGAGTGGCAGCAGCCGCCCGCCGGTACCAAGGGACCGAAGCAGCCGTATTTCATCTGCTCGCCAGATCACGGCCTGCTTGCTTTCGCCGGCATTTACGAGCTGTGGCGGGACCGGTCCATGCCGGAAGACGATCCCGCTGCCTGGCTATGGACCGCTGCTGTCATCACGACCACGGCGCCCGACGAGCTTGGCGAGATCCACGACCGGATGCCCATGGTGATCGACCGCGCGAGCTGGAGTGACTGGCTCGAACCGGCGAACACCGACGCTGCCGATGTGCGGGCGCTGCTCGCTCCGGCCGCGGCCCACGGGCTGATCTCGTATCCGGTATCGCTCGCGGTCAACTCCGTCCGCAATAACGGGCCTGAGCTTGTTAAGGAAGCCGAGCCGGTATCACCGGGGTCAGGAGGTAGGAGCGATGCCTGAGGTTCTGCTGGCAGAGCGGAACGGCACGGGAGAGGTGAGCGGGTTGGATGTCGCAGCCGCTCGCAGGCGCCTTGAGGACGTCCGTGACGAGCTCGACAGGACGGTCGCCGTCTTGAACAGTGCTCATCAGCGGCACCCGCTCGTGGCCGACTACCCCCAGGACCCGGCCGACGCGGGAACCAACCTGGCCGAGTCTGACCGGGCCGAGGCGATACTCGCCGCGGCCAAAGCCCGGCGTGTTCTCGTGCTTGACGCGCTGGTCAGGCTGGATGACGGCAGCTACGGAGTCTGCGTCAATTGCGGCAAGCCTGTGCCGGAGGGCAGACTGGAAGTCAAGCCAGAGGCGGCTCGATGCCTGACATGCCAGTCAGAGCAGGACAGACTGCGTCGCTGACGCTCCGCTGGCATTCCGCCGGGCCGGGTGAGGCCAGGCCCGGCGGAATGAAGGCGGGACGAGCCGTGTTGCAACGCGCGTGCCCATAGCTGGTAATTGCCGGTGCGCTGTAGCACCCTCGGACACGGTCAGGTGCCGGTCCGGTGATATTCGGGTAGCCGTGCGATCCGCACGAACACCCGGCGCGGTATCCTCCGCCCGAGGCGGCTGGCAGCCTGTCCGGAGTCAGCCACGCATGGCGGAGGGGGTGGGTCCGGTAGCTGAGACACTGCAGGGGCGCAACGAGCGCTTCGAGCGTGATGTCATGCCGTACCTGGATCAGCTGTACGCGGCGGCGATGCGGATGACCCGCAATCCAGCGGACGCCGAGGACCTGGTGCAGGAGACGTTCGCGAAGGCCTACGGTTCGTTCCATCAGTACCAGGACGGCACCAACCTCAAGGCCTGGCTGTTCCGTATCCTCACCAACACGTTCATCAACACCTACCGCAAGCGGCAGCGCGAGCCGCAGCGGTCCGGCACGGAGGAGATCGAGGACTGGCAGCTTGCCCGGGCCGCCTCGCATACCTCGTCGGGTCTTAAGTCGGCTGAGGCCGAGGCTCTTGAGGGCCTGCCCGACTCCGATGTCAAAGAAGCTCTGCAGGCTCTCCCCGAAGAGTTCAGGATCGCGGTATACCTGGCAGATGTCGAAGGCTTCGCCTACAAGGAGATCGCCGACATCATGGGTACCCCGATCGGGACAGTCATGTCGCGACTGCACAGGGGTCGCCGGCAGCTGCGCGAGATGCTGCAGGATTACGCTGCCGATCTCGGCATGGCCGCCACGGCACCGCAGCAGTCTTCGCCGGCCCAAGCGCCCGGGGGGGATGGGTAATGAGCTGCGGAAACCCGCACGAGGTGCCATGCAGCGAGGTACTTGACCGCGTCTACAGCTATCTCGACGGCGAGATGGACCGGACCTCCTACGCCGAGGTCAAGGTTCACCTCGACGAATGCGGTCCCTGCCTGCGCGAGTACGGGCTCGAGGAGGCGGTCAAGCGCCTCGTGCACCGGCACTGCGGTCACGAGCAGGTCCCGGCCGATCTCCGGGAGAAGGTCCTGACCAGGATCGAGGCCGTCAGGTCTCAGATCGAGGCCGGCTAGCAGGCCAGCGGCCTTGGCCCGTGCCGCTGATGACTGGGCGCGGACCGGGTGGCGTGCCGCTGGCGCCGCACGAGCTACGTGGCCACGCCGCCCGCACCGTGTCCCTTGGCTCCGGGGTCGGCCCGGCCAGGCTTAGCGGTAAGTTCTGCGTCGCCTGGCGCCGCATTCTCTACGTCTAACCGCAGACTCTTCGGCTTGAGCGACCTGCGGCGTCGCGGGGCGGAGTGCCGCTGAACGTGACGTAGACGCCGTCGTGTGGCTGACGCCATCGTCTCGTCCGTACTCGCGACTTGATCATGTCCTTGCGCGCTAGCAATTCCGCGCATCGGCCGCCGCCAGTTGGCCTGGCACTTTTCACGATGAACTGCTGGCAATGCGCCGGAGTCCGACGCAGGGCGGCGTGATCGCGTTACGCTGAGTGGCGAAAGTCGGGCTGAGCGGTCGGCGGGGAGGATATGGGCAGGCTTTCGTTGACCACCTGGCTGTACATCGCCGCCGTTGTCTTCGCGGCTGGCGCCATTCTCGCTCGCGTTCCCGTCGGTTCGGCGCCGACGGGATTCTGGGTTATCTATGGCGTCCTGGCCATTCTTTTCCTGATCTGCGACTCGACCCCGACCTTGTTCGGCGTGCGCCAGTGGGCGTGGTCGCCTAGCTCGGCGGCGACCCTGGCCGCGGGCGTGATGCTCGGCCGGTTCTGCGGCGTCGGGGCAGCCATGGTGGGCGTGGTCGCGGTACTGAGCATCCGCGGCCGGGTGCCCGTCGCCGAGCGACTCTTCAACGGCGCGATGAACGCGATCGCCGGCTTCGCCGCCGGGACGGCCTTCCGCGAGCTGGGCGGCCAGCCCGTCCTGAAGATCATCTACCGGACGCCGATACTGCACGGCGTGCCGCCCGGGCCTGATTTCTTCAGCTGGTTCCAGATGTCGCTGCGGCCGTTCGCGGCCGCCGCGCTGATTCTCGTGCTCGTGAACCACGGCCTGCTCTGGGGAATGCTGCTGCTTGACCGGCACAGCCTGGCAGGGGCGCAGCAGGCAGTACCCGGCTGGGGCCTCCCGCTGCTGCTCGCCTCCGACCTGGGTTTCGCCGCGCTAGGACTCGTCATCGCGGCGCTGTGGGCCGTGCTCGGGCCGGCCGCGGCCGCGATCGTGCTGGTGCCGCTGTACGTGGCGCGGTGGGCGATGGCCCAGTTCGCCGAGCAGCAGCGGGCGCACACCGCCACGCTGCGGGCGCTGTGCCAGGCGGTGGAGACCAAGGACTTCTACACCAGGGGCCACAGCGAGCGGGTTTCCCGCGGCTCGGGGATGATCGCGCGCCAGATCGGCATGCGGACCGGCCGCGCCGAGGCGGTGCGGTTCGCCGGGATGCTGCATGACGTCGGGAAGCTCGGCGTGCCGACCAAGGTCCTGCAGAAAGAGGGCAGGCTCACCGAGGAGGAGTACGCCGCCATCCAGCTGCATCCGATGCGGGGCCTGGAGATCGTCAGGGAGATCGGTTTCCTGAACGAGGCGCTGACCGGGATCATGCACCACCACGAGCGGATGGACGGCCGCGGCTATCCGATGGGATTCGCCGGCCACGAGATTCCCGAGTTCGCGAGGATCATCGCCGTTGCCGACGCGTTCGACTCGATGACATCCACCCGTGCCTACCGCAAGGCGACCAGGATCTCCGAGGCGATCGACGAGCTGCGCCGGGGCGCGGGAACGCAGTTCGACCCGAAGATCGTCGATGCGTTCATCGCGGCACTCGACCGCGAGGGCTGGCAGCTTCAGGAGCCCGCGCAGCCGCGCAGTCACGAGATCCTCACCTCCCAGGATCATGACGACCCGATCGCGCCGCTGCGCGTCGTGGAGATCTTGTGACGCCGAGGACGGCCGAGCAGCGCTGGCTGGCGTGGCAGACGGTCGACACCGGCCGCCTGGTCCTGCTCTCGGCGACGTCGCTGCTCGTCGTCGTGGCGCTGGCGCACACCGCGGTCCAGTCCGTCGTGGGCCGCGACGTGGCCATCGGCTTCGGCCTGTACATCGCGTTCGGCGAGCTGCTCCGGCTCGCGCTGCCCGGCGGCCGGGAGGCCGCGCCCATCGCGATGTCCGCTGCCCTGTCCTACGCGATGGTCCTGCGGATCGCCGGGCAGCCGAAGCATCACCCGGTGATCGGAGGCACCCTCCAGGTGGTGATCGTGGCCGCTGTCGGCATGGCGGTCGGCTCGCTGCCGCATATCGCGGCTGGCCGGCGGGCCGGGATCACCGGCATGTCGGCGCGGCTCGTGGCGGTCGCCTGCGTCGCTTTCCTCTTCAGCCCGTTCACCCGGTACCTGATGGGCTCACCCTGGATCGCCTTCGCCGTGATGGCGATCCTGGCCATGCTGGGCTGGCTGATCGAGACGGTGATCTCGGCCATCATCCGGGCCGACGACCTGCGGGCCAGGTACTCGGTCACCCTGTCCGACGAGCTGCGAGTGCAGTGGCGGCTCGGTCTCGCGGTCGGCATGGCCGCGATCATCACCGTGTTCGGCGCGGAGGTCATGGGCCTGGCCGAGCTAGCGGTGTTCGCGGGCCCGCTGCTGGTGATCCAGTTCGCGTTCCGGCGTTACGCGGGCATCCGCGCGACCTACCTGCAGACCGTCAGGGCGCTCGCTCAGGTCACGGAGGTCGGCGGGTATGTCGAGAGCGGGCACTCGCGCCGGGTGAGCCGCCTGGCGCTCGCGATCGGCCGGGAGCTCGGCATGCCGGAGCCTGACCTGCTGAACCTCGAGTACGCGGCGCTGATGCACGACATCGGGCAGCTCTCGCTGGTGGAGCCGATTCCGGGCGGCGCCACTCTGCTGGTCTCGCCGGCCGACGCCCGGCGGATCGCCGAGTTCGGCGCCGAGGTGATCAGGCAGACCGGCGTGCTCGACACGGTCGCCGAGCTCGTCCGCTGGCAGTGGCTGCCCGCGTTCGGCGGCCCGAAGACGCCGCCGCTCGGTAGCAAGGTCATCCGCGCGGCCAACGCGTTCGATGACCTGGTGGGCGGATCGGCCGACCGGGACAGGACCGCCGCGGCGGTCGAACGGCTGCGGCTGGATGCCGATACCGAGTACGACCCCCAGGTGGTGGCGGCGCTGGCCACCGTGACCGACCGGCTGCCCATCACCCGCCTCTGACCGCCGGCGGCCGGAATCGCGATCAGGAATGTCCGCGCCGGTCCGGACGGTGCTTGCCGGTATGCTGCCCGGCGTGCCGGATTCTGTCTTGATTGCGAACCGAGGCGAGATCGCGCGCCGGGTGGCCAGGACCGCGCGGCGGATGGGCGTCAGGGTGATCGCGGTGTACTCGGAGGCCGATGCCGACCTGCCCTACGTGGCCGAAGCGGACGAGGCCGTCCTGATCGGCCCGGCCCCGCCGCGGCTCAGCTACCTGAACGCCGACGCGATCCTGGCCGCGGCGGCGCGCACGGGGGCGCAGGCGGTCCACCCCGGGTATGGCTTTCTCGCGGAGAACGCGGAGTTCGCCCAGCGGGTGCTCGACGAGGGGCTGACCTGGATCGGTCCGTCGCCGTATGCGATCGAGCAGATGGGCGACAAGATCCGGGCTCGCAACCTGATGACCGACGTGGGCATCCCGGTCGCCCACGGCAGCTCGGAGCCCGTCAGGGACGCGGCGGACGCTGTCGCGCACGCCAGCCGGATCGGCTACCCGGTCATGATCAAGGCCGCGGCGGGCGGCGGCGGCATCGGGATGACCATCTCCGCCGACGACGACCAGCTGCGGGCCGGATTCGAGACGGCGCGATCGAGGGCCGAGCGGTTCTTCGGTGACCCCGCGATCCTGATCGAGCGGTACATCACCAGCGCCCGCCATGTCGAGGTACAGATTCTCGGGCTGGCCGACGGGCGGGTGATCGCTCTCGGCGAGCGGGATTGCTCGGCGCAGCGCCGGCACCAGAAACTCGCCGAGGAGACACCCTCACCCGGCGTGGGCGCCGACCTGCGCGAGCGCATGCTCGCCACGGCCGTCCGGGCCGGTGAGGCGGTCGGCTACCGCGGCGCGGGCACGGTCGAATGCCTGGTGGACAGCCAGACCAGCGAGTTCGTGTTCCTCGAGATGAACACCAGGCTCCAGGTCGAGCATCCGGTCACGGAAATGGTCACCGGGATCGACCTGGTCGAGCAGCAGTTTCTCATCGCCGACGGCGCGGAGGTCAGTTTCGATCCCGGGTCCGTTCAGCCATCCGGGCACGCACTGGAGCTGAGGGTCTATGCGGAGGATCCGGTCAGGTTCCTGCCAAGCCCTGGAGCCATCACCGAGTGGAAAGAGCCGGCTGGCGCCGGGGTGCGGGTGGATGCGGGTTATGCCGCGGGGAATGTCGTGACGCCGCACTACGACCCGCTTGTGGCCAAGCTGGTCGTGCACGGCGCGGATCGGGCGCAGGCGCTGGACCGCGCGCGGCAGGCTGTCGGGGAATTCGTGGTGACCGGGCCGAAGACCAATCTTGCGTTCCACACCGACCTGCTGAACTGCCGCGAGTTCGCCAGCGGAGACTATGACACGTCGGTGGTAAGCCGACTGCGCCCGTAACGGAGCCGCAGCGGAGATGATGGTGCACGAGCCCGGCCGTGGGCCGGGCGCGGTGATGATTGGCTCCGAACCAGGGAGGTGCGCGTGACCGAGATCCGCGCGGAGATGGTCGCGAACGTATGGAAGGTCGTCGCCGCCGAGGGAGACACCGTGGCTGACGGCGACACGCTGGTGATACTCGAGTCGATGAAGATGGAGATCCCGGTTCTCGCCGAAGGCGCCGGCTCGATCAGCAGGATGGCCGTCTCCGAGGGTGACGTGATCCAGGAGGGCGACCTGATCGCCATCATCGAATGAGCGGGGCTGGCGGCACCATCGCGGTCGGGCTGCGCGCGACGATCACGGCGGACGTCACCGAGGCGGACACGGCGCAGGCGCTGGGCAGCGGCGACGTGCTGGTGCTCGGCACGCCACGGCTGCTGGCGCTGGCCGAGGCAGCGTGCGTGGCTGCCGTGCGGCCGCAGCTGGCGGCCGGGCAGACCACCGTCGGCACCGGGGTCACCCTCGAGCACCGGCGGCCGAGCCTGGTCGGAACCCCGCTGGAGGTCGAGGCCGAGCTGACCGAGATCGATGGCCGCCGGCTGGTGTTCATGTTCATCGCGTACGGGCCAGGCGAGGGCGAGGAGGCGGTGATCGGAGCGGGAACCGTCGAGCGAGTGCTGGTCGACGCGGACCGCTTCATCGCCAGGGCCGGCGGCGCGGGCTGAGCGAGATCAGCTCCCGCCGGGCGCGGCTCAGACCCCTGTCGTCGACCGCGGGTAGGCGACCTGCGGGTCGGTGGCGATGTTGACCAGGTACGGCACGCCCGAGCCGAAGGCGCGCCGCAGGGCCGGCGCGATCTCCTCCGGCCTGGTGACAAGCTCCCCAGCGCCGCCCAGCGCCGCGACGACCTGGTCGTACCGGCACTCGGGCTGCAGGTCGGCGGCGACGTCATAGCCGTAAAGCGCCTGCATCGGATGCTTCTCCAGGCCCCAGATGCCGTTGTTGCCGCAGATCATCACGACCGGGAGCCGGTGCCGGACGCAGGTATCGACGTCCATCAGCGAGAAACCGGCCGCGCCGTCCCCGAGCAGCAGCACCACTTGCGCCGCTGGGCGGGCGATGCGCGCCGCGATCGCGTAGCCGAGGCCCGTGCCGAGGCATCCGTACGGCCCGGGATCCAGCCAGCCGCCTGGCTGGCGCGGCTCGATGTACTTGCCCGCATAGCTGACGAAGTCGCCGCCGTCGCCGATCACGATCGCGTCTGCATCGAGCAGCGGCGCCAGCTCGCCGTAGATCCGCATCGGGTGGATCGGGAAGGCGTCGCTGGCCAGGAGAGCGGCGTCGGCGGCGACCGCTGACCGGCGCGCCTCCGCCAGCCTGGGCAGCCAGTCTTTCGTCCAGGTGTGGTTCAGGCCGGTGCGCTGGACCTGGCCGGTCAGTCCGGTGAAGAACGCGGTCAGGTCACCGGCGGCGGATGCCGCGAGCGGACGGTGCCTGGCGATCTGACCGGGCGCGTCGGCGACGTGGACGACCTCGGCCGGCGCGCCGCCGTTTCTGCCGCCGTACTCGCCGTAGCCGAGCCGGAAGTCGAGCGGGGTCCCGACCACGATGACCAGGTCGGCTTCGCCGAACGCCAGTGACCGTGCCCTCGTGACGAGCAGCTCGTGGCCGGCCGGGAGGATGCCCCGGCCCTGGCCGTTCGCGACCACCGGGAGCCGCAGCTCCTCCGCGACCAGCCTGGCGGCCTGCTCAGCCCCGTCGAGCCAGACGTCGGTGCCGAGCACGAGGACGGGCCGGGCTGCCCCGGCCAGCAGCTCGGCGATCCGCGCGATGCTGCCGGGATCCGGTGCGTCGACCGGGCCGGCCGCCTCTCCCGCGCCGGCTGCCCCCGCGTGGCCGGGCTCGGGCTGGCCGGGCTCGGGCTGGCCGGGCTCGGGCTGGCCGGGCTCGGGCTGGCCGGGCTCCGGTGACCCGAATAGTGCCTCCAGGCTGACGTCGAGGAAGACCGGCCCGCGGTGCCGGGCGGCAGCGAGCTCGAACGCCTCGCTGACCGAGCGGCCGACCGCGCCCGAGCGGTGCTCCGTCCAGGCGCGCTTGGTGATCGGGGCGAGCAGCGCCGGGTGATCGAACTCCTGCAGGCTGCCCGAGCCCCAGCGATAGTCGGGCGCACGGCCGCCGAGCACGACCACGCTCGACCCGTTGAAGTAGGCCGTGGTGATCGCGCTGATCCCGTTGGTGACTCCCGGGCCGGCGGTCAGGACCGCGAACCCGGGCGTCCTGGTCAGGCGCGCGGTAGCCTCCGCGGCAAAGACCGCCGTCTGCTCGTGCCTGACGTCGAGGATCGGCATCGGCGGGTCAGCCTTGACGGCACCGTCGTAGACCGGGAACACGTGGCCGCCCGAGAGCGTGAAGATCGTCCGCGCGCCGTGGGCGCGAGCGGCGGCAACCGCCTGTGCGCCGCCATGAGTGACAGCCTGCCCGTCCTGAGTCATGGCCGCGACGTTACCAGGCAGCGCCCGGCAGCCAGCGGCGGAGATCCGGTGCGATGATGGCAGTGTGCCCACCCTGAACGACCTGGCCCGCCGGGCGCGGATCGGTGCCGCTGACCTTGAGTGGCTGCACTCTCTGGTGTCGGACTGGGAGCTGCTTGCTGACCTGTCGTTCGCTGACCTGACGCTGTGGGCGCCGCTGCCGGAGGAGGACTCGTGGATCGCTCTCGCGCAGGTCCGGCCGACCACCGGGCCGACGGCCCTGCCGAACGACATCGTCGGCACGGTGCGGGCAGGCAGGGAGCAGCCGCTGATGGCCACGGCGGTCGCGGAGGGCCGGATCTGCCGGGAAGGTGACCCGGAATGGCGGCGCGGTGTCCCGGTCAGGCACGAGACCATCCCGGTCTGCCGGAACGGCCGGGCGATCGCGGTGATCGAGCGCTCGACCAACCTGGATTCGGCGAGGACGCCGAGCCGGATGGACCTGGCCTACCTGAAGGCCGCCGACGAGCTCGCCCAGATGATCCCGGCCGGGCTCTTCCCTTCCCCGGCCAGCGCGGCCGCGAACCTGCATTCACCCCGGGTGACCGACGGGATGCTCCGTCTCAGCCGGTCGGGCAAGGTGAGCTACGCGAGCCCGAACGCGCTGTCGGCGTACCGCCGCCTGGGCCTGACCGCTGACCTAGCCGGGCGTGAGCTCGGGCCGCTGACGCTGCGGCTGTGCGCGACGACCGGGCCGCGCGACGACTCGCTGATGCTCGCCGCGAGCGGGCGAGCCCATCTGGAGACGGAAGTGGAAGCGAACGGATCCGTTGTCCAGCTGCGGTCGATCCCGCTGACCGTGAACGGCGCCCGCGCCGGGGCGCTGATCCTGCTCAGGGACGTGACCGAGGTGCGGCACAGGGAACGCGAGCTGATCACCAAGGACGCGACGATCAGGGAGATTCACCACCGGGTCAAGAACAACCTGCAGACCGTCGCCGCGCTGCTGCGGCTTCAGGCCCGCCGGATGCGGGCCCCGGAGGCGTCCGCCGCGCTCCAGGAGGCGGTCCGCCGGGTCGGATCGATCGCGCTCGTGCATGAGACCTTGTCGCACGCGACCGCCGAGGCGGTGGAGTTCGATGACATCGCGCGGCGGATCGCCGCCACAGCCGGCGAGCTTTCCGCGCCTGAAGCCGGGATCACGCCCGTCCTGATCGGGAAGTTCGGCGTGCTCTCCGCTTCGGTAGCCACCCCGCTGGCCCTGGTGCTCACCGAGCTGCTGCACAACGCCGTTCAGCACGGCCTGGCGGTGCCCGGCGGTCCGGCGACCGGAACGCTGGAGGTGACCGCCGACCGCGGCGCGGACCGGCTTACCGTGACCGTGGCCGACAACGGTGCCGGCTTCCCCGACGGGTTCGATCTGGAGTCGACGACGAGCCTGGGCTTGCAGATTGTCCGGACCCTCGTCGTCAGCGAGCTTGGCGGAACGCTGGATATCTCCGCCAGGCCCGGCGGCGGCACGAGTGTGACGCTCGACCTGCCGCTGCCGGTCGCGGATCAGGCCGGCTAGAGGTACCGCCCTCGAAGCTATGGCGTCTGCTCAGGCGCTGGCACCGACCCTGGCCCCGCGCCTCTTCAGCGCGCGCCGCTCGTCCTCGCTCAGGCCACCCCAGACCCCGGAGTCCTGACCGCTCTCGAGCGCCCACTGCAGGCACGCCTCCGTGACCTTGCAGCGTGCGCAGACCTGCTTCGCCTCATCGATCTGGAGCAGGGCCGGTCCGGTGTTACCGATCGGGAAGAACAACTCCGGGTCGACGTCACGACAGGCGGCGTAGTTACGCCAGTCCATGCGGTCCACTCCTCTGCGTCTACGACGATCAACGAGCCTTGTCCGACCCGTCGCCTCCGTCATGCTTGTGAACAAATTCACGAGCTATATCGTATATCAGACCCGCGCTGCGATCGGGCTCAAGATTCACCGCAACGCGGGACGTCTGTCCGTGCCAGCTCCTAGACGACCATCAGACCACGCCCCCGTGGACACTGCCCGCGCAGACATCGCCCGCCTGGCCCGGGCGTGCGTTCTCGCCGCTAGCCAGGAGCGGTTACAACCCTCCCAAGTTAATCGATCAAGCGCAAGACCCTTAGGCAAAGGTTAGGCCGGATTTCGGTGTCAGATCAGTCACATGGCGGGCATGATCCGTCCGCCGGGTACGGGACCTGTCCTGCGCGCCGTCCGGCTTGGGTAACTTTCGCCCGACTCAACCCATTCGATCAATTTCTGCCGGGCAAGCAACGGGCATTCGGCGTAAGAGATCAGGCGATAACGCGCAGCGCGCGTGGCACCGACCGGAACTCTACAACCTCTCGCTCGCCAACGTACTCCCCGTCGATCTGGAACGCCACGGGCCTGCTGGCGCGCAGCGTGACGGATGGCTGATCGTGGTAGGTAAGCACGTTCTTGCCGCTGATCTCGCCACCCCTTACGGTCAGCATCTTCCCGATGGCATTGAACGTGCTGAAGGTCGACATTTTTCGCAAGGCGAACAGATCGAGTCCGGTATCGAAGCCAGCCTGCGGGTTCGCATGCACCTCATGGCTGCCGAGATAGGTCCACGGGGCCGCATTGGAAACGATGCCGAGGAATACCGGTCCCTCGGCCGGCCGGCAGTACGGCTCGACAGCGATGCTGGGATGCCGGCGGTCCGTCTGCCGGTAGAACTGACGCAGCGCCAGCCTGACATACAGCGCCGTCGTGACCGGCCGGCCGTGTGCACGCAGGCCCTGGACCGCCCGAACCACCTCGGCGTCCAGGCCGAGCCCGGAATTGAACGTGAAGAACCGGCCGTCAGCCGTCCCGAGACCGATGGTCCGCTCGCGCCGCTCGGCGACGGCCCGCAGCACCTGGCCGGTCGCGTCGATGGGATCGCGCGACAGGCCGAGCGCGCCGGTGAACACGTTGGCGCTGCCCCCGGGAAGGGCGGCAAGCGCGGGCAGCTCGGCCGCGGCGGCGGCATTCTGGCCAGGCTGGTGCAGAATGCCGTTGACCGCCTCGTTCACGGTGCCGTCGCCGCCGAGCGTGAGCACCAGGCCGTAGCCCTCCGAGCGGGCAACCGATGCCAGCTTCGTCGCGTGACCCCGGTAGCGTGTCTCGGTGACTTCGAGTTGAACGGCCGACGCCAGGGCGGACGCGATAACATCCCGGCGCAGCCGGGTCGTGGAGGTAGCACGTGGGTTCACGATCAGGAGGGCGCGCACGCGCACAGGCTAACGCCGCCCCGGATGACGGGCAGCACGGGCGTCCGCTAACGGTCGTGCTTGCTGCCGCCGTGCAAGCGCTCGAGTCCGCCGGTGTCCTCGTCGCAGCCGTGTTCGCCGGGATCGACGCGCTCCAGGGAAAGGCGTACCAGAACTCGAGCGGCATCGCCCTCACGATCATCGGGATCGGGACCGCCGTAGCCCTGGCCCTGGTGGCGGTCGGCCTGGCCAGGGTACGGCGATGGAGCCGCACGCCGGCCCTGCTGACCCAGCTCTTCACCGGCATCATCGGGATCTACCTGGTCCAGGGCGACCGGTACTGGCTGGGCGTGCCCGCGCTGGCGCTGGCCGTCACGGGCTTCGCGCTGCTGCTCGTACCGCCCAGCCTCCGCGCGCTGACCTTCACGGCCAAGGAGCCGGCCACCCCGGCCAAGTAGCCGGCCGCCCCGGCCAAGTAGCCGATGGTCAGTCGTCGCTGGTTTAGCGTTTGCCGGTCAGTCGTCGCTGGTCAGGCCCTCGCGAAGCTGGGTGAGGGTCCGGGCGAGCAGCCTGGAGACATGCATCTGCGAGATGCCCAGCTCGGTTGCGATCTGTGACTGGGTCATGTTGCCGAAGAAGCGCAGCAGCAGGATCCGCTTCTCCCGCGGCGGCAGCCGCTCGAGTAGCGGCTTGAGCGACTCCCGGTACTCCACGCCCTCGAGTGCCTCGTCGACCATGCCGAGCGACTCGGCGACGGCGGGCGCGTCCTCGTCCCCAGAGTCCGGGGCGTCGAGGGAGACCGTCGAGTAGGCATTGGCCGACTCCAGGCCCTCGAGTACGTCCTCCTCGCTCATCTGCAGATGCGCGGCCAGCTCGGCGACTGTCGGGGCCCGGCCAAGCCGCTGGGCCAGGTCGCCGATGGCCTTGGTGAGCGCCAGCTTCAGTTCCTGTAGCCTGCGCGGCACCCGGACTGCCCAGCCCTTGTCCCTGAAGTGCCGCTTGATCTCGCCGACGATGGTCGGGGTGGCGTAAGTCGAGAACTCGACGCCGCGGCTGAGGTCGAACCTGTCGATGGACTTGATCAGGCCGATCGTGGCGACCTGGGTCAGGTCGTCGAGCCATTCGCCCCGGTTGCGGAACCGCCTGGCCAGGTACTCGACCAGCGGCAGGTGCAGCTCGACGAGCTCGCCGCGGATCCTGAGCCGCTCAGGATCGCCTTCAGGCAGCTCTGCGAGCAAGACGAACAGTTCCCTCGCGTGCCCCCTGTCCCGCACCGCATGCTGAATCCTGATGGCGCCAGACAGCTGCTCAGAAGCGTCCTCGCCGATCTCCTCCGCGATCAGCCCGGCTACCGCCAGGACCTCTTCGGTATCGGCCAGTGCCTGCCCCCCGGCAGGCGCGGCCGTCATCGTCTCGAACTCCTCGGTCAACGCGACCTCAACTTCCCCCGTCATACTGACCTCGATGAATCACGACTCTTTCGCAGCACGATTGAGAGCACGTCGCCGGGCCCCACCTGAGCGTCCACGCTGCCCGCGAGAGCGGTGAGCACGGTCCAGGCGAACGTGTCGTCGGCCGGCACCCGAGGAGCCAGGCAGCGGACCGAGACGCGGATGGTCATGGCGTCCTGGCCGAGCATGAAACCGCAGTCCAGGTCGCCGCCCGGAATTGCCTGGCTGAGCAGCATGGCGCAGGCCTCGTCGACGGCGATGCGCATGTCCTCGATCTCATCGAGGGTGAAGTCGAGTCGTGCCGCCAGCCCGGCCGTCGCGGTCCGCAGTACTGACAGGTAGGCGCCGTCGGCGGGCATCCTGACAGTGACCTTGTCGCGGGTCGCCTGCTCGGACGGCGCCGACAGGCGCGCCGTGGTAGCTACGTTATGCCCGAGGTCTCCCTGATTGCCGTGACCGTCGGAACTGCCCGGACCGTCAGGGCTGTCAGGACGATCATGACCGCCATGTTCTGCGGCAATAGTCTGGCTTGCTGAGGAACTTGCGCCTTCCTCGGTCACTTGAGCCCCCTCCAACAACGGCCGAACGTCGTTGCTTCGTCACGGCAGAATCGACTTCTCCCTGCAACCTATCCTGGCTTTCGAACTGCGACGACAGGTCACTGCCACCGTCGCCTGCCCCTGGCGGCCGCTGGCCCCCGGCCTGCCCCTATCGGACTCGTGCGTGCCCTGAGGTCCTTAGCCTTGCTTGGTCTCGGCGAATATCTTGGCGATGTCGTCGATCTTGGCGAGCAGGGCGTCGGCGGTGGCGGGGTCGGTGCTGCCCTTGGTTCCGCCGGCGCCGGCGAGCTTGGTGGCTTCGTTGAACAGCTGGTTGAGCTGCGGGTACTTCTCGAAGTGCGGTGGCTTGAAGTAGTCGGTCCACAGCACCCACAGGTGGTGCTTGACCAGGTCGGATCGTTCTTCTTTGATCAGCAGTGCGCGGGCGCGGAATTCGGCGTCGGTGTTCTGCTGGTACTTCTCGCAGATGGCCTTGACGGACTGGGCTTCGATCCTGGCCTGGGCCGGGTCGTAGACGCCGCACGGAAGGTCGCAGTGCGCGAACGCGGTGGTGTTTGGCGCGAGTGCACGTGCGAGGAGCCTCATGATGTCCTTCTTTCTGGAGCCTGGCTCTCGGGGTCGGATCATTGGATCAAGGATTCTGACAGTACAGCGTGTCGCCGTTGCGGAGTGGGGAGGGATCGTGCGCTGGCCGATCTGGCGGATCGCCGTAGC